>Ga0247835_1000927_pt1 | contig 38750 bp, 36 predicted proteins | sample LaCtaG_3_FD_189912 | JGI IMG/M metagenome (GOLD analysis project Ga0247835, IMG submission 189912) | Freshwater microbial communities from meromictic Lake La Cruz, Castile-La Mancha, Spain - LaCruzMarch2015_13.5m | ecosystem: Environmental > Aquatic > Freshwater > Lake | place: Spain: Castile-La...
ACCTCACCACCGTTCCGACCATCCGACAGGCGCGCCGATGTCCCGCCCTGGCTCGCAAAGACAGGTGCCGGGAATAACAAAGGCGGAATGATGACCAAGGCTCGCTATTAAAAGTAGGAAACTTCAGCCAGATGTTTACGGACTTCCAGAAGTCGGTCGAAAGATCGGTCAGGCGGTCACCAACCGCCTTGTGCTTGAGCGAGGCGAGAGATTTCCCGCCATCGCCGTCGATGAAATCGAGGTCATCGTCCTTTTCCAGGACGACGGCGGTATCCTCCGGCAATTGCAGCAGATGCAGCAGGGCCAGCCGCGCCTGGTAGATGTATCCCAACCCCTGTTCGGCGGCTGAGTATCTGTCGGTGCTTGAGTCTGTCATCGATCCAATCGACACCTGATTGCTGGTTCCAGTGGTCTTGCCGTTGTTCAGACAAAACACCGGAGAACGTTTCGTTCTTCACGGACTCGACTCGTGCGGCCCCGCCAACTCCGCTTTTCAGCGGCATAACGACTAAGCACATATCCGTCCTGTGCGCCGCACCGAGCTTGCGTCGTCGCACGGCGCCGGGCGCGCATGGCGGAAAAATGAGTGTTGAACTAATCTGATCCCGGCAGGGTGCCCGCCACCCGTGTGGTGCCCCCCCTTAAATGGGGATTGTATCGCCGCGCCCCGGATCGTTCGCAACCGCCCGCGGGCGGGTCCGGGCAGCGACGGCGGTCGGTTAGGCGCACACCCGGGCGTCGGGGTAAAGGGGTCAGGGGGTAAAGGGGTCAGTACCGAATAGCGCTAATTTAAGCCAACTCCGATTCATAATCAGTCGGTTGCCGTTGCCATCCGTGACCAAAAATCGGCGTACTCAGCGCTGTTTCTTGGGATGGCCGTTCTTGCGGACTTCCTCCTGCGCGACCCGCCGGGGCTTGGTCATCAGCGGATAGTTTTTCAGGCGACGCTTCAGCGCGCGCGGCTCGATGCGTCCCGGCCGCAGGCCGACCCGGGGCCCGGCGATCAACACCAGCAGGGCCCGGATGACCACTGCGTCGTGTGTCCCACCGCCGCGCTGTTGCCAGGAAATCCAGACCTGAACCGTGTGCTTGAAGCTCAGTTGGCGCGGAATTTGGTCCGCCAGCAGGGCGGCTTGTGCCATCAGCAGGCGGATCAGGTTGTAGGCCAGCAAGTAGACCCACAGCTCTTTGGCGGCCATGTCCGGGGTCCTGCAACGCAGGTGCTCCATCCCGAGCGTGGTCTTGATGTTACGCAGATCGAGTTCGACGTTCCAGCGACTGCGGTACAGCACCTTGAGGATCGACTTGGGGGCGTCCTTGGGGCACAGGAAGGTGGTCACCATGATCTTGTGGCCAGCCTGGAACTCGCGCACCGTGAGTGTTTCCGGGGCCTGAGCGTAGTCCTCCTGACTCATCCAGTCGGGTTTCTTGGGCTTCAGCAGGACGATGAGGTGGTCGCTCACCCCGAGCCACTCGCCCAGGCGAAAATCGGTGCTGCGCTTGCGTGCGCCATACTGCTCGAACACCCCATCAACGCCGCGATGCACCAACTCGCAGAGCAGAAAATACGTTGCATAATAGGCATCTGCAACCAGAATCTCGCCGCTTAGCAGGCTGTCGAGGAGCGTTCGCAGCAGCGTCTGCTCGTCGCTGCCCTTGCCTACGCAGGGACCGATGGCGGCGTCCAGCACGACCCCGGTCGCCAGACAGAGCAAGACCACCATCCGACCGATCGGGAACCCCAGCCCGGGCTTTTGGCTCTTGGGTTGCGGATACTTGGCCTGGTTTTCTTCGGTGTCCGCCAAGGTCATCGTCGCTCCGTCGGCGAGCCGCACCCGACGATTCTGCCAGTGCCACCAAGCCGGCGCGCCGTCCGTCACGAGTCCCCCGGTTTGGCGCGTCAGCGTCCTGATCATCGGCAACGGCAACCGGGCGCGTGCCTGGCAGTAGCCGCTGGTGCTGGCACTGAGACGCGGCAGCCCGGCGAGCCCCCGCTCGACCCCGTAGTCGTTGAGCGCCTGCCGACAACTGCCGTCCGCCGACAGCGCTTGGGTCATGAACATCGCCAACGTCTTGGTCGGTGGAAACGCCCGCTCACGATGCTCCGGCACCAGCGCCGCGACCCGCTCGAGCAGCTGCGGGGCGGTCAACAGATCGAAGAAACCGCCGGCGTCGATACTGCTGGCATGATCAAGGACACGTTGCCGTGTCGTGGCGCTCTGGGTAGGATGCATGGGGGCTGGCTCGCGCGGTGGTCGGTTGGGTTTCGCAACTTGCAGCCTACCACTCGTGCGCGCCAGCCCCAACTTTTTCAGTCGGTTGGACTAAATTAGCGCCATTCGGGTCAGTACCCTTTGCGGTGAAACGCAAGGCTAAGTCGCCAGGCTTGATCAATTGCCCGATACCCCGACTCGTGGGTCCGCCGCCAACCATTCCGCAAGCCGGGCGCGGACCCGGCGCAGACGTTCGTCGCTGATCGCCCCAATGGACCCAAGCAATAAGGCACCGTCCAATACCGCGAGCCGCGAAAGGCGCAATACGCTCGGCGCTTTCAAGCCGGTGCCCGCAAAGTCTGGGTCTTGCGGTATGAGGGGCTCGTCGAAACCGGTCTCGGCCTGATGCAGTTGCGAGGAGACCATGCATACGAGCCAGTCGTCGAAGCGGCTGGATGCCTGACGGATCAGCAATACGGGGCGTCGTTTGGGACCGGAGAGATCGGTGTTGGGAAAGGGCGTCAGGGCGATTTGCCCCGCGCGCTTCATTGCCAACGCTCGCGCAGATCGGCGTCGCTGTAAATGACCGGATCGTCATCCAGGCCGCGCAATGCCTGCTGCATCGCCATGTCGGCAAATTCCCGATCCGTCCACTCATACACAGCGGGGGCGCGGTGGCCAGCGAAGCGGGCGGCCAGATAATCCACGAAATCGAAGACCTCGGCCTGCTTTTCGTCCGGCAGTGTCTCCAGTTTCTCTATCAGCTCGGCGTAACCCATGGTCTGTACCCCTGTTCTCTGGTTTGAAACCCGGTCCCGAACGTCTGGGGCCTGGCAGACACCACCAAGGGCCTGATCTACCGCGGCATCTGCAAGGTTCCGGTCGGGGCGGATTCCCGCTTTGGCCTGATGGTGAATGAGTCTTACGCATCAGTAAGCCAAGGCGGCGGCTGCCGGACAAGATAGTGCCACGCCGCTTGCCCCTCAGTCCATCCCCACACTCACCTCAATCCAGAAGAAGTCCTCGGCGCACCGCTTGGCCTCGCTGCAGTTCTTGCTACGCGCCTCCGGGATCGCGTCGAAGTCGATCTTGGCCGCCTGGACGGCGCGGTAGGTCAACTGGGCCTTAGCCTTCAATGGGATGGAGGATGTCCGGCAATGGCTCCTGACCCTAGGTCTCAGATCACCCTATCAGTGCCTTGACGCCGCTGACGAGATACTCTGCCTGCCGAACAGATTCGGCAGCGTCCGCTCCAGTCACCACGACGAATTCCTTGTAGTCCGATTCCTGACGGGCCTCAAAGGCACGATGCAGCACCCGGGAAAAGTCGCGCCCCAGTAATCCGGCATGCACGATCTCTCGATCGAAAACCGAGATGATGCCTGAGTGCTTTGAAGTCTTGTACTCGATCTCTCTGGCGATCAGCAGGGCAATGACGGCGTAGAAAATGGCGTAGTAGGCGCGGTTAACGACTGCCCGGCCGCTGACTGCGTTTGCCAACATGGTCTTGGCATCAGCCGGCGTTTCTTCCGCTTCACCAAGGCGGTATTGGAACAGTGCCTGTCGGTCGGTCACACCTTGATCCCTTCCTGAAAAATCACCTTGACGATGGGCGACGAACGCAGCGGGGTGTTCTCCAACTCGTTGCGGGTGAAGATCAGGGGAGCAATCACCATGAGGTTGTTGAAACCCAATTCCCAGGCACTGTCCAGGATCATCTCCTTCAGTTTCTTATCCAGGCGTTCAACCTCGACGAACACATCCATGTCCGACTGTTCATCGGCATCGCCCCGTGCGCGGGAACCAAAGATCCGGAAATCCAGCAGTTCGACCATGCCGGCAAGTCTGTGCTTCAGTTCCTGGGCAATATTCAGATCCCTGTCATTCATCGCTCAGCTCGCAACCGTCGGTACGTTAGTGCCATAGACCGAACTGCCTCCTGGCCAAACTCATTGAGGCTCAAACCTGGCATCCGCGGGCTCCGCAGGGCGGACCAAGAGGCGATTGGGGCAAAGTGTAGACTATTTTGCGGGCGCTGATCGAGCGCGTCCGCAGGCCGCGGCGGACCTGCCCGTGCGGGCGGGTGGCGCTGGCGGTTTGTCGCGGATCGTCGGCCAGCAGGGCGCCGGTGAACAACCCGGCATCGAGAGAAACCCGGTCAGTGGGGCGCATAGATGGCGTTCTTCCAGCCGGTCGGAACGCGACCGGACAACACGGGAAGCGGGTCCGGTGGGGCGGCGTCAGAGTGACCCCGATGCGGTGCTCGATGCCGCAGGAAGGCCGCGAAATCGGCTACCTCCGCCCGCAGCTCTGGCGGGAGCTGGTGCAGGGTTTCCAATAGTTGCTCTTCGGTGGTCATTGTCTTAGCCCCTGTCTTGCCGTGACGATTCGTCGAGGGCATAGGGGGTCAACACCTGGTTCCGCTCTCGAGAGACGCGTGGATAAGCGGCCAGGCTCAATTGGGTCGCGCGGGCAAAGAAGAACCCAATTGAGCCTTACCCCTTTTCTGTAGCGTCTTTTCCGAATTTGACGATAATTACCGCGGGGCTTACGCCGCAAACCGCTCAACGTCAATCATCCGTGCCTGATGCTGGCGGCGTTCGCGAAGTTTCTCGATCTTGTGCAGCGTTTCCGCGGCGATATATTGCTCGTGGCAGGTGCGACAAACGATCATAGGGATATCTTCAATAACCAGAAGGCCATTGCCGTGACCGAAGGCTTTCGTGATCCGCTTTATTTCAGCGGGCTCGCCGCAGGCAGGGCAGCGTGTTTCATTCATAGTAGATACACCGTGATGATCACCAGCAGACCTTTGATCTTTAAAACGATACGGTGAACTCCGTTGCCTAAGGGCTTCGGGCGCGCCGCGCTGATCTTGGATCGTGGCACGGCGGTGGGGGTGCGCCGACAATCGCCGGGAGCGTTGCCAGGTGCAGCCGACGATCGATCAAGCTCAAACCGGGCATCCGCGGGCGCCGCAGGGCTGACCCGGAGGCGATTGAGGGCAAAGTGTAGACCATTTTTCGGGCGTTGTTCAGCACCGGAGCGGCGGGCCCGCCAAGCGCCCGCTTTGGCCAATCAGCCGACTGCGAGGTCCGCGGTCCGCGCAGCGGACCCTACGACCCCGCGACCGTAAGGTCCGCTGTGCGGACCAGCGACCGCCCATGCAACAGGGCGGCCGGAGCTATTGCGAGACTCGCCGGACTGATCTGGGATACCGGCACGGTGGCGGGCGTGCCGACAACCGCCGGGGGGGCTGTGCCAGGAGCGGGCGAAGATTGGAGGCTCAAACGGGGAATCCGCGGGTTCCGCAGGGCTGACCAGGAGGCGATCAAGGACCAAGTGTAGAGCATGTTTCGGGCGCTGGGCGAGGGCGTCCGCAGGCCGCGGCTCGCAGGACAATCGCCGGGGTTGGTGCGGTCCCGTTTGGATTATGCTGATCGTCTGACCGCGCTCGACCCCTGGGAACTGGATGTGGTGCTGACACCAGGATTCGGGGCGGCGACTGCGACACGAGGTTTACCATGAGACCTAGCTCACCCTGGACCTTGAGCCGGATGAGCCCGCGTCGGGCGGATGCGCGCAGGGCGATCCGCCAAGTCCGCCGCCACGTCGCACCGAAATGGCGGAATCTCCTGCGGAGTTCCGCCCTACCTGGGTTGCCGGCCCCCGCGATCCTGGTTGCGGGTCTTGCGGGATGCGCGGGTGTGGGTCGAGCGATCCTGATCGTCAGTATCCTGTTTGCGGCGGGCTGCACCGCGATGCAGTCCGCCACGACGATCGCGCCCTATACTACGAACCAGCAGCAGCGCGGCGCGCTCCAGGCGCTGGCGCAGGCCTATTGCACCCAGAAACGGCGGCGGCCCGGCGAGCCCGCTTCCGGGCGGCGACCGGACGCGCCCTTTACGACCGATGGCTGTTCCCGCTGGCCGGATGACGGCTGGGTGGCCTGTTGTGTCGCCCATGATATGGCCTACTGGTGCGGGGGCAGTGAGACGGATCGTCGGGACGCCGATCTCATGCTTACGCACTGCGTGGGCCAAAGGCGTGGGGTCATGGGCGCGGTCATGTACCTGGGGGTGCGCGTCGCGGGCGTGCCCTGGTTGCCCACGCCCTGGCGCTGGGGCTATGGATGGAAGGACTGGCCGCGTGGTTATGACAGGCCCGGGAACGGGCGCAGCGTCGCCGACCTGATCCGCGCGCTCGGGGTGCCGGCTGTCCTTGAGGCGCATTTCAACCGTCGTCCGCGCCCGGGCGGACCGACTGTAACCTTGATACCTGATCCCGGAGACGACCGACATGACAACTTTGGCGAGTGATGCCCCCGGTTCGCGTATCATTTATGAAGGTGCGCTCGCGACCGGCGTCGATCTATTGATCTACTGCGGGGTGGCGGCCGTGGTCGTGACCATGTGGCTCCTGTCCCGCAAGCAGACGACGCCGCGGGACAAATACCTCCTGCTCGTCTTTTGGGGAATCCTGCCCCCGCTGTGGTTTCTGTTGGAGTATTTCTACCTCTTTCTGCCGCACGGCGTTGCCGGCTCCAATAACTTCTTTCAATACGGGCAGAGTGTGGCATCCAAGGTGTGGGCCGCGGTCTTTGCCCTGATCTCCATTTCTCTCTATGCGGACAAGCAAGCCGATGACAAGAAAAAGGCCAAGGGTGGCGAAGCCGACCGAAAAGAGGCCGAGCCCGAGTCGGATTGAAGGATTCTTCAGCGTCGGCGACGCCCTCTCCCTGTATTACTGGGGGCTCACCCCCGCCCGATCGGCGCGGGGAACGGTCGTTTTCGTCCATGGGGTGGGCGAACACAGTGGACGCTATGCCGCGGCCTTCGAGTCGTTTGCGCAGCAGGGCTATCGCTGTTTCGGCTTCGATCAGCGGGGGTTCGGCCGGTCCGCGGGCGAGCGCGGCCATGTGGATACGTTCGCGCGCTATGCCGATGACTTGGCGGTGTTCCTGGATCATCTCGCCGTCGCCACCCCCGGGCAACCGGTGTTCCTTCTGGGGCACAGCATGGGTACCTTCGTCGTGTTGCTGTATGCCCTGCGCTGCACGCCCTCGCTCGCGGGTCTGTTGATCTATTCCTGTCCGCTGAAGTTGTCCCGGTCGATGGCATTCGGCGGTTGGGTCGCCCGCCGCCTGGCCGACTGGATACCCAGGGTCCGGATTCCCACCATGATCAAGCCCGCCGATCTCTCCGAGGATCGGGCGGCGCAAGATGCCTTTCGCCGCGATCCCAAGGTGAGCGGTACCGTGACGATCGGCTGGCTCGCCGCATTCAGCAGGGCGCGTGACAGTATCCTGGCGGGGGCCGATCGCATCCGGGTCCCGGTTGCGATCAATCACGGCGGTGCCGACCGGATCGCGGATCCCGCCGGGGCGGCCATCCTGCTGGATCGGCTGGGGAGTGCCGACAAGACCCTGAAGGTCTACGACGGTTTGCGACACGAGTTATTGAATCAGCGCCGCGAGGATCCTGCCGGGGTATTGCGGCAGACCTTTGACTGGTTGGATCGGCATGCCGCGCCATGGTCCTGAGGCGCGGGCGTCGCGGCGGAAGTCCTGCGGCCCTGGGAGCGCGCAGCGTTAGCGCTCGGTCCGCACAGCGGACCCTACGGCGCCGCGTCCGTAGGGTCCGCTGTGCGGACCGACGAGCTTGCGGTTGGCGGGGCAGCAGTTTCAGATTTGGGTAGGCGCGCAACCGGCGGCGGGGCCGATGGTGGATGCGCTGCGCTTATCCACCCTACAAACCCCGCTCCGCCGTAGGGTGGATAAGGCGCGCCGCACGGTGTTGGGGACCGGGCACGTCGGTCGCGCGCGCCGCATCCACCCCGTATCTACCAGGCTCCGCGCGATGCCGTCCAAATTTTGAATTGCCGGGGGCCGGGAACCTGGTTTGCCTCGCCCGGCCTGAGCCCCGATAATGATTGGTTGGTCTTGGTCTGATCGGCCCGGCATCCTGGCTGGTGCCCGATGGTCGGACGGGTGTGCGCTTGCCCTTGCGCGTACCGGACACCAAGTTAGCGGATAAATCGGGCCTCAAGGTCCCGTCGAGGAAGACTGAATGCAGCAAGCGAGCGAACCCACCCGCGGTGCGACACCCGGAGCCACACCCGGCTCCACACCCGGCTCCACCCCAGGTTCTTCAGCCTGCGCTACACTGGGCATCGCCGATGTCCAGGCCAGCGCGGACACGCGTCGTATCGCCATCGACAAGGTGGGGATCAAGGACATCCGTCACCCGGTGCGGGTGCGTGACCGCGGCGGCCTGGAGCAGCACACGGTGGCGAACTTCAACATGTACGTGTATCTGCCCCACAATTTCAAGGGCACGCACATGTCACGCTTCGTGCAGATCCTGAACACCCCGGAGCGCGAGCTGAGCGTCGCCTCGTTCAAGGAGATGCTGAAGGAGATGTCGCGCCGGCTGGAGTCCGCGGCCGGTCATATCGAGATGCGCTTCCCCTTTTTCGTGAACAAGCGCGCCCCGGTGTCCGGGGTGGCGAGCCTGCTGGACTATGAGGTGACCTTCATCGGGGAGATCCGCGACGGGCACCCGACGCTCGACATCAAGGTGGTGGTGCCGGTCACCAGCCTCTGCCCCTGTTCCAAGGAGATCGCCGCCTACGGAGCGCATAATCAGCGCTCGCACGTCACGGTGCAGGTGCGCACGCGCAGCTTCATCTGGATCGAGGAGATCATCGAACTGGTGGAGCGGGAGGCGTCCTCGCAGCTCTACGGGCTATTGAAACGCCCGGACGAGAAATATGTCACCGAGCACGCCTATGACAATCCGAAGTTCGTCGAGGATATGGTGCGGGACGTGGCCACGCGCCTGAACGAGGACGACCGGGTGGCCGCCTATGTGGTGGAGTCCGAGAACTTCGAGTCCATCCACAACCACTCCGCCTATGCCCTGATCGAGCGCGACAAGGACGCCGAGGCGCGCATCGCCGAGGCGTCGCTTTAGTGATTTGCTCGATACGAGTTTTCTGGCTCCCACGCTCCTGCGTGGGAGCAAGCGCGGGCGCTCCGCGTCCGGATTGTAGGGACTTGGAGCGCCTGCCCGGCATTCTCACGCGGGAGCGTGGGTACGAGAGTATGCAATCGTTGTCGTTGTCGTAATCGAGGTTATCATCCGATTACGACAACGACAACGACAACGACAACGAGGCCATCCCCTGTCACTCGTGAGCGGTCCCCTATTGAGGAGTCGGCAGTTCCGCCGCTGAGATGAGGGTATTGAACTGTTCGCACCAGACCACGACGCTGCCGTAATCACCCACCGCAACCCCCGCGGGGATGGCATAGACCTGGGCGCCGGTGAACGACTTGAGCGGCCCCAGGTCGATGAACATGGTCTCCTCCACCCGGGTATCCTGGTCGATGCCGCGCTGGGGCACCAGATAGAGGTGGTACTTGGGTCCCGGGCCCACCGCGAAGTCCTCGGCCAGTTCGACCCGGTCGTCGAAGACTGCTACGGCCCCGCTGCCGTAATGAATACGGTCAGCGGGATCGGCCTGGGTGAAGTGCCCGCCGGCCCGCGGCGCCCCGCCTTGCCGGCCCGCAAGTGGCGTGTCGGCCGCAACGGGCGCGGCCATGTAGGGATAGGCGAAGAACCCGGCGGCCCCGCCCAGTACCGTGCCGATCAGCAACCCGATCAGCAGGTACCGGGCCGCCGCGGGGTCCGGCGCCGGACCCCGCGGCGCGTGCCGGTTCAATGGGCCAACCCTTTGAGCGCATTCGCCATGCCCTCAATGGTGTCCTTGGCGTCACCGAAGACGAGCGAGGTGTTCTCCTTGTAGAAGAGTAGGTTGTCTACCCCGGAATAGCCCGGGCGCATGGAGCGCTTGAGGAAGAAGACCTGCCGCGCCTTGCCTGCCTCCAGGATTGGCATCCCGTAGATGGGGCTCGTCTTGTCCTCCTTGGCGGCCGGATTCACCACGTCGTTGGCGCCCACCACCAGGGCCACATCGCAGCCCGGGAACTCGGGATTGATCTCGTCCATCTCCAGCACGCGGTCATAGGGGATGTCGGCCTCCGCCAGCAGCACATTCATGTGCCCGGGCATCCGGCCCGCCACCGGGTGAATGGCGAATTTGACCTCCACCCCGCGCGCCTCCAGCAGTTCCATCAGTTCCTTGCAGGAGTGCTGCGCCTGGGCCACGGCCATGCCGTAGCCGGGGATGATGATGACCTTGTTCGCGTCCTCCATCCAATAGACCGCATCCTCCACCGAGGACGACTTGACCCCGCGGCTCGCCGCCTGGGCACCGGCATTCGGGTCCCCGGTCTCGTCACCGGAACCGAAGCCGCCGAAGACCACGTTGATGATCGAGCGGTTCATCGCCTTGCACATGATGTAGGAGAGGATGGCGCCGGAGAATCCGACCAGGGCGCCGACGATAATCAACAGGTTATTGTGCAGGGTGAAGCCGGTGGCCGCCGCGGCCCAGCCGGAATAGCTGTTGAGCATGGAGATGACGACCGGCATGTCCGCCCCGCCGATGGGGATGATCAGGGTCACGCCGATAACGAAGGCGAGCAGCGTCATGACGGCGAGCGCCCAGACGGAGCCGGTCATAGCGAAGTAGATGCCGAGCGCGACGGTGGCGATGCCGAGCGCGGCATTGAGGTGGTGCTGCCCGGTGAACTTGACCGGCGCCCCGCTCAGCAGGCCCTGGAGCTTGCCGAAGGCGATCACCGAGCCGGTGCAGGTAATGGCGCCGATGATGACGCCGGCGGACAGTTCCCCCATCATGACCGCGCTCGGGTGCGCGGTAATCATGAAGGTACCGATGGCCACCAGCACCGCCGCCATACCGACGAAGCTGTGCAGGGCCGCCACCAACTGGGGCATGGCGGTCATCTGGATGCGCATGGCGAGGATGATGCCGATCACCGCGCCGACTGCGACACCGGCGATGATGATGCCGTAGGCCTGGACCTCGTGACCGAACAGGGTGGCGGCCACGGCAATGACCATGCCGGCGATCCCGTAGAAGTTCCCCAGCCGCGCCGAGGCGGGATGGGTCAGGCCCTTGAGGGCGAAGATGAACAGGATGGCAGAGACCAGATAGGCCACTGCCTGGGTATTGACCGAGAGTTCCATTGATGTTCCTGATAAGTGTGAGCGCCGGGTGGCAACAGGGCGGTGGATACCGTCGGGAGCGACGCTCCTACCGGGGCTTCTTCTTGAACATCGAGAGCATCCGGTGGGTCACCAGGAAGCCGCCGAAGACGTTGATGGAGGCGAGCAGCACGGCGATGAAGCCGAGCGCCTTGGCGCCGGTCCCGGCCTGCTCGAAGCCGGCGACCAGCAGCGCTCCGACTACGACGATGCCGGAGATGGCGTTGGTCAGGGCCACCAGCGGTGTGTGCAGAGAGGGCGTGACGCCCCAGATGACGTAGTAGCCGATGAAGCAGGCCAGGACAAAGACATAGAGCGCGAGCAAGGATTCAGACATGGCAGTGGTTTCCTTAAAGCGCGCGCGCGGCGCACCATTAGGGTGGACGATAGGGTTGATCGTTCTTAAGTTGCGGCGGGGTGCGCGGCGCGCCCTAGCCCAGCATCGCCGCCGTGATGTCGTCCTGCATCAGGTCCTTGAGGACGGGGCCGGCGTCGCCCTTGTCGACCATGATCTCGATCAGGTTGGCCAGGTTCTTGGCAAAGAAGGCGCTGGCATCGGCCGCGACCATGGAGGGGTAATTGGTGTGACCCACGATCACCACCCCGTGACGCTCCACCACCTGGTCCGCGACCGTCAGCGGGCAGTTGCCGCCGCTCCCCGCCGCAAGGTCCACGATCACCGAGCCCGGGCGCAGGCGTTGTACGACCTCCTCGGTCACCAGCACCGGGGCCGGCCGACAGGGGATCTGGGCGGTGGTGATGATGACGTGGGCGCGCGCGAGCTGGTCGGCCAGGGCCGCCTGCTGGCGCGCCTTGGCCTCGGGGGACAACTCCTTCGCATAGCCGCCCTCGCCCGAACCGGCTTCACCGAGATCCAGGTCGATCGGCTTGGCGCCGAGCGAGAGGATCTGCTCGCGGGTCTCCGGGCGCACGTCGTAGCCGAACACCTCGGCGCCGAGCCGACGGGCAGTCGCGATCGCCTGGAGGCCCGCGACCCCGGCGCCCAGCACCACCAGCCGGGCGGGCTTGGCCGACCCGGCGGAGGTCATCATCATCGGGAAGAAGCGCCCATAGCGGGCGGCGGCCTCGACCACGGCGCGGTAGCCGGCGATGTTGGCCTGGGAGGACAGCACGTCCATCGACTGGGCGCGGGAGGTGCGGGGCATCCGCTCCATCGCCAGCACCCGGATGTCCTTGGCCCGCATGGCGGTGACCATCTCGTCCTCGCCGCAGCCCTCCATCAGCCCGATATAGATCCCGCCCGCGCGCATCGCCGCGACATCGGCGGCGTCCGGGCGCCTGACCTTGAGCAGCAGGTCGACATCGTAGGCGCCGGCCCGGTCCGTCACGCGGGCGCCGGCCGCCTCGAACTCCGCGTCCGGGTACCCGGCCCGGACCCCGGCGCCGCGCTCGACGAGCACCTCGAAACCCTTGCCCGCAAACTTCTTGACCACCTCGGGCGTAGAGGCGACACGCGCCTCGCCCGCCCGAGTCTCCAGGGGAACCCCGATCTTCATGCTTTTCGTCTTCCTGTTTAGTGTTGTTGGTATGGGGGTCGCCGACGGACCCGACTAGCGGCGAGATTGCATCATTATCATGTCAAGGGTCAATGCTTGCAACTCTAAGGCCAAGGCCGTTCCGGGTCTTGATCATTATCGCCGCCCTCGGCACCGGTGGATGTAGGTCGCCCTTCAGGGCGACCGACCGACAGCGCTGACGCCTCGTCGCCCTGAAGGGCGACCTACACCTGGCCCTGGCCGGCATGAGTAAGGCCGTCTTCCGCATCTGAGGGTGACCCAAGTCAATGCAGGCTTAATCGGAATTTGCTGATATGCTGAGCTAAGATTCGGGGCCGCCCCCAGCGCCCCGGCCAACGCGGTGACCAGCAGGTTCCAGGAGTCCAGCCCATGCCGACCATTCAGAACGATCAGGAACTGCGCGATGCCCTAAGGGCGCTCGACCCGGACCGGCAGCGGATGCTCGGGGCACGCTTCGCTCAGGGCGTCCTGCACCTCTTGAAGGACGAGCGCGTCCGGCGCGCCATCGAGACCGCGCTGCGCGCCGATGCCGCCCCCGGGGAACTGGAGGACGCCTATCGGGCGGCCAAGGGCTACGCCACCCGGACCTACACCGACTGCGGCAAGGACACCGATTGGCCGGCCCAGGCGGATCACTTCGTCGCCGCGGCGGTCGCCGCCGCCCTGACCCCGGAGGCCCAGGCGGCCGAGCGGCAAAACCCGGCCTGGAAGGCGGCGGTGCAGGCGCGCATGGCGGTCAACTGCGCGATGATGGACAGTGACGAGGTGACGGCGGCGAGCGAGGCGGAGCGTCAGTACCTCATTGCTAATGCGTTTTTCGCCGCGGGCTGACCGGTGATTCGGCCTTTGCGTGGCGAAAAACGCATAAGGTGGTTGGCACGGCGAGCAGCGCCCGCCCGGCGCACCCCTGGGTCGCGGACCCGGCGGCTAGGACACCGCGTCCGCGGCCAGCATCTCGTCATAGACCTCCCAAGCGGCCGCCGCGTCCTCCGCGCTGATCGCGTTCACGGCATAGCCCAGGTGGATGACCACATAGTCGCCGACGGCGGGCGGCTCGTGCTGGAGCATGAAGAGGTTGGCTTCCCGCTCCACACCCTTGGCGGTGCAGCGGGCGATGAAGCCATCAATGGATTGGATCTGCATCGGGATGCCGAGACACACGATGGGCGCACTCCGGAACTGGACGAATCGGCACAGGCTAAGACGAGATGCCGCGCGGGGCAAGGTCGTTGAACCCTGGTGGCGTCGACCCTTGCGGACCCTCACACTTTGCGGACTGACTGGAGCCATCCCATGACCCGAAAGACCCTGATCCTCGGCCTCGGCAACACCCTCATGACCGACGAGGCGGTGGGCCCCGTGGTGGTGCGGCGGCTCGAGTCCGAGGCGGACCCGGCGGGGCCGCTGCTGTTCCTCGACGGTGGGACCCTGAGCTTTATGCTGGCGCAGCCGATCGAGGAGTGCGCGCGCCTGATCGTGGTGGACGCCGCGGCCCTGGGTGAGACCCCGGGGTCCGTGCAGGTCTTCGAGGGTGAGGCGATGGACGCCCAGGTGAGCCTGCCCGCCAGGAGCGTGCATGAGGTGAGCCTCGCCGACCTGATGGACATGGTGCGCCTGACCGGCCGCCTGCCCGAACGTCGCGCCTTGATCGGGATCGCACCGGCCGTCATCGACTGGGGCGATGGCCTCACCCCGGCGGTGGCGGCGGCGGTCCCGGTGGTCATGGCCCGGGTGCGCGAACTACTGGCCCGGTGGGACGCCCTGGATTAGCCGCGTGACCAATTCCCGGATTCCGGCTGAAGCCCAGCGCCTGAATCAAAAGGCTTTTGCGGCGGCTATCGGTGCGTGACCAATTCCCGGATTCCGGCTGAAGCCCAGCCCCGAACCGCCACTCGCCCGGTATTTCGGCTTCTGCTAAACTGCTAACTTACTGATCTGTGCCCAGCCCAGCGTGCACCCGCGCACCTAAGAATTCGCCGACCATGTAACGAGGTCCAACGCCATGCCCGGGTTGTCCCGCATCCCAGTGCGCGACCTGTCCGACGCCGACGACGGCGCCGGTCAGGGCATCCCGCTGCCCCCGCGCACCCGCCGCGGGGACCTCGAACACGCCATCCCCACGCGCGCCGCCCGTCTCCCCAGGCGGCGGGCGGCCCGCGTCTTCTGTCCTGCCATCAGTAAGGAGGAATCATGACGGTCCTCGACCACAGTCCGGCCGCCGCGAGCCTGGCCGAGCGCCTGCGTGAGCGCGGTGTCTCGCGCCGCGGCTTCATGACGTTCTGCGCCGTCACCGCCTCCATGATGGCCCTGCCGCCCGCCATGATCCCGGCCATCGCCGCGGCCCTGGAGCGGGCGCGGCGCCCCAGTGTGATCTGGCTGTCCTTTCAGGAATGCACCGGGTGCACCGAGTCCCTGACCCGCAGCCATGCGCCGAGCGTCGAGGACCTGATCCTGGATCTCATCTCGCTCGACTATCACCACACCCTCCAGGCCGCCGCCGGGGAGGCCGCGGAGTCGGCGCGTGAGCAGGCGATGCGAGAGAACCACGGCCGGTATCTGTTGATCGTCGATGGGTCCCTGCCGGGTCCGGACGCCAACCCGGGCTACTCCACCATCGCCGGGGTCAGCAACTATTCCATGTTGATGGAGGCGGTGGAAGGCGCCGCGGCGGTGATCGCGGTCGGCACCTGCGCCGCCTTCGGCGGCCTGCCGGCGGCCGGTCCCAACCCCACGGGGGCGGTGTCGGTGATGGATCTCGTGAAGGACAAGCCGGTCGTGAATGTCCCCGGCTGCCCGCCGGTGCCCATGGTCATCACCGGGGTGCTGGCCCACTATCTGACCTTCGGGCGCCTGCCGGAGTTGGACGAATATCACCGGCCCCTGGCCTTCTACGGTCAGTCGATCCACGACCGCTGTTACCGCCGGCCCTTCTATGACAAGGGCCTGTTCGCCGAGACCTTCGACGACGCGGGGGCGCGCGCCGGCTGGTGCCTGTACCGGCTCGGCTGCAAGGGCCCCAGCACCTACAACGCCTGCGCCACCATGCGCTGGAACTCGGGTACCAGTTGGCCGATCGAGGCCGGGCACCCGTGCCTGGGCTGCGCCGAACCCCGCTTCTGGGACGCCGGGGGCTTCTATGTACCCCTGTCCGTGCCCACCGGCCCAGTTGCGGACTACCTGCTCGCCGCCGGTGGCGCCGGCGCCGTCATCGGCGCCGTGGTCGCGACCAAGGCGCGCGGGCGGGTCAAGACGGAGGCGGCCGTGCGTCAACCGGTGACGGTGGAAGAACTGGAGCAGAAGCTATGAGCGACCCGATGGACTTCCTGCTGCTCACCAAGGGTCCGCTCTTTAATCTGGCGATCACCGTCTTCGCCCTGGGGCTGGCCGCGCGCATCCTGGAGATCCTGGTCAACGGGCGGCGGCCCAACTACAGCGAGGCGCGCGGCGGTCAATGGCTGCCGGGGCTGCGTACCGTCCTGACCCGCAGCGTGGCGGATTCCGGCACCTTCAAGCGGGCGCCCTTCAACGTGCTGGTCGGCTGGCTCTGGCATCTGGGTTTCATCCTCACCCTGCTGTTCTTCATCCCCCATATCGAATTGGTCAAGGGCCTGCTCGGTCTCTCCTGGCCGGGGCTGCCCAACCCGGTGGTGGATCTGGTGACCGCCGTGACCCTGGTCGCGCTGGTCGCCACCCTGATTCACCGGCGCACCCACCCGGTGAAGCGCTACATCAGTACCTTCGAGGACTATCTGATCTGGACGGTGGTCTTCCTGGTGGTCCTCTCCGGCTACCTCGCCTATAACCGGATCATCAACCCCTATCCGCTGGCGCTCGGGCTGCACATCCTGTCCGCCGAGATTTTTCTCATCATACTGCCATTCACCAAGCTCACCCATATCTTCACCGCCTTCATTGCGCGCTGGTATAGCGGGGCCAGCTTCGGCCGCCGGGGAGTCGAGTCATGAGTGCCGCTGCTGAATCGGACCTGAACCCGGACCTGAGCCCTGATCTGAGCCCGGATCCGAACAGGGAAGCGAGCCCCTTCACACTGGAGCGCGGCCTGGCCGCTTTCCGTGCGGAGATCGACGGGCCCGTGGCCGCCTTCTTCTCCAGTTGCGTGCATTGCGGCGTCTGCGCCCAGTCCTGCCCCTTCTACCTGGAGACCGGGGACCCCAAGTACACGCCGATCCACAAGCTGGAGCCCCTGCGCCTGATCTGGGCGGCGGAGTTCACCCTGATGGGGCGGATCAAGGGGCTCTTGGGTCTCAATAGGAAGGTCACGGATGAGATGCTCGCCGAATGGGAGGAACTGATCTATGACAGTTGCTCCATGTGCGGACGCTGTTCATTGGTCTGCCCGGTGGGCAATGACATCCAGGCCATGGTGCGCAAGTCGCGCGAGGGCATGGTCGCCTCCGGCCATGCGCCGGAGGGGCTGGTCGGCGCCTCGGTGCGGGCGGTGCAGACCGGCAGCCCCATGGGCCTGCAATGGAAGACCCTCCAGGTCCAGATCAACCACATCGAGAGCAGCACCGGCCTGACCGTGCCGGTGGATCAGCCCGGCGTCGAGTATCTGGTAATGCTCTCCTCCATGGAGGTCATTAACTTCCCCGAATACCTGGAGGCCATCACCCGCATCTTCGACCACGCCGGGATCACCTGGACGCTCAGCACCCAGTGCTTCGAGGCGACCAACGCCGGCATCCAAATCGGCAACAAGGACGTGGCGGCCATCCTGGTGCAGCGGGTAGTGGACGCGGCGGTGGCGCTGGGTGTGAAGAACGTCATCAGCCCCGAGTGTGGTCATGCCTATACGGCCATCCGCTGGGAGGGGCCGAACCTGATCGGCAAGCCCTATCCCTTCCACGCCTTTCACATCATCGAGGTGCTGGACCAATTGCGCGCCTCGGGCCGGATCAAGACGGAAGGCATGGAGACGGACCGCCTGTCCCTGCACGACCCCTGCAACCTGGCCCGCAAGAGCGGTGTCATTCAACAGCAGCGCAACCTGATGGACCTGGTGGCGGAGAACTTCGTCGAATTGAAGGAGCACGGCAAGTTCCAGTGGTGCTGTGGTGCCGGGGGCGGGGTCAGCTCCAACGAGCGGGCCGAGCCCCTGAAGCTCGCTGCCTTCAAGATGAAGAAGGCCCAGATCGAGGAGGTGGAGCCCGAACGCATGGTGACCATGTGCGCCACCTGCCGGACCCAGCTCGAAGAGGGGCTGGAGCACTTCAACATGGACATCCCGGTGGTGGGACTCACTGAGTTGATCGCTGAGCATCTGGTCGAGAACGAACGGGACGAGATCGAAGCGGTCGAGCAAGAAGAGAGCGCAACATGAGCGAACGTGTCGTCGTCGACCCCGTCACCCGTATCGAGGGCCATCTGCGCATCGAGGCCCAGATGGACGGCGATAAGATCGCCGCGGCCTGGTCCTCCGGCACCATGGTGCGCGGCCTCGAGATCATCCTGCAGGGCCGCGACCCGCGCGACGCCTGGGCATTCGCCCAGCGCATCTGCGGGGTCTGCACGCTGGTCCATGGTCTGGCCTCGGTGCGCTCGGTGGAAGATGCACTGGCAATCCAATTGCCGGTGAACGCGCAGTTGATCCGCAACCTGATGATCGGCGCCCAGTATGTGCACGATCACGTCATGCACTTCTATCACCTGCATGCGCTCGACTGGGTGGACGTGGTCAGTGCCTTGAGCGCCGACCACAAGGCGACCTCCACCCTCGCCCAATCCATCAGCAATTGGCCCAAGTCCTCGCCCGGCTATTTCTCCGATGTGCAGAAGCGCATCAAAGGGTTCGTGGAGTCCGGCCAGCTCGGCATCTTCGCCAACGGCTATTGGGGTCACCCCGCCTACAAGCTCCCGCCCGAGGCCAACCTGATGGCGGTTGCCCACTACCTGGAGGCGCTCGCCTGGCAGCGCGACGCGGCGCGCCTGCAGGCTATCTTCGGCGGCAAGAACCCCCACCCGAACTTCGTGGTGGGCGGCGTGCCCAGCCCGATCGATCTGAATTCAGACTCGGCCATCAACGCCAAGAAGCTCGCCGAGGTGCAGGCCGTCATCGCCGCTATGCGCCAGTTCGTCGACCAGGTCTATGTGCCGGATACGCTCGCCATCGCCGGCTTCTACCCGGACTGGTTCCAGCGCGGCGAGGGGCTCGGCAACTTCATGTGCTATGGGGACCTGCCCGCGACCGGCAGCGCGGACCCGGCCACCTTCCTGTTCCCGCGCGGGGTCATCCTCGATCGGGACCTCACGGCCATCCATGAGGTCGACCTGCACGACGACACCCAGATCCAGGAATTCGTCTCCCACGCCTGGTACGACTATCAGGGCGGCAAGGACGCGGGCCTGCACCCCTATGCGGGCGAGACCAAGCTCGACTATGACGGGCGCGGCGGCGTTAAACCGCCCTATCGGCAACTGGACGTGGCCGACGGCTACACCTGGCTCAAGGCCCCCCGCTGGAAGGGCCATGCGGTCGAGGTCGGCCCCTTGGCGCGGGTGCTGATGCTCTATGCGACCGGCCATGCCCAGACCAGGGAACTGGTCGATATGACGCTCGCGACGCTCAAGCTGGACCAGCGCGCCCTCTTCTCCACCCTGGGCCGCACCGCCGCCCGGACCCTGGAGTCCAAGATCGTGGTCGACGCCATGCAGGGCTGGTATGACCAACTCGTCGCCAACATCAAGGCCGGCGACGGCCGGACCTTCAACGAGACCCTCTGGGACCCCGCCACCTGGCCCCGCGAGGCGCGCGGCGCCGGCTTCATGGAGGCCCCGCGCGGCGCCCTGGGGCATTGGATCGTCATCAAGGATGGCCGCATCGACAACTACCAGGCGGTGGTGCCGTCCACCTGGAACGCCGGCCCCCGCGACCCCCAGAACCAACCCGGCGCCTACGAGGCCGCCCTGGCGGACAACCACCAACTGGCCGACGTCAAACAGCCGCTGGAGATCCTGCGCACCATCCACTCCTTCGACCCCTGCATCGCCTGCGCGGTGCATTTGGCCGACCCGGCGACGGGGGAGCGGATCGAGGTCAAGGTGACCTGAGGGAAAAAGCTGCTAAACTTGGGTTGCGGAAATTCCGCAATCCATAGAGGCAAGGTCGATGCGCGAGAATCTGATCATCGGCGGCCGGGGACAGGTCACCCTCCCCGTCAGCACCCGCAAGCGGCTCGGTATCGCGCCGGGCGATGTGCTGACCCTGGAAGAGCGCAACGGCGAGGTGGTGCTGCGCCCCACCGCGGTCATCGAGGTTCATCTCTACGATGACCAGCAGATCGCGCAGTGGGATGTCGAGGATCGGATGACCCCCGATGAGGAACGGCAGATCAGGGCGCGGCTGACCGGGACCCCATGAGGCACCTGTTCCTTGACGCCAACTGCCTGTTCACCGCCGCTCACAACCCCGCCGGCAAGGCGTCGCTGATCATCCGCTTAGGCGGCGAGGGACATTGGCTGCTCTCGACCTCCGACTACGCCATCGAAGAGGCGCGGCGCAATCTCGCCCGCAAGGTCCCCGACTGTCTGGCCGCCTTCACCGAGCAGCAGTCCGGGTTGCGGATCGTTGCGGGCACCGGGGCCGGCGCCAACCCGCTGGCCTTGCCCGAGAAGGACGCGCCGATCTTCGAGGCCGCCCGTCGGGCCGACGCCAGCCACCTTTTGACCGGGGACATCCAGCACTTCGGGCACTGGATGAATCGCGCCGATCAGACCGGCGGGATCCTCATTCAGACGGTGGCGGACTTTTTGGCGTCGCTTTAAGGTGCGGGGTGGGCCTAGTGGCCTGGTAATCACCAGGGAAAGCATGGCTCACCCGTCCCACAAGGACCCATCCTCCCAGGTATGGACGGGAATCCAGGGCAGCCCGTCGGGGTCCACGAGCGCGGCCAGCAGCCCGCAACACCCAACCAGCGGGCTGCCGAATGCCGTGATACAGCCGGCCACCAGCAACAGGGTGCCGACCAAGGGCAGGCCCGAGACCAGGCGATAGCCCGCCAAGGAGCCCTGCCGACGACGATAGCGCCAGGGGCGGACGTAGCCCAGATAGAGGTTGAAGAGCCCCAGCAAGGTGGCGCCGATGGTCAAGACCAGGCCGGCCGCCGCGCGCGCGGGCGCGGGTGCCTGCGCCCAGAGCGCGCAGGCGAGCGCGAGCAGGATCGGTGTCGCGCACAGGGCGAGGCCGAGTGCCCGGCGGGCGATGTTTTTCCGCGGTCGACCCTTGGTCATTGCTCGGACTCCCCTTAACCTGGAAAGCGCATTCGTTTCACGCAAAGACGCAAAGACGCAAAGACGCAAAGTTTTTCAATGCGATATCTCTGTCGTACGGTTCACCTGCCGGGTGACGGGAGCATCGCCGGCAAAGTTCTATTCTTCTTTGCGTTCTTGGCGTCTTTGCGTGAGCAATTGCCGATTCTAGGCTCAAGACTCCAGTCGCGGCGCCGATCGGGCGTGCCCATGCGGGCGGTGTCGTCCGACCTATGTCACTGCCTCCCTGCGGCAGTTTGCGAGGCCCCGTCGCGGCTGAAGCCGCTCCCACAGCGTCGCTGCGCGACGATCACGGTAACCCGGCCAGGGGCTGGGCGGATCGCGCGTGCCCGGTGGGAGCGGCTTTAGCCGCGACGCGAGGCCGCGGTCACCCGCGGCGCTTGGGCAACTTGTGAGGTCTGGTCGCGGCTGAAGCCGCTCCCACCGGGGGGGGCCGGGCGTTTACGGTTGATCGCCGGGGCTGGTCGGGCTACGGGGGCGTTTGAGCGCGATCGGGGGCCGGTCCCGCGGGGGCGGGGGCTGGGGGCGCGGGCGGCGGGGTCAGGCCGGGGGGCGGGTCGGCGTAGGGGAGGCGGTAGAGGGCGAGGCGGCCCATGGTCAGGGGGACGGCGATCCAGCAGGCGGATTGGTCGGTGGTGCAGTTCAGGTCGAAGTCCCAGAGTGGGCTCGGTTTGCGGAATCTAGTCGGCAGTTGCAGCCGGAAGAGTGACTGGCCGGTGGCGAGGTCCCAGAAGCGGAGTGTCGTGTCGCTGCTCACGGTCGCGAGCGCCTGGCCGTTCGGGGTGTAGATGGCGCGGTAGACGGCCTGCTCGTGGCCGACCAGGGGCTTGAGTCCGGTCGTCCCGGCGCCGTCGGCCGGCGGGTCGAGGCGGTGGCGGGTGACGACCAGCTGGCGCCCGACCGCGGCGGCTTCGAGTCCGTCCGGGCTTAGGGCGGCCCACAGGGGTTTATCCGGGAGCCTGGCGATGGTGCGGCCGGCGCCGAGCCGGGACCCATCGAGCGGCCAGATGCGCAGGGTGCGGTCTTCGTTCTGGGCGGTGACCAGCCGGGTGCCGTCCGGGATGAAGGCGACGGACATCAGGGTGCCGGTCTCGGCCGCCCGGGACAGCCCGCCGGTGCCGGTCGCCGTCTCGAAGAGTCCGACCTGGCCGTCGTGGCTCGCGGTGGCGACCCAGCGACCGTCCGGGGAGAAGGTGACGGCGTAGACCGCTTGGGTATGCCCCTCCAGCGGGTGGAGGGAGATCAGGGTGAGACCCTGAGCGGTCCGCTCGGGACGCCAGAGGCGAGCCATGTGGTCCATCCCGGCGGTGGCGATGGTTCGGCGGTCCGGGCTCAAGGCGATGCGATTGACGCCCCCGCGATGTGCATGCTTGACCTCAGCAAGCAATGGGCCTGGGCGGTACGGGTCCGCTGGCTTGGCGGGGGTGCCAGCGGGGGCGGGGGCCGGCCCGGCCGACAGGTCTGGATCGTCGGGGACCGCGGCCGCGCCGGTCCCAGGCAGGCGATAGGCCCGTAGCCCGCCGTCGGCCAGGCCCACCAAGGCCAGGCCGGCGTCCGGGTCCAGTGCAACGGCGTCGGGCTCGACCCCGGGCAGGTCCCAGACCCACTGGCCCGGGCCGTTCAACGGCCAGCGGCGCAGGGTGCCGTCGTTGGCGGCGGTGTAGGCGAGTCCGTCGGCGACGGCGACTGACCAGAGCCCGGCGGTGTGGCCCTGAAAGACTCGGAGCGTGGTGCCGGAGGCGAGGTCCCAGAGCCTCAAGTCGTTGTCGTAGCTTGTCGATAGCAGGCGTTGGCCGCTTGGGTCGAAGGCTAGGCCGAAAATGGCGTTGCGGTGGCCGCGCAGTCTGCGCAGCGGCCGGCCCTGTGCGTCCCACAGGACGATGGTTCCTTCGCCGTCCCCGGTGGCGATCCGGGCGCCATCTGGGCTGACGGCAACCGCTTGGACTTCCTGGCTATGGACCCGCGGCAGGACCTGCTCTTTGCCGGTCTTCGGGTCCCAGATGCCGACCAGCCCCTCGTATGCGCCGCTGACCAGACGCCCGTCCGGGAGCCAGGCGAGCGCAGTGCCGTCTGCCGTGTTCCTCGTCTCTCCGGTCAGGGTCCGGAGCTTCTCGCCCGTCTTGGTGGACCAGAGTGTGATGCCGTTGCCCGCGCCCGTGCTCGCGCCCGTGCTCGCGCCTGCGCTGGCGAGCCGGGTGCCGTCCGGGCTCAGGGCCAGCGAGTAGACCTCGGCCGGGGCCTGCCAGCGGCTGACCTCCTGCCAGTCCGGGACCGACCAGGCGATGATCCGGCCGTCGGCGCCCCCGCTGTAGAGTCTGCCGGCGCCCGCGTCGAAGCAGAGCGCTTTGACTCCATTGCTGTTGGCCGCCGGGTCATGCCCCTCCAACCGCCGCACCAGTGCCCCGGTCGCCGCGTCAAAGACCACCAGCGTCCCCCGTTCGCCTGCCGCGACCAGCCAGCGCCGGTCCGGGCTCAGCGCCAGGTCGATCAGCGCGGCATCGGCCCCCGTATAGACCAGGTCCGCCGCCCCGCGCCGCAGGTCGACGAGCCCCGCCAGCAGGTTGCGGACCTGGCGCCGCCCGACGGCGATGCCCTCGCGGTCCAGCGGCAGGGTCTCGCCCAGGGTGCGCCAGGCCCCGGCATAGTCCTCGCCCTGGGCCAGGAGGGCGGCGTGGGTGAGCCTGGACTCGAAGAGGCTGGCGGTGCGGGCGCGCTTCTCGGTGACGACCGCGGCGACGTGTTCCTGGACGTGCTGCCGCTCCAGCTCGGCCCGCTGCCGCTCCACCCAGCCCCAGCCGGCCAGGGCCAGGGTGACGGCCAGGGCGGCGATCGAGGCGGCGGCGACGCGGCGGGCGCGGCGGACCTCCGCGCGGCGACGGTGCTCCTGCTCATCGCGCGCCCGGTCGCGGGCCGTGCGGGCGTCCTCGAGAAAGCCCATGGCGAGCGAGAAGTCGCCGCCGTAGCGGGCGGCCCAGAGGACGCTGGGGTTCTGCTGGTCGCGCCAGGCGAGCGCAATGCCTAGGTCCGGCTCGATCCAGAGCGCCCCCTTGCCGGCCTGCCAACGGCGGGCGGCGGACTCCAGGCGCCGGTAGAGGTCGGCGCGCGCGGCCTCGTCCAGGGTCCAGGTCTGGAGCCGGCGCCACTGGCGGATCAATGCCTCGTGGGTGATGTCGAGTTGGTCGTCCGGGCCAAGCGCCTGCTCTGGCGGGGGCATGAGCAGGCTGCGATCCAGACGGCGGAAGGGTTCGGCGCAGGCGATCACCTGGTCCGGGGTGCGGCCGGTGAGGTCGGCGACCTCGCGGATCGGCACCGGCCGGCGGGTGTCGCGCTCGCCCTCGGCACGCTCGGTCAGCGCGCGGAACAGGGCCTCGGCGATGGCCTGCTGCCCGGGTGCGGTCAGTTCGGCCAGGGCCTCCTCGGCGTGGTCGTTCAGGGCGCGTTGCAGGCCGCCCAGGGCCTCGTATCCGGCCTCGTCCAGGAGCCGGGCGCCGTCCGGACCCGGGGCCGTGCCGTCCCAGAGGCGCATCAGCAGGTGCTGTACGAGCGGGAGCTGGTCCTGCTCGCCGCTTGCCTCCGCCAGGAGCCGGTGGACCAGGCCGGGGCTGAGATCCCCGCCGAACGCGGGCAGCCGGGCGGGGAGTTGGACGGCGTCGGCGAGCTGCTCCGGGGTCAGGCGGGGGGTGAGGAAGAGCCCGGCGTTGATCGCCTCGGGCAGCCCCGGGAAGCGGGCGCAGTCGCCCAGGTACTCCGAGCGCAGGGTGATGACGATGAGGCAGTCCGGGTGCGCGGTGGCGCCCAGGAGCAGGGCGACGAAGGCGGCGGCGTCGGCGGGGTCGGCGCGGCGGTAGCGGAACAGTTCCTCGAACTGGTCGACCAGGATCAGGAGGCGCTCGCCGGGGGGCAGGGGGTGGAGGCCGAGCAGCCAGGGGAGGGCGCGGGGGCCGCGGCGCAGCGCCTGTTCCAGGGGCTCGATCGGGTCGGCTGCGGCTTGCGCTTCCTGGTTTGGGGCGCTTGGGGGCTGGAAGCCCCCGCTCCATTTTAGGGCGGCGGCGAGGCGGTGGAAGGGGTGCTCGCCGGGGCGCAATTCGGCGATGGACCAGCGGGTGCCGGGGGCGGGGCCGGCGGCGCTCGGGCGGGTGAGTACGCCGCTGTCGAGCGCGGGCAGGAGCCCGGCGCGGACCAGGGACGACTTGCCGGAGCCGGAGGTGCCGATCACGGCCAGGAAGCGGGTCTCGGCGAGCTTGTCCAGCAGTTGGTCGACCTGCTCGTCGCGGCCGAAGAAGAGATCGGACTCGTCGCGGCGGAAGGGGCGCAGGCCGGGGTAGGGGCGGCGCGGGCTTGGGGTCTCGCGCTCGGTCATCCCGGCGGCCCCGGGTCGAAGCCTGTCGGGTGCGCACGGCGCACCCTACGGGCTTGGGGCTGGACGCGGAGCGCCCGCGCTTGCTCCCACGCTGGAGCGTGGGAGCCAGATGCCCCTTCTCGTTCCCACGCTCCTTGCATGGGAACGCCGCGCGGGCGCTCCGCGTCCGGTTTCCGGCGCCGGACGCGGAGCGCCCGCACTTGCTCCCACGCTGGAGCGTGGGAGCCAGAGGCGTCAGATGCCCCACCGGCCGCGGCGCCAACCCGTAGGGTCCGCTGTGCGGACCGGGCGCTGCCGGGGCGCTGGGGGTCGCCGCTGTCCCGGGTCATGACCCGTCCCCGGTCAGGCGTGCGACGAAGGCCCGGATACAGGCGTCGGTGCAGGCGTCGGCGCCCTGGACGGGGTGTACCCGCATCCCCGGGGGGCGGAAGCTGATCGGCGTGGTCCCGGCGTGGCAGAGGTCGAGGCTCGGGGCCGGGCTGCCCTTGGGGCGGCGGGTGCCGCACTGGAGATACGCGCGCAACTGTTCGTGGACCTGCTCCACCGGGCCGTCGCGAAACAGCATCAGGACGGCGGTGCACAGGCGCAGGTTGGCGCGCAGGTCGCGGAGCAGGGCGGACGGCTTGAGCCCGGGGTCGCGGTCGGCCTGGGCCATGAGCGGGATGACATAGCCCAGGCCGTGGCGCTCGCTCAGGCACTCGGCCAGGTCGCGCACCAGGTCGGCATCGGCGCTGCCGCCGTTGATCAGGACCAGGTGGGTGCCGGGAATGGCGGCTTCTTCAGCAGTACGGGAGTACGTCAGTGCGTGGGCCGACGCGGCCGCTTCGGTGCCGTCCTCGGCCTTGATGAGGGCGTGCAGGCGCTCGGCCATGCGCCTGGCCAGGTCCTGCTGGAGGTCGGCGTACTCGCGGTCGGTGGGGTCGGGCTGGGGGAACCAGCGGGTGCGGACCTGGCGGTCGGCGTCCCGATACCAGAGGTCGCAGCCCAGGACCTCGCGCAGGGCGTCCCAGGCGGCCTGCGCCTGCGGGGGGAGGTCGGCGCGCTCGACCGGCTCCATCCAGACCGGGAAGACCCGGCGCGCCCCGTCCGGGTGCTGGGCGAGGAAGGCGGCCAGTTCTTCCCGGCACCAGTGGGAGGCGAACCAGCCCGGGGAGAGGATCGGCAGCAGCAGGCGGGCGGCGGCGAGCTGGGCGCGGATGGTCTCGCCCAGGGGCTCACCGCCGCGCATCCGCTCGTAGTCGATCCAGTAGCGCTCGCCCTCGGCGGTGCGGCCGAGCGCGCGCCCCAGGTGCTTGGCCAGGCGGTCGAGGAAGGTGCTCACCCAGCCGACGCGGTGGTCCGCCGCCGGCGACGGGTCGGCGAACGGCTGGTCGTCGACCCAGGCGTAGCTGACGAAGAAGTGGTGGCGGGGCTCGTCCATCGTCGGTCCCGGGGGTGGTGAGGGGGCGATCATACCCCAGGCGGGCACGGGTGTCCGCCTGGGGTCCCGTCGCGCGGCAATTCCATCGTTGGACGGCTTTGTACGGCCCCAGGACCATGTGACCGCGGTCGAGACGCTGCACCTGCATCACCGCGACCTATACTCGTTGTCGTTGTCGTTGTCGTACTCGAGGTTATCGAAGCGCCCCGGATTCGCTCGTACGCCAAATTGCATCGCTTCTCGGATTACGACAACGACAACGACAACGACAACGACAGCGGCAACGACAACGATTGGACTCGTTGTTTCACTTAGTTCTGACTTGTCACTAAGGGGACCAGGGAACCCAGGTGTTGCAGTGGCCCGCTTGGCTTTCAACGCCGCTGCCGCACCGCCTCGAACAGACAGACCCCCGCCGCCACCGAGACATTGAGGCTCTCCACCGTCCCCGCCATCGGCAGCCGCACCAGCAGGTCGCAGCGCTCGCGCGTCAGGCGCCGCAGGCCGGTCCCTTCGCTGCCGAGCACCAGGCCGATGGGGCCCTTGAGATCCGTGCCATAGAGGTCGCCCGGGGCCTCTCCGGCGGTGCCGATCAGCCAGATCCCGCGCTCCTTGATCTGGTCCATGGTGCGCGCCAGGTTGGTCACCTGGAGATAGGGCACGGTCTGGGCCGCACCGCTCGCCACCTTGCACACCACCGGGGTCAGGCCGACCGCGTTGTCCTTGGGGGCGATGACCGCGTGGACCCCGGCCGCGTCCGCGGTGCGCAGGCAGGCGCCCAGGTTGTGGGGGTCCTGGACCTCGTCCAGGAGCAGCAACAGGGGCGGGCCGGTGATCTGGTCCAGGAGCCCGTCCAGGTCCCCGGCCAGCCGGGGGGCGGCGCTGCGCACCCAGGCGAGGGCGCCCTGGTGGTTGGTCCCCTGCGACCCCTGATCCAGCGCGGCGCGGTCGGTCTGTTTGACCGGGATGCCGGCGGCGCGGGCGATCTCCGCCAGTTCCGCCAGCCGGCGGTCGCGACGGCCGCGCTCCAGCCAGAGCTCGCCGACCCCCTCGGCGCCGAACTTGAGGGCGCTGCGCACGCTGTGGATGCCGGCGACTGGTGCCAGATCGTTCAATTCAACTGCTCCTGTGGGACTCAAGGGGCTAATCTTAGCCCTGTCGGCGCCCGGCCGGTGGGTGGCGGGCACAGACAGGATTGCAGGGGCGGGGCGCTGCCATCAAGCTAAGCCGCGCTCGCCGACCAGGCGCCGTCCGGCTGGAGTCCAAGGCTTCAGCCTTGGCGCCCTCTTCCAAGGCTGAAGCCTTGGACTCCAGGGGTGGCGTGGCGCTCAACTTCATGGCAGTGAGGGGCAGGGGGTACGCATGTTCGGCATTCGCTTCATCAAGGTCGCACCGACCGATTTCGTCATCCAGTTCAGGCGCGGTGAGCGGGTTCGCGAGGGGGCCGGGCTCGCCTTCCTGTATTTCGCGCCGACCACCTCGCTGGTCCTGATCCCGATCGGCAGCATCGAGGTGCCCTTCATCTTCGAGGAGGTGACGGCGGACTTTCAGCAGGTCACGGTCCAGGGGCAACTCACCTACCGGGTGGCGGACCCGCGGCGGCTGGCGCAGTCGATGAACTTTGCCCTGACGGCCGACGGCCGGGGCTATGCCTCAGAGGATGCCGGGAAGCTGCCCCAACGCCTGGTCAATCAGGTGCAGGTCTTAACGCGCGTCTCGCTGCAGGCCCTGCCGTTGCGCGAGGCGCTCGGGCGCTCGGACGGCCTGGTCGCGGCCCTGCACCAGGGGTTGCAGGGGGCCGAGGTCGTCGCCGCCCTGGGGGTGGAGGTGCTGGGGCTCTCGATCCTGGCGATCCGCCCGACGCCGGAGACGGCCCGCGCGCTGGAGGCGGAGGCGCGCGAGCAGGTGCTGCGCCAGGCCGACGAGGCGATCTATGCCCGGCGCAACGCGGCGGTGGAGCAGGAGCGGGGGATCAAGGAAAACGAGCTGAACACCGAGATCGCGGTGGAGAACAAAAAGCGCCAGATCAAGGAGGCGCAGATGGAGGCGGAGAAGTCCGTGGCGCAGAAGCGCCGCGAGCTGCGCGAGGCGGAGATGGCGACCCAGATCGCGCTGGAGGCGCAGAAGAAGGAGCTGATCGCCCTGTCCACGCTCAACGCCCGGCAGGAGGCGGAGACCCGTGCCTATGGGGTCTCGACCCTGATGCAGGCGCTGGCCCAGAGCGACCCGCGCCTCCTGGAGGTGCTGACCCAGGCGCGCATGGACCCGAGCCAACTCGTCGCCCTGGCCTTCAAGGACCTGGCGGCGGGGGCGGAGCGGATCGGCCAGCTCAACGTCACCCCGGACCTGCTGCGCGAGCTGATGGCGGCCAAGGCGCCCGAGTGAGGGCGCGCCCATGATCGACCGGCTGACCGAGAACAAGATCGTCCTGATCACGCGGCGTACCCGGCTCGCCGAGCTGATCGTGCGCTTCAATACGCTCGACCAGGCGCGCTTCTATGTCGAGCACCTGGGCGCGGACTTCTCCGATTACCTGGCTGAGGACGAGTGCTATCGGGCGGCGGTGCGGGACACCGAGGCGCGGCTCGAGCGGCTGGGGCGGGTGCAGGCGCTCGAGCGTGCCTTTGTCCCCAACTTCATCTTTGGCCCGCAGGATACCGTGGTGGTGCTGGGTCAGGACGGGCTGGTGGCGAATGTGCTCAAGTATCTGGACGGACAGGTGTTGATCGGGGTCAATCCGGACCCGGCGCGGATCGAGGGGGTGCTGGTGCCCTTCCGGCCGCCGGACCTGGACGCCCTGATGCCCGCGGTCTTCGCCGACCGGCGCCCGATCCGACTTGTCACCATGGCGGAGGCGAGGCTCAACACCGGTGAGACCCTGTACGGCGTCAATGACCTCTTCATCGGCCCGCGCAGCCATACCTCGGCGCGCTACCGGATCGGCATCGGCGAGCGTGCGGAGTCCCAGTCGTCCAGCGGCATTATCGTCTCCACCGGCCTGGGCTCCACCGGTTGGTTGCGCAGTATCGTGACCGGGGCCCAGGGCATCGCGGGCGCGCTGGCCGGGCGGTCACTCAAGCTCCCGGCGCCCCGGGCCTTCGACTGGGACGCCGACTATCTGTTCTTCTCGGTCCGCGAGCCCTGGCCGAGCCGCACCTCCGGGGCGGAGATCGCCTTCGGCAAGATCACGGCCGCGACCCCCCTGACCCTGGAGTCGCAGATGCCGGAGGGCGGCGTCATCTTCAGCGACGGGATCGAGTCCGACTTCGTGCGCTTCAACGCCGGGGCCCGCGCGACCATCCGGGTCGCGGCGCGGCAGGGGCGGCTGGCGACCTGAGGGGGGGCGGGTGGTCGGGGGTGTGCGGTTAGGTGATCTCCGGAAAATGCCATGCCAGCGCTCATCGGTAGGGTGGATAAGCGCAGCGCATCCACCAGCGACGCTTGGTGGATGCGGCGCGATCAAGCGCCGCGCCCGGTCTGCAAGGTCATCGCGCGCGCCTTATCCACCCTACAAGGCTTATTCGCGTTCATTCGCGTTGTTCGCGGACTAATGGCTTATCCTAGGATCAGGGCTTGGCGCCCGCGGGGGCAAGGAGTCGGGCCTTGAGGTCCAGCCCGATCCCCTTGCCGACGAAGCTGGTGTCGGCGACCCGCGACAGGTCGACGTCGTCGGGGCGATAGAGCCCGGCGGCCACCATGGCGTCGTAGAAGGCGCGGATGCGCCCGGCGTTCATGGTCCCGATGCCCTGGGTCAGGGCCTCACCCGAGTCGACGATGCCCTGGGACTTGAGCAGCGCCCGGGAGGCTTCCAGTTCCACCTCGGTCATCTCCGGGTTGTCCTTGAGCATCAGTGCAGTGGCGGGCCGGTGGTCGCCATATAAATAGTTGGTCCAGCCGATGATGGAGGCCTCGACGAAGCGCTGGACGAGATCCGGGCGGGTGCGAATGGTCTCCTCCCGCGCCTCGATCAGGGTCGAGTAGGTGGAGAAGCCGTGGTCGGCGAGCAGGTGGACCACGGGGACGAAGCCGGCCTCGCGCTCGACATAGATGGGCTCGGCGACCGAGTAGCCCTGCTGCACCGCCCGCGGGTTGGCCAGGAAGGGCGCGAGCGCGAAGTTGTAGGGCCGCAGTTGCTCGTCCCGAAAGCCGTGCGCGGCCTTGAGCCACTGCCACCAGGTGAACTGGGCGTCCTTGGCGATCAGCACCACCGGGGCGCCCGTGAGCGCAGCGAATGACTCGTAGCCCTGGCCCGGGTGGGCGATCAACGCCTGGGGGTCCTTCTGGAACAGGGCCGCGACCGCCCGGGTGGGCACGCCGTTCTTCACATTGTCGAAGGATTGCAAAAGGTTGCCGGTCAGCAGGAAATCGACGCGCCCGGCGGGCAGGAGTGGGCGGTTATTGACCTGGGGCCCGCCCTGCCGGATCTCCACCGCCAGCCCCCGGGCGCTGTAGGTCCCATCCGCCAACGCCTGGTAAAAGCCCCCTTGGGCCGCCTGCGCCCTCCAATTGGTGGCGAAGACCACGCGCTCGGGGCCGGGGTCGGCCGCTAGGCTCATCGCCGCGACGGCGAGCAGGCCGATCATCAGACAGGAGGCAAGTACGTTCTTATTTGCGTTCATTTCTTCCTCTACTCGATCGTCAAAGTCAGGCATCGTGGTGCCCGCTCGCCCGATAGCGCCGCCCGAGCAGCGCGGGACAGCAGGTATAAATCCTCCCTGGCGCAGGCCGAGGCGTATCTCTTGTTGTGCCAACGCTACATCGAGATGAACCCGGTCCGGGCGGCCATGGTAGCCGACCCAGCGGAGTATCGCAGGTCGAGCTATCGGTATCACGCACTTGGCGTACCAAACAGCATCCTGTCGCCACATGACTTGTACACGGCTCTGGGCAATAGCGCTGTTGCTCGGCAACAGGCCTACCGAGACTTATTTGTCACCGGGCTGGACGATGAACCGATCAACGAACTACGAATGGCGGTGAACCAGAATCAGCCCATTGGAAATCAACGGATTCCGGGGACACGGATTCCGGGCACGGATTCCGGGGACAGTTTACTCAATTCGAGTCCCCTTCGCCGAACAGGTCGCCGGTGTACGGATCCTGCTCGTGGGTCTTAGGGCCTGGCTTCTTCCGCTTCAGCGAGCGAACGAGGCGTCGCTCCAAGGATTCAACGAAGGCGTCGGTTCCGAGTGGCCGGCCAGTACTGGCGTGAGCGCGCAGCAGTTCGTTGAGATTCTCGTCGTCGGCCCCGCCGATGAACGCCTCCCAATCGGGGACTAGCTCCAACAGCGGACGCACAGTGACAAGGGCATCGTCGCCTGCAGCAAGGTGGGCGGCAGCGCTCGACCAGGGCCAATCTTGCAGCCTCGCGCAAAGACGCGCTCGCACGGGGTTGCGCTCGACGTACCTGGCCGCCGCAAGCAGGTGTCGCTCATCCATCACGAAGGAATGGAAGCGTTCTTGCCAGAGATGCCCTTTCCAGCCTTCGCGGAAGTTGATCATCCGAGTATATTGGCGATGGGCTTTCCCCAGCACGTCACGTAAGCCAAACTCGTCAACGGGAACCATGATGAGGTGCACGTGATTGGGCATCAGGCAATAGGCAAGCACCTGTGTTCCGCAACTGCGGCAAGCGACGGCTAGCAAGCCGCAATACTCCGCGCAGTCCTCTCCCTTAAAGAAAGTCCGCTGGCGTCGATTGCCGCGCTGCGTCACATGGTGGGGCAATCCCGGTGCAACCACCCGAGGAAGTCTTGCCATGCCGTTGCTGGAGCCTCCACCCTGGGTATCCGTTAAACTATTCGCCTTGGCTATTCTGCTCGGTTCGGACAATTAAGTAAACTGTCCCCGGAACTGCGAACTGCCCGGAACTGCCCCCGGAACTGCCGGAACCTCAGTTCATGCTGGCGCGCAGCGCGATCATTGCCTGGTCGAATGTATCGATCCTGATGATGCCTAGACGTGGGTATTCGATGTCGAGAATGAGATAAACGGAAAGGGCCATGATCGCGGCAAAGCTGAGTAGGTGGAGGGTGCTCTGGCGCTCCGCTTTTGCCATGCCGTAGCCTGCCATGAGACCGCTCACCAGCATGAGGAGGCCGAGCATCAGGAATACTTCCACGGGAGGATGCTGCCGGGCTGCCATGAATCGCGTGTTGGACAGGTCGAACATCTCATTCGCCGGCGGCAGGACCGTTTGGGACAAAGGAAGCGTTTTATCATTTTTGGCGGCTTGGATCAGTATCTCCCAGATTTCCTGCTGGATTGAGGAAAGCCGCGCCATACCAGCGAGCACGTCATCCTTATTGCCGGAATTCCCGGAATTGCCAACGATCTCCAACTGCGTGTCCACATATCGGCGGAAACCGTCACGCGCTTTCTCGCGTTCGGGTTCGGCCAGCAAATCCAAGCGGAGCCATGCCGTGCCAGTGGCGTTCACATGCTCTGTGACGAGGCTGCGCCGCATGTCGAAGCGCGTGGCGGCGCCGGTGAACGTGAAGGCGATGAGCAGGCCCATGAGGCCGAAAACCGCGCCATCGATCGCGCCTAAGCCGGCCTGCCCGTCTTCACCGAGGGCAAGCAGACGCTTGCGCCCGATGCGCCAGCCGATGTGCATGGACACGAGAACCCCGCCGAACAGAACGGCGGCAAAGAGGATGGAGAGGAGGACGGTGTGCATGTCTTGGACGAGTTCAGTTCGGTGCGCACTTCATGAATCGAGGCGGCAAAGGTGAAGAGGATCCACGGCAATAAGAATCGCACTTGATAGAGCGACAAGACCAAATGTGTGGAAAGGGCGCATATTGCTTGGCTAACGTCAAACCTAAGCCGACCCATACTGCGCTGCGATGAGGCCAAATGAGAGCGCTGAGCGATGTGCGCAGTATGGGGTCGGCTTGAGGTACGTGTTAGCCAGCCATAATTGAAGCACGTCCTGGCGATTTATCGAATTTTCGATGTTCTGGTGATCGAAAATTCTCCCGCAAGGTCCCGGTAAACGACAGCATTCCAAACTGTATTGTTGTCAAGCTCAAAAGTAATGTCGTAGTTGATTCCTTTCACGACCTGCCTTTTCACCTGCACTATACGTTTGAGGTTGGCCGAAATGTTCATCCGGCTCAGCACAAACGCCACTGTATCTTCCGTTGCTTGATCGATCTCTCCTTCACTCCATCCACCAGCCATCATTTCCCCTCCTGTCGGCAAAATCAACTGTTCGATGTCTTGGGATTTCACTCGGTCAAGTGGAAGCCGCACGATTTCTTTAGCGTCGAAATCTATCTTTTGGTAATCGACCTGGCGGACGCGACGGTTGTGCATGGTGTGGTATTGAAGAACGAGGTTCCTTGTATCGTAGACGGTTGTCCATATCGTTGAGCTGCGCATGCCTTCCTGTTTGAGTTCCCCCCCTCCCTCGGCGGCTGCGGTTCCGACGGTGAGATTAAAGTTGTCCAGAATTCGGAATACCTCGTACATCGTCTCCTTCCCGTCGGCTGTCTTCCGTGCCGTGCTGGCATAGGCCGCAGCGCGGAGGAAGCGGGAGGGCGAGGTGAGGTCACCGGGAAGACCGTACAGGCGAGCACCAGCCCCAAACTTAATTGACCTCAGGTCTTCAACCCTTCGGTGGGGCAGCGGCACGTCGATGTTTGCATAATTGAGTAAGTTGGTAATCTGCCAGTCGTAATTCGGACCGTTCGTGATGACACCAAGCGGGGCGTCGTGGATAGTTGTGATTCCATTGACGAACTCGACGACGATCGCCTTGCCGCTCTGATCGGTCACAATCATGTGGAGCGGTGGCGGGCCTCCAATCACCTCCTCATGCACGCCCACCACGGGCAAGTCGGCGATGACCTTTCGGACTTCATCGACCGTTTCAAAGTTCGTCAGCAGATAGGGTGCAAGAGCCAGGATGGGGACGCTCTGGCTGGCCTTACTTGGATCGTACTCTGCGTATTCCGTAAAGCCTTCGTTGTAGAACAGGTTCACGGCGAGGCCCTTTTCGTTCATCCCGTCAATCAGGAGGTTCCTTTCGAGTACGTCGAGTCCGACAGCCCCGTACTTGGTTTTCCACGCGAGCCCCTTCTTGCCGTCGGGCATCTCAGTCTGGAGGGCGTAGCCGCGAGGAATGATGACCACCCGCGACAGAAGATCGAAGGTTCCCCACTCCTGGGTGCGCCCGAACACGACCGCCCCGTCCTCCGCTACAAGCGTAATCCCAGTGCACGCGTCGGCCTGCTGTATTGACAATACGGAAATGGTCGCGGCAATCAGCAGGCTGCATGTTCTGCTTCTTTTCACTCTGCTTCTCCTAAGGATTTCGTTGGGGTTTAACGTGCGTTTGATTAGCTGGTCGGATTCCGGGGACAGTTTACTCAATTCGAGCCCCCTTCGCCGAACAGGTCGCCGGTGTACGGATCGTGCTCGTGGGTCTTAGGGCCTGGCTTCTTCCGCTTCAGCGAGCGAACGAGGCGTCGCTCCAAGGATTCAACGAAGGTGTCGGTTCCGAGTGGCCGGCCGGTACTGGCGTGAGCGCGCAGCAGTTCGTTGAGCTTTTCGTCGTCGGCTCCGCCGATGAACGCCTCCCAATCGGGGACCAGCTCCAGCAGCGGACGCACAGTGACAAGGGCATCGTCGCCTCCGGCAAGGTGGGCGGCAGCGCTCGACCAGGGCCAATCTTGCGGCCTCGCGCAAAGGCGCGCTCGCACGGGGTTGCGCTCGACGTACCTGGCCGCTGCAAGCAGGTGTCGCTCATCCATCACGAAGGAATGGAAGCGTTCTTGCCAGAGATGCCCTTTCCAGCCTTCGCGGAAGTTGATCATCCGAGTATATTGGCGATGGGCTTCCCCCAGCACGTCCCGTAAGCCAAACTCGTCTACGGGAACCATGATGAGGTGCACGTGATTGGGCATCAGGCAATAGGAAAGCACCTGTGTTCCGCAACTGCGGCAAGCGTCGGCTAGCAAGCCGCAATACTCCGCGTAGTCCTCTTCCTTAAAGAAAGTCCGCTGGCGTCGATTGCCGCGCTGCGTCACGTGGTGGGGCAATCCCGGTGCAACCACCCGAGGAAGTCTTGCCATGCCGTTGCCGGAGCCTCCACCCTGGGTATTCGTTAAACTATTCGCCTTGGCTATTCTGCTCGGTTCGGACAATTAAGTAAACTGTCCCCGGAACTCCCCCGGAACTCCCCGGAACTCGCTAAACTGTCCCCGGAACTCGCAATTAAGTAAACTGTCCCCGGAACTCTCCACTCTCCACTGTCCCCGGAACTCTCCGGAACTCTCGGAACTCTCGGAACTCTCGGAACTCTGATCGCGCCGAGCAAAAGAACTCGAGCCTGGCCCCTTATCCTCCCTTATCCTCCTTATCCTTCGTTGGTTAAATGAGTCCAACATTTAATCCAACCAAGACAAAGATCCATATGCATAAAACCATACTGTAAGTAACCCACACATAATAGCGTTGGGGTATTCCAGTATGCCCGAAGTTGCGCAATTTGGTTAGCGCGCTCATTGATAAATTGCTTTCGAGTTCGACACATACATCCCAAATCGCGTGTGCTATGCGGATTGTTCTAATTTCAAAGCCGAACAACGCTAGTGATGCAAGCATTGAAAAAACAGAAACAATAATCTGCCCGATGTTGGTGTGAATATGCTGGACTACGACAACAAGCAATGCGGCGTTTAGAGCCAGAGTGAAATTCAGTATTTTCATTCTGTACTCATGAAAGAAACGGTAGGTCTCGGCCGCTTGCTCGTACTCAACAAATTTAGAACTCACAGCAAAATCTCCATAACAACTCGGTGCGTTGTCACGCTAGTTACTTTCATTTCAAAACCACATGCTCGTATATCTGAAGCATCGCGAGTCGAGACTAACTGTTATTTCAACTGCATGCGCGGATTGCGCGCGTTGCTAGAGTCCTGGGATGCTGGATCGGATCAAGTTGGAGATCACATCCTTGAGGATGTCAAAGGTAAATGATGCAGTTGGTTTGATCACCATTTCGGTTGCCTTGCTCCATATGGTTTCATCCTTGATCGAGTCTGCGAAGTCGTGGCCTGCCCAAGTGAGCCGTTCGACAAAGGCAAGTATCGGGGTGGACACAGGGCCGTCGCCGCCCCACTGGACTTGGCAATGGGCCAGGCCCGCCTCAGCGATCCATGCAACGTGATGACCGAACGTCTTTTGATCTACGCCTGGGAGTCCTTGCAGATAGCCGTCCGTGTCGCGGGCGGCCAAGATGATTTTCCGGATAAGGTCCATGTCTCGTTTCATGTCTCACCTAACTGTTTTCATAGACGTATGGCGGTGTTGGGCGTGCTAGACGGATTCTGTGTTTGTGACACTAGACAGATTCTGTCTGGTTTCTACACTGTCAGGTCGATACCTCCCTGCCACGTCCGCGCCCCACCCTCACCCCCGCACATTTCCCACAGAGGCTAGTGCATACCAACCAACCTGTCAACTCGCGGGAACAAAATTCGCTCCTTCTGGGATCGCTACGTGAAGATGGTCAGCGATTCAGGCGTGAAGGCACCCTTCGACCAATAGACAGTGCGTCGCGCCGAGCACTACATCGCGGCCCATCCCGACCGCCGTCTGACTGATCTGACACCCGCCGAGGGGCCTTGATCATCGTTCCGGCCGGTGGCAGTCCGCCCGCAACCGGAGGTCGAGGCTTTAGCCGGTGGCGGTTCCCGATAGATCCAAGAGAAATCAGTTGCGCCCGCACGCCGGACCGGCTAAAGCCTCGACCTCCGGTGACGGGGGTTGGGGTCAGGTCTTGACTTGTGCCTCGCCGCCACGCCGAGGTGCACCGCGGACGATCTTACTGATACGCGAGTGGTGTAGCTCGAAGTAGTCGCCAAGTTCCTGCATCGTATACCCGCCGCTGGCGTAGGCGGCCTTGATCGCTTGATCTCGATCCGCATGCGCGCGGTCGTACTCAGGCAACGAGCGCGGAACCGGCCGACGTTTGGCTTGGGGCACCTCACGTAGGTCGCGGTCATGCGGAACCTTGCGTTGCATGGCCTCCACGAAGGCGTCCGAGCCCAGAAAGACCTGCTGCTTGAGGTACTCCCATGGCGAAGGTTGTCCCTTGCCCGCGGCTATGAAAGACCGGTAACCCTCCACGGCTTGCGCTTCGGCCTGGCCAAACGCGACCAAGATCGCGCGCGTCTCCAGCCACTCGGGGACCTCGTCCTCGCCGGTCATGGCCCGGTAACTGCTCCAAGGGTAATCTCCCGCAGATCGAACCATGCGCGCGCGGACTGGGTTAAGGACCACGTAACGCGCGACTTCGAGAAGGTACGCTTCCTTCTGTACCAGAATCGCCTTATAGCGCCCCTGGAAGACGTGCCCCACCCGTTGGTAGACCCGATTGAACCGTTGCGTGTAAATACCGTTGAGTTCGCGCATGCCTTTGCCGAGATTCCCGTCCGGAGTCTCCACGAGTAGATGGTAATGGTTGGTCATCAGGCAGTAGGCATGGATGATCCAGTTAAACCGTCCCCACACGCCCGCGAGCACGTCGATAAACACCCGCCGGTCGCCGACGGCCCGAAAAATGTCCTCCCGTCCGTCACCGCGTGAGGTGACATGGTACAGCGCACCGGCAAATTCAAGTCGTAACGGTCTGGCCATGAGCGCAAAGATAGTTCAGGAAAGGCACAAGTCAAGACCTGATGATCATCTAGCCGACCCCGCCCGTTGGCCTACAGTTTAGGTGGGATCAACCCGAACTGAAGACCGGACAGGAGGAGTCGACCATGAAACTTTACGGCGGAATCGACC
>Ga0247835_1000928_pt1 | contig 38733 bp, 38 predicted proteins | sample LaCtaG_3_FD_189912 | JGI IMG/M metagenome (GOLD analysis project Ga0247835, IMG submission 189912) | Freshwater microbial communities from meromictic Lake La Cruz, Castile-La Mancha, Spain - LaCruzMarch2015_13.5m | ecosystem: Environmental > Aquatic > Freshwater > Lake | place: Spain: Castile-La...
TACAACAAACCTAATCTTGTTAAAAGTTGGGGCCAAGTGGCTAATTCTTTCCTACCCTATTTTGGGCTTTGGGTCGCCATGTATTATTCATTGGCTATTTCATATTGGCTTACCCTAGGACTCTCCATCATTGCAGCAGGTTTTCTAATGCGTATATTTATTATATTTCACGATTGTGGCCATGGTTCTTTCTTCGTATCAGAAAGAGCAAATCGTGTAATGGGAATTATCGCGGCAGGCTTTTTATTCACTCCGTACCACAAATGGCAAGAAGATCACCGAATTCATCACGCAACAGCCGGGAATTTAGACAATAAAGGCGTTGGGGATGTACGAACATTTACAGTAGAAGAATATAAGAATTTTAAGCCTTGGCAAAAGCAACTATACAAACTATATCGTAATCCCATAATGCTCTTCTTTATTGGGCCACTAATTTTGTTTCTAATCATATTCCGCTTTCCACCGAAAGATAGATCTGTTAAAGAAAAAGTGTATACACATCTCACTACTTTAGCATTAATTTTAGCCGTGGTAATTATGTCGTATTGGATTGGCCTTGTGCCTTTTATTAAAATTCAATTACCAATTCTATTTGTAGCTGCAGGGCACGGAGCATGGTTATTCTTCGTACAACATACTTTTGAAGATACAGTTTGGGAAAGACAAAAAGATTGGGACTTTGAAACCATGTCATTGAATGGAAGCTCTTACCTAAAACTCCCTAGAATATTACAGTGGTTTACAGGCAATGTGTGCATCCATCACATTCATCATTTATGCCCCGCCATCCCTAATTATAAACTGAAAAAATGCTACGATGAAAACCCTTTGTTTCAACTTGAAAAGCCACTGACTTTTTGGTCATCGCTCAAGTGCTTGAAATACAAAGTGTGGGACGAGAAAAATAAGAAATTAATCAGTTTTAAGGAGATTAAGTAAAGTGTGTTGAATAAAACAGTGGAATTTAGAAAACAGGGTTTTAAAATTGGATTATATTTGAACAGAGAGTAATTTTGCTCTCGCTTAATTAACAGATAAAGTGAGTGTTACGACAGTAAAGTTTAGTGATAAAGATCCTGAGTTCTATGAAGTTGTTAAAGAACGGGTGAACAAGTATTTTAAAGAAAATAAAATATCCAAACACGCTAATTTTGAAATGAAGCTAAAAACTGTCCTGATCATTTCTCTTTATGTCGTGCCATTTGCACTTATGCTCACTGGCCTTGTTTCATCTACATGGGGCGTACTTGGTATGTGGGCTATGATGGGCTTTGGAATGGCAGGAATTGGACTAGCGATTATGCACGATGCAAATCACGGAGCTTATTCTAGTAATCAAAAGATAAATGATGCTGTTGGATTCACGCTCACTTTCGTAGGCGGGTATCGTTTGAACTGGATAATACAACATAACGTCCTTCACCACTCTTTTACCAATGTAGAAGGCTTTGACGAGGACATCCATCAGAAAGGCGTTATGCGCTTTAGTCCAAAACAAGGACGAAAAGGGTTTTTCAAATTTCAAATCATTTATGCCCCTTTTTTATATGGTTTCCTAACCTTAGTGTGGTATTTGTTTAAGGACTTTGCAAAACTTGTCCGTTACAATAAAATGGGGCTACTCGAAGCACAGGGAAAAACTTTCAAAAAAGCGCTTGTCGAAGTTATTTTTCATAAAACGTGGTACACCTTACTATTTATTGTGCTACCTATAGCGCTTATTGATCTCCCTTGGTGGCTAATTATACTAGGATATATTATGATGCAATATATTTGTGGTCTCATGTTATCATTAATTTTTTCATCAGCACATGTAGTGGAAGAGACTGAATTCTATGATGTTGACGAAAAGAGTTCAGTAGACAATAATTGGGCAATTCATCAGATGCGCACAACCTCTAACTTTGGAAATGAAAGCAGATGGTTTACTTGGTATGTTGGTGGATTAAATCACCAAATTGAGCATCATTTATTTCCAAATGTCTGTCACGTGCATTATCCTGCGCTGAAAGAAATTGTAAAGAAAACAGCGCTTGAATTTAATGTTCCATATCACGAACATAAATCATGGTTTGGTGCTTTAAAAAGTCATTTTACCTTATTGCATAATTTGGGAACAGGTAAGGCCGATCGAATGGTTAAAGCATAGTGAAATAAAAAAAGCAAATGTTTAATTATATTACCCTGTTTAATTGATAAATGTCTAAAAAAGAAACAGAATACGAGCTGAAAGACCATCAACTTTTTGCGTCTTCAAAAAAAGTTTGGAAATCACTGAAAGCAGAAAATGATATTGCCAAGAGCAAATTGAAACGTGCTCGGAAAATTTCACTGGTAATTGCTTCGCTTGGTTTGTTTAGGGCCTTGCAAAAGTTAGTTCTTAAATTCAAAATAAAGGATGTTGAATTAAAAGACGACGCTCCAATATTTGTAATTGGACATTGGAGAAGTGGCACAACGCATCTACACTATTTACTTTCTCAAGATGACAGATACACGCATCTTAGCTCATTTCAAGCATTTTTTTTCAATATGGCCTTCACAACTAAATGGTTTTTTAAACCTATTCTGAAAAGTGTAATGCCAAAAACACGTCCTCAGGATAATGTTAAAGTTGATGCTGACGCACCAGCGGAAGAGGAACACGCTTTGGTAAATATCACAAAAATGAGTGGTATGCATCTCTTCTTCTTTCCTAAGAATAAGTTAAACTTTGACAAATACAATTGTTTCGAGGAAATATCAAGTAAAGAATTGCAAGAATGGAAGGCCATATACTCCAACATGCTAAAGCAGATTGAAGTTTTCAATAAAGCGGATAAAAAATTAGTATTGAAAAATCCACACAATACTGGAAGAATAAAAGTACTTCAGGAAATGTACCCCAACGCCAAATTTATTTTCATCCATCGAAATCCATATGATGTTTTTAGGTCAACAATTACTCTTTATGAAAGAGCTGTGAAAACACAATTTTTGCAAGAGTTTAGTGAGGAAGAACAAAATGAATTGGTGTTATATTGTTATGAAAAAATGATGTCAAAATATCTAGAAAACCGAAATTTGATTCCCGCCAACAATTTAATAGAAGTTGGCTACGATGAACTTATTGACCATCCAATTGATGAATTAGAAAGAATTTATAATCAACTATCTTTAGGCGAATTCCAACGCGCAAAACCTAAGCTAAGCTTGTATTTAAAAACCTTAAAGGCCTACAAAGTGAATCCAAAGGTTGAGTTGGACGAAGTAATAAAAGAACAAATTAAAAAGCGCTGGGATTTTGCGTTTAAAGAATGGGGGTATCAAAAATGAGTCTGTCGCAGCGTATAACACTTCGTCCAAGTCAAAGCTACCTTTTTAGTTATGTATGGCTAGCTTTTGAATTAGTTGGATTTAATTTAATGATTCATTATTTCCTCCCGTCGAACGCACTAATTGTATTGACTTTATTCATGGTTTGCTTTGCCCGTCTATACTATTGGCTCGATTTTTCTCCTGAATCCGGTTTCCAAACACTTTTTATTTTAGGATTAATTCCTTTAAATTGGATGGTATATCGTCTTGGATTTTCTTCTCATTTATTGGAAGTGTTGTTGTTTTATCAACTGATGTTCATTACACTAGGTAGCATTCGAATCTCCAGAACCAACTATTTCATTGCTAACTCTCATCTAATTGTTCAATTAATTCGTTCGAAATCTTTTGAATTAGATAATGCTAGGACCTTTGAACTCCGGCAGCATTCCAGAGGTAAGCTACTCAACTTTGGATGTATTTTGGTTCCAATTGTTGAATCGAACAATCCTAAGAAACGCCTTCTTTCAACACTTTTATTCCATAAACGGCATGATGCGAGATTCTCCGGATTCCACCGAATGGATGGAATTAGAAATCCGAAAGAAGTGATTCAAAACTTAAAAAACATATTTACTGATGAAACACCCTAAACAAGCATGGATGGGAACAATTCCCTTATTTGTTGGAATCCTATTATTCACATTGGGATTATTATTCGTTTTTTTTCTAATTACCTACCTCCCACTCTCGCTTTATTTGCCAAGGTGGGCAACGTTTACAGGATCAATTATCACTTCATTTACTTTATTTGCTTTGTTTCTCAATATCCCAATACCGAGAAGAAAAAAAGACCCAACATCGGATTTGAATATTAACGATAAAATTGCTGAAGGTGCGTGGTGCTCAGTCTACATGAAGGAAAGCGACAAAAAATTGGTTGTTAAACAGTTATACTTTTGCGGTTGGGGTCATAACGATTATCGAAAGCATAAGGCTTTGGTTATAGGTAAGGAGAAAATCTGTGGGAAATGGAATCCACTAATTCTATGGTTTCTCCACAATTATATGCTGCTTTATCAAATGATAGGACTAAAGAGAAGGATGAAATTTGAGCAAACGATTGACGCCTTACCAACTACTTCCAGCGTTAGCTACATGGGTCTAAGGTATGAGCAGACTTTCGTTACCAAAGAATTGACGGTTGAAAATTGTCCTGAAGATATTGTTGAGCAATTCAAAAAACTAAATGAGGATTTGGAGCGATGTGGCTTATATCTAGATGACGTTCATGCCCGAAATGTACGGTTAACCCAAAACGGTCAAATACAAATTGTTGATGGTGAGCTGTATTCCGGAGGAGAGGAATGGATCAAATCTAAGCTCGTGGTTCTTATTAATGGTGCGATGGTTTCAAACATGGAAAAGGTACTGGGGAATGATAGAATTATTGCTTGGGTTGATCATAGAGAAAGGGTTGATCATATCGTGAAGAAGGCATTTAGTATTTAGTTGATTTGATAGTTGTGAAATAAATTCAAGCCCGAATACTCAAATCTAAGCTTTATAAGTGGGAAGGTTTACGGTTTCATAAGCCCAGTAAAGCGAAACCAGCATATGATTGCAACAATAAGGTTGGATATTCGCGAAAATAATCTACTTTTGATACTATCAAATGATACTATCATGAAGCCACCTTACGACATCACTCCTAAAATATTGAGATTAATACGTTCTATTTCAGAAAAAATTGGAGAAGTCAATGCTAATTATCTAAGTAAACAATCTCCGCAACTTCGCAAACAAAATAGAATTAAAACGATTCATTCCTCCTTGCAAATTGAAGGTAATACGCTTACTGAGGAACAGATTACAGCCTTAATTGAAAACAAAAGAGTTATTGGTCCTGAAAAAGATGTGCTTGAAGTTTTAAATGCTATAAAAGTTTATGAAAATCTAAAGAAATATAAATTTTCTTCAGACAAAAGTTTTTTGAAGGCACATGAACAGTTAATGAGCGGACTGATAGATAGTGCCGGAAAATATCGAAAGAAAGGTGTTGGAATAGTTAAAGGTACAATTGTCGAACACATTGCTCCGCCTTATGAAAATGTTCCTCATCTTATGAATGATTTATTTGAATATTTGAAAGATACAGAGGAATTGACATTAATAAAAAGTTGCGTGTTTCATTACGAAATGGAATTCATTCATCCTTTTTTAGATGGAAATGGAAGAATGGGACGATTGTGGCAAACCTTGATTCTGATGGATGAATATCCAGTTTTTGAGTTTTTGCCTTTCGAATCACTAATCTGCAAAACACAAGATGAATATTATAAATCATTAGCATTAAGTGACAAATCAGGAAAATCGACCTACTTTATTGAATATATTCTTGGCGTTATCGAAAAGTCACTTGAAAATTTGCTTAACTATAATAATCGAGTTTTGAAGGATATTGATCGCTTGTCGTATTTTTTGAGCCTAAGCAGAATGGAATTTAATCGAAAAGATTACATGAACGTATTTAAAGATTTGTCGTCCGCCACAGCAAGCAGAGACTTAAAAAAAGGACTTGAGTTGAATTTATTTATAACGGTTGGAAGTTTTAATAAAACAAAATATGTCATAAAATAATTTCTTTTTGTACTAAATAAACTACTCAGAATGCTAAGTTGTCCAAATGAAGGTTTTCCGGCTTAATTGACAATTGGTCAACATTTGAAAAGGCTAGGTCACAGTTTTTACCAAACAATCAAATAATAGACTTCCCTACCCTTTTGTAATCGTGATTTCCGTAATTTCAGGATAGATCCCTACCCTACCCGGAAATCCCAAATATCCAAATCCTCTATTTACATATAAGAATTGTTTGCCTTCTTGATATAGGCCCGCCCATTTTTTGTAGCGGAACGAAACAGGGCTCCATTTGATGCCAAATCGTTCTATACCAAACTGCATTCCATGTGTATGTCCAGATAAGGTGAGATCAATATTCGTTTCCAACACTTCTAAATCAAAATGGCTGGGATCGTGAGAAAGTAAGATTTTAAACGCTGCATCTGGAACTTCTGCCAAGGTATGCGTCAATTTTCCACTTTGACGAAAGGGTGCTTTTCCCCAGTTTTCTACTCCCAGCAACCAGATATCATTTTCCAATTGAACGGATTCATTCAGTAAGGGAGTAAATCCAATTTCACGGTGTTTATCTATAAGCCGCTTTAAGTTTTCAACCTTATGATGATCCTCTTCCCAACGAACGTAATCTCCGTAATCGTGATTACCCAAAATACTGTATTTCCCTTTCTTAGCCGCTATCCTTGAAAAAACCGGTTCCCATCCATCCATTTCCGATGCGGTATTGTTTACCAAGTCACCGGTAAAAAAAACAAAGTCAGCTTCTAAGGAATTAATCATATCGATTGCCTTATTCACTTTCGAATGATTATTAAAAAAACTTCCCACGTGAATATCGCTAATTTGGACGATTTTTAATGCGTTCAGTTCCTCCGGAAAATGGGGAAAGGAAAGTTGAATGCGGTGTATTTTCCAATTCCAACGACCATAAAAAATACCAACTAGTATTCCCAAAAACAACATTCCCGACAATACCCAACCGATGGTTTTCAAATTTTCAATTCCTGATACTTGAAATAATAATCCGGGAACTAAATACATCATTCCTGGAACGCCAAACAGAATAAATGCGCCAAATGCAGAAAAGCCTTTTTTGAAATTGTTATGTTTTCGTTGACTGAAAAAATAACTAAGATAAGCCAGTGAAATCAAAAATATTAGCAATTGAATCCAGCCGATGGTTTGGAAAACAAGGGACGAATCGTTGACAAAAGAGCGGGTGAAAATCACTTGGGTGAATACAATCAATCCAAGAATAATAAGGAAACGCATAGCTACTTTTTACAAAGTTAATTAGCTTCTAATTTCCGACTGCTTTTTAATCATATTATTCGTTAAAATAACAAGAAATTAACCCAATCAAACAGAAAAATGAGTTACTTGCGCCCTGAAATAACTAACGTGTAACAGCTAAAATGCATCATTTTTTGAGTAACAGCCATAATACCAAGCAACTATGTTAAATCAAACAAAAGTTTCGGTGCTAATGGCCGTTTACAATACCGATTTTTCGTATATTAAAAGAGCCATTGATTCAGTACTAATTCAGGATTTTCAAGATTTCGAGCTCATTATTATTGACGATGGAAGTACTGATACTAATCGGGATTTTTTGTTGCAATATGTTGAAAAACACGAAAATAAAATAAGCTATATTCGTCATAGTAACCGGGGTCAATCAGAATCAATCAATCGCGGTGTTTTAAACAGTGTAGGTGAATTTATAACCATACTAGATGGTGACGATGAATATAAATCGCATCATTTAAGTTCTTGTCTTCAAGAGGTAAAAGAAGTAGATTTGATTTGTTCTACCACTGAAACAATCGTGGATACTAACGATGATTATTTTGTTCCGGATAAAAATGATCTAACAAAACTCATCCATTTAGATGAAACGATCCTCTTTGGAACCTTATTCGGACGTAAGAAAGTATTTTCAAGTATTAAATTCAAAAATGGCTTCGCTGCCGATGCTGATTTTTACGAAAGAGCAGAAACTCAGTTTCGCGTAAAAAAAGTTGACCTAAGAACGTATATTTATCACAGAAATATTCCAAACAGTATTTGTGCAACTATTAAAAAAGAGAACCTGTTCAATTCTTGACCTATGGCTTCCGAAATTCGTTGTTTCCGTCCAAATACTGATGTTATTATGGCATGCCATATTACGGGAGTGTTTGATGTAAATCGCACTACAACGCTAGATAATGATAAGTATGAATTAGTGCGTGACTGGGCGGAATCTGTTGCAAAACAAGGTCTACAAGGTATAATTTTTCATAATAATTTCTCATTGGAAACATGCGAAAAATTCCAAAATGACTTTATTTCTTTCATCAAAATAGATTACAATAATCAATTTAATCCCAATGTCTATCGGTATTTTGTATACCATGATTTTCTGCAAAAACATATCCAGTTCTTCAAAAATATTTTCGTAACAGATATAACAGATGTTACCTTGGTTACTAATCCTTTTATTGATCACTATTTTATTGAAAATTCTACCGTCATTTTTTGTGGTGACGAGCCAAAAACGCTCCATAATGATTGGATGATGGATCATTCTACCCATTTACGGAACAACATAAGCGATTATGCCGATTATGAAAGTAAGTTTGGATCTGAAACGCTCTTAAATTGCGGCATAATAGGAAGTAACGCTCCGATATTCTTTGATTTCATCAAAAAGTTATGTGCTATTCACGAAACTGCGAATAGCGCAAACCAAACGGCCTTTACAGGTGATATGGGAGCGTTTAATTATTTAGCAAGAACACAATTTAATAGCCATCTGATACATGGAGCGCCCGTTAATACCGTATTCAAATTGTACGAAAACGAACGCCAAGATTGCTGGTTTAGGCATAAGTAATTTTTTAAGGGGCTCCCAAAAAAAAAATACATCTTAAAAATGGCTTTTGGACTAACTGCCGTTATGGCAAAGTTTAAGAAATGAAAAAATCATATATCAATTCACTACTGTCCGATAAAAATACGAATTAATCATTTTGCTTTCTGAAAGCCTTGATTTTACTAAGGTCGATTTTTCGATTTCAAAAGTAAGCCCCCCCTTTTAAGAACTGCTAAATTCAAGCTGAAGTTGAGCGTCGTATTCTTTGAGCCAGTCTTTCTCTGGATTTTCAAGGAATTTTATCAAATGAATGTAGTTGAATAAGTGCAATCTGCAGAAGCTGGCAAGGTTGGAGAACGCCCATTTTCTCTTGATTTTCTTACGTATTACGGTGATTAGTAAATTGACGATTAGCGCACACCAGATCTGTATTTTGATCGCATTTTCATTGTCTCCAAGGAAGAATTTAAGAGGGAAGTTTTGTTTGAGCTGTTTGAAAAGAAGTTCTATTTGCCAGCGCTTCTTGTAGATCAATGCAATGTGCCCCGCGTTCATTCCATGAAGATTGGTGATAAACTCAAAGCAGCGCTTGTTTTCATCATCCCAATAAGCGATTTTTCTGAGTTCAATAGTTTTACGATAAGTTCCTTTTTCCTTGACATCCACACGGATGACCTCATCTTTTAGCACTCCATCGTCAATGTAAGAAGGAATGTCGTTCTCTTTAACTGATTCGTATGAAGCATTAGTTTTTAAGCGTGTAACGAAGAAAATTCCGTTCTCGGTGAACTCATCAAAGGTGTTGTAATCGTTGTATCCCTTATCAAATACAGCGATTTTACCCTTCTCTAGTTGAACATGCTTCAAAAATTGTTTGTCATGTGTTGTGGCAGCAGAGAACCATACAAGCTTTGGGACATTCTCTTGTAAATTGATTTGAGTATGCACTTTGATACCTCCCTTTCTTTTGCCTGTATTGGGTTTTCTGCCAACACAACTCAAAATGTCTTTAAACAAGGATATTGTGCTTGAATCTATGATTTCCAAACGGTTTTCCCAGGCATACGATTGTCGGCTGTCCGAGATAATTGGATGATATTCTTTGAGCAATGAATAATAAACATCCTGGAACACCAAATGGCTTCTTCTCTTGTTGGCATCGCTCAATGTACTTCTATACGGAATGTTTTTCAATTGAAAGTGATTCATTTTTCCTTTCAAACCCAGCATTGATGAGACTACTTCACGCAATGACGAGCAGTTAGCAAACGTTGAAAATAGCATGCTGATCAGGTGATCTGAGGTGTCAAACTTCTTGATGTAATGATCTGATAAGTGTTTTTTGCTCAGAGTCTTGATTTTATGCAAATCAATTAAAGAAATCAGCTGTCCGAAAACGGACTGTCCAAAAAAGTAGCTACTTTTATTCATGTAATTTATGTTTCGTTAAAACCAAATTACATGAAAGCGGGAAATCCTTTGCGGGAAATCCCGCTTTTTTTTAAAAGTTTTATCGGACACTAGTGATTTGAATTAATTATTTCTAAATAAAAAAATCCATTACTGAAGTTTTATTTATCTTTAAGGCCTAAAATAGTATTATGAAATTGCTTGTCTTAATTTGTCTATTGACCTTTACTTTCGTTTGCAAAGCGCAACAAATCCCCTCCGCTACAGAAATTGCTAGCCTACCCTTATGGGCGCAAAAAATGTATGGTGAGCATCCAAATGTGCTAGAGGTTTCTACACTCTACACGGAATATTATAGAGCTAATTCTTTTGAAAAAAATTACCATACGCAATATTTTAAAAGATGGAAACGAAAGTACATTGCTCAACTAGACGACCAAGGTTTTCCTATCATTTATTCACCGGAAGAACAAGCACTAATCGACCAAACTTATTTACACAAGCAAAGCGTTAACAAGAGTTCAAATTGGTCTGTTGTTGGTCCAATTACGAATTATCAAGAAAATAATACCCAAGGCTCTGGACAAACGAATGTATATAGTGTGGATGCGTGTCTCAGCAACCCCAATTTCATGTTTTGTGGAACGGAACCTGGAGAAGTGTACAAAAGTATAGATGGAGGTCAAAATTGGACGCACAGCTCCATGTCACTCGATTTTGGAAGTGGTGTCACTGCAGTAGAAATTAGTCCTACTAATCCTTTAATTGTATTCGCAGGTGGAAATAAAGGTGTCTTCCGTTCTACTGATGGCGGCACTTCTTGGACCAATGTCCTACCCCAAACTAATTTTGGTGTAAACGAAATCCTTATCAACCCAGGAAATGAACAACTAGTCTTCGCCGCAACGGATAAAGGGCTTTACAGATCTACAGACGGCGGCGCCAATTGGACGCAATTATACACGACTGCCTGCTATGATATTAAATGTAAAGCTAATAGCAACAGCGAAATGTACTGCGTAAAGAATAACAACGCACTCATTAAATGTGAATTCTTTAAATCTACTGATTTTGGCGCTACCTGGAACATTCAGTCGGCTGGATGGTACAATTCAACAGATCCAGCGAGAAATGACGGAGGTGCCAGAATTGCTGTAACACCTGCCAATCCAAATCGAGTATATGTCTATTTAATTGGGGAAGCCAAAGCCAACGATTACGGATTTATTGGGATCTATAAAAGCGATGATAGCGGAACAACATGGAGTAATCCCAGCGGTATTGACGGCGGACCTTACGACGCGACCCATGTCAACTTAGCGATTGGTTGGGCCACGTGGCTGTATCACCAAGGATTTTATAATTGTGCCATTACAGCTTCGCCTACCAACGCAGACGAAATTTTGATTGGTGGCTTGAACCTCTACCGTTCGACCAACGGAGGACAAACTTTCGCATCTGTTTCGGGTTACGTAGGCGGTCCTTTGGGCCTACACGTCGACAACCAAGACTTTCGTGTAATTGGAAATACTACTTGGATTTCCACCGATGGCGGGATTTATAAATCCAATGATTTTTTCACTTCGCAATTCCTTTTTAAAATGTCGGGCGTACACGGATCCGATTACTGGGGATTTGGAAGCGGATGGAATGAAGATGTATTGGTCGGAGGTTTGTACCACAATGGAAACATAGCCTATCATGAAAATTATGGCAGTGGAAACTTTTTAGAATTAGGTGGTGGAGAAGCACCCACAGGATACGTAAATCCGGGTATAAATAGAAAAACCTATTATTCAGATATAGGCGGAAAATTTATTCCCTTGCAACTGGCTGACCCCATCACCGGAACACCATTTGGAATGGCTCCTAACGAAAGCTATTATGCAGCCGAATCGAGTGAATTTGAATTTCATCCCAATTGTTACAGCATTGGCTACCTTGGAAAAGACAATTCCATTTGGAAAACTACGGATGCAGGCGCTTCTTTTAACCTACTCTATACATTCGGAACCAACGTGAACAATGGCGTTCGTTATATAGAAGTAGGGTCAAATAACCCCAATATTTTATATGTGAATCAACAACCGGCGTCAGGAAATATCGGGACACTTTGGAAATCTATTGATGGCGGTATTACATGGAATTCATGTTTCATCCCAGCCGGTAATAGTAGAAGAATGGTCTTAAGCTTGGATCCGCTTAACTCGAATAACTTATGGATTGCTTACCCTGATGGATCAAATGGCTTCAAAGCTTTTAAAACAAGTGATGGAGGCTCCACATGGACAAATTTATCCTCTTCCATTCTCAATAATGAGAGCATACAATCCATAGTTCACATTCCAGGGACAGATGGAGGAATTTATGCAGCGACCAATAAAGCTGTTTATTACAGAAACAATACGTCGAATTGGGTAATTGACAATGCCGGCTTGCCCACTTTTACGAACGGAAATATTTTACGTCCATTTTTTAGAGACAATAAGATTAGATTAGCTTCCTATGGAAAGGGCATTTGGGAAAGCCAGTTAAATGAAACACCTAGCTTTCCAATAGCACGGATTAACGTGGATAAATTAAGTCAAATGGGAATTTGTGATTTAGATTCCTTCTACTATGAAGATCATTCCTTTTTAAATCATACCAATGCACAATGGAATTGGACATTTCCTACAGGCTCCCCGGCGACATCAACACAAAGAAACCCAACGGTGCTATTTACTCAGGCAGGTTCCCACTTAGCTGTTTTACAAGTTACCGATGCCAATGGCAACAGCGACATCGACAGTTTATATGTGCAAGTCAGTTTTTACACCTTACCGACCTTAGTTCAAGAAGATTTTGAAGGCAATTTCATCCCCAATGGATGGTCAATTGACAATCAAGATAACGGCTCAACATGGACCTTATCCAGCACAGCGGGTGGATTTGGAAACTCATCACAATCAGCACTTTTCAACAACTACGATTATGACGCCCAGGGGACATTTGACGATTTAATTGTCAATTTTGATGCGAGTACTATTGCTTCAAATCCCTACATGACCTACGATGTTGCTTATGCACGATGGGGAGGCGGTTATCCAGATTCCATGGCTATTCTAGCTTCAACAGACTGCGGCCTTACCTACCAAGAATTGTATATGGATGGCGGCGTTACCTTAGCAACAGCACCAGACATCCAAAGTTTCTTCACACCAAGTGCTACACAATGGCGCAAGGACAGCATTAATTTAGCGGCATTTAACGGATCGGCTAATTTACAGATCGCCTTTAGAAGCATTGGCAAATGGGGGAATAACCTTTACATTGATAATGTTAATCTTGACAATCAATCAGGTATGCTAGAGCCGAAAGATGAATACCTAAGTATTTTTCCAAATCCAATACAAGGAGATGGCCTACTAACCATTAAAAAAATACCATTCTCAAAAATTAAAATCATTGATATGAATGGGAAATTAGTTCAAGAAGCGAAAGGAGAAGGAACAGTTTGCATTCCTTTGAACAAATTAAAAGCGGGAACCTACATGATTAATGTGGAGAGTGCTACTAAAATTTGGAATAAGCCCTTGATTATTCGGTGATGCTAAAATAGTAATAAAACCTATTTCGCTACTCCCCTACTTGCCTTTTGCTTTGAGAACGATGGCTATGGTATAAAACATGATTTTTACATCCAAGGCGATGCTTCTGTTTTTTAGATATAACAAATCAAATTTCATTCGATCCAACATTTGCTCTACATTTTCGGCATAGCCGTATTTCACCTGTCCCCATGATGTAATGCCAGGTCTCACCTTGGTGAGATGCACATATTGAGGAGCGGAATTCATAATTTGATCAATATAAAATTGACGTTCTGGCCGTGGACCAACCAAGGACATGTGACCTAAAATAACATTAATAAATTGAGGGAATTCATCCAAGCGTGTTTTACGCATAAAACGACCCACCTTTGTTATCCGAGAATCGTTTGATGAAGAAAGTTGGGGACCAGCCTCTTCCGAATTTAAAAACATCGTTCGGAACTTAATAATTTTAAAGATGCGACCATCTAAGCCAATGCGATCTTGTAAATAAAATATCGGTCCTGAGGACGAAAATTTTACCGCAATAGCACAAATAATATAAACAGGAATAAGCATAATAAGGGCAATAGTTGAAATCAGAATATCCATCACTCTTTTTAACGCTTGTTGCCAAATTGGCATTGAATCGTCAATGATCTCTAAAAGCAATGCCCCATAAATATCCGTCATCTTTAAGGTACCCGAAAGCAATTCATACATATCCGGAAGAATTTTAATTTTCACCCTACCGTCTTGAATTCGGGTAATAATTTTTTGAATGCGGTTATGATCCGAACTTTCAATGGCAATAATCACCTCTTCCACTTTATATTGACTAATCAAGACCTCCAACTTATCACAATGACCTAAATAATCTAATTTATCCTCTAATAAGCGATCCGTTCCATTGATGTTAATGTATCCAATCACATTATTTACTTGCCATTTCTGCGCTTTCAAGTCATTTAAAACCCCAACCGCTTTCTCACTCCCACCAATAATAACCGTGCGGAAACCATTTCCTTCTTTACGTAACGATTTAATTAAAACAGTAGCTAAAACAAGTCGGGAGGAAATTGCCAAAACAAACTGAATAGAAAACAACAAACCAAATGACCAATAATACATTTGATAGTTAGACACTTGGTCATCTAGAATTAAAAGAAAAAAGATAAATATCGATCCAATGACAGATCCAAAAAAGGTGAGATTTAGAATTTTCAGTCGATAAATCCTGCGAATCTCATGGTAACTTCCTTGTAAATAGTAAATAAACAACCACAACAAGGGAACAATGATAATTCCTACCAAAAAATTTTGATCGATCTCGAAAGGCTTATTTTCGAGCCAAGTTTTTCGATAGAAAAAAAAGAGACTCCAAGCCATTACGGACATTAGCCAATCCAACAACAAAAAAAGACCAACCCAGGCTTTATTATTCATTTCTAAAAATGTATCAATTTTAGATTGTCTATTTCGATTTCTGTTGAGGTTAATCCTGCTTCTAAATAAGCTTCAAAGGACTGCTCAAAGTAGGCTGAATTAGCAGATGCACCAACAATTTCTCGCAGATCGATGTACATTTTCTTCCAAACTGGAGGATTTGTCTTTTGTACATTCAAGCGAATATTCGGATTAGGGAGCGTTCCTGAAGGAGAAATGGCGATTAACCCTGTGGTAACAGCATTTGTGTTTCGGTAATCTATTTCGAGGTAAACTTCCTTTCCTTTAGAAATATACGATGTCCAATTGGTATAAGCGACCCAACTTGAATCAACAGAATTTAAACCGATATGGGCATAAAAGTTACCATTAAACCATTCTAAATTAGTATTCTGCAAGGTGAAATTAGCAGCAGAGGTATTAGGATCATTAATAATACTGGTATTGATATCTTCGAAATCTTCAATTGTAAATGACAAATTATCCTTGTATTTGGTAGTCGGATTAATGGTCAAACTGTTGTTCGCTACTAAAACACCCGTTGTTTGATACTCAACTAAAAATGGATAAACCTTCTTAGTAGAAGAGATTCCATTATTTTTTATAGCTGGAAATACCTTAATGTCGACAGAACCCGTCTTTAAAATTGGAATTTTAAAAGGAACTTCAAAAACGCCGATTAGTTCATCATTGACATACACCCAAGCATCCGTAATATTATCCGTTAATTCACCTTCGGAACCCGCATAATTAGAATTTGGCAATAAAGTCCAATCATTAACTATAAGCCAAGAAGGATCGGAATTATTTTTTATACACGTAGAAAGCAAGAAAATTAAGGGAAGAAGTAGTGTAAATAATTTCAAATTTTTCATACGCGTGCGTGAACGAATTAGAGAACAAATTATTGTATTAATTGATAGAATTATCTTTTAATTTTTCGATGATTTTATAAGCCACATCCATGGCATTATAGCCATCCCCAATAGTTACTTTGGCAGGCACCTTGTTATTAATAGAAAAAGCAAAAGCTTTCAATTCCTCTAGTATCGCATTGGTAGCAGCTAATTCAGGTTTATCAATAAGGATTTTCTTTTTTGATTTATTTTCTCCTAAATCCATGATCAAATCAAAAGGATCTGCTTCGCCATCTAAGTCTTGCATTCGAACGACTTCTAAGGTTTTATTGAGAAAATCAACTCCTACGTAGGCATCTTTTTGAAAAAAGCGTGATTTACGCATATTTTTCAGTGAAATCCGTGAGGCAGTTAAATTAGCGACACAGCCATTTTCGAATTCAATTCTTGCATTCGTGATATCGTGTGAATCACTTACAATCGCAACACCAGAAGCCGCAATTTTCTTCACATTCGATTTAACAATACTGAGAATCACATCGATATCATGTATCATTAAATCCAAGACCACAGGAACATCCGTTCCTCGGGGATTAAATTGTGCCAAGCGATGCGTTTCAATAAACATTGGATTATTGAGAAATGGAAGCGCTGCTTGAAAAGCAGGGTTGAAACGCTCCACGTGTCCTATTTGTACCACAACAGACGCTTCATTCGCCAATTGCACAAGAATACGAGCTTCCTCCATCGTTTCAGATAAAGGTTTTTCAATAAAAATATGTTTCCGATTTCGCAGCGATTCAGCCGCAACAACAAAGTGATTAAGTGTAGGAGTAACAATATCCAAACAATCAACCGCTTGTATTAATTCAGTGACACTTGAAAAAGCTTTTACTTTAAAATCCTTTTCAACTACACTTGAAGTTAGGGGATCAGCATCATAAAAACCTACCACCTCAAAAAGATCCGTTAATTGAAGGAGTAAACCAAGGTGAATTTTCCCAAGATGACCAACTCCTAAAACACCAATTTTCAACATAATTAGAGGCTAAAAATAAAAAAGCCATCAGTATAATTACAGATGGCTTTATGCTGATAATGTTATAAACTAGTTAGTTACTTTGTCAAATACTGCTTTAAAAGCATCGGGGTGATTTAAAGCTAAATCAGCTAATACCTTTCTATTTAAAGCGATACCACTTTTATGAACGGCACCCATAAACTGAGAATAACTCATGCCATATTGACGAGTTCCAGCGTTTATACGTGTTATCCAAAGTGATCGATAACTTCTCTTTTTTTGTTTTCTACCGATGTAGGCATAAACAAGACCTTTTTCAATTGCATTTTTAGCAACGGTCCAAACATTTTTTCTTCTACCAAAGTACCCTTTGGCTAACTTCATCAAGTTTTTTCTTTTCGCTCTTGAAGCTACATGATTTACTGATCTAGGCATAATTTTAAGTTTTTTGACAAGAAGTGCTTCACTATCTCAGAAGGCTTAGAGACTTGTTATCGGGTTAAACATTTAAGAACCAATGTAGACTATTTCATGCAAAGCATCAACTTTACGTTAGGAAGATCGGCACTATGTACCAAGCCTGCATGCGTAAGGTTGCGTTTACGTTTCGTAGCCATTTTAGTTAGTATGTGGCTTTTAAAAGCGTGTTTACGCTTAATTTTTCCACTTCCAGTAATAGTGAATCTCTTCTTAGCACTGGATTTTGTTTTCATTTTTGGCATTGTGTGACGTTTTAATTGTTTTTATTTATTATCAGCTTCTTTATTTCTTTTTCGAATTAATCATCAATATCATTTTCTTCCCTTCTAATTTTGGAAGTTGTTCTACCACCCCTACTTCAGCTAATTCTTGTGCAAATTTCAACAAAAGAATTTCACCTCTATCCTTAAAAACAATCGTTCTACCTCTAAAGAAAACGTATGCTTTAACCTTGTTCCCCTCCTCTAAAAACTTCTTCGCGTGCGCTAATTTGAAGTTAAAATCGTGATCATCCGTGTTAGGACCAAAACGTATTTCTTTAACTACAATCTTGCTCTGCTTAGCCTTTAGTTCCTTTTGTTTTCTTTTTTGATTATAAAGAAATTTCTTATAATCCATTATTTTACAAACGGGCGGCTTCGCATTCGGCGATATTTCAACTAAATCCAATTCCTGTTCTTCCGCTAATAAAATTGCCTTAGCGACCGATAATAATTGAGGCTCTTGTCCTTCTGTAAGTAATCTTACTTCGGTTGCAAAAATTTTATCGTTAATACGATGTTGTGCCTCTATTTCCCTTTTAACAAAAGGTCTTGGATTTCTTCTCATTCGTTAATTTAGCTATTCATTGACAACTGCATTTCTATTTCATTTTGAACCAAAGAAACAAAATCTTCATAAGGCATCTTACCGAGGTCACCTTTGCCTCTTTGCCTTACTGAAATAGTGTTTGCTTCAACTTCTTCTTCTCCTACAATAAGCATAAAAGGCACTTTTGCCAATTCAGCATCTCGTATTTTCTTCCCTACTTTTTCGTTACGGTCGTCTACAAGACCGCGAATATCGGAATTATTTAGGAATTCTGAAACTTTTTTTGCGTATTCGTTGTATTTTTCGGATACTGGAAGGATAATAAATTGATCAGAAGCGAGCCACAAAGGAAAATCACCGGCGCAATGTTCTAGTAAAACCGCCACAAATCTTTCCATCGATCCAAAAGGAGCGCGGTGAATCATTACAGGTCTATGTTTTTGATTATCCGCTCCAACATACTCTAATTCAAAGCGTTCTGGCAAATTATAATCTACTTGAATAGTTCCCAATTGCCATTCTCTCCCCAAAGCATCCTGCACCATGAAATCCAGTTTCGGACCATAAAACGCCGCTTCGCCATAGGCAACAACTGTTTCTAAGTTTTTTTCTGCCGCCGCTTCAATGATTGCTTGCTCAGCCTTTGCCCAATTTTCATCAGAACCAATATATTTTTCGCTTTTTTCTTTATCTCGCAATGATATTTGAGCAGTAAAATTTTGAAAGTCTAATGTTTTAAGAACATATAAAACAATATCGATCACATTTTTAAATTCATTTTTTACTTGTTCTTGCGTACAAAAAATGTGCGCATCATCTTGCGTAAAACTCCTCACCCTCGTCAATCCGTGTAGCTCACCCGATTGCTCATAGCGATAAACGGTTCCAAATTCAGCAAATCGAACAGGCAAGTCTTTATACGAACGAGGTCTGGCTTTAAAGATCTCACAATGATGCGGGCAATTCATTGGCTTTAAATAAAACTCTTCGTTTGGATCGGGAGTTTTAATTGGCTGGAATGAATCAGCACCATATTTTTCATAGTGACCTGAACAAACATACAGCTCTTTATTTCCAATATGAGGCGTAATTACCTGCTGATAACCAGCTTTACGTTGTGCTTTCTTTAGAAAATTTTCAAGTCGCTCTCTTAATGCTGCACCTTTTGGCAACCATAAAGGCAATCCTTGTCCAACTTTTGCTGAAAAAGTAAAAAGATCTAATTCCTTTCCTAATTTTCGGTGATCGCGACGCTTAGCTTCTTCTAATTTTTCAAGATACGCCACTAATTCGCTTTGTTTTGGAAATGTTATCCCATAAATCCGCGTTAATTGCTTATTCTTTTCATCGCCTCGCCAATAAGCACCGGCAATGGATAATAATTTGATCGACTTGATGAATCCAGTATCAGGAATATGAGGCCCGCGACATAAATCCGTGAAATTCCCTTGGGTATAAAACGTAATCGTTCCGTCTTCTAGGTCCTCTAACAATTCTAATTTATACGGATCTTTTTTTTCTGTAAAATAAGCGATTGCCTCTTTTTTAGAAATGTCTTTCCGTACAAAAGGATTTTTAGCTTTTGCTAATTCCTTCATTTTTTCTTCAACGATTTCTAAATCTTTCTCGGTGATAGTATGTTCACCCAAATCGATATCATAATAAAAACCATTGGTTATCGGAGGCCCGATAGCAAGCTTGACACCTGAAAAAACAAACTCCAACGCTTCAGCCATAAGGTGAGCGGAGGAATGCCACATCGTAGATTTTCCTTCTGCATCATTCCATGTGAGCAACTGTAATTGACAATTAGTATGCAACGAAAAGCTAGCATCTTGAACAACACCATCAATTTTTGCTGCTAGCACGTTACGCGCTAATCCTTCCGAAATACTTAATGCCACATCCATGGCTGAACTACCAATTGGGTATTCACGTATGGAACCATCGGGCAAAGAGACTTGAACCATTTTTTATTTTTGAGAGTACAAAGATAAAAAAATCCCTTGTTATTCAAGGCCTTTCAATGACAATAAACTACGATTTATTTCGATTTAGCAAACGATGCATATCAATTTGAATCGACCGAATGGAAGAACTTAGGTCATCATCTGCCATTTTCAACGCTGGCAACACGGAAGAAATATAATTCACAAAACGCCAAACTTCATGTACCTCCTCTACAGCGACTTGATACGGTTTGTAAAAACTATTCGTTGAAACTAAGAGAAAAGATTTGGAATTATCGAGCTCATTGTAAAGCAATTTAAAAACAATCCCTTCATTTTTAGTCACTAAAATATAGGGTTCTCCAGACTTAATGGTCGTCCAATCTTGCACAAACTCACCAACAACGAATGAACCATCTACAACCGGTGGCATTGAATCTCCACTAATCGGAAAGGTTCTATATTTTTTATTTTTAGACAGAAATGGCAAACGCAGCGTCGGCAATTCACTTATGAATTCAAGATCTGCATAGGCACTTACATAACCAGCGCTTGCCTTTTGAGTGACTAATTCTATTAAGTCCTCATTGTCTTCATTGACCATACTTGTTAAAACGCGCAAACTACTTCCGGCGGCTTTATCCTTCCAATTTTTATCAAAATTATTCCAATCCGATGCTGTAAATTCTAAAAAATTTTCACTCAATAGTGAATCAATCGATAACTTGTAATAGTTGCTTAAAGCGATTAAATTCTCAATATTGGGTTGCGCTACGCCATTTTCATAACCGCTATAGGTAGATCGATTAAATCCTAAATCATTGGCAACATCTTCTTGCGATTTTTCCGCCCGCTTTCGTAACAACTTTAAATTATCTCCAATTTTCATCTTATGGTTTTGAACAAAGTTAAAAAATAATCAATAAAAAGATTACTTTTTAATCATTATTTTTTAATTTAGTAACCTTAATGATATTGTAAGCTTTCATAAGAGAATGATTGTATTGAACTGAAACTTTTAATGTGCATCTCGACTCCGCTCGATGCCCTTTGAGTGAATCGAGCGGAGCCGAGAGACACTTCAATCAAACGACAAGCGCTTTTCGGTATCGCGTACGCTTCCAAATTTTCTTCCTCCTCTCTTTGCCAATCGAGACAGCAGAAAAACGAATAGTAAGCTATTTGTATTTTTAAATGAAAGTTTGCTTAAGAGAATGATTGTATTAAAACTTTTAATGAGCATCTCGACTAAGCTCGATGCCCTTTAAGTGAATCGAGCGGAGCCGAGAGACACGGTGAATCGAGCGAAGCCGAGAGACACTGCTAATCGATGCGATCATTTCTCAATAGAAGAGAATTACTTCGGATGAACAAAACTACCTGTTGTGATAAAATAGAACGAAATACCATTGTCCTTATACAAAATCAGCACATCCTTTTCATAATACTTTATTTGGCTATACATGGCAGGGATTCGAATTTGACCATCGCGTGTAGAGACTCCAAATCCATTTTTATCTTCTACTAACAATAAATTAGTACCTAATTGCACGATCGATTTATAAACCAGCGGCAAAACGAAAGATCCATTCGTAGTTAACAAACCACTAAGACCATTCTTTTCGACAATGAATAAGCTATTAGAAACTTTCTCCACAAAATCATATTCAAAAAGAGTCATTTCCTTTGCTTTTTGATTAACAAATCCCCATTTAAAGCCTTTCATAACAGGCATCCATTCTCCCCATTCCCCAATAGACTCATACGGTAAAGGCAAGGTAATTTTTCCTTTTTCATTAATCAACATATACTTTCCTTTCTTTTTAATGAGCGCACCATCCTTGGTAAAAGCACCCACTTTAGAGAAATTAGGGAATTGCTCAAATTGCAAAGCCAAAATCAAATTACCTTTCGCGTCAATATATCCCAATTTATCTTTCGTTCTAACCATCGATATCCCATAATGAAGGGGATAAATCTCATCGTATACAGCATTTGTTTTCCAATTATTTTTGATATGCACCAAACCCATTTTATCCGCTATGGTGTAAATAAATGAACTATCCGTATAAGTAATCAAATCATCAAATTCAGTTTGAAGGACCAACGACAATTCCCGATTAATAAACCCTACTTTTCCATTTTTAACTACTCTAGCTAATTTTCCATCAAAGGGAATAATATCCTCAAAAAACAGTTCGCTTTGAACTACATTCGCTGAATTATAAATTCCAAACAATCCATTTTTCTTAGCATACAACAAACTATCAGTTAACCAACCCATATCTTCATACTCCAATGGAAAAATAAAATTTCCAACACGATCCACCAAGCCAAAAACATTGTCTTTCTCCACAATTGATTTGCCCAAATTAAAATCTTCCATATCATCAAACTTAGCATCAATCACCAAGTGATTTCTTTTATCGATCGCCCCATAAAATTCACCCGATAAAACAATAGACAAACCTTCTCTGAAAGGACTCACTTGATCGTATTTAGCCTCGATAACTATATCCCCATTTCTTTGAATAAAACCATATTTCCCATCATTCTTGTAGGGATAAAAAGTAGATTTAAAAAGGTCAATTTCGTTATCCAATTCCATCATAAATGGAAAGTCGGCGTATAATCCCTTAAATTCTTCCAAGCGCTGATCGGAATAATCCTTCATAAAAAGTTGGAATAATTTACGCCAAGCGTTCACAGCATGTCGACTCGTTGAAAAGTGTCGGACAAAATAAGTCAGATCATTTAAATCATTTCCCATTTCGTATTGATTATAAATCCTGTCTTCCACCTCTTCTCTATATGGACTTTCTGGGTAATTGACTAGAAAAGCTTCTAAATCTTCCAATTTATTTGAACTGGTATTTTCCTTCAATTGGCAATCAAAAAAATGAACTTGTGCTTCCTTCAACAACTTTGAATTTGGATAATTCGCCATATAATCCTGAAAACCTAACGAAGTGTTTTCAACTAGTGCATCTGAGAAGGCAAGAGAGTCGCGGGTATCGATAGCTAATGGAATTCGGAAAGACCAGGCATGCGTAAGGATAAAATCATTGACAGATACTAAGTTTGGTAACTTCATCAAACGCTCATAAAACAAATTACTGATCGTCATTTTCAGTTCGATGATTGCCAATGAATCACATTGAAACTCTTTTATTTTTAAGCGTTTTTTTGAATCTAATACGGCAAATGATTGCTCGCTCAGCACGATGTACTTAAAACTCGAATCAATGTTATACATGCCTGGGGCAAGGTATAATTTTGTCAATCCGTATGCCGAAACAGCCTTGTCTTTTTTAAGCGCTTTTTGAAAATGATGCAAGGAGTAAGAATAATTAGATGCCGCTAATTCCTTAAATCCTTTTTTAACATGATTCGCCGATAAATGAAAAGAGACTAAAATCGAAAATAAAATAATTAATGTTCGCATAGACCTATTAAGGAAACAAAAGTAAAGAAAAACTAGAACCATAAAAAATCAAAGTTGAGCGAGATTTATTATTTTCGTTCGACCAATAGAAAACATGACTACAGATAAGAATCCCAACTATTTCTATTCCAGCGACGATTTCAAAGAGTTATTGTTTTTAGAAGAGCATGTCGCCACCATTAAAAAGGAACTTTTACACCTTTTAGACCTACGCAAAGATAATTGGATGAGCACCTTTCCCAGTTATGTAAATTCAAGCGAACAGCATGCTTGGCAGGTATTTACATTTTCCTTTTTCACCATGGAAAACACTATTAATCAGCACACTTGTCCGATAACAAGTTCAATTATCAATCAAATTCCATCCCTTATTTCATGTGATTTTTCACGATTAAAGAAACACACACACATAGCTCCCCACAAAGGATATTCAAAAATGATATTGAGATGTCACTTACCCCTACTAATTCCCAATGGATCCGCTTGTAAAATAAGAGTTGGCGATGAAACGAGACATTGGGAAGAAGGGAAACTATTAATTTTTGATGATTCCTATGAGCATGAGGCATGGAATGAAAGCGATGAAGATCGTTTTATCTTAATGTTTGATATCCCGAACCCTCTGTGGGGATATTCAGCTGAACAAATAGCGCGCTATAAGATTGAAAACTTAGATGACCCCTTCCTACTCCAATTTGCAAGTAAGGAAGAATGGCTTGCGGCTTATGAGCAGCGAAAACTCCCCATTGAGAAAATTAATTTTCGAACAAACGATTAATTTGTGTTAAATTATTGCTTGCTTTTTCTCCCTGAAGAATCAAGGCCTCATTCCCTTTAGAAATTTTAGACAACGTTGACTTAAGTAAATTATATTTCTGAAAGAAATCTGCTTTATCCAACACCATTCTGATTTCAATAGCGTCCTCGAAATCAATTTTATACCCTAACTGTAGGTTATAAGAAATGGCGCTTTTATTTTGTGCTTGAACACGAACGATAGACCGATGGATTTCTAATTTAGAAAAAATAAAATTGAGAAAACAAATAGAAGCCATGACACTGGCCCATGTTTCAAGGTATTCATTCTCACCAATAAAAATTCCTCCTTCTCCAATTCCTTCTTCCTCCGAAAAGTTTTTGGCATGAATTAAACCCACCTTTACACCTAGATATTCAATAATAAAGTAATAGTTGGAGGCATTGTTTATAGAATGAAACCAAGTCATTTGATCCTTTTCCTGCAAGACATCCTGAATAAACATGTTTTTCCGAACCCCATCACTGTTTCTCCACTTCAGAATTAATCCTAAATGTTCCGGTTGTACACGAATCAATCGAACATCATATTGTGCAAGAATTAACACGACTTTTCTGCTACATGAAACAATGGTTTTTGATTTGTTTTTAGCAACAAATGCCTTAAATACATGGCAATAATTCCAATACAGGTAATGATCATTCCCGTTGAGAACAAAATACTTACGATTAACGAAGTATAGCCATCGACTTCAATTTTTCCAAAATATTTTTTATATAGAATAAATCCTCCAAAAATGAAATTAATCAGCGCCAGCAGAAAACCAAAAAAAGTGACCAAACGAAGAGGAATCGCCGATGAAAAAAGCATGATATTAATGGTGGTTAAGATCAAGCCAGGTAATTTGTATCTACTAATCGATGATTGATTCTCACTGCGATTAATGGGGACAAACTCGATGGACTTGGTATACCAAAGAATCAATTCATCAATAAATGAAAACTGATGATTACTAGAAACAATCTTTCGTGCCAGTTCGCCCTCTATCAATCGAAAACTACTTCCTTGTCCCCTATTTTTACCATTTAATCGAGAAACAAATCGATAAAGAGTTTTCAAGGAACGAATCAAAATGGAATCAACAGAGGGAAAAGTACCATAAACTACCGCCGCACTAGTTATTTTTTGATGCTCAATCATTATCATCGCCTCACTCGGATGAATTTCCTTGTCATCGTCTAAGGTAATGACATATTTCCCCTTTGAAAATTGAATCCCACATAAGGTAGCTGGATGTTGTCCAAAATTCATTGATAATCGCAACGCTGTAATGGTTTTATCGTTTTGACTGAGCGAATGAATTGTCTCCCACGTATTATCAGAACTTCCATCATCCACAAGAATTATTTCATAAGAAGCGTCTTGAAAAACTGCAGCAATATCCTTACAAATAGAGGGAAGATCTCCACTATTATTAAAGGTAGGGATTACAAAACTATACTCAATCATGCGATGGATAACTTGAACGAAGATACATTAAAAGAATTATTTCTTACTGTTTAATAGCAAGCCACCGTCCAAAGTGAGCACAGAACCTGTCATCCAAGAGGCTTGATCACTTAGCAGAAAAGCCGATGCGTGAGCCACATCCATTGGTTGTCCAATTCCTAATGGATACGAACTCAAAATACCTAACAGTTCTGTTTCCGAAAGCGCATTTTTAGTTTTATCAAACATCTGAGTGTCAACTAGAGCGGCAGAAATACAATTCGAACGAACACTTTTTGAGGCAAACTCTAAGGCGATGGAACGAGAAAAAGATTCTAAAGCAGCTTTGGATGCGGCGTATAAACTACCTCCATTATATGGATGTTGAGCAGAAATGGAAGAAATAAATACAAAGGAAGCGCTTGGATTAATCTTTTTAAGCAGCATTAATTTCGAGGATAAAAGACAGGCGCTATCAAAATTAATAGTGAACATTGATTTTATATGCTTTGACTGAATATATTTTATAGGAAACGGCTCAATAATTCCGGCGCAATGCACCCAACCATCAATAGATGGAAAGGTCTTTACTAAATCATCTATATCCTTTTCCAATGTTAAATCAGCTTGAAAAAGTTCTGACTCGATGCTAAGCTGTTTGGAAACCTCTATTAAGCGATCCATATTTCGACCCGTTATGCAAACCTTAGCGCCTAAATCCGAGCACAATTGCGCCACAGCAGAGCCAATACCTGCAGAAGCTCCAGTTACCAGAATAGTTTTTCCTTTAAGATTAATCATATTCTAACAATTTTGTAGCGACATTATGAGTGGATAAAAGTAAACTAGCCCAAGAAAAACCTACACCAAAGCCGCAAAGCAATAGGCATAAGCGTTCCTTTTTTAAGGCTTCACTTAATTCCGAACAAAGCGTTAAAGGAATAGAGGCAGAACTTGTGTTTCCAAAATTACCAATTGAACTTGGGCATTTTTCCTTAGGCAAGTTCATTTTTTTTCGAATACTATCTGTGATCAATTGATTTGCCTGATGCAAGACGAGGTAATCAAGTTGCTCCGTTCTTAATTTTGCTAAGTCGAGAACATTATTAATCGACTTTGGGACATTTTTCAGCGCAAAATTAAATACCGCCATACCATCAATTGCCAAATGTTTTTTAGAGCGGATAACACCTGGTGCCACTTCAATATCTTGATCATCAAAACTTTGGTAAGGCATTCTAGAATGCCCCGCCTCTATAATTATTGCATTCGCACCACTTCCATCCGTACCTGCGTCAAAAAACCAATCTTTTCCTTTGGCATCGTATTCCAGTAAAGTTGCTGAGCCTGCATCTCCAAAAAGAGGAAAGGCTGTTTTATCTTGTTCGTGCGTCGAAATGGTTGATTTATCCCCAGCTAAAAGCAATACCTTTCTCAATCCCCCCTGTTGAAGATAACGGTTAGCAAGGAGCAAACCATGAACGTATCCTGAACATCCTAAATTCACATCAAAAGCCATACAAGTCTTTGGCAATCCTAATTTATCTTGCAGAATAGCTGCACTTGCCGGTAGAAAATAGTCTGGAGATTGAGTTACAAATACTAATAAATCTATTTCATGATGACAATTCATATCTTCCAAAAGCGTCTGAGCAGCTTTGAAACACATATCTGAAGCGGTAACATTAGTTGCCGCAACTCTTCGCTCAATTATACCCGTTGTATTAGCGAACATTTTTGCTTCATCTTCCGAAAAATAAGGATAATCATGCGTTTTATACACCATCTTAGGAATGACAGAATATATTGCTTTTACAGCAGTATGTTTAAGCCTTAGCTGCGCCACCGTTTAATTTTAAGCGTGTAATATCAAATAAATCGTTAATGGTGACGCACGATTTCAATTCATCTCCATTTAGAAGAACATCATACTTTGAATCAATTAATGCAACAAAAATAAGCGCATGCATACTGCTCCAACCCTCCATATTACGAAAAACGCTATTTGGAGACACATCTCCTGGATTTAGATTGTCAAACTCTTCTTCAATCGCTATAATAAAATCATCTATTTCCATAAGTCAAATATACATTTTTCTACCATTCAATTACGGTTCCAATACAAGAAAACCCAATCCCAAAACCAAGTAACACTATCTTATCACCTTTTTTAAAAGTGCCTAGCGCTGCTGCTGTTTCTAGTGCAATGGGAATAGAACATGAAACAGTATTGCCAACTTCTTCAAAATTAGAAATGAATTTATGTTCGGGAATATTGCATTTTCGCTGAAGGGATTTTAAAATCAATGCACTTGCTTGATGAAAAATGAAAAAATCTATTTCTGAAATTTTTAAGCCATTTTTCACTAATGTCTGTTCCAAAAATCCATGAATTTCCTTTAAAGCAAAGCGCAGCACTTCCAGCCCATTCATTTCGATACGTCCAAAAGACAATTGATTCACTTGATCGGAATATTTATTTATCCATGCCTCATCTATTGGATTGCGACCTCCTCCACGTTCCACCTTTAAAAAATCAAATCCATTCCCAAAAGTTGCAAATGTAAACTTTCCAATGGCTTTAGTATTATTTTCCGAAACAACAATAGCGGCACCAGCATCACCAAAAATCGATCGCAATACGATATCCTCACTATGAATTGCTTTTGAAGGCACTTCCCCTAATAAGATTAACACATTCCTCGCATTCCCAATAGAAATCATAGCTTCTGCAACACTTAAACTATACAAAAATCCCGAACAGCCTTGAGGTAAATCAATTGTACCACAAGTTGAAGACAATCCTAATTTATGATGCAAAACACTTGCGGTTGTTGGTGAATTATAATCTAAAACAAGCGTTGAAACAATAAGAAAATCAATTTCGCACTTATCTATTTCAGGGAATTCATTGAAGAGCTTTAAAGTAGCTTTAAAGGCAAGATCAGAACCAATTTCATCTTGACTGGCATGATAACAATTGTTACTATTGCTTTCAATAGAAAGTGGTGGTCCAGGAAGATAATAACTTATTTTTCTAATTTTAGCAAACAATTTCAACTATGTATTAGGTGTTATTTTTACAATATTAAAAATTACAAGTTGATAAGTTGAGTAATTTTAAATAATTAACAAGTTATTTCGGCAACTATTGATTATCTTTAACGTCAAGAAACAAATTTATATAATGAATAAATTATACTTAATTATTACCCTTCTTTCTGTTTTTGGCACAACCACTTACGGTCAAAACACTCAAACAAATTCAAGAAAAGACCTAAATAAAAAAGTGGTTGTTATCGACAAAAAAGATGAACAAGCAATCGCAAGCGAAGTTCCCTACGTACATTTTTGGAAATACCTATTCGACGACAAAAAAATGAAGTCCCTATTTATTGACGGAAAAATACCCGCTTCTTTTCCACTTTACGACAAAGCTAAATCGCATGGAGAAAATAAACAACTAGCAAAAGAATGGGGCTCAAAGAATAAAAAGCTTATTAAAAAAGAATTTCGAAATAAATTAGATAATTAAACGGTTTGATAAAAAATATATTCTTCTTATTCTTTTGCTTGTTTTTATCGCAAGATTATTTTTCACAATGTAACGGTGCATCTCCTTTTTGCACTGGTACCAATTATTCCTTCCCGAATACAACAAACGTACAAAACTTAGGAGCAGTTAGTTGTTTAGGTTCTACTCCTAATCCTGTTTGGTATTTTATGGAAATTGACCAAAACGGTCCCATGACATTCAGTATTAGTCAATCCGCAGGAGGTGGATCAGGAATAGATGTCGATTTTGCCTTGTGGGGTCCATTTAACTCCCTTGCAGCTGGATGTGGTGGAAGTACATTTCCAGGTGGAAGCACTGTTGACTGCAGTTATTCTCCAAGCCCTACAGAAACCGCCAACATACCAAATGCACAAATTGGCCAATTCTACATATTGTTATTAACTAATTTTTCAAATCAACCAGGGACCATTTCATTCTCTCAAACAGGAGGGAGTGGCTCAGCAGACTGTTCATTTATATGTGGTGTAACCGGATTCACCGCCATCCCAAGTGCTTGTAATCCCGCCACCAACACCTATGGATTAACGGGTACGTTAAGCATCACCAATCCACCTGGCTCGGGGACCCTAACCATCACGAACAGTTGCGGTGGCTCTCAGGTATTCAATGCCCCTTTTGGGAATAGTATTAATTATAGTTTGCCAGGACTTGCCGCAAATGGTTCGACCTGTACGGTTACCGCAGCATTTTCAGCAAATGCGAATTGCAACACATTCCAAACTTATAATGCCCCGGCGGCATGTGCGGGAGGAAATCCTTGTTCTTTTAGTAATTTCACAGGAAATATTACCAATTGTGATGCTATAAACAATCAATATACCATTACAGGTTCCATCAATTACACGAATGCCCCTGGATCAGGAACCTTAACCCTAGTAAATTCTTGTGGTGGCCAGCAAGTTTTTAACGCACCATTTGGTAGCTCTTCCAATTTTTCATTTACAGGTCCAGCGAATGGCGTGAGTTGTATTGTTACCGCTTCTTTTTCAGCAGACCCTAGTTGTAGTGCCACCTTAACTTATGATATTCCACCTTCGTGCAATTGTACAGCCATGATGGGGACATTTACCACTAGTTTAAGTCCAATGCCAACGATTAATAAAATATGTTTCGGAGATTCACTTTCCATTACCACTAATAATAACTTCTTTGTTCCTTCTGAGTTAATTGGGGCAACGACTCCTGGTTCACCTACTTATGACCCCACGGCACCACCTTATGATCCAGGGATTGTATGGTTAGCTTATTCTTGTCCTCCGACCGTTTCATTAACACCACAACAATCCAATGCTTCAGGATTAACGATTCCCGATGATCCTTGTTTGGTTTCTATCGTAACTGGAGATGGGAACTTAACAGATTTAAACGACCTTAGTTTTATCAATTCATTTCCTCCTGGAACCTTTACAAATAACGTTGTGTATTTTGTTCCATTAACAATGTATAGCATTCAAACGGGAACCTATAGTTTCGTGACCTTACCTGCTTTAGATTGTTTTGATATGGGGGATCCAATTGCCGTTCAATATTTACCAGAAATTACAGCTACCTCGACATCCAATTGTGCCAATGGAACAGCAACCGTTACCATATCAGGAGGCTCTCCACAATTAAATGGAACATCCTTTAATGCTATCGTTCCTTCGTTACTTCCTAACACGGCAAGTTTTGCAACAGCAACCTGCTTAAATGGAGGTAATATCATAGTGGACAATTTAACAGCATCCGGACCTTATTCTTTTTCAGTACTTGATGATAATGGTTGTCAATTTGATTACACAGGTAATTACGTAGGCGGAGAAGCAGCAGGCCTTAGCTACCCAGACAATGTTTATTGTCAAACTGACGCCGATCCTGTAGCGACCATTACTGGTACTCAAGGCGGAACTGTCACAAGCGGTCCAGGATTATCTTTAAATCCAACAACCGGGGCGATTGATCTTTCAAATTCTAACATTGGAGCCTATTTAGTAACCTACACAACTGCAGCTGCTGTTTGTCCTGGAATTGCCACCTACAATCTTGCTATATCTCCATCACCTGATGTTGATGCTGGATCAGATCTTACCGTTTGTTTAGGAAATTCAATTATTTTAGATGCATCAGGCGCCTCCTCTTACGTTTGGAGCACCAATACATCCAATGGAATGTCTTACCAACCACCAGTTGGGATAAATGAATACATTGTTGTCGGAACTAATGGCGCGGGCTGTGTTGGAACAGACACTTTACAAATAACGGTACTGGATGACTGTTATGGACAAGAAATCATCTATTGGGTACCAAATACATTTACACCAGATGGCGATCAATTTAACCAAACCTTTAAGCCAGTTATGTATTCAGGTTTTGATCCATTCGAATACGAATTTTTAATATTCAATCGTTGGGGAGAATTAATTTGGGAAACACACAATGTAAGTTTTGGATGGGATGGGTCATATAATGAAGGTATGAAATCACCAGATGGCATCTATACCTGGAAATTAACCTTCAAAACGATGAACAACGATGAAAAGTTAATGAAGACTGGACACGTTACCCTCATTCGCTAAGAACGCGACTTAGTAATTTGGCATCATTTACTTCAAACGATCCGAAAAAACTTCCTTAAACTTTTCAATTTTAGGTTTCACCACGAATTGGCAATATTGGTTAAGTGGGTTCCGCGCAAAATAATCGTGATGGTACTCCTCCGCTGGATAAAAAAGAATAAGCGGTTCAATGGTAGTTACGATTTTATTTTCCCAAACCTTATTGCTTTCTAAATTTGATTTTATTTTCTCAGCCTCTATTTTTTGTTCTTCAGAATGATAAAAAATCGCAGAACGATATTGCGTACCTACATCATTCCCTTGTCGATTTAACTGTGTAGGATCATGAATCCACCAAAACAATTCCAGGACAGCGTCAAGTGAAATGATTTCGTCATCGAAAGACACCTCCACTACTTCAACGTGTCCTGTAGTACCCGTGCAGACCTCCTCATAACTTGGATCAGTAGACAATCCACCTGTGTAACCAGGAATAGAGGAAACAACCCCTTTTAAAGAGCGCATTGTATTATCTAAACACCAAAAACAACCAGCACCCAATGTAATTTTAGTTAACATATAAAATAATTTAATGATTAGGGATAAAATCCAATGCAGCAGAATTAACACAATAACGCATTCCCGTTGGCTGTGGACCATCATCGAAGACATGTCCGAGGTGCGCATTACAATTAGCGCAAAGAATTTCAAAACGTACCATACCAAAAGAGTCGTCTCTTTTTTTCAATACATTTTTAGAATCAATGGCATTATAGAAACTAGGCCAACCTGAACCAGAATCATATTTAGTTTCACTGTCAAACAAGGGCTTATCACAACCGATACAGATATAAGTTCCAGCCTCATGATGATCGACATATTTGCCCGTAAAAGGTTTTTCAGTACCGCCCTCTTTAATAACGTAACACACATTTTCAGGAAGCATTTTTTTACCATATGGAACCAAACTATCGCTTGTCGTTTTTGAATTCCCTTTACTCTTTTGTCCATAAGAACAAGAAATCAATAAAAAGAGCAATAAAAAAGAACTAATTTTCATATACATAGACTTAAGATTTAAGATTATTTAATTTTTGGTCATTTAATGAAAAGAAATACTTCTTCACCCACCAATGACCTAAATAGATTAAAGGCGTTAACGAAATGGCAATTATAATCTTTAATACATAATTAGTTGGTGCAATCGTTAAAAAATCAGCGAAAGCCATCTTGCCAGGTAAAACAAAGCCAATATACAAAACGATAAACGAATCGATGAGTTGTGAAAACAGCGTACTACCGGTACTTCGAAGCCATATATACTTGTTTCCTGTTCGTTTCTTAATAAAGGTGAAAATGGTAGCATCGAGTAATTGTGATACGAGAAATGCAGCAATACTGCCAATTATAACCATTTGTGCTTGCCCAAAGACTAAATTATAGGATTTATTATCCGACAAACCCGAATTCGGTAATTCTACCGCAGGAAGCAACAAAGAAAAACCAACAATAATAAAACAGTAGAAAATTAATCCAGCTGTAATCCACGATAAGCGTGTGATAACTTTCGGCCCATAAAATTCATTGATTAAATCGGTTAAGAGAAAAACAATCGGCCAAGGAAGAATTCCAACAATCGTAACGAAAGGGCCTAATTTCGCATCCCCCAATTGAAAAGAAAGCGGAATTTCAATTAATTTATTACTTATCAATTCAGCAGTAATCACAGAGGTAATAAATAAGCCGGCAAGAACAATGAAAAGATAGTGCTTTTTTTCAAAAATAGTCGGATGAACCATAAGAAAGTAACAAATAAAAAAGCGAAATGTTTATTTCTTTTTATAGGTGTTATAATCGAGTCTTTTGGCCTTTAAATACCTCGAAATATAATACTTACTTGTTTTAAAGTTATTTATTTTGACACCCGAACTAGCAGAATGGATAAAATTAATGGCATCTGGAGTTACCTCAATGACCATCGCCACGTGACCAACCGTCGTTGATTTAGGATCAGTTCCTCTAAAAAACAATAAATCACCAGGTTGCAAATTTTCCAATTTAACTGTTTCGCCCAATTCAGCTAAATTATAACTAGTACGAGTCAATGAGAATCCGAAATTGCCAAAAATATAATTAATAAAACCTGAACAATCAAATCCAGACGGCGTTGTTCCTCCCCAATGATAAGGAGTTCCGATGAATGTTTTGGCGAAAGCAATAATTGAATTTATTTTCTCGCTATTTTGATTATTAAAAGTAGGTAAGCCAGCATCAGGCGGTTTTATGGTAGCGCCCTCCGGTTTTTGCGCCCACGTAAAGGACGAAAAACATATTAATAAAAAACCAAAAAATATTTTCTTAAGACTAATCATACTATTAACAATTGCTAAATTATAACTATTTTCGGAGATAATTCCTATAATGTATGGCAAATTTTGAAATTAGCGCACTTACGAAGCTATATTATTCGATTGGAGAAGTAGCAAAAATACTCAATGTAAACGCTTCATTATTAAGATTTTGGGAAAAAGAATTTGACATTCAAATCGCAAAAAAGAATAAGAAAGGGAACCGCCTTTATTCCGTTAAAGAAATAGCTGTAATCCGCACTATATATGATTTTGTGAAATTACAAGGCTATACGATTGAGGGAGCAAAGAGAGTAATAAAAGGGAACCATCCTATCCAACTTAAAGGAACAGATAAGAATGAAATAATCATTGAACAACTAGAGAAAATAAAACAAAAACTTCAGCAATTAAAGTCCTAATTTTTTTTCATTTTAGCAAAGGGAATAAACCTAGGTACTGTTTTTTGATACCTTGAATAAGCCGGATATTTTTCAGCCGAAATGGCTTCAGAAAAATCAGAACTTCCTTTAAATAGAATTAGCAACAAAGCACAACCTGCTACCGACCAATTCAACCATTCCCCTGTAACGTTAACACTAAAGAAGTAAAATACCAGCCAAATCGCTTGTTCCATGGCATAATTGGGATGACGTACGATTCCCCAAAGACCTGTATCAATGAATCCTTTTTCGTAATCGCCCAAGGCTTCTCCTGCCTTCATCCTTCTATGTTTTTCGGTTTGAAAAACATATTGTTGATTATCAGCAACAAACTCGAGAAGTACAAAAAGTACAAAAAGAAAAGAGAGTAAGTAATCTATCCAATTAAGCGGTGAATTATCCCCCACAACCGTCAAGATTGGAATAGTAAATAAAAAAATCAGGATATTTTGATACGAACAGATAAAAAACAAGTTAAACAACATCCAAATAAATGGTTTATTAAAGCCCGGTCTTTTTCTAAGTACTTCCCACCTATAATCTTCCTCTCCTGCCCAAAACTTCCACGTATAGGCCCCTCTTCTTGCAAAATTATACGTTAAGCGTATTGCCCAAATCGTAACAAGAACCGACATCAACACCATGGCGTTGATTCCAATCTGCCAAGTACGTCATATCCCAAACATAAATTATGGGTACAATGCTCCATAACTTATCTACCTGCGAATTATTTTTACTTAATTCCCCCACAACAAAACAATACGTTATAACCGCAGCAACAATATAAAGCAGGTGATTAAACAAGATATCGTTTTGAAGATCCGTCAAAGGTGTTCCAAAATAAAAACTAGTAATTGGAACAACAACAACCGTAAAAATCAATAATAGAATCGTACCTAACATTTGAATAAGTTTAAAAGTTAATAACCAGCTTTCATTGCATCATAAGGCATAAAAGTACCTGAAGACAGAGCCAACAATTCATTTTTTTCATTTCGAATTTCAGCCTGCATAACAATGATTTTATTTCCATTTTTTACCACCTTAGAAGTAGCCAATAATTGATCATTCAATACAGCGCCTTTTATAAAGTTAATTTTCATTTCAACGGTGGCTACCACTTGATTCTTCGAGGAGACCAAGGACAAGGCCCCTACTCCCATTGTTGCATCAAGAAGTGAAGCAATACAACCACCATGCGCAGTGAAAGGTGTGGCTAAGTGGTTCTCATTAATTAGTAATGAATAATTTACAAGACCCGGTTCAAGAATACTGAAATTCATTCCCAATAATTTCCCGTATTTATTATTGGCTATATACTGATCAATTAGATTCATTCTTGTCATTAATTGCAGGAAACATTAAACGTCCCTCATTATTAATCAAATTGTAAACTAATTCATTCAATGCAACAGAAATGGCTGAAAATTCAGATGATTTCACCCAGATGGAAATTGAAATGGAAGCATTTGTTTCGTTGATAGCAGCGAGCTGAATCAGGGGCTCTGTATCCTTTAAGACCTTTACATTATCTAATAGCAACTTTTTAATTTCCTTGCGCAGCAAATTAATATCTTCTCCAAAATTTATGGGAACAAGCAATACAATTTTTCGTTTATTTTCCTTCGTGAAATTTATAATATTTCCATTTACCAATGGTCCATTCGGAAGTATTATTACTTTGTTATCATCCGTCAAGATATAGGTATTAAAAATAAGGATCTCCGTTACTCTTCCTTGAATTGTTTGAGAGACAATAACATCATTTATTTTAAATGGCTTCAGCACTAGAATCATTATTCCACCGGCAATATTTGATAGCGTTCCAGAAAATGCTAAACCAATAGCAATCCCTGCCGCTCCAAGAATAGTGACAAAAGAGGTCATAGCAATTCCTAATTGCGTCATAGCAGAAAGTACGACCAATATTTTACACGAAATTACCGTCAAGTTGGAAAGAAAAGAAACCAAGCTTTCATCGGTCTTACTTTTAACTAGAACACTTCGAACGAGATTACCAAGGCGCTTGGTTATCCAAAAACCGACGATAATAATAACAACACTTAGAATAAGATTGATAGCAACTTCGGATATATAATGTACTAAATCCTCGTACTTATATCCTAAAATTGATCCACCATTATTATTGATTTTACCCACAGTAATATAGTTAGACTTCAAAATTAATAATTTTAAGGAAACATGGTGAATAATCTGTGTATCGTAGGCTAGCCGAACCATCATTAAATGGAGGTGAAATCCCACTCATTTCTACGATTATGCTTTTTTGCTTAAGGAAAAATGAAAAAAAAGGCCAACTACTAATTCAAATTAGGTACTTATTGTCATTTTTCAATCTCAATATCGTAGTTGTCTAAAAGTCCTGAAAGACCCAAAACAGAGAATTTCGCTTTCTTAATTCGGTTTTTTTCTGGATTAATGGTATAATTAAAAGCGGTCCGAAAGTCCGCTTTTTCGAGTATCGAAAGGTCAAAAATAGCTTGTGACAAATCGCAATTATCAAACGCTGCACTTGTTAGGTCGGCTTCTGTAAAGTCTATTCCCTGCAGTTGCGAATTTTTGAATAGCGTCTTTTTTATTTTCGTTTTGTAAAACGAAGAATGATTGAGTTGACATGCGTCAAAAGAAAATGATAATCCAAATGAGTTGCAAGTATCAAAAAGAAGGCCGACCATTTTACAGTCCTTGAATTTCACATCTTGAAAAACTGTATTGTTAATTTTTACCAGACTAAAATTACAAGCGTTAAAAGCACAGTCAATAAATTTAAAATCAGAAAGATTACTTTCAGAAAAATTACAACTTTTGAATTGGCAGTTTTCGTATTCGCCTTTTATTGGGAGCTCGTTTTTTTCAAATGTTTTGTGTTGAATAAATGTTTCTTTCATTTGTAAATTAAATTAATTGGAACAAGTAATGAGAAGTTACTAAGAGATCTCGTTTCCATCAATAATTACCAGAGATGCTGCTCGTGATCAAAGGTAAAACTTTTTTATTTTTGAAATAAGTATTATTTTATCATTTACATGAGCCAGTTTCTAAGTGCCAGATTGTAGGAAGGAAGCGGTTATTCTAACTCAACAATACCCCTTCTTTGAGCGAGCAAGGCGAAAAAATATTTTTCATTGCCTTAATTTTTTCAAGAATCCAGCGTGTTTTAACGGCAGCAATTGGTGCTAAACGCTTCCTGATTTCAATTTACAAGAATGAAATAATGAATTTGGACTTCTTCAACGATGTATAACGCTTAAAATGCCCATCGTAAAATCTCCTTGCTTACCAAGGAGATTTTTTCGTTTTAAAAGATTAGCTTAATTTCACATGTAAACCTGTTTATTTATAAATTCCATGTTCTTTTTCTATTTACTTGTGTTGCTTGTGATTATTTTTCTTCAGCGCAAAAACCTTGGGAAAGGTATTTTCAAAACGTCAAAAAAGGTTGCTTGGTTTGTGAGTGGTATTTCCCTGCTAATGTATTATATATCTGTAGAGCAAGGACAAGTAATAACCGGGATTTTAGAAGAAAAGGGCTTTTGGGGTATGTGGATATTTTGGCCAAGTTTATTGGGAGCTATTGTTGTACCAATCGTAATTGCCCCTCTCTGGGAAAAACTTGATTTTATTACGGATAATCAGTTTATTTTATTTAGATATTTTGGAAAACCTGCCAAGATTTTACATCAATTTAGATCGGTATATGTTGGTGGTTTTGTTGTCGCCTTCTTATTATGTTTTCACATTTTAGCTTTTAGCCATGTTGTTGAATCTTATTTTTTCT
>Ga0247835_1000933_pt1 | contig 38597 bp, 41 predicted proteins | sample LaCtaG_3_FD_189912 | JGI IMG/M metagenome (GOLD analysis project Ga0247835, IMG submission 189912) | Freshwater microbial communities from meromictic Lake La Cruz, Castile-La Mancha, Spain - LaCruzMarch2015_13.5m | ecosystem: Environmental > Aquatic > Freshwater > Lake | place: Spain: Castile-La...
GGCTTGCCATGCTTCAATATGCCCAATCCACTTCATTGATAATGCCATCGGTATTCCCCATCCAAAAGGGCAAGGATGACAGGTCGTATCAGGTTTGCGTAGGTGGGCGGGTTAGACGTTTACTGTCTGATGTCATCCCCGGCCTCTGGTATCAAGTGCGGAAAAAAATCGGCGATATTCGTCACACCTTACCGCAACAATTGGAAAGCCTGACCTTTAACGATGAGTTCAGCGACGTTTACGGCAGCATTTACGCGCTGACCGGAGATGGCTTCAATTACGCCGACTTGAAAACCCACGCCGAAGCCATCCGCGCCGAATTATTAAAAGTAAAAAATGTCGCCAAAGTCGAATTTTTTGGCGAACAAAAACAGCGGCTGTTCATCGACATTTCCAACGCCAAATTAGTGACGCTAGGCATCAGCACACCGGTACTGATCCAAACCCTACAAAACCAAAACGCCATTTTGCGCGGTGGGACTTACGAATCCGCCGACGAACGCATCCGTATTGCCATCTCCGGTCGCTACCAAAGCTTGGACGACTTACGCAACTTGCGCTTGCGCGCCAACGGCCAAGATTTTCGTTTGGGCGATGTCGCCAAGGCCTATCGCGGCTACGAAGAACCGCCACATGACAAAATCCATTATCTCGGCAAAGAAACCTTGTTGCTAGGCGTGAGCATGACCGAAGGTGGCGATGTCATCGAATTGGGTAAAAATCTCGATGTCGCCATCCAGCAAATCAAAGCCAAGCTGCTGGTCGGCTTGGGGCTGGACACCGTCACTTCGCAACCGCAAATTGTCGCCCGCTCGGTCAATGATTTTGTCCATTCTTTGGAGGAGGCGTTAATCATTGTGTTGGGCGTGAGCTTGCTGTCTTTGGGCTGGCGCAGCGGCATCGTCGTTGCCATCAATATTCCGGTGGTATTGGCGACGACGTTTGTGTTCATGCAGCAGTTTGATATTGGCTTGCATAAAATTTCCTTGGGTGCATTGATTCTGGCCCTCGGCTTATTAGTGGACGATGCCATTATCGCCGTGGAAATGATGTCAGCGAAAATGGAACAAGGCTGGGATCGGCTGAAAGCCGCGTCGTTTGCGTACACTTCCACTGCCATGCCGATGCTGACCGGAACGCTGGTCACGGTCGCCGGCTTTTTGCCGATTGCCACTGCCGCATCCTCAACAGGGGAATACACGCGCTCGATTTTTCAAGTGACGGCCATTTCCTTGCTGGTGTCATGGTTTGCGGCGGTGATTTTTGTGCCTTACATTGGCTATCACTTGTTGCCGGATTACGGGCAAGCACCGCAGCCGTCGAAATTTGGACGTTGGTTGCGCTCAACCTTTAACATCAAAGATAAAGCAATTGAAACCCATCATCACGACATTTACAGCACGCCGTTTTATAAAAATTTCCGCACCGTAGTCACAGCCTGTGTGCGCTACCGCAAAACCGTCATTGCTATCACTTTGGCGATGTTCGTGTTGGCGATTGTCGGTTTTGGCAAAGTCCAACAACAATTTTTCCCCGACTCGACGCGCTTGGAATTGATTGTTGATTTGCGTTTGACCGAAGGCGCGTCGTACACAGCCACCGAAACCGAAACCAAAAAATTGGAACAATGGTTGCTGGAGTGGAACGAAAAACATCATGGCATTGATAATTTCGTCGCCTACATCGGCAGCGGTGCGCCGCGTTTTTACCTGCCTTTGGACATCCAATTGGCGCATCGCGGCTTTGGGCAATTGGTGATTTTGAGCAAAACCTTGCCAGACCGTGAAGCCTTACGCAAAGATTTATTGACCTTGTTCGACAACGATTTTCCGGCTTTACGCGCCTCGGTATTGCGATTGGAAAACGGCCCGCCCGTCGGTTTTCCGGTGCAATTTCGCGTCAACGGTAGCGACATAGGGCAAATCCGCACTGTCTCTCACCAAATCGCCGACATCATGCGCGGTAATCCGCACTTGAGCAACGTACAATTGAATTGGGATGAACCTAGCAAAGTCGTTAAAGTTAGCGTTGATCAAACCAAAGCGCGGCTACTTGGCATCAGTTCCGTGGATATTGCCACGGTACTGAATGGCGGCATCCAAGAACAATACATCACCGAATTCCGTGAAGGCATTGAGCGCATAGACCTAGTCGCCCGTGGCCCCGCCGAAGAGCGCAGCCGTTTGTCGCATTTGCAAGATTTGATGGTGAACACCCAAACGGGTGTCGGAGTTCCACTGGCGCAAATTGCTACCATTAGCTACGAATTTGAAGAAGGTGTGATCTGGCGGCGCAACCGTACTCCGTCGATGATCGTGCGCGGCAATTTGAACGGCAATGTGCAAGCGCCATTGGTATCAGGCCAAATTGAGGAAAAACTGGTTGAATTGAAACAGCATTTACCGTTAGGCGTGGACATTGAAACGGGCGGCGCGGTGGAAGAATCAGCCAAAGGCGGCACGTCGGTCGCGGCAGGAGTCCCGTTGTTTTTGATCGTGGTGCTAACCGTGCTGATGATCCAATTGCATAGCTTCTCGCGGGTGCTGCTGGTATTCCTGACCGCGCCGCTGGGCTTGATTGGCGTTACCATCGCCTTGTTAGTGTTCGACAAACCTTTCGGCTTTGTCGCCATGCTCGGCACCATTGCCTTGTCGGGCATGATTATGCGTAATTCGGTAATCTTGGTTGACCAAATCGACCAAGACCGCGCCAACGGCATAGAGCCTTGGCAAGCCGTGGTGGATTCCACCATCCGCCGTTTCCGCCCTATCGTGCTGACCGCCGCTGCCGCGATTTTAGCCATGATCCCGCTCACCCGAAGCGTGTTCTTCGGGCCGATGGCGGTGGCAATAATGGGCGGCTTGGCAGTAGCGACGGCTTTGACGGTATTGTTTTTGCCGGCTTTGTATGCGTTTTGGTTTCGGGTGGAAATGCCCAAGTCATCGGAATTGTAGGATGTACCAACTCAAGGAGGCGCATCAATCGCACCCGTTTACACAATCTAAAACCACGCGAACGATGCGCTTCACTTCGATTTAGCACATGCTACCAATGTTGCCAACGCTTTAACCTATTTCATCAAAGGCTTACCCACTATGCGCCAATCCCTATTTTTAATCACCGCTTTGTTTGCCACTCCCGCCTTAGCCAACCCGGTTGGTACGTTAAGCAAACCGCAATCTTTAATGGATATTTACAACCTTGCCCTCGCGCATGACCCGACGCTGGCCTCGGCTTTAAACGCCAACAAAGCCGCGCAGGAACTAATCGAACAAGCCAAATCACTCTACCGCCCGATAGTTAATTTCAACGCGGGAGCTAGCGCGTCGCGAGCCGATGTCAATTACCTAGGCCGAGGCATCCCCTTCCCTAACGGTGTACGTTCATACGAAGCCTACCAAGTTGGCGTGGAAGCGCGGCAACCGTTATTTCGCAAACAAAATCTCGTGCAGATGGAGCAATTGCGGACCCAAGTCAGCCAAGCCGACAAGCAATTGCATTTAACCCTGCAAAACCTAATGCTCCGCACCGCGCAAAGTTATTTTGATACCCTGATCGCACAAGACAAGCTGGATTTGATCCGTGCGCAAAAAACCGCGATTCTCAGTCAGTTGGAACAGGCAAAAGCCCGTTTCGACATTGGCAGCGCGACGGTCACCGATAGCAACGAAGCCCAAGCACGGTTTGATTTAACCGTCGCCCAAGAAATCGCCGCGCAAAACGCCTTTGAAATTACCAAACGCAGCTTACAAGCAATCACTGGCGAAATGCCCCATCCCTTAGCAAAAGTTCGGGCGGATTTACAACCCAATGCACTAAAACAATCCATAAATGAATGGCTCAAAGTCGCGGCAGACAGCAATTTAAACATCCAAATCCAACAAGATTTAGCCACGCTGTCCGGTCAAGAAATTGAACGTAACCAAGCCGCGCACCTGCCCACCGTCGATGTCGTCGCCAGCTACACGCAAACTTACGCCAACGGTAGCAACTTCGGTTTCGGCAGCGACATCAACACAGGCACAGTCGGCGTAGAACTCAATCTGCCGTTATACCAAGGCGGCGCAACTAGCTCCCGCGTCCGCCAAGCGGTGTTGAACAAACAAAAAGCCCTAGATGATGTCGAACTCGCCCGCCGCCAAACCGAGTTGAACACACAAACGGCGTATTTGAACTTAAACTCCAGCATCGCCCAAGTCAAAGCTTACGAACAAGCCTTAACCAGCAGCCAAAGCCAATTGGATTCCACGCAAACCGGTTACGAAGCCGGCATCCGCACCAGCGTCGACGTCCTCAACGCCCAACAGCAGTGGTTTGCCGCCAAACGCGATTTACTGGAAGCACGTTATCAGTATTTACTGAATATCATCCGTTTGAAAGCAGCGGTTGGAGTGATTGGGGATGGGGATTTAGCGGATGTAAATCAGCAATTGGAAAGGATGTTATAAAGAGAAAGAAAACGATCGTTTACGGCTTTTTTGCCATCAAGCCGATGCCTGGCGAAAACTGGCCATCCTCGAAATTAAAACATAACCATAAAAACCCATAAACCACAAAGCCGCAGATAGTCCATGAGCCGAAGAGCACGAAACCTAAATCATAAGAAACCAGAATATTGTATTGATTGGGCTATTCACTTTTGAGTGGGAGTCTTTCGTTAGTCATCTCCTTGAAAATTTTACTTTTCAGTTCGCGATTTGAAGCAGAATCCCATGATGCCAGTTTGCAAATCAAACGTTTATCAGTGAAACTTACAGTTACCGAGCGAAAGAAATACCGGAGAAAAATATGACCGAAACAGCACCAGCGGCTAGCAAGTTTATCCAACATCGAGGGCTTACCATCCCAACTTTTCTTTACGGGACTGCTTGGAAAGAAAACCAAACCGAAGCCTTAGCCTACAATGCGATAAAAGCTGGATTTTTAGGCATTGATACCGCCAATCAACGCCGCCATTATTTTGAAGCAGGAGTCGGCAAAGCCGTTAAGCAAGCTATAGACGAACAACTTGTGCAACGCTCTGAATTGTTTTTACAGACCAAATTCACTTTTGTGTCTAGCCAAGATGACCGCTTGCCTTACGACCCCAAAGCCGATTACACCACCCAAGTCCAGCAATCGTTTGCCAGTTCCTTGGAGCATTTGCAAACCGATTATCTGGATTCTTATGTCCTGCACGGACCGGCGGTTCGTGATGGCTTGAGCGATGTCGATTGGGAAGTTTGGCAGGCTATGGAAAGCTTATATAAATCTGGCGTAGTTAGGTTGCTGGGCGTTTCTAATGTCAGCTACGGACAATTACAGACGCTTATCAAACATTCACAAATAAAACCGGCGTTTGTGCAAAACCGTTGTTATGCGCGTAGCCAATGGGATGCCAAAATCCGCCAGCTATGCCTTGAAAATGACGCCATCTACCAAGGATTTTCCTTATTGACCGCAAATACAACGGCATTGCAAAAACCAAAAATCACCGGCATTGCCAAGCGGCTAAGTTGTACCGTGCCCCAATTGGTATTCCGGTTTGCTTTGCAATTGGGCATGATGCCGCTGACCGGGACTAGCAGCGAAAAGCACATGAATGCTGATCTCGCCAGTTACGGGCTGGAACTCAATCCGTCGGACATAGCGATAATCGAACAGATTGCTAGTGGCACTGGCTCATGACAAACCTCATTTCAGCCAGCAAGCCATTGGTATTACGGCTTATTATTTTCGCCGTAGTAGGCGCAGTAAACGCCAGTGCACAAGATGCTGATGATCGTTTGTTTGCTCAGCTCCAGATACTACAAGAGCAAATGCACATCCAAATCAGCGGCCTGGAAAATATCCAAAGCGAATCCAAAACCTTTGCCAGTGGCAGCTTGGAGCAACAGTTAGAGCAACTGTTATCTTCTTACAACACCATCCTCAACCGAAACGCTATAGGCAAGATTGAACGCATTGTCATCCTCAATAAAAAACAAAAACGGGAAGTGGAGCGGATAGTTTTGCCTACCCGTTTGGAAGGCAAGCATTTAATGGTGTCCGTATCACTGTCAGGTGACGGGCGGTTTTGGCAAAGTTTGGACATGGTGATCGACACTGGAGCCGATTTGGTGGTTTTGCCAGAATCCATGATCCCACAATTAGGACTTGCCGATTTTCCATTTACAAACCAAAAAATGCAAACTGCCAACGGCAGTACCGACACCAAAATCGGCGTGTTGCAGGAGCTTAAAATTGCTGGGGAAACGGTCGGAAATGTTGAAGTGGCTTTTGTTGCAGATAAGTTGTTAGGTGACAACCGTTTGTTAGGGATGAGCGTATTGGGGCGTTACCAAATCAACATAGATGACAAATCGCAGTTGATTACTTTATTTAAAAAATAAAGGTATCTTGTTTGAACTAACAACTTAAAGTTAGCGAACGAAGTTGATTATTAGGGCTGGATAGGTTTGTTATCCTTGGCATCAAGCTGAGGAATTTTTTCACGAAAACCAACAGTAGGCGCATTAGGCGACTCGAAAACACGACAATTAATCATGTTTTTCTTGGTTTTCGTGGACATCATTCATGCGCCGATGGCCAATAGCGGCCTAGCAACCTGCGTCATGAGTAAAGCGGACGCTATCTTCCGCCTTGCGGCCCAAGGCTTTGGCAAACCACGGTGGTGGCGCGGCAAACACTTTTTGGAATTCCTTCAATTGCTCCACTGCTTCGGTGACATCCGGCACTTTAATCGGATAAATGTCCGCACGAATGACTTTCGCCGCCGCAGGGCCTCCGATAGATTGCACGAACATGACATGGCAGTCTTTTATCAAATTGGCACGGAACAGATTGCGGTCTTCCGCACTATCGGCTTCGATGGTTGAGCGTATGTCCACCAGGCGGTAATCCTGTTCTGACAATTGATACACCAAAAAACGTATGCAAGAACCAAAATGTCCATTGATCAATGCGCCGCTGTTAGAGCCAATGGCGACCCGGATGGATTCGGGCATATCGCCGTCCTTATAAACCTGTATTTCAGGCAAGTCTTCGTCTTCCGCCTCGTCACCCCACAGATAGCGTACCGCCAGTTTGATATTGGCAAGACCAATGCCGATATCTTCACCGTCTTCTTCACCGTCTAAGCTACCCAAACCCGTTTTTAAATTGGTGACGGTGATGGATTTGAGCTTTTCATCATCCAAAGGTGAACCAACACGCTCATGAAGTATCCCCAGCAATCTGGGTATGTCAATACCAGGCAAAATACGTGATGCCAAGGCAATACGCAGGGCAAGTTCACGGGGTAGTAATGCGTCCATTTCAATCTCCTCGTTAAAGTTGGTTTAAAGCTGGGATAAAAGTTTAAGTATTTTGCGGGTGGAAGCTAAATCCAAGGCCGTAAAATCATCGTGGGTTTGACGTTTAGGATCAGCTCCTGCCGCCAAGAGGTGTTCGACAATTTTTTCCCTGCCGCTGGAAGCAGCATAAATTAAAGCCGTCGCACCAGAAGCCGGGTTTTGGTAGTCAATGTCAATTCCTGCTAGGATCAACGCCTCAATGCAGCCGCTATTTTCGGCATAACAAGCCGCCCATAAAGCGTTATTGCCATATGGGTCAAGAACATCTGTATCCGCTTGCTGTTCAAGCAAAAAATTAAGGACATCACAGCGCCCTTGTTGGCATGCTTGAATCAAAGGCCATATTCCTGAGTTATTCTGCATGGTCGGTTGGGTCACGGAGAAATAGTTATTTTGTAACCAATCCCATATTTCAGGTTTCATCATTCCTTGTGCTGCTCTTTCCAACGGGAATAACCACCTTCCAAGCTATAAACATCCTTAAAACCAAAATCGCTAAAAAATTCGGCAAGATGCTCGCTGGTATGTCCGTAATAACAATAAATCAATAAACTACGCAGCTTATCACCACGCTTGACTAAGGATTCTTTCAAACCTTCATGGACATGCAACGCATCTTCCAAATGTCCGGCCTTATAATCTTTTAGATCACGACAATCCAAAATCATGGGTTTTGCGTCCCTAATCAAGTTTTCTGAATCGGCGATAGAAATGGTTTTGAATTTCATGCGGTATCAATGACTTTAAAAGATCATGCCTCGAAAAAAGGTTAAAGAAATAAATGGCAAAATTGTCGTAAACCTAACAATAAAATTGCAATTGTTGCTATAAATTGTAAATATCTTTCATTTAATGGCACTATTTGTGTGTGCTAACGCACACAAAATATTAAGCAAATTATTTGCCATTGCCAAAAAACACCATGATTTTATGTTTTTGCACAATTTTAGGGCAAAAAAAAGCATCCTATTCAACAAAACTAGGATGCCAAAGGCAACAAACCACAAGAAAATAACATGAAACCATTTATATAAATTTAAAGGCAAATATAATGCCAAAAATAGAAAACTTTTACTTGCAAACTAAATAACAGGCTAGAAATAATTTCGCTCAGTCTGTCAAACCATTCAGGTTTTGATAATAAGGAATAAGCATGAAATAATGTAGGCAATGGCACGCTAGACCTTTCAGGTTTTAAAAACCTGAAAGGTCTTAACTGACGAACTTATTCCATGCGCATTCCTAAGCTTTGAATGTGTGCACTGTTTTGACTGTTGTTAATCTGGAGCAATTGCCTGCGGTTTTTCCAAATCCATACCACGGAAGATGGAACACCGCTTAAACACATCCAAAGTCGGCAACACATTTTTATGCTGGCAATATTTGGCGACGAGTTTTGACAAGCCTTTAATGTCGCGCCCCGTCGCTTCAGGAAAAATCTGCACCAATTCCCCGATCAACGGCGTGTCAATTTCTAAGTTAAATTGCCCCGCCATGACTTGCCAAATTTTGCCCCGCGCCTCGCAATCGGGCGGGTAATATTTGATCAGCGCGATACAGCGGGAAACAATGGCTTCGTCAATATCATCGACGCGGTTGGTGGTTAGGAACAGCAAGCCATTGAAATATTCCAAAACCCGCAAAAACACGCCAACCACGGCGTTCATCGTAATGTTGTTGTCGCGGCGTTTGATGTAAACATCGGCTTCGTCTATCAGCATCACCGCTCCCCACCGTTGGGCGCGGGTCAACACTTCCTTTAAGGCTTTTTCCATTTCCCCGACGTTCAAACCCAATTGACCGGAATGGACACGGTATAAAGGCCGTTTGATGATTTCTGAATAGACTTCGGCGGTCAGCGTCTTGCCGACCCCGGCGGGCCCGGCGCACAACACCGTGGTGCCGCCAGATTTGCCTTCGATAATATCATTCATCAAGACATCCATTTCCGCCGTAAGAATATCTATCAAATCAATCTGTTCTTCGCGCAGGATCAGCTTTTGTTTCAACTCCGGCTGGTATCGGTAAGGTTTGATGTCGTTCACATGCACCCATAAATGGTGGTGCAGTTCCAAATGGAACATCAGCAAATAACAATGAACCGGCAATTCGGTGAACAGGCCTTTGGGGATTTCCGTTTGCGTGGCTTCCACTTCATTTTCGACCCTGCCGTTGTAGCGGACACTTTTTGCCGCCTTACGTAAATACTTGGCAAGAATGTCGCCTTTGGCATCGGCGCTCAACGCCCTCTCGCTAAGGATGCTTTCGTCACAAACCAATCGTGCGTTGCCGCCTTCGGTGGACAACACCACCACGTCTTTGCGCGCCCAATCGGTATTACGGTGCGTGGCGGTAGGATCCTCGGCATAAAAGCCCGTGCCTTTGCCTAAAAACTGGGTGCCAGATTGTCCGCACCAATCAAAATATCGCCCTGCCGCATCATCATAAATTTTTATCAACTCTGGGGTTTCTTTAAGAAAGCCTTTCGCCATGAAAATTTCAGTCACGGTTTTTTCGGCGATGTCGCGGGCGCGGATCGTGACGGTTGAAATGGCGACCTTGCCTTTGGCATTGGCTTTCAACTCTAGGGTGACTCGCCCGGTTTCTTCCTCACCCGACGGCGTAAAATCCAAGCGGGTGACCAAATAGGCCATTGGTTTTCCGGCAACATTGGCCTGGAACAACCAACCGCGTATCGCGTTGTTGATCAGATAACGGGCGATTGCAGGCAACAACATTTCCAAGTCGTCTTCACCGAACCTTAAGGAATCAGCATTCATCGCCTGGTGCAAGGTTGACACGATCGCGGCTTGGCCTTGCATTGCCTCACCATCATTTTGGTATAACGCTTGCAAAAAATTGACTTCAGTGTTGGACAGATTTTGGAACAGCACTTCGGCCTTGTTGCCAAACCGCAATTGCTCTTGCAAACCAAGCAACCGGGGGAATTCGTTGACCAAGGCTTCTACATGCTTGCGTTCTATTTGCAGTTTCATGGTCGGTCCTTTCGCTGGTTACTAAGCTCCGGCTTACCCGCAGGGGCAGTGTGGTAACCCAAGTCTCACAAGCTAGAGCTTCGAGAATTTCAGGAAGCTAGAGCTTCCCATCCCGCATTCCCAAGCCAGAGAGACTGTGAAAGAATTATATTATGTCCACAACCCGAAGAGCGCGAAGCGAAAATCACGAAAAAACACGAAAGTGTAAAACCATCTAAAATATAAGTTATTGAAAATTATTATTTAATTGTTTCGTTATTTTCGTGTCGCCTAAAGCGCCTACGGTTGGTTTTCGTGGACAATCATTAATTCTTAGAGCATTTTGCAATACTTTCACAGTCTCCGGAGCTTGGGAACGAGGATAATTCAATAACTAAATCGCGCCAACCGACATATCTTTCACTACAACAAAGGTATTCGCTTCGGCTTCTTCAAAAGACACCACTTCACCTTTGGCTTTGTATGATTTAGCGGCAGAATATGCAACCGCCACTTTGTCTTCAGCGGATTGGTTTTTTAATTCGTGTTTTTCAATGTACAACTCTTCCAAAAACTCATTCCACACCAAGCCTTCTTTATAAGGCAATAATTTGTAGGTCACGCCTGCCAGTTCCACTTGCAAGGCCTTGGCTATATTTTCAATGTACAAGATGGCAATACAGTCCGTCGCCAAATCCGCGCCGTATTTTTCGACAAACATCGGCAACAGCTCCAGTTTAGTCAACAGGCCATTGAGGAATACGATTTTGTCGTTTTCGACAATAAAAGCAGTATGGATCATCAAAGCTTCAGGCGGTTTGCGGTCATTTGGATTGGATGAGCTTTCGCACTTTTCGCCTTCTTTCAGCACCAAGTCGCCGCGATAGGCATAAACGCCTTTGATGCCAGTTTCACCGTTGACTAACGTGACGGTCAATAAGCCTTTGGCTTGGTAATCTTCTAATAACATGGGTTTCTCCTTATAATTTGAAAAAGTGATGGGTTATTGCGATATGGGCAATAATTTGGCTTCGGCTTTGATGTTGTCAGCTTGACCCCAAGCGGTGACGCCTTCAACAAACCATTGTGCTTTGCTGGGGTGAGGCTTGACGATGTCATATTCGGCGTAAAAACTGCCGTCGCTATTGAATTGTAAACGCCCCAAGCGTTGGTTTTTGTCGGTATCGAACCAATAACAACTCATGTTGAGGACACCAGTGTAAGGGTCTTTGACCATCTCGAAACGCGCCTCGTCATAACGGGGATAATGCAGGATGTCGTTGGCTGCAAACCCCAATTTATTGATTTCTTCGCACAAGCGTTGGCAAACGCATTCAGCCAGCGGACGGTTTATCGTAATATGTTCTGCCAATTCCATTATTCAGCCACTCCCGATGCCGTTGCCGATGCCAAGTCCATGATCACCGACGCACCCGACAAGTCTTTTGGATCCAGTTGTTTAAGATGCGACAAAACCAATCTCGCATCAATGTCGTAACCTTGCCTCAGTTTGATAAACGCCAACGCTTTCAGTGTATACAAATAAAACAACGTGATTTCATTGGCGTATAAATCCCATTTTTGCTGGTTTAGGGCAAGCCGACGGTAATCGCTAGGAAAACCGCCTTGCCTTGCCGATTCCTCAAGACCAGCCAAAACGACCCGTTCGGCATCGGCGAGACGTTTTTGGAAAAAATAGAATTTATACAGTGCAAAATAAGTTTGCAAACAACGCTGATCTAAGATTTGCGCTTGCAGAAACAGGCTTTCCGCACGTTTCTGATCCCTTTGACTTGCCGAAACAGCTGCTTGTAAAAGCTGGTTGATTTCGGGCGGGATATCCGGGCTAAACAGCACCCGTTCCTCTATAAAAATGGACGGTCCCATCACCAAATCTCAGCAGGGACCATCAGTGCGGCAACTGGTTCCCCGCCGATCAGATGTTGCTCAATGATGGTTTTCACATCATTTTTTTTCAAACTGCCATACATCACGCCTTCGGGATAAACCAACACGCTTGGCCCTAAATTGCATGGCCCCATGCAGCCGGTGTTGGTCAAGCCAATTTTTTCAAACAGGTTGCGGACTTGGATTTCATTCATGAATTCATTCATAACCTCGGCACAGCCGGAACTGGCGCAAGAGCCGCGCGGATGGCCTTGCGGACGGTTTTGGGTACAAACAAAAACGTGTTTATCGGGTCTAGGCATTATCTTTATCCTCTAAGGGCTTGTCCACGAAATACACGAATATTTGTTTCATTCTTAACCTATTATTAAGTAAGGTGTTTTTACGTTCGTCCTTAGCTTGTCGAAGAAAGGATGGAAAATCCGTCTTCCACAAATTAATGGCAATGTTCTTACATCCTAGGTAGAGACCCGTCAGCATAAGCGCGAACAAAGGAACTAAGCTTTCGTGTTTTTCGTGTATTTCGTGGAAAAAAATTATTACGCTGCGATTTTATGTACGTGAGTGAAACAATCTTTTGGACATACTTTTGAACACGCCTCACAACCAATACAATCTAGGCTGTTTTTGATGCTCATGACCATACTATTGTCATCATCATCTTCAAAATCACCATAATCATCATCAAAATCTTCTGGATTCAGGGCTTCAGCTTTTTCAACCAAATCAAATACATCACGTGGGCAGACCTTAAAACAGCGTCCACAGCCAATGCAGGTTTTTTGGTTGATGTCGGTGACATAAGCTGGCGTCCACACCGTGCCACCAAAAGTAATGCCAGTTACAAAATCAGACATGAGTTATCTCCTTCAAGCATTTGCCGCTTGGGCGGCGAGCAGTTTTTGGTTGGCATCGTCCCACGCTTTGCAAGCATCGTAAGTTGCTTGGGCAATACCCATCAGTTCCCCATAACCATCCGGCAAGCGGTCTTCGATCAAATCATGCAATTCCATCGCTTGTTCGCTGGCCAAGCGTTTGGTTTTTTTGACTTCCTTTTCCAAACTTTTTAAATCGTCGGACATGGCGGGTCTCCTTAGTCGGTTGCTGCTGCATTATATTTTTCTATCAAACCTATGGCTTTTTCGATGATTTTGTCGGTTTTCTCAACCAAATCTTCTAAACTGGCAAAACCAAAGCGGTGGGTGTCGCGAAGAATTTTATCGACCACGACCAATTTGCCCACCATAATCAAGGCGCGGCCAAAACCTTCGTGGCTCAAATGCACAATTGGAGCGGCCATCAGTCCAGTCTTTTTTTCCAACAAGGTAGCGACCGAGTTGTAATAAGCTTTCAGGCGGGCGATAGTGATTTCGTCTGGATCGCCGACGACAGGTATTTTCTGTTTGCGTTCTTTGGTCAACACGACGGGGTCGATGATTTTCGCTTCCGACCAACCCGCGTAGGTGTCGTAAGTGTCAATCGCCCGTAATTGCTTGATATAATCTTTAACAATGTCAGACGACAAATTCGCATCGTCTTCGGCTACAACTAGGGTGGCTGTACTCATGGTTTTCTCCGTAAAAATATTTGGTTGTTAATTTAGTTTGCCATTCCGGCAATCCCTGCCAGAATGACGGCGTTTACCGTTCCCAATCACCAGCGACTGTAAAGTATTGCAAATGCTCAAGTTAGGAATCATTAGAGCTACTCGTCCCAGCCCTCATCCGCCATTTTGTTAAACCGTTCGGGGTCTGGGCTTTTGTGCTGGTTAATCGCTTTTGCCAACCAACTGGATGGCCCAGCTTTCATTTCGTTCTGCAAATCGACAATCAACTCCTTAATCTTGCTGCCTTCATGCACTTTCACGGGTTGTATGCCATGGGCAATCAATTGGTTAATCGCCGACCCACCGACAGCTTGGCAATACACCGCCGCGCAGCCATCCAGCAAATCGAGTTTCACCGACAATTTGTCCTCATTGCCGTCTTGGTTCAGCACGCCAAACTCGGCGGCTTCCAGCATGTGCGCTTCATCCATATCCACGGCATACACTGCAAAAGATTTTGCCGAACCAAAATGCTGGTTGACGGTTTCCATATCGCTGGTGGCAAAGGCGATTTTTAAGGCAGTTTGCATAAATTTTTCCTCATCGGAATCGGGTACAACGTTTAAGCGGCGGGTCAATGACATGACTTGGCCTGCTCGTTTGCGGGTTTTTGTCCGTAAATCGAGTGATAAACGGGGATTTCTTCGTGCGAAAAATTGATCACCAGATTAGCCAAATCAAACAGGGTTTGACGGGTGCCACGATAACCAATCCAGGTTTTTTGGTAGCCGCCGATAATGTCGTACAAGGGAAAACCAGCCCGCAAAATCGGCGTACCCAAACGTTCGGCGGTATCGACGGCGTGGGAATTGCCGATCACCAATTGGGCTTTGTTAGCTTTCCCTATGATTTCCATATCTTCCAAGTCGCCGATTTTGATGCTGGCGACGGGGATATTGGCTAGCGAGGGCGTATTGCAGGAAGTCACCGCCGAAACGACATCCGCGCCCATTTCTTGCAACAAGGCAACAAAGGCGGCGAGCAAATCGGCATCGGCGGCGATGGCGACCCGCAATTGGCCGAGCATGAAATGCGTATCCAGCATAGCATCTTGCAATTGCCGACGCTGCCGCTCGATGCGCTCTGGCACGTCGTTGTCACTGATTTCTGCTAGAACGCAAATCAACGCATCATTGGCTTTTAAGCCGTAGAGATGGTCTAGCAGATAGGTTTTTACGCCCGTTTTTTGTTCCAATAACTCTGCGGGTTTTTGTAGCGAACTGCCAATGACTACGGTGGCCAACGCATCACCCAATGTTGCCATTTCTGAGACGGGCGTACCGCCGATGGTCACTGGGCTAAAATCGTCATCCGTCAAACAGCCATCCAGTGAATCTGACAAATCTGGCACGAACATGGGGCGGAGTTGGAATTGCTCAAATAAATCACGCAAAGCTTCCAAATCGCCGGGAGTAAGCATGTAACTGACCAGCACATTGACTTGCTTTTTTCTTTTACCAGGAAACGTCCCCGCTTCTTTGGCATCTGGTACTAAGGCGCGAATGATTTCTGTCAAGGTCGCGGCATAACCGGTCTCGACACTGCCGGAAAAATCGGGCGTGTTGACCGCCACCACAGCGACATCGGCGTATTCTGGATTGGCTTCACGGAATTCACGAACATTGCGGTGTACATCTGCGCCTTGCGTTTCCGCCAAGCCAGTTGTCAAAATGGTGATTAATGCCGGGCGGGATTTTTCGGCAATGACACGTATGCCTTCACGAACATTTTCATCCGCGCCCAACACCGAACTGGCTTGATCCATCGCCGTGCTTTGTAATGGGATGGGTTCGCGGAAATGGCGGACGAAAAACACTTTTGCAAACGCTGTACAGCCTTGCGAGCCATGCAGCATCGGCATGGCTCGGTTGAAGCCTAAGGTCGCCAAAGTCCCGCCAGTCGGTTGGCTGGCTTTGAGCGGATTGACGGACAGGGCTTTGTTGCGTTTAAGAATTTCGGTCATGTTGCCAACTTGCGTTGCAGCGTAGGATTTGAGTCAACAAGCCCTGCAAAACAGGGTTTGTTAAAACCTATGCAAACATGATGCCATATTCTATATTATTGAATTTAAAATGTTTATTTGGGTAATTATTGTAGGAAACCCGACAAAAGCTTATGGCTCATGTGGGATTGTTACTTAAACGGCTTTGTTGGAATACACATGGAAAGTGATGTGCCCTTGAAAAAAACAAGGACACATCTATCGGCAGATTTTAGCGCAGGAGGGGTATTTCGATAACAAACACAGTTGAATACGGTTTTTTAGTAAAAGTTGATTTTACCCAGTAAGACTGGCAAGCATTTTCTCGCGTTTAGATCGGGTCGCGGAGTCTTGATATTTTGCGATATATTCTTGCCGCAAAGCCACAGACTTTGAAATTGCCAACTGGATACGCTCTTCTGTCAATGTGTTTTCAGAGCCAATGTACACTTGGGTATTTTTGGATTTTCCCCCATGTATCGGCAGTGTCACTTGAAGATAATGGCTGGGCGTATTACGGCCTTTTCGTAAACGTTGGAACGGCCCTGAGATACCCGTGGGCAAACTGGATGATTTATTGGCGGATATTTTGTGCCGGATTCCAGTCGGTGCAGGCAGAGTGGCAATGCGTTTATTAAGCTCTTCAACCGAGTTTAATAAGGCCTGTTGCGCCCCCGTGCCATTCGCTGAATGGTCAGAAAAAAACTTCCACGGCTTACCATAACGGACTTGCCAGCCACGTGTAGTTTTAGCGCCAACAATATCTATCCTTACAATGTGACGGGGCACATCAAATTCCATTCCGTTAAAAATTTTTATTCTTCGGTATTCCATAATGTCTACACCACTTATCAATAAGAAAAAAATGTGAAAAATTACCTAAACTAAAGTGAAAAATATCACAATTATTACTAACTTAATACCTTATTTTTATGTTATTGCAAGGGGAAGGTGATATTTATCTACAATTTGCTTGCTTGCAGTTAAGCGGAATACTAGATTAGTAACTTGATTATTAAGGGATAATTGTTACGGACGAAGCATTTGATGCCATGTCACAATTGAAGAACCCGCAATACTATTAAACGCAATTATACTGTAGGCTAGGCAATGGTTACTGCCTAAAAATAACTCCATCCCTTAACTTCCAACGAGAACTTCTATGCAACTATCCATGTACCAAGCATCCATCCCTTTGTTTGTCAGAATGCTGGAAAATATGTCGGTGATACTCGACAAAGCCGCCGCCCAAGCCGAAGCTAAAAAAATCGACCAAAGTATTTTTGTTAATGCCCGTTTAGCACCCGATATGTATCCGCTAAGCCGTCAAATTCAAATCGCCACCGACATGGCGAAAGGTTGCTGCGCACGTCTGGCGGGTATAGACGTACCCAGTTATGAAGACAACGAAACCAGCATTGAAGAACTGCAAGCGCGTATCGCCAAAACCACGGCATTTTTGCGCGGTATCAGTGCAGAACAAATAGACGGCAGCGAAGAAAAACCCATCAGCTTACGCACCCACAACCACGAGCTAAACTTTTTAGGCCAACCCTATTTGCTGCATTTCGTCTATCCGAATTTTTATTTCCACCTGACCACAGCCTACGCGATATTGCGCCACAACGGCGTGGAATTGGGCAAGCTGGATTTTGTGGGGGCTTATTAAATTGGGGTTAATCGTGAAATATAGGTAGGGTGGGCAATGTAGTTCTGCCCACTTTTTTGGTTTGCAATTGCTGGATATACCATAAGCTTCTGAAAAAATAGTTAACCGTGCCTATAAAGCATACAAGCGGATCGAAGCGGTTAAATTGTTTACACAAGCAACAAGCCTTTGATATAGCTAAAATGTTTGTCTTTGGTATAAACAGGCAAACCATGCTGAAACGCGACAGCGGCAATCCAAATATCATTGGTTGGGATTGGCGTACCGTTCGCTTTTAACTGATCGAGGATTAAGCTGTAATATTCGGCGGTCTGTTCGGTCACGCTATAAAGCGTGACCCTTGGTGAATCGAGAAATTGCTTGAGCTGTTCGCGGTTGGTTTTTTCTTTACTCCCTGCCCTAAAACCAGAAAGCAATTCACCGATTGAAATGGAGCTGATGCCGATTTGGGCAACATGCTGGAGTGTGCTGATGGTGTCAGCATCGCCGCGCAGCGCGTAAGAATAAATATTGGTGTCAATCAAGAACGCATTCATTGCCAAAGTTCTTCATCAATTTGCGAAGCTTGGTCGATGCTGCCTTGGATTTGCTTAAATTCAGCTTCTGTCCACTGCCCGAATAGAAAATCTAAATCGTGGTGTTCTTGGGTGAATTGCTTTTTTTTATGAAAACCTAGGTGCTCTTTCAGCACATCAAGCACTAATTGATTGACACTTTTACCGCTGGCTAGGGCTTGTTGTTTGAGAGTTGTGGCAAGTTCGGGGTCGATGCCGCGTATAGACAAATTGCTCATAGATGCACCTTATAAAATGAAAGCTGTATACTGGCATAGTATGGATGCACTCAGATTTTGTCAATTCAGGAAATGACTGCGTTCTACCCCGAAATCTGGAGGAATTAATCACGCCACTTTTTTAAGCTTCCAAGGCGCAGGCGCACGCACCGCTTCCCAAACCGGGCTTTCAATTGTCAAAGCCAATTGTCTGACCAATTCCAGCATCCCCTGATAGCCTTCATAACCAAATTCGCGTTCTTGGTTAATGTCCAAAAATGGAATTTTCGCTTTCAAGGCCGTGTACATATTGCGGCCTCCGGCGATCAAAATATCAGCTTTATAATCGTGGACAACTTTTAATAGGGCTTTCGGGCTGCCGTCGCTGATCATCATAGTGTCTTCGCCCATCAGTTCGCGGATGCGGGCTTTGTCTTCTTCGGTGGATTTATTGGTGCCCGTGGCGACCACCACCATACCCAAATCTTGCAACGCGGAAATTACCGACCAGCTTTTTACCCCACCTGTGAACAGCAACACCCGTTTGCCTTTCAATCGAGCTTTCCAAGGTTCCAAAGCGGCGCGGATACGGGCTTCTTCGCGGGCAATTACCGCCTCGGTGCGGGCGGTCAAATCGTCATCATTTAAAGCCTTGGCGAAATCGCGCAAGGCCAGGCTGGTGTCGGTGATACCGTAAAAACTGCCTTCAAACCACGGCGTCTTATATTTTTGCTGCAATTTGCGGGCAACATTCACCATCGCTTTTGAGCAAACCATCATATTCACTTCGGCTTTGTGCATGGTCTGCACTTCGCGGAAACGCGCGTCGCCGGACAAAGTACATAACACCCGCAAACCCAATTCGTCCAACAGCGGCAAGACATGCCAGAATTCACCCGCGATATTGTATTCGCCGACTAAATTCACATCGTGGATTTTGATTGGGCTATTTTCCGGTAGCGGATCAGGATCGCGCGTGCCGATGACGTGATTGACCATCGCATCGCCAGCAATGCGGTTGCCTAAGTTTTTCGTGCCATAAAATCCGGCGCAATCTATCGGCACGACGGGAACGCCCCAATGCTCTTCGGCAGATTTGCACACGGCGTTGATGTCATCGCCTATCAAAGCCGGAACGCACGTGTTGTAAACAAACACAGCGGGGGGCGCGTAGGTGTCGATGGCTTGTTTGATGGCATGGAACAGGCGTTTTTCGGCACGACCCATAACGATGTCTTGCTCGGTCAAATCCGTGGTCATGCCGATACGATATAAATCCGCACCGGACGAGCGTGTGCCCCGGTTATCCCAAGAACTGCCCGCACAAGCGATAGGCCCGTGGACGATGTGGGCGACATCGGCTATAGGCAATAAAGCAATCTGCGCTCCATCGAAAGCACAACCGCCCGCCGCCGCACCAGGTTTTGGTTTGGCACAACCGGATTTTTCTTTTTTGTTATGCTCGCAAGCAGGTTCGTCTAACAGTGCGGAGATATCTTTTGTCGTTTTCATGGCTTTAACCCAATAGCATTATTTGCACAGAATAAAGCAATCCGTATGCCATTTTATATAACATTGAAACCATTTGATTTTTTTGAGTTTATTTTGTAGGAAAACTGACAATGGCAGAAATTTGGACATGGACAATAACCATTTATAGAGGGAAGTATTTATACCAAATCTTACCCAAAACAGTGGCGGGCAGATTGCATTGCCCGACCTAAACTACCTCGCCAATTGCTTAATGGTATCTGTTTGGGCAAGGGTTTTGGCAACTTCAATAAGCATATCCGAGCCTTTTGCTTCAATAGCAACATCTGCGATGGCTTTCTTCAATTCAGAATAGAATCCATCATCACCTGTCAGCCGGTACCAAAAATCCTGACCGATAAACAGAGAATAATCGTATTTATCCCTTAGGCTTTTGTAATGATTGCTCTCCTGCCCTGGCTCTCCATACAAAATACCCACCACAAGATCATGTTGTTGTACGGGTAATTTATTCGTCTTCCCTAAATTCTTAGCTTGCCTAAAATGATTATGAATAGTTTCAACATCATCTTTGTTAATTGTGTTTGGGCCAAGCTTAGCTTGGCAGTATTTTTTCTGCCATCCAATGCATCAACAAACTCAATATCAATTCCTTGGACTATTGAACCATACGAATTCAAAACCCCAGAAATAAAAGTCTGCATATTTTGTCCGAAAGAAGTCGTAATTGAAGAGCCTAATACCCTAGGATATAGAAGAGCTTTAGCTACGGATTCCGGAGATAGTTCCCCGGTTAAAAACGCCGCAATATAGGGGACTAAGAATGGGTTAATATCAAATTCGCTGGGATTTGCTAATTTCAACGTGTTTTTTATATGGTTGGGAATAATTACTTCCCTAAACCACATCTTCACCTTGTCTAATATGGCTTGTTTTTCTTGCTCGGTCATAATTAATCTTGCTGTTGTTTAAGTTAAGGTGATTTTGGCATGAAAATAGCCGAACACAAATTTACAGACTCCGATAAAATAACCCATACAACAACATTACACATGGTTATTGATGAAAGCCTTTTATTCCTTATCGGAAGTTGCCGATATGCTGGGGACCACTAAAGAAACGTTAAGACGCTGGGACAAATCGGGCAAACTGACTCCGGTAAGACATCCCATCAACAATTACCGTGTCTATAAATCCCGTGATCTGGAACAATTTGAAAAAATTGGTTTCCTGTTCAACGCATCGGATGAACAGACAATAGAACCTCCATTAAGTAAATACAACGCCATCGAATTGTTTGCAGGTGCGGGAGGACTCGCGCTTGGCCTGGAAAAAGCCGGACTATCGAACCTGCTCCTTTCGGAAATTGATAAAAACGCCTGTGCGACCTTAAGGCTAAACCGACCCGAATGGCAAGTGCTTGAAGGCGATGTAGCGGCAATTGATTTTACGCCTTATGCAGGCAAAGTGGATGTGCTGACCGGGGGCTTTCCTTGCCAAGCTTTTTCCTTTGCCGGCAAACGTTTGGGGTTTGAAGATGCCAGAGGAACGTTGTTTTTTGAATTTGCTAGAGCCGTCAAAGAAATCCAACCGCTCATTTGCATCGCCGAAAATGTTAGAGGGCTGTTGCAGCATCAAGACGGCAAAACCATTGAAGGCATGATTTCTGTGCTTGATGAGCTAGGTTACGATATTGTCCCGCCGCGTTTATTGAAGGCGATTTTTTATCGAGTCCCGCAAAAACGGGAACGGGTGTTTATTGTTGGCTTAAAAAAAGGTACGGGGCTTAAATTTGAATGGCCTGTGGAAAGCAAAGAAATTTTTACCCTGAGGGATGCCTTAAAAAAAGGCCGACTTTTTGCTACAGACGTACCTTTGTCGCCTGGGCAAGCCTATCCAAAAGATAAGCGGGAAATCATGGCCCTGATCCCACCTGGCGGATATTGGCGTGATTTGCCGATTGAATTGCAAAAATCTTATATGAAAGGCTCTTTCCATTTGAGTGGCGGCAAAACGGGGATGGCAAGGCGCATTTCTTGGGATGAACCGTGTTTGACACTGACCTGCGCCCCTGCCCAGAAACAGACAGAAAGATGCCATCCCGAAGAAACCCGGCCTTTTACCGTAAGGGAATACGCAAGAATCCAAACCTTTACCGATGATTGGGAGTTCGCAGGCTCCCTGACTTCCCAGTATGCACAAATCGGCAATGCCGTCCCCGTGAATCTTGCCGAGGCGATGGGTAGGGCGGTTATTCGGACGTTAAATGCTCATTACCGCCAAGAAATTGATGTATAAAAATAACTGGCTTATCCGAAGCTACCCTTCCGGGCCAAAACACTTAGGATAATCAATACAAACCTCACAAGAAGGTGCGCGGCATACATAAATGCCTTCGGCTTCACAAAGCTGTTTGTACAAGAACTTTTTCCACTTCATATCCTTGTCGTTTTTGGCGGCGAGTTCGGGGAAGTTGTATTGCAGCATCGCACTGAGTTGCGAACGCGACCACAACCCCAAGTCTTGCCAGAGATGATCGCTGCCTAAGCAACCCGCGACAATGATAGCTATCATCCAATCCGTTTCGGGGGTTTCCGGCTTGGCGTAGTGTTTTAACAGATTGACTAGATCATCTTTTTCCAACATCCGGCTGAAATCCAGCTTGCAGCCCGATGGAGCTTGTTCTGGAAGCGTAACACTGGGGAAAAAATGATTGAGTAAGGTTTTAAACTGTGTACTCTCCAACCCAAAGCAATCGGGCATCGCACCTTGACCGACACACCAACTGGCAAGCATGCAAGCCAGCCATTCATGATTGGGGGTAACGCTGGATTCCGGTTTTAACCAAGCATAGAGCTGTTGCCGGTTGTCTTGGAGTTGGAGAGCGGCGGACATGATTAATATTCGACGAGAATATCTTCATCCCGGATGATCATTTGGCAAGCCAAACGCCAAGGCGGCGGCAAGTCATCGACTATCACTTGTTCCATCTCTTCTTTGCTGATTTTGCCGCATTCCTTTAATACGGCTTTTTCTTTTTCCGTTAACGTCCCGCCCATACGTTCCAGTTTTTTATCGACACTGCTGACTTTAACCAAGCAAGTGCCGCATTCACCATCTTCACATTCAAAATTGATGGGGATTTTGTTTTCGCGGGCCAGTTTTAACAGCGTTTGGGTGTGGCTACCGGCTACCGCATAGACGGTTTTGTCACGGTATTCGGGGTTTGAAAAGGTAACTAATGCCATGATTTACTCCTTAAATTAATAAAATGGCCTGACCCCATAACACAAACAGGATCAGGTAGGTGTTTTAAACGGGTCTGACGCTAATCGTGCCGCCCAACACCTGCGCTTGACAGGCCAAGCGGTTATGTTTTCCTGCCATGTTTTCGCGCAAAATTTTATCTTCCAGAACGGACGGCTCAGTCAGATTGCTCCAACCTTCTGTCACTTTCATGATGCAAGTACCGCAATCGCCTTCGCGGCAACCATAAGTGATACCTGAACCAACTTTTTCGGAAATTTCTATGATCCGTGTTCCGGCAGGTGCCGACACGGTGACGTTAATGTCTTCAAAGGTAATCGTTGCTTTCGCCATGAGTTGTACTCCTATTGGGGGTTGTTAAAATTGTTTTTAATATGTTAGGTTTGTGTTGTTAGCATTACAGAGAAGCATCCGCTGTACGTACCCTGTGCAAACACTTCAGGCAATACCAAGCCAAGTTGCCATTTGAAAGTACCCGCTTTATTGCATGTTCAAACTACGCCAAATCCGCCATGTCTATCACTTTAGATGGCCTTAGTCCCATTAAATCCAGTGCCATGTCATGACCGAATTGCCAACAAAGCTGGATTTCTTCTTCAGTTGGAATGAGTTTGATGCGTATTCCTGGAATTGGCACACGCAATTTGAGGCCGCGTAAACGGTCTTCAACCATTTTCACACCCTCGCCTGTCCATCCATAAGAACCGAACACCCCACCCAGTTTTGATTTGAGATTGACGACGGCTAAAGACGATAGCAAATCCCACACGGGCTTGACCGCATCGCCGTTGATGGTTGGTGTGCCAAACATAATGCCGTCAGCACCTTCGATCAAATCAACGAACGGGGCGATTTCGCTGCCTTCTAGGTCATAAAGGGAGACGCGCACATTCTCCACCGCCATCGCGCCTTCGTAAATGGCTTCCGCCATACGCCGCGTGTTGCCGTAAGAACTGATATAAAAAATCAACAAGGTTTTTTCGCCGGCACTAATTTCGCTTTGCAAAGCGGAACGTGATAATTCCCGATAACGCTGTACATAGCGTTGCGGTTGGTCACGCAATAACGGGCCATGTGCCGGCAAGATTTTTTGGACGGGCAGCAGCGGTTCGACCAAATCTAAGGCCCGGTTCACATATTCCTTAAACGGGCGCATGATGTGTGCGTAGTAATATTCAAACGAGAAACGGAAATCCCCGACTTCGTCATTGAACAAACGGCTGTCGCAAAAATGGCAGCCAAACACATCGCCTGAAAATAGCGTCTTTTCTTCGGGCAAATAAGTGCATTGGGTATCAGGCCAATGCAGATACGGAGTGTGTAGAAACTCCAGACTGCGGTCACCCAAAGACAGTTTGTCGCCTGTTACGACAGGCGTAAAAGCAAATTCATCTTGTTTTAACAAAGCCTTAAGCATGGACTGCGCTTTTTGGGAAATATACACGCAGGCTTGTGGCGCACGGCGCATCAGTTCCGGTAAAGCACCCGTGTGGTCTGGTTCCAAATGGTTCAAGACGATGACCTTAATCTCGTCATAATTAGCGACCGACTCTAAACGGGTAAAAAAGTCATTGGCATAGGCTTCTTTTACCGTGTCAACCACGGCCACGCCTTCGCTACCTCTGACGACATAAGCATTGTACGTCGTGCCGTTAGCGGTTTTTAAAATGATGTCAAAGGTACGTAAATTTGGGTCTAAAGCACCAACCCAATGCACTCTCTCCGATAAAGCAACAGCTTGTGGTATGCCGTCAATGCTTAAAATCGGTGGCTTACTCATGGCTGCAACTTGCTTGGGCAAGTGTTTTAGGGCAGGTTTCCGTATCTGGAGCAGTGCCGGTTTTAACCAAACCAATCCAGGCATCCACTTTTTGTTGGTCGAAGCCAACCTTCAAACAATCGCCCACCTGCATTAACGGGCGACGGATTAATAAGGGATTAGAAAGCATCAATTTCATGGCTTCATCTTCATTGAGCTTGTCTGGCTCAACTTCGCCATATTTGATCGCCGGTGCGCTGTAATTGAACCAATCGCGTACTGGTAAATTGCCAAAAAAAGCCCGCAAACGCGCCGCTTCCCAGTGTTCGGTCAATAAATTTCTGGCTTCAACCTGATGGCCTGCCGCTGCTAACAATTTTTTTTGCCGCGTGTTGTTGATACAGCCGGGTTTTTCGTAAAAATAAACCGTAGCCATCAGGATGTCCTCATTTAGTGGGACTGTAACTCAGCCATAGCTTCCGCCATACGTTCTGGAGGAATGCCTGTCAATGAGCCAGGCGGGTTGATCGCCTCGCCCAAGGAATTCAAAATCGCACCCTCAATCGGGCAAATGCTCGCACATTGGAAATCAGGAAAATCGCCTTCACATTCGGTGCATTTTTTGCTGTCCACCAAAAAATGCGGCTTGGCTTCGTAAATCGCCTTACTCGGACAAACTGGCTCGCAGGCAAAACAATTAACGCATGACTCAATAATTTTTACTGCCATGACAAACTCCTAAAAGGTAATTGCACTTAGCCGATTAACTGTAGCGGCATGTTGGGACACCATATAATGGCATCCCAACCTACCCCCTACACCCAACCACACTACACAAAACAACTAATTTAGGCACTTGCCCTAACCGCTTCGGGTTTGGCGTCCAACTTGCCTGCCGCCGCCATTTCCTTGTATACCGCAATGACCGCGTCTTCAATGGGCTCCATCGCGTGTTCACCGTTCGGCATAATGCCGGCGGTTTCCAGCATTTCCCAAGGCTCGTAGCCGACTTTGGAACACAATACCGCTTCACAACCCGCCAAAGCTCGGACGGTTTGTTGCAAAACACTCTCGCCATCGCCACAAGAACTGTCGCCGCCACAGTATTGGTCAGCTTTGCGATGGCTGATAAAGCGCACGCCCTCTGGCGAGGCTTCGTAAATCAAGAACTCTTTGGCATGACCGAAGTGGACGTTGATCAAACCTTGTCCGGCGGTTGCCACCGCCATCAGCACAGGGCGGGTTGATAATTTAGGCTCGGCTTTAAACTGCACAACTTTAGCGGCTTTTTCCAAGCGTTTGCTGTCCATTTCTTCCTGGATCGCCTGATGGATGATCTTGCGTTTTTCCATCGCCGCCGAATAGTCAATCTCCATTTCTTCAATTTTATCAATGGTAAATTCATCGCCACGGTCTTCACCGAGCAAACCGACCGCATCGGCACGGCATTGGCGGCAATGGCGCATCATGTTCATATCACCGGAGCAACTGTCTTGCAGGTCTTGCAATTCATCAGGAGTCGGCCCACGTTGGCCCATCACACCATAGAATGTGCCATGTTCGGCTTCGGCAATCAGCGGCATGACGTTATGCAAAAACGCGCCTTTGGATTTGACCACTCGGCTGACTTCGGCCAAATGCTGATCGTTGACGCCCGGAATCATCACCGAATTGACCTTGACTAAAATGCCTTTGGCTATCAGCATTTCCAAGCCTTTTTGTTGTTGTTCGATCAAGATTTTCGCGGCTTTTTTGCCCTTGATGCGTTTATTTTTCCAGAAAATCCACGGATAAATCTTCGCGCCGATTTCAGGGTCTACGCAGTTAATGGTGATGGTGACATGGTCAATATTGTGTTTCGACAATTCTTCCACGGCATCCGGCAAGGCCAAGCCATTGGTCGATACACATAATTTAATGTCCGGCGCTTCTTCGCTCAAACGGCGGAAAGTTTCAAAAGTCCGTTCAGGATTGGCTAACGGATCACCTGGGCCGGCGATACCTAACACAGTCATTTGCGGAATCGTCGCGGCAACCGCCATGGTTTTCTTGACGGCTTGATCAGGAGTCAATAATTCGGAAACCACACCTGGACGTGATTCATTCGCGCAATCGTATTTACGGTTGCAGTAATGGCATTGGATGTTACAAGCTGGCGCCACGGCAACGTGCATGCGGGCAAAATAATGATGTGCGTCTTCCGAGTAACAAGGATGGTTTTGGACTTTTTCCCGTATGGAGTCGGGCAAGGTATCCATTTGATTTTCGGTAGTACCGCAAGAGCTGGCAGAGCAGCCGCTTTTCGCCGCTGGGGCTTCGTTTAGGACGGGCAGTTGCATGATGGTGGCCTCGTTAGTGTCATTTTCAAGAGAGAATGCACAGGCCGTGCCAAGGTGAAATTGATCAAGTATCTTATTGATTAAATTTAAAAATGTTTTTTTATCTTGGGTATTTTGTTACAAACATTACAGCCAAGAATTTGGATTTTGTTGTGAATAGGACAATGCCTTAGTAAGTGGACAGGCAAACTTTGCCTGTTTTCCACACAAATAAATTCATTCGACTATTGATTTAAACTGGGCTAAATATAACTGGTCAAATTATTCAATTGAATGCCATATTTTCAGCTTGAGACTTTCGGAATAGTCATCTTCATAAAGAACCGAGCTAATGATTTCTTTCAATAAATCTTTTTCAATCCTACCTGCTGCCACTTGGTAACTAATCATTTCCATTTTTTCCGCAAATTTCTGAATAACAAACAAATGACCGTTATCCAATAAAAATTTCATGCTTAAAGAAATTGCGATGCGTTTGTTACCATCTTGAAAACAATGTGATTTATTTGCAGAAAAAAACAGATGGGTTAATTTATCGGCAAATGTAGGATAGTAAACATCATTTTGGATAAGCTCAAGAGCGGCTTCTAATGAATGAGTATTAAAAATCCCTAATGAACCGCCGCCACTAACCTCAACTGTCTTTCTATGTATTTCAATTACTTCCTCAATGGACTTGATATAAGTGATTGAATTATTCACTGTCTTTCAGCCTTTTGAAAATCTCTTTTGCCTGTTCCAGTTGCTTATCAAAGTCCATGCTTTGTTCGCCAAGAAAACGGTCAAAATCATCAGCAGAAACAGATTGGATATATTCTTCTAGTTTGTGATGAAAGGCTTCACGAAAATGCAAATCACGCGACGCCATTTTTATGCGGGCTTTATCAATCAGAGGCGAATGTAAGGGATGGGCGACAAAATCGGCAAATACTTGATTGGCTTCAGTTGGAGACAACTTTCTATTTAATGCTTCGCTTTTTACCTTCAAATCGTGAGCCAAACCCACTTCAAATGAAGCAATCAAATCCAAGACTTCAGCATACAAAGTTTCGCGTAAATTCTCTTTCTTTTGTTCTATCTTTAAAATATCGCAATATTCCTTAGCTTTTTCTTTAAAAATAGACACATAAACTTTATCAGTATAAACGGCGTACTTGTAATTTCCCATATCCACATACAAATTGAGCGCGTCAGTAAACATCTTACGATACTTAGGCTCTTTAATAGCGGATGTTAGGTAGTCTGTATCACGTTGATTTATATATTTGGTATTTCCGCCTGTTTTTTGATTGATCGTATCAATGACAATATCAAGCATTTTACTTCTTAGTAGACGCGCTTTATCGCTTTCCACTAACAACATGGCTAGATTTAGGAAGGCACGAAAATTAAACAAACCAAGCTGTGTTGTTTTGCTCCCGACATTAATAACGGGAGCAAATGCTAACTTAATTTCTTTTAAGCGCTTTCCTCGTATTAAAACGTAACCGTTATGCGTCAACTCATCAGTATACCTTTCCAAATACCTATCAATTGTAGAGCCATCAATCTCAAAAAACTCAGCAACCATTTGTTTTGTAAGCCAATATTCACCTTCAAACAAAATAGCAGGTAAGCCAATATATTCTTGTACCCGCTCAAGGGCATAACGGTTATTTAAAATATTTTGCCGCTCTACGTTTGAATTGGTCAGGTCTTTCATTTTTCCCCTTTATTTTTTGCTCACCTTACCAATAAGGTGAGCAAATAGTAATACGTTGATTTTTAAATTATTTTATTGCCTTAAAGAACACCTTGTCAGAGTAATAGCAGTACCTTGAGCTTTAAGCCAAGCTCTTACTGGCAATCTCATAAACATCTTTAGAAATGGCTTCGGTGGACATGATGCGTTCCAGTTGCGCGGTCATTAGGGCTTGGCGGCTGGCATCGTAACGCCGCCACGAGGTAAACGCGCTAATCATGCGTGAAGCGACTTGGGGGTTCAGGGTATTTAGAGCGATGATTTGGTCGGCAAGGAATTGGTAGCCTTGCCCGTTTGCGGCATGGAAATGAAGTGGGTTGGCTTGGCTAAACGCGCCGATCAAAGCCCTCACCCGGTTGGGTATGCCCATATCAAACGCCGGATGCTTCATCAACGCCTGCACAGTGGCAAACGTGTCTGGCGTAGGGCTGGACGCTTGCAAGGCGAACCATTTGTCTATCACCAAGGCTTCGTGTTGCCATTGTTGGTAAAAATCATCCAAGCTTTGCTTACGGGCGTAATGCGGGTTATTAACCATGACGCTTAAAGCTGCCATTTGGTCGGTCATGTTTTTGGCGGTCTTAAATTGTTGCATCGCCCAGTTTTTGATCGCCATGTCATCCAAACTGCATAGGTAATTCAGGCAAGTGTTTTTAATGCGGCGACGACCAATTGCACCAGCATCAAACTTTCCTGACTCATCACGATGGTTGTTCAAATACAAAGTTTGCAAGGCATTTTGCAAATTTTCGGCGAGCGTAAATTTAACGAACTCGCGGGCTTTGTGGATAGCGACCACATCAATAATTTCCATTTGTTCCGCCAAATACGTCTCGGAAGGCAAACTGAGTAAGAGCGAGAAATACGATAAATCTTCCCACGGTTGCGCTAAAACTTGCTTAAATGCTTTGATAATGATCGGGTCTAGGCGTAATTCGCGATTATTTTGGACATCGGCAATCAACCCGGTAATGACTTGCCCGACCAATTGTTGACCTGCTTCCCAACGGTTAAAGGTGTCACTGTCATGGCTTAACAAAAACGCCAGTTCTTCCAGACTGCGTTCCATCACCAATTTCACGGGAGCGGAAAAACCACGCAACACCGAAATGGCAGGATTGGCGGTTAAGCCTGTGAATACAAAATCTTGCTCGGCCTCAGTCAATTGTAAAATCACTTCTTCGACAGATTCGCCGCCTTCTAATTGGCAAGGTGCGACGGAGCCATCGGGGTAAATTAGGCCTACTTTCACCGGAATATGCAGTGGTTCTTTGACGGCTTGATTTGGTGTCGGTGAACAATGTTGCTTGATGTTCAGCGTCAAGGTTTGCGCGGTGGCGTTGTAATCGTGGCTAACCGTCAACACTGGCGTTCCGGCTTGGCTGTACCAGCGGCGGAATTGGGTCAAATCTGCAGCATTGGCATCTTCCATCGCTTTGACAAAATCTTCACAAGTCACCGCTTGTCCGTCATGGCGGACAAAATACAAATCACTGCCTTTGCGGAAATTTTCCGCACCCAGCAAGGTGTGGATCATACGCACGACTTCCGCGCCTTTTTCGTAAATGGTTAGGGTGTAGAAGTTGTTGATTTCGATATAGGCATCGGGGCGGATGGGATGCGCCAAAGGGCCTGCATCTTCGGCGAACTGACGGGTGCGGAGCATGTTGACATCTTCAATGCGTTTCACGGCTTTTGATGTCCGGTCGCCAGTAAATTCTTGGTCACGGAACACCGTGAAGCCTTCTTTTAAACTGAGCTGAAACCAGTCACGGCAAGTGATGCGGTTGCCCGTCCAATTGTGGAAATATTCGTGGGCAATCACGCCTTCGATATGTTCGTAATCGGAGTCGGTGGCGGTGTCGGGGCGGGCCAACACAAACTTGGTGTTAAACACGTTCAAGCCTTTGTTTTCCATCGCACCCATATTGAAATGGCTGACGGCGACAATCATGTACAAATCCAAATCGTATTCACAGCCGTAGACTTCTTCATCCCAGCGCATGGCGTTTTGTAGCGACTGCATGGCGTGGGTGCATTTGTCGAGATCATGCGGTTCGACAAAAATCTGCAAGCTAATGTCGCGGCCCGATTGCGTGGTGAAGGTATCTTCAAGGCATTCCAATTGCCCAGCCACCAAGGCAAACAAATAACAGGGTTTGGCGAACGGGTCTTGCCAAGTCACCGAATGTTGGTTATTTGGCAACTCGTTGTGGGCGATTTTATTGCCGTTGGATAGCAGCACCGGATAGCGGGTTTTGTCGGCGACTAAGGTGGTGGTGAATTTCGCCATCACATCGGGGCGGTCAAGAAAATAAGTGATTTTGCGAAAACCTTCCGCTTCGCATTGAGTGCATAACATGCCGTTGGATAAGTACAAACCTTCCAAGGCAGTATTGATTTTTGGATTGATGGTATTTTCAATGGTCAAAGTGAACAGTTGCTGTTGCGGCACATTGTTTATGGTCAAGGAATCCGCGGTTTGCAGATAATCTCCATGGGAAAGCTCAACATCGTCATTCAGGACTACACGTTGCAAACTAAGATTTTCGCCCGCCAGCACCAAAGCCGATTCAGTTGATGCACTCGCCGGATTACGACATAAGGTAAGGCGCGAGGTGACTTGGGTAAGCTCTTCATTTAGGGCAAAATTTAACGCGACGCTGTGAATAAGATATTCAGGGACTGTGTAATCTTTTAAATAAGTGGTTTGGGTGCTTGCGTCGCGCATTAGTGGTACCTGCTATGTTTCTTTGGGGCAGCGGAAAGGGATTTTAGTTGTGGTTTTTTTATGGCGGACAGACCTAGCAACAACCATGCGGTCAGGAAACAAATTCCGCCAAACGGCGTAATCATGCCCAAGGATTTTTCATCCAGTAACGCCAATAGATACAAGCTACCCGAAAAAATCAAAATGCCAACAAACATCAACCATCCCGCCCAAACTAATAATTTAGATTCTTCATTTCGCTGACGTAGCAAACCGATGGCGAGCAAACCCAGCGCATGCCACATTTGGTAATTTACGCCGGTTTGATAGACGGCTAAGAGTTCAGGGCTGATGACGGCTTTTAAGCCATGTGCGCCAAATGCACCAAAAGCAACACCGAAAAACGCGCAAGTTGCGCCAAGTAACAAAAACACGGAAGGCATTATCTTTCCTTTAAGCGCGGCATGAGCTGCACCAGATTACAGGGGCGGGTACGGTGGTCGAGCTGGTCTTTTATCAAGCTTTCCCATGCAGTGCGGCAAGCACTGGAAGAACCGGGCAAACAAAAGACATAAACACCATTGGCAACACCAGCAATAGCCCGTGATTGAATGGTGGACGTTTTAATGTCCTGATATGAGATCATCCTGAAAGTCTCGCCGAAACCATCCAAGACTTTGTCCAGCAGGGGCAACACGGCTTCCGGTGTGCCATCGCGTCCGGTTACCCCAGTACCGCCCGTGCTGATGATAACATTCACCGCAGCGTCAATAATCCAATTGGAAATGGCGGCGCGGATTTGGTAGATATTATCTGGGACGATCTTTTTGTCGATGATGCTGTGACCAGTTTGTACCGCCAGTTCCTTCAAGAGGTTGCCGGAGACGTCATCTGCTTCGGTGCGGGTATCGGACACGACTAGGATGGTGATATTTAAGGGGATGAAATGTTTTTCGGGGTTCATGTTTGTTTTAAATGGAAAGAAACCACGAAAGCTGCAAATGTTACGGTATGTATCTCCGTAAACTTTTCGCCTTCGTGGTTTTATCGTGTTGATGTTTAATGGTTTGCTAATAATTTGCTTACTGTAACACAACAAAAAACCCTTCTTGTCCGCGTTGGATATTAATCAACAACGCCCCACCAGGATTAATCACTTGTTTTAGCTCATCCAGATTACGGATGCGGTAGCGGTTTGCCGAGACAATCACATCGCCCGGACGCAAACCAATCCGCCAAACTTCAGAAGATGTGTCGATTTTTTCAATTAGCACGCCCTCAATTTGGTTCTTATCTGTAGAACTTAATATTGTGCCACGCAATTTTCGGTGCAATTTGTCACCCGCCAATTGTGGGCGTTCCGGTTTGCCTATCGTCGCCGTGGTGCGCTTTTTATCGTTGCCGTGATAATACTCTATCTCGACATTATCGCCGATTTGCATCAAACCGATAATATTACGGATGTCGTGGCTGTCTTTAACGGTATGGCCATTGGCGGTCACAATAATATCACCTGGCTCCAACCCTGCTTTTTCGGCAGGCGAATTGCTTTCAATACGGCTGATGACCGCACCATGTTTGTTTTCCAGATTAAATGCATTGACCAATTCCGGTGTCAAATCTTGCGTTGTCACGCCTAACAAACCGCGCCGCACTTCGCCATGTTTGACCAAAGAATCTTTAATCGACATCACCATATTGGCAGGAATCGCAAAACCGATTCCGACATTGCCACCCGTAGGGGCAAGAATAGCTGTGTTCATGCCGACAAATTCACCACGTAAATTGACCAATGCCCCGCCGGAATTACCTGGATTGATCGAAGCGTCAGTCTGAATAAAATCTTCATAACCTTCAATGCCCAAACCTGACCTTCCTAACGCGCTGATAATACCGGAGGTGACGGTTTGTCCCAAACCAAAGGGATTACCGATGGCCACGACAAAATCACCGACCTTAAGCTGTCTGGAGTCGGCGATGGCTAACTGGGTCAAATGATCGGCAGGAATGCGGATAACCGCCACATCGGCTTCAGGGTCAGTACCGACCAGTTCGGCGTTCAATTGCCGCCCGTCGTTAAGCGTGACGGTGATTTTATCTGCTTTATCAATCACGTGGTTATTGGTCAGCACCAAACCTTGGCTACTGTTGATAATCACGCCTGAGCCCAAACTGTTTTTCTGTTGCTGCTGGCGGCGAGGTTGGTTGGGCAGATTGTAAAAATGCCGGAAGAAAGGGTCTTGCAACAGGGGGTTATCGCTGACTTCGATATTTGTTGACGTGGATATATTCACTACTGCAGGCATACTACGTTCCAGCATAGGGGCCAGTGATGGCAGGGCTTGGCCTTCGGCATACAACGGTAAAGCTGAGTAGCTTGCTGATGACAAACCCAAATAAAGCGGCAGCATGGCTAATAATAACAATCGTGATTTCATAGAGTTAAAGTCCCAAATGTGTCGGAGGATTAAACAAGCCTGGTAGACAATATAGGTTCAAAAATGTTTAATACAAGGTCAGTAGGAAACTGGCCTTTTAATTGAGGATTCGGTTGACTATAGATTTTTTCATAAATCTGAAACAGATAACATCCCTGGGTGCGCCGTCTGTTTCGATGGCCTAGCTTGCTTCGCGGCGGTGACCGAAGCGGGTTGCGTACACCAGGCGGCCATCGTCGGCGGCCGGAAACCCAAGGAGATGCTGGAGTGCACATTGCTCAACACGATGCTGGGCAACCTCAAAACCAGCCTGGGCGGGGCTTACCATGCTTTCGGCTTCGCCAAATACGCCCCGTGCTATCGGGGGGCGTTCGCCTACCGTTTTAAACGCCGCTTCCGGCTCGAACAGCTGCCCCAGCGTCTGCTGGTGGATGCCATCACCGCTGGCCCGCCTCCGTTACGCTGGTTACGCCTGGCTGAAGCATCTTCCTAATCAGGATGAGTTTTACAAATCCCTCAGTCGACTAAAAATTTAAAAATACCGAACCCATAATCAAATGCCGCATCGTGTCGTTGGTATGGTGTGCATCGTCCACATATTGATTCATATAGCCTAATTCGGCTCGGACATTTTTATTAAAGACCCAGCCTAAGCCGGCAAAGGCACGGTTTTGGTCAAACCCTGAATCGCCGCCGTATGGGGTCGAGTTTAAGCGCACGAAAAATTCATCCCAGGCGATTAAATTCAATCTCGGCTCGGCTTCCAAAGGATGCATAAACCGTAGCATTTGCCGCGGCCTATAACGAACATCATCGCCTTCAATAAAATTGCTTTCAAATAGCGTCCTAAACGATAAGATGCCTACCGATGTCGGCAACACATAGCGGAATCCCGGCCATACGTCTTGCTGGGAAACATTGGATTTGCCCAAGTTTTCAGTAGGCAACCAAGTGTAACCCGCCCAAACCGTGGCATGTTCGGTTAATGAGTAACCTAGCGCGACCCGCGCCATGCCCTGATACCAATGGCTAAAATCCTGATCATAACGGGATTGGCCTTCCAACCATAGCCGTGCTTTTTCCAAACGGGGATCGGCTATTTTTAAACTGCCCTCGCCGACTAATTGCAGCCAGCTGCCGGCGTCTTGAAACACATCATCCACCGCCCAAGCTTCGGATGACAGCCAGGATGAGCCTAACAGTGTTAATGCAAGTAAAGATTGGATTATTTTTTTAAGCATCGTTTTTCCTGTTTGTGGGTGGGAAAACACCTGAAACCCCATATTAGGCCAACTTTTTTAAACTGACCTGTTAGGGTAAAGGCACAGGTAACCGAAAAGGGATTTGCAAAATTTGTGATTGCCCGGACGCCTATCCTCGCGTCCGGGCAAGTGCTAAAACCAGCTATGCTTTAACGCAAATACCATTGATTTCCATAGGTTTCCCCATGAAAACCCGCAGAAATACCCGGGCGATGGCAATACCGTTAATCACAAAACTCACTGCGATCAAACCGGCAATCCAGCCGTATTGACTACTGGCATGGTAAAGCAATAAGTCTTCGCCTATGAAGGCCGGGGTAATTGGGAAACCCGCTAAACCTAAAAAACTCACTAACAATAAAATTGATCTGTTAGGATGGGTCTCCGCCATAGCTCGATACGCAAACGGCGCGTCTTTAAAATTTTCAGCGTTAGGTAAGCGGCTTAACAAAACCAAACCTAATAGCCAAGAAGGCACGATACCGCTGGCGAACAACACGACATCAGGCCATACATCGGGATGCAGCAACCACACGGAAGCCCCGGCAAACACCGTGCTAAGCGCGACCGCGTTCCAACAACGGACAAAGCGTTTCTGACTAAACGCGCTTAATGAGGCTAAAACCATTAGTTGAGAAGTAGGGACGGCAAGCTTGGAGTAATCCAAAATTTCCGCATCGGCTAACCACCACCAAGGCGTGATCATCACTATTGCCAGCAAAGCTTTTTTCCAAAAACTTAAGCCATTGAATCCGGCACCTAAGCGTTTTAACGGCGTCCAGAATATTGCCCGCGTAAACAACTCCAAATTGCCTTCTTGCAGCGCAAACACATATAACGTGTTTTGCAACACGTCGGGCAAAGCATCGCGTATCGACGCCGGTAACCGGCTACGCATCGTCGGCAGGTTTAACGCGTTATCGGTATCGATAGCCCCTTCAACCCGTAACATATGCGCAACGATTGAGGGCGACACCAATAATTGATAACAGCGCAAGAAGGCGTTGCTTAAGAAATGCACTAATACCAAGTTTTCCCAACCTAATGCCAATTCCATGAACATGAATCCCACTTGGGTTATGGATGCGTACGCGACTTGGCCTTTGATGTTGGATTGAGTTTTTTCCGACAAGCTCGCGATGATGACGGTCAACAAACCAATTGAAAATAACGAGGCTCGGGTAAAAAGGTGATAACTCCAAATAGGCGTGGTGCGCAGCAATAAAAACACCCCTAAATGTACCGACAATGCCCCGTAAAATATCGCACTGGAAGGCGTCGGCCCTTCCATAGCCCTGGGTAACCAAAAACAAAAAGGAAACTGCGCCGATTTGCCGCAAGCTGCGGTAAAAATCAACACCGACATTAACCATAAGGAAACAAAACTGGCCGGTGACGGGCCGCTATTTTGGAATAACAAGGACAACTGGCTGAAATGGTCGCTTTCGTGAAACAGCAGATGGCTCATCCACGCGCCCAGCAATAACCCGATGTCGCAGAAACGGTACACCGTATAAGCACGCAATGCGTTGCGCACCGGTTGTACGCGATGCCGATAAAACGCGATTAACAAGAATGACGAAATGCCTATGATTTCCCAGCCGGCAAATAACATGTCAATGGAGCCGGATAACACGACGATATTGAGACCGAATGCGAAGCCAAAAATCGTGATGAAAAAGCGTTTATACCCGATTTCCCTATGCAGATAATTTCGGCAGTAACGGACGATCACCGAAAAAATAACCCAAATCGCAAACAAATACGTCGCGCCGATTTTATCCAAGTAAAAAATAATCGGAAGTTGGTAAGCTCCGCGCTGATAAAGCGTCACCCATTCAAATTCATACTTGGGAAAACCGTTAGCCGCCCAAAGCGCCAGCAACATTGCGATGGCCAAACCTAGCGCATGGGTCGTCCAAAAACTGATATTAGCGATTTTATGCTCATCATTGCCTAAAACCGCAATTAAAATGATCCCTAATAACGGCAAAAATTGGCAGATTATTAATAATTCGTTCATGCGGCCCTCCTTAAGACATGGACCGGAATCGTCGCCGTTTGGCCGATAATAATATCTTCGGAACAAAAAGCCGACGGCACGTTAGTTAACTCCGGCAAGGTCACGTTTTCCCAACCACTACGGTGATAAAAATACAGCTCGCGGGTATTCGGGTCGCACGCAACGAGTCTAACCCAATCGTTATCCAACCATTCCTTCAAGTCGGTGCCTAAATGAATAAACGCTTTATCCAAAAGTTGAGTGGTCTGGTCTATGACGATTAACAACCGCGCCGGTTCATGCACTTCTATCATTTGCGACGGCAAACCGGTGCGCAAATCGCCTTCGACACCGTTGGCAACACCTAACAAGCCGATCACATTATGCGGCAGCTTAGTTCCCGCGCCATACACGGAGTTATCGATACGCGAAAACAAATATTCCAAATTAATACCGCCGCACACCGGAATAATGGCCGACAGAATTTTAATAATAAGGCGGCCGTCGGTATCGGATTCTGGGTTATAGGAATGTAAAAACGTGCGTCTATCCATAAACAAACCACGCGTTAACGCTCTACGCCCTACGACGCAATACAAATTATTCGAGTGATTTAATTCCGGTCTAGGCTCGAAGATCGATGTTGCGCGTACCAACACATGGGCATGGGCTTTATCATAGGTTTTTTCTTTTGGCGCTAATTCAAACCAACGGCAGCGCTCCAGTGCATTTTTTCTTAACGCTTGTTGCATGGCTTGTTGAAATGCCGCCAACGCTTCTTGCGGATAGTCGGCAAACCAGTGTTGATCCAAATAAGTCACCTCATCACGGCTGGTATTGTGCAATGCCGCGATAAAATAACTCGTCGCCGGGATGTCTATGCCGCGCTCGCGCAACAACGCCCTGACCTCGGCTCGGTTTGCCATCCACGCAAACGCGCGCGCGTTCGGGGCGCCGGGTTTACCGGAACAAGCACCGCAATCATACGCCGCAAAATGCGGATTATTCGTGCTACTGGAGCCGTGCGCAACCACGGCGATTATCGGCGCGAAATTAGCGGTTAAGCCGATATTGCGCAATAAGTTCTCGATTTTGTCGGCCATTTCCGGATAAGAAAACCCTAACAACCGCCCTTCTGCGTCCGGCTCGTCGGATTCTCTGAGTAAATGCAAATGCGTGTGTGCGTCCAACTCGCTTAATTTTTCAATCTTTAATAGGTAGTCCTGCAATTGTCATGATTTGAAAAAAGTCAATAGGCTATAATATGGCCTTTTTGCCCCGATGAATTGTCCCCACTGCCACTCCACCGCCGTCGTCAAAAACGGCATCCGCCCTTTGACAGG
>Ga0247835_1000935_pt1 | contig 38564 bp, 26 predicted proteins | sample LaCtaG_3_FD_189912 | JGI IMG/M metagenome (GOLD analysis project Ga0247835, IMG submission 189912) | Freshwater microbial communities from meromictic Lake La Cruz, Castile-La Mancha, Spain - LaCruzMarch2015_13.5m | ecosystem: Environmental > Aquatic > Freshwater > Lake | place: Spain: Castile-La...
GACGGTGGGCAACAGCCTCCGTCGGGTGCTGCTCTCGAGCCTCGAGGGCAGTGCTGTTACCCAGATCAAACTGGCAGGCGCTCTTCACGAGTTCACCACGATCAAAGGCGTGCTCGAAGATGTGACTGACATCGTGCTCGCCGTGAAGAGTCTCGTGGTCAAGAACCACAGCGATTCCACGCGGGTGATCCGTGTGGAGCGAAGCACGAAGGGGCCGATCACCGGCGGCGACGTCATGACCGACGAGGCCGTGGAGGTGGTGAACAAGGACCATGTGCTGGCCACGCTCACCGATGATGTGCCGTTTGAGCTTGAGATGGTCATTGAAAACGGACGTGGCTACGTGCCGTCGAGCGAACACACGCAGGTTTCACAGGAAATCGGCATCATTCCTGTCGACGCCGTTTTCAGTCCGGTCACGCGGGTCAAGTATGAGGTCGAGGAGACCCGTGTCGGTCAAAAGACAAACTACGACCGCCTGACCATGGAAATCTGGACCAACGGCACGATCACGCCGGAGATGGCGCTCGTCGAAGCAGCCAAGATCCTTCGCAAGCACCTCAATCCGTTCGTCGGATACACCAAGCCGGGGCCTGCTGTCAGCCTGTCGGCTCCGGGGGGCGTGCTGGCCATCGAGGCTCCGCTGGAGAGCCGTCTCGGCATGCTTGTTTCAGACCTGCGTCTTTCGTTGCGGGCGAACAACTGCCTCGAAGAGGCAGCGATTACCTCGCTCCGCGAACTTGTGTCGCGGACTCGTGAGGATCTGCTTGAGTTGCGGAATTTCGGCGAGACGACGCTTGAAGAGATCGAGGGCAAACTGCGTGAGCACGGGCTCCATCTGGGCATGCAACTGCCTGCTGGGTCTGAGGCCTGAGAGATCGCCGTCGTATCACGCCGGGAGCACCGGCCGTAGGTTGTTGGTCACCCTGAACCGGCTTTGAAATCACCAGACTTTGAATCACTAGACTTTGAATCATTAGGAAACGTCGAGGCACTCCACCATGCGTCACCGTCGTAAAGGCCGCGTTCTTGGCCGTAGTCCTTCCCATCAGCGGGCTCTGCTTCGGAATCTTGCATCGGCTCTGATGCTCACGGAGCGTGAAACGGAGGCGGGTGAAGTCGGCGCACCGAAAGTCCAGGGTCGGATCATCACCACCGTGGCGAAAGCCAAGGAGGTAAGGCCGTTGGTGGAGCGTTGCATCACGATTGCCAAGCGGGGGCTCGTGTCTTTGGAGCAGGCACGCGAATTTGCCACGACCGCGGACCGTGATTCCGCGGAATGGAAGCAGTGGCGAACGAGCGGCCGCTGGTCTCAGTGGGCACAGGCGGTGTCTCCTGCGGTTGCTGCCCGGCGAAAGGTCGTCCAGTTGCTCGGCGATAAGAAGGCAGCTCGCATCGTGTTTGAAAAAATCGCACCCAGGTTCGTTGATCGTCCAGGGGGCTACACGAGGATTCTGAAGCTTGCGACGCCTCGGCTCGGCGATGCGGGGCCGCGGGCCATGCTGGAGTTTGTGGGCCCTGAGTTGCCTGCCGCCCGTTCACGGGCTCCAAGGGTTGAGGCTGTCCGTCCGGCCCGGGGCTAGTCGGAACAGCTCGGCAACTTTTTCCTCGACAAATTGTGCTCGAACGGGGCCGATCCTGTGCTGCCCGAGCTACAAAAATGGGTCTTCAGTCTGTTCGTTTTCAGGCTGTTTTCAGAGCAGACGCTACGATCGCGGGCCCTCAAATCCCCTTTTTGCTACCGCGACTGAGTCGCGGGAATAGGCCAAAGGGTAGAACGCGAATAGACTGGTGCTTCGGCGGAGTTGACGGGCGGCGGCTCTTTGTGGGAGTCGCCCGCGGTTCGCGGACGCGTTGGAGTCTCGATGACTAAGACGCACAGGCAGGCAACGGCAGAGGGCTTCGTCATGGTCTCATCCGCACGCTCGTCCCTAAAAATGTCCCCGCGAAAACAGCGTCGTTGGCGGCTGTTCGGGCTGCTGCCACAGGCGGTGATCTGGAGCACGGCTGTGTTGTGGGGAGCGGCCATCGTCTCGCCCGGGGCACGGGCCGCCCAGGCTGCCGAGGATGGTCACTTCGGCATTCCGCAGGTGAAATTCATCAACGAACAGATCACGTTGGGCTGGAAGGATTCTGATCTGAAGCCGTCGGATGATGCTAGTGACGGTGAGTGGTGCCGCCGGATTTATCTCGACATCATTGGCCGTATTCCGTCGATCGAGGAACTGCAGTCGTTTGTCAGCGATTCCTCTCCGACAAAGCGGCCCGAACTCGTCGATCGCCTGCTGGGTGACGACTTCGTCGACGACTACGCCAGGAATTGGACCGATATCTGGACAACCGTGCTGATCGGTCGCGACGTCGAGAATGAAATGGTGAGCCGTTCAGGCATGCGGCAGTATCTGCGGCGGTCGTTCTCGAAAAATATCCAGTACGACCAGTTCATGGAGGATCTGATCACGGCCTCCGGCGCCAACGCCAATCGTAAGGAGGCCGAGAAATTCAATGGCGCGGCCAACTTCTTGAGCGGCAAGATGGAGGAGAACGGCGTCCAGGCCACCGCCAAGGCAGCCCAGATATTCCTCGGCATGCAGGTGCAGTGCACGCAGTGCCACAACCATCCGTTCAACAAGGGCAAGCAAAATCAGTTCTGGGAGATGAACGCTTTCTTCCGTCAGGTGCGTGCACTGCGGAGATTCAACGGCGCCCGGGACATCCAGTGGATCGAGATGGTCGACGAGGATTTTCCTGGCGAGGGGGGCAATGCCGAAGAGGCGGAGCTTTTCTATGAACTCCGTAACGGTCTGATGAAGGTCGCATACCCCGTCTTCGTCGATGGCACGGAAATTTCCCGGAGTGGCTATGTGCCACGTACGCTGGAAGGGGGCGAGAAAATTGGCGTGAATCGCCGCCAGGAGCTGGCCAACCTCATGAAGGCCAGCCCGCTGATGCCCAAGGCGATCGTGAATCGAATGTGGGGACACTTTCTTGGGTATGGATTTACGAAGCCGATCGACGATCTTGGCGAGCACAACCCGCCGTCCCATCCGGAACTGCTCGACGGGCTGGCGGAACGGTTTCGAGAGCAGAGCTTCGACCTGAAAGAACTGATCCGCTGGATCGTGCTCTCGCGACCGTATGCGCTGTCGAGCAAGTCCACCAAGGCCAATCAACGCGATGATCCGTCGCTCGGCGAGAAGCCGAAGTTCAGTCACTTCTATCTCCGACAGATGCGGGCAGAGGATCTCTATGAATCACTCCTGACAGCGACAAAAGCCGCGCAATCCCGCGGTGGCGAGGAGGCCGCCAAGAAAAAAGATGAGTGGCTCTCGCAATTCATCATCGCCTTCGGCACAGACGAAGGAGACGACGCCACCACGTTCAACGGCTCCATTCCTCAGGTGCTGATGATGTTCAACGGAGATCTCATCAAACAGGCAACCAGCACCAAGGAGGGCGGATTTCTGAGCCAGGTGGCGGGCGGGGGCATGAAGAACTCTGCAAAAATCAACACGCTCTACCAGGCGGCCCTGGCCAGAAGCCCGTCTCCGAAGGAGGTCTCGGCCGCCAACAAGATGCTCGTTGAACGCAAAGGCGATGCCATCGGCGCCCTCCAGGACATCTGGTGGGCGGTACTCAATTCAAACGAGTTCATCATCAACCACTAGCCTCTCCACCTGGGAACCCTGACCATGTCCAGCATGTTTGATCTTCCAACCGGTATGGATCGCCGCCACTTCATGAGCCATCTTGCCGGGGCTGCGGCGATGGCCGCGCCGGCCGCTGCGTTCACCAACACGTTGCTCGCCAACGCCACTGATCTCAAGAAGCGTCATAAGGCCGCGATCCTGCTCTGGATGGGCGGCGGCCCCAGCACCATGGATATCTGGGACCTGAAGCCTGGGGCCCCGACTGGCGGGCAGTTCAAGCAGATATCGACCAGCGCCGACGGTGTGGCGATCTGTGAGCATATGCCGATGATGGCCAAGCAGATGCACCACATGTCGGTCGTGCGGTCGATGAGCACTCGCGAGGCCGATCACATGCGGGGCCGATACTACATGCACACCGGCTACGTGCCCAATCCAAACGTGGAGCACCCGGGCTACGGTTCCGTCGTCGCCCATGAGTTGGCCGAGCAGGTCGCCGGGCTCGAGATTCCCCCGTTTGTTTCCGTCGGCAGCGGCAGTGTCGGCCCCGGTTTCCTCGGCATGACATGGGCTCCCTTCGTGGTCGATTCCAACGGCAATGTCCGCAATCTCGACATGGGCATCGATCCGACCCGGCTGTCCCAACGGCTCGAGATGCTGGCGACAATCGAGAATAAATTCATCGGCGAGAAGCGGGGTGGATCAGCCGAAGACCACAAGAAGGTGATCGACAAGACCGTCAAGCTGATGACCAGCAAGCAGATGGAGGCCTTCAAGGTGATGAAGGAGCCGAAGGAGGTGCTGGAGAAATATGGCACAACGGGTTTTGGCAGGGGCTGCCTGCTGGCCCGGCGGCTTGTCGAGGCCGGAGTGCCGTTCGTCGAGGTCGATCTGGGTGGATGGGACATGCATGCCGACATCTTTCCGACGCTGGCCGACCGGAAACTGCCCGAACTTGACAAGGCAATGAGCGCTCTGGTGAGCGATCTGGCGGATCGTGGTCTGCTTGACGACACGGCAATCATCTGGATGGGTGAATTCAGCCGCACGCCGAATATCAACGGCGGCGGCGGCCGTGATCACTGGGCGCGAAGCTGGAGCGTCGTGGTCGGTGGCGCGGGCTTCAAACGCGGCGTGGTCGTGGGTGAGACCAGTTCCGATGGCAAGGAAGTGGTCTCCGAGCCCTACTCTTCGCAGGACGTCATGGCCAGCGTGCTCAAGTCGCTGGGCATCTCGCTTGAGACCACCTTCACCGCCAAGAACGGACGGCCGATGAAGATCGCCAACTCCGGCAAGGTTATCAAGGACCTGTTCACCTGAGCCGCGATGCCCGTGGGCAAGACGCGGCGAGTGGCGGCGGTGTTACCCGAACGGCTGGAACGGTCCGGCCAGTGCTGCATCTGGTCTGGCCAATACTGCTTGAGCAGGTGCTGGGACTCTCGGTCGGCTTCACGGACAAGTGGCTGGCCGGCAACCTTCTCGAGGGTGCCGAGCATCTGGCAGCAGTGGGTCTGGTCGCCTACTGCCTGAGCTTTCTGCCCGGACTGTTCGCGGTTCCAGCGGTCGCCGCCACCGCTCTGGTGGCGCGTTGTGTCGGGGCGGGTGATCTTCCCGGTGCCCGTCGTGTGGCGGCCCAATCGTTACTGTTGGCCGTAGCCCTGACGGCGGTGTTACTGGTTCTTATCGCATTCGCTGGCGGTGGCTTTGTGAGGGGCCTCGGTCTTCCTGCCGACAGCACGGCGCTCGCCATGCGGTATCTGGCCATCGTGCTGCCCGCACTGCCGGCGATGATGATCATCCATGTCGGGGTGGCCGTGCTCCGCGGAGCCGGAGACATGTGGGCCGGACTTGTGGCGATGACCGTCGTGAATCTCGTGAATGCGGCCGCGAGCTTTGCCCTCGCGGTGGGGTGGACCGGCCTGCCACGGCTGGGCTGGGAGGGGCTCGCCTGGGGAACGACCATCGGCTACTGCCTGGGTGCCGGGTGCGTGATCGCGCTTTTGGGCCGGCGGACGCGGGGGCTGCGGCCCGGCCCTGAGGACTGGCGTCCCGACCGGGGTTGGCTCAGACGCATTCTGCACGTCGGTATCCCTGCCGGCGTCGATGCAGTGGCCAACGCGGCCTGTCATCTGGGATTTCTTTCGATCGTCAACGGCCTGGGGAACGTGGCCGCGGCCGCCCACTCCGTGGCCATCACAATCGAGTCGCTCGCCTATCTGCCGGGCAGCGCCTTTATGGTCGTGGCCGCCACGCTGGCTGGTCAGTTTCTGGGAGCCGGAGACGAGCGACGGGCGCGGCGGAGCGTCTGGCAGGCGGCCCTGGCCTGCATGACGCTGATGTCGGTCGCCGGGCTTCTTTTTCTGGTGACGGCTGACGGATTGGCAGGATGGTTTGTGGGGGGTGGCTCCCGCCAGCCCGAGGTGGCCGCGTTGACGGCCCAGCTCGTCCGCATCGTGGCGTTCGCGCAGCCACCCCTGGCGTTGCTGATGGTGCTGTCCGGGGGCCTGAGGGGGGCCGGTGCCACGCGGCTGCCACTGGCCGTCAACTTTCTCGGACTCCTGCTGGTGCGGCTGCCGCTGGCGGTTGTTCTCTCACGGGAATCGATCGAACTGCCGGCCGGGCTGGGAACCCTGCCCGGCCTGGGACTGGCGGCGATCGGCGCCTGGTATGCGATGGCGGCCGACCTGACGGTTCGCGGCCTGGCGATGCTCGTTCTCTTCAGCCGCAGAAATTGGTCTCGTGTGGTGGTGTGAAGACGGAATGGCCATGGCCCACCGCGTCGCGAACGCTACACTCTCTGAGAGTGCGGACGAGGAGTGCCGCTCCCCACGCCGCACGCTGAGAGGGCCGTCGATGGCAGCAGCAGATCTCGACGTCGAACATTGGAGCACGGCCGACGCCGCCGACCTCTACGAGGTGGCCCGTTGGGGCAACGGTTATTTTTCGGTCGGCCCCGCAGGCCACCTGCTGGTACACCCCGACAAGAACCCCACAAAGAGCATCGATCTGAAGCAGCTCGTCGATCGCCTGCAGATCCGGGGCATCGATCTGCCGATTCTGCTGCGATTCGGTGAGATCCTCGAGCATCGGCTCGGGGAGATCCACGGTGTGTTTGCCTCCGCAATGAAGGAGAGCGGCTACCGCGGCGACTACTGCTGTGTCTACCCGGTGAAGGTCAACCAGCAGCGGCAGGTGGTTGAAGAGGTGCTGCGGTTCGGCCGGCCATACCGCTTCGGCCTGGAAGCGGGCAGCAAGCCCGAACTGCTGGCGGTGATCGCACTGGCCGATAACGATACCCCGATCATCTGCAACGGCTTCAAGGATGCCGAGTTTATCGAGACGGCGATGCTCGCGCAGAAGATCGGCCGGCACATCATTCCGGTCGTGGAGCGATTTTCCGAGCTGCACCTCGTGCTCGAGTATGCGGAGAAACTCGGTGTGCGTCCGCGGATCGGCATGCGGGTGAAGCTCGCCACGCGGGGCAGCGGCCGCTGGCAGGCCTCCGGCGGTTTTCGGAGCAAATTTGGCCTGACCGCCAGCGAGCTCATGAAAGGGCTCGAACTGCTCGCCTCGAAGGGAATGGAAGACTGCCTGCAACTCCTGCACTTCCATCAGGGCAGCCAGATCACGAACATCCGTCACATCAAGGCCGCGCTCAACGAGGCTTCGAGAATCTATACCGAACTCGTCAAGCGGGGGGCGGGTCTCAAGTATCTCGACGTGGGCGGCGGGCTAGGGGTGGATTACGACGGATCGCAGACGAACTTCGAATCGAGTGTGAATTACAGCCTCCAGGAATACGCCAACGACGTCGTCTACCACGTGCAGAACGCCTGCGACGAGGCGGGAGTGCCCCATCCGGCAATCATTTCGGAGAGCGGTCGGGCCGTCGTCGCCTACCACAGCATGCTGATTTTCGGCGTGCTGGGCGTGTCGGAGCAGGGGGGCAATGGCGAACTGGTCGAACCGTCCGCCGATGCCGAGCAGCCACTGCACGATCTGATGGAGACCTTTCAGAGCATCAATGTCCGGAACCTGCTGGAGAGCTACCACGACGCGCAACAGTCACTCGACACGGCGATGAACCTCTTTGCCAGCGGCTACCTGCCGCTCGACCAGAGGTCGTCGGTTGAGAATCTCTACTGGGCGATCTGCCGGAAGATCGCAAAAATGTCGAAGCAACTGGAGTTCATGCCGGAGGAACTGGAAGGACTCGAGGCCACGCTTTCCGACACCTACTTCTGTAATTTCTCCCTCTTTCAGTCGATGCCCGACAGCTGGGCCATCAAGCAACTCTTTCCGGTGATGCCGATCCACAGGCTCAACGAACGCCCCACGAAAAATGCGGTGCTCGGCGACGTGACCTGCGATTCCGACGGCAAGATCGATCAATTCATCGACCGTCGGGACGTGAAGCGGACGCTTCCGCTCCACGCCTGCCAAAATGAGCCCTACTACCTGGGGGCGTTTCTGATCGGCGCCTACCAGGAGATCCTCGGTGACCTCCACAACCTCTTTGGCGACACGAATGCCGTGCATGTCAGCACGGACGATCGGGGCGAGGTGGTCGTCGATGCGGTGATCAAGGGCGACACCGTTCGGGAAGTGCTCGACTATGTCGAGTTCGACTCCAACCAGTTGGTGCAGCGGTTGCGGGCCTCGATCGAACAGGCGGTCCGCGAAGGGCGAATCTGCGACGGTCAGGCGGGCCGGTTCCTGAAGTTTTACGAAGAGGGGCTTGGCGGCTACACCTATCTTGAAGAACCGGGGTGACGATCGGCAGCCATGCTGTCCGACCCCATCCCACCGAGCCGCAGGTGTCTGGCGGGGACGACCGACTTCGCTCCCGCTTTGGGCGGTCCACGGATGGTTTTCGCGGACGGTTGCTGGTTTGGGCCACTTCGCCGGCGGGGCTCATGCTCGCCGCCGGCGGATTTTGACGATGCCTGCTCCTCACCTATGGTGTGCCAACTGTTTCAGTCAAAATTCACCGGCGTCTGCGCGTGCCCCCGACCGACTTCGCTCCCGCTTTGGGCGGTCCACGGACAGTTTTCGCGGACGGTTGCTGATTTGGGCCGCTTGGCCGGCGGAGGCATGCTCGCCGCCGGCGGATTTTGACGTTGCCTGCTCCCCACCTATGGTGTGCCAACTGTTTCAGTCAAAATTCACCGGCGTCTGCGCGTGCCCCCGACCGACTTCGCTCCCGCTTTGGGCGGTCCACGGACAGTTTTCGCGGACGGTTGCTGGTTTGGGCCGCTTCGCCGGCGGAGGCATGCTCGCCGCCGGCGGATTTTGACGTTGGCTGCTCCCCACCTATGGTGTGCCAACGGTTTCAGTCAAAATACACCGGCGTCTGTGCGTGCCCCCGACCGACTTCGCTCCCGCTTTGGGCGGTCCACGGATGGTTTTCGCGGACGGTTGCTGGTTTGGGCCGCTTCGCCGGCGGAGGCATGCTCGCCGCCGGCGGATTTTGACGATGCCTGCTCCTCACCTATGGTGTGCCAACTGTTTCAGTCAAAATTCACCGGCGTCTGCGCGTGCCCCCGACCGACTTCGCTCCCGCTTTTCGGATTTCACACCTCGCTTTCCGCCTTCGTACGGCCGGCGCAGCCGACAGCTCTCTCCAGGAATTTGCTCGCCATGTATTGAATGATTTGGCACTGAATGATTTGGCATTGGTTGATTTGACATTCAGTCATCAGGCATTGGGTCACACAGATGCACCTTATTCGCGTGGGCGGCACCGCCCTGAATCAGACGCCCCTCGACTGGGACGGGAATCGTGATCGCATCGTCGCGGCGATTACGTCGGCGAAGAGCCGCGGTGTTGCAATCCTCTGTCTGCCGGAACTCTGCATCAGCGGCTACGGCTGCGAGGATGCCTTTCAGTCGCCGGGCGTGCAGCGGATGGCCTGGCGGGTTCTCGAGGAAATCGAGCCGCACACGACCGGGATCGTTGTCGCGGTCGGGCTGCCCGTCCGTTTTGAGAACGGCGTTTATGACGCTGCTGCGGTGTTGGCCGATGGCCGACTGGCGGGGATCGTCTGCAAGCAGCATCTGGCCGGTGAGGGCATCCACTACGAGCCGAGATGGTTTCGGCCATGGCCGAAAGGCCGGCGTTCCCAGCTGGCCATCGACGGGAAGACCGTGCCGATCGGTGACATCCGGTTCGATTGCGGCGGTGTTCGCCTCGGCTTCGAGATCTGTGAGGATGCGTGGGCGGCCGATCGTCCGGGGGCCGGACTGGCCGCGCGGGGCGTCGATCTGATCCTCAATCCTTCAGCGAGCCACTTTGCGTTTGGCAAGGACGAGATCCGCCGCCGGTTCGTGCTGGAGGGATCACGCGCCTACGGTGTGACCTACGTCTACGCCAACCTGCTCGGCAACGAGGCGGGCCGGGCAATCTATGACGGCGGTGTGATCATCGCCACTGGGGGCAGAGTCGCGGCCGCCGGCCGTCGGTTCTCCTTCACCGACCGGGTCGAGACAACGGCGGTTGTGGATGTCGATGCCACGCGGCTCACGCAGACGAGGCTGTCGCTCGAGCCGGTCGTGTCGATTGGCAACAGCGATGGCGACAGCGACTGCGTCGCCATTCCGTTCACGCCGCCCGTCCTCGCGCCCCAGCGGGCATCGGCCGCGGGCGATGCCCGCGATCCCTGGGAGACAGGCTCCCACGTGAAGGAGGAGGAATTCGCCCGGGCCGTGGCCCTTGGACTCTTCGACTACCAGCGGAAGAGCCACTCGCGCGGCTTCGTCGTCTCGGTCAGCGGCGGCGCCGATTCCTCGGCCGTGGCCTGCCTCGTTGCACTCGCCGTGCGGTTTGCCTTGGAAGAGATGCCGCTGGCGGCGGTCACCGCCCGGCTGGGCGTGGCACGATCTTCAGGGGATGGAATCCCGAAGAACGCCCCTGAACTTGATGCTCATGCTCAAGCTGATACTGATCATGCTGATGCTGGCATCCGCCGTCTGATCCATGCCGGGCTGATCTGCGTCTACCAGTCGACATCGCATTCCGGCGACGTGACACGCAGTGCGGCGAAGGGGCTGGCAGAGAGTCTCGGTGCCGAGTTCCACGAGTTTGACGTGGAGGGCATCGTGCAGGCCTACCGGTCATTGGCCGCCGCGGCCGTGGGTCGACCGCTCGACTGGCGGACCGACGACATTGCCCTGCAAAACATCCAGGCGCGGGCCCGGGCTCCGGGGGTGTGGATGCTGGCGAACATTCGCGGGGCGTTGCTCGTCTCCACGAGCAACCGTTCCGAGGCGGCCGTTGGCTACGCCACGATGGACGGCGACACCTCTGGCGGACTCGCCCCGATCGCTGGCATCGACAAGGCCTACCTGCGACGGTGGCTGGTATGGCTCGAGCAGGCCGGACCGGAAGGCATCGGCCCGTTTCCGTCGCTGGGCGCCGTCAACGTGCAAGCGCCGACGGCGGAACTGCGGCCGCCGTCCGAGCATCAGACCGACGAGGCCGATCTCATGCCTTACGACGTGCTCGACGCCGCCGAGCGGTGCGCGATCCGCGACAAGCAGACGCCGCTGGAGACCTGGCAGCGGCTGCAGGCTGACTTTCCCGGGCATTCGGGAAGGCAGCTTGCGCTGTGGACGGAGCGGTTCTTCACGCTCTGGAGCCGCAATCAGTGGAAGCGGGAGCGCTACGCACCGTCGTTCCACCTCGATGATGAGAATCTCGATCCAAAGACCTGGTGCCGGTTTCCGATCCTCTCGGGAGGCTTTGCGAGGGAGCTGGCCGAACTGCGGTCGGCGGCGAGAATGTGACGGTTCGTGCTGCGGCATGCAGGCCTCGCTGACATTCCATCAGGCCAGCACCACCGCCTCAAGCGGTTCTCCGCGGTCGAATTGCACGATGTTGCGCACGGTCTGGGCGGCGATGGCGTCGAGGGCGTTCTGAGTGAAGAACGCCTGGTGCGCCGTGATGACCACGTTGGGAAAAGTGAGCAACCGCGAGAAGACGTCGTCCTGAATGATGGAGTTGCTGTGGTCGTCGAAGAAGAGGTCGGCCTCCTCCTCGTAGACGTCGAGCCCCAGGTGGCCGAGGTGACCCGTCTTGAGTGCCTCGATCACGGCAGGAGTGTCGATGAGTCCACCGCGGCTCGTGTTGATCAGCATCGCCCCTCGCTTCATCCGCGCGAGCGCGGCTGCGTCGATGAGGTGCCGCGTCGTGGGTTTGAGCGGACAGTGCAGCGTGACGATGTCGGAAGCCGCCAGCAGTTCGTCGAGCGGTGCATAGGAGACGCCACGGCGAGTCAGTTCGGGTTCGGGAGTCGGATCGAACGCCAGCACGCGGCAGCCGAAGCCGAGCAGGATCTCGGCCACGCAGCGGCCGATCCGTCCCGTGCCAACCACGCCGACGGTTCGGCCGAAGAGGTCGAAGCCGAGCAGACCATCGAGGGAAAAATTGCCCTCGCGGACCCGGTTGTAGGCCTTGTGCAACCGGCGGTCGAGCGTGAGCACGAGGCCGATCGCGTGTTCCGCGACCGCGTGCGGCGAATACTCAGGCACACGGACGACCGGCAGGGCAAGCCGCGCGGCCGCCGCCAGATCGACCTGATTGAAGCCGGCGCAGCGGAGCGTGATCAACTTCACGCCCTGGTGGGCGAGGATGTCGAGGGTGGCGGCATCAAGCTGATCGTTCACGAAGCAGTTGATGGCTGTGGCCCCCTCGGCCAGCCGGGCCGTGTGGCGGTCGAGCCGCGGTTCGAACCAGTCCCATTCGATCGGCAGGCCGGCCGACGCCGCGGTGAGCGAGGCGCGGTCGTAGGGTTTCACGGAAAAGACGGCGACACGCATGGGCGGGGCTCCTGCAGGTTCGGGTGGATTCACGGAAAGTTCTACCGTTTTCATACAAGCCCGAAGCGCAAGCGAGAGGAATCCGCGTGGTGTCGGCCGCGGGGTGAAGCCGCCCGCATTCTCTTGCTTGCGCTGCGGGCTTGGATGGACGGGGTGTGGACGTATGAATCGACCGTCAGCAGCCAAGCGGGATCTGTGACCTGCCCCCAATGAAAAGCATCTGATCGCGCTTCGTCGCCGCCCGGTCACTTCGTCTGGAAGAGCGGACTTTGGGCAATCGCGTGGATCATGGAACGGAGCCCATATCCCGTCGCTTCCGTCTGATCGAGGATCATCTCGATCTCCTGTCGGTCGGCGAAGTGCACTTCCGAACCGGTCGCGTAGATCAGCATGTGCGAGAGAAAGCTACGTGCCAGTCCCCGGCTATCTGTGAGCAACAGCGACCGCAGACCGTCGATATCAGCGAACGTGCGGCCGTCCTCAAGATTGCCCGAGGAATCGATGGGCAAGGCATTCTTGTAGCGGATGCCGTAGACGGAGTTCCGAAGTGTGGCATTGACCCGATCACCTTTGTCGAGTGACCGATACCGCTCACGATATCCACCGACCACGTCGAAAGACTCGAGAGCAAACCCTGGAGGATCGAGTTTCGCGTGGCAGCCTGCACAGCTGGCATCATTGCGGTGTTTTGCCAGCAATTCCCGGATGGTGGAGGCACCGCGGGTATCGGGATCGACCGTGGGGATACCGGGTGGTGGCGGTGGAATCGGTCGGCCAAGGATCCGCTCGTTGATAAAAGCGCCGCGGACCACCGGCGATGTCGTCGTGCCGTTGGCGGTGACCTTGAGTACCCCGGCCTGCGTGATGAAACCGCCTCGCTTGCTCGTGGGCGGAAGGTTCACCCGCCTGATCGCAGAGCCATCGATCCGACCCGCGGCCGCGTTCGCCGCAGCGTCGGAACTGGTGAAGCCGTTCCCTTGGAGGGCGTAGAGGTCGGCCAGCACGTCGTTGACCATCGCGAAGTCACTGGCGACGATCGCGGCGGCGCCGAGGTCCTTGTCGAGAAGTTCGCGGAAATAGGCCCGCGGTTCCATGAGCATCGACTCGCGGACGTAGGCATTCAGTCCGTCGTACCGGTGCGACACCTCGGAATAGAGAAATTTATCTGGCACAGTCTGGTCGATGTTCTCCAGCTGCAGCCACTGATCTAGAAAATTCTCGATAAACCGGCTACTCTTCGGGTCAGCCAGCATCCGATTCACCTGGGCGGCCAGCACCTCCTTGTCCCGCAGACGGTGAGCATCGGCCAGGTCGCGGAGCGTGTCATCGGGAACGGAGTTCCAGAGCCACAGCGACAGACGCGTGGCGATAGCATGGTCGTCGAGCGGTCCCGGTTCCTCGCGTCGAAACAGGAAGTGTGTCGAGCAGAGGGCGGTCGCATAGGCATGCCGCATGGCCGCAGGAAAGGCAGCCTGCGACGTGGCTCGGTCTTCTACCAGGACAACGTAGCGCGCGACTTCGGGGTTTCCGACTGGCCGGCGGAATGCCCTGGGCAGAAAGTCTGCCAGGAGCCGACGAGCGGTTGACTTGACGTCGATTTGCGCAGGCATCGTCAGGGGAAGATCACCAAACAGTCGCCGGTAGCTCTCCGGCGGCCATTGATCGACCAGTGGCCCTTCGACCTCCAGCCAGTCGACGGCAATCCCAGGGCCTCTATATCGAGTCAGCTGGTCGGCTGTTTCCGCGATCGTCTCAGGCTCGAGGCGGACCTTTTCGGCCTTGTTCAGCCACACGGTCACCTCGTGTACTCGGGGCGACATCGACGGGGCGTCAAGGAGCCCCAGGAGTCTGTTTTCGGCCCAGATCGCGGCGACTTCCGTGCGATCGTTGGGCTCGATCACGTGGTCACGGTAGGAAAAGCTCCAGACCGAACAACGGATTCTGTAGTGGGCCGATCGTGGTGCGGTGAAGAAGGTGCGGCGGGTGTTGCTATTTGTGGCTGACGTGAATCCCACCGAACTGTCGCTGCTGAGGATGGCTTCCCGGGTGATACCGTAGGGAGCGAGTTTCTCGGGCGTAAACGGCTGCAGACGGGGCCAGTCTTTCGGGAGCAGCGGGTCGACCTGCATTCCTTTGATCAGGAGGCCTTCGTTCCGCTCCAGCGCGTTGGAGAAGGCGCTTGCTGGCATGATTTTCTGCCGAACCGAGGCAGGTGCCGCGATTTCCTTGCAGATTGCCTGATCGAGGGCATGCTCCGCTGCGGCGAGATATTGCGAGATTTGTACCGGTGAGATGTCGAGCGACTCGCCGACCTTGTCGAAGCCATCACGGCGGCCGTCGGTCGGGAGCAGTTCCTTTACCTGGAGTCCAGGGAGTGCGAGGAGATCGCGGAGGGCGTGCTCATATTCCGAGCGACTCAGCCGCCTGACCGCTGCCCGGCCATCGTCTGCCCGCCTGGCACGATCGGCAGCCTCGAGCCTGGTTGCGGTGTTGCGCAGGAACGCCTGCTGCAATGCTTCGGGTAGCGGGTCGGCATCTTTTGGCGGCATCTCGCCGCGCTCGATCCGGTCGTGAATCTGCACCCACTGTTCGAAGCTGCGGCGGTTGCTGAGATCGTCCTGCAGGGCCGTCAGGTCGAAGCCGCCACTTTTCGTGTCGGCACCGTGGCAGTCGCCGCAGTGCTGTTGAAGGAACGCGGCCCGCTTCTCCGCGCCGGTCGTGGCACGCATCTCCCCGGTTGACGCGGCCTCGTGCGCTGCCGCCGGGGAAGCGCAGTGAGCAAGCGCCAGCAAGACAGTGAGCATCAGAGCCAGGCCGGCGACCCGCATCAGGCCGACTCCAATCCCGTGAGCGTACCGGTGCTGAAGGAAAATCTATCGACCTCGAATCCCATCTGTTGAAGCATCGACAAATAGAGATTGCACAGCGGCGTGCTTGGCTTGCTTGCCAGATGCTGGCCGTGCCGGAAGCCGCCGCCGGCGAGAATGATCGGAAGGTTTTGCGTGTCGTGTTTGTTCGCATCGCTCAGGTTGGAGCCGTAGAGCACCATCGTGCTGGCGAGCAGCGAGCCATTTGGGCCCGGTGCGGCCTGCATCGACGTGAGCAGACGATTCAGGGTGCCAAAGAGCATCTCCTCGACGCGCCGCAGTTGAGCGATCTTGTCCGCATCGCCGCCGTGGTGCGTGAGCCCGTGAATCTGCTGGGTGACCCCGGGCATTGTCGGCCGGATATGAATGTTGCGAAGCGCGACCGTCACCACCCGGGTACTATCGGTCTCGAGTGCGAGCCTCGCGATGTCAAACATTACGTTCGTGGCCTGCTCCATCTCGCTCTGATCGGTAACGTCTTGCGGAGCGGTTCCGGGTACTTTCGGTTTCGGTCGCCGTTCCCACGTCGCTGCTTCGACCAGCGTCTTCTCGACATCACGAACCGACGAAAAAAACTGCTCGATGCGTTCGCGGTCGCGGCCACTCACGTCCCGCTCGAGTGTCCTGGCCTCGTCACGGACGAAGTCGAGAATGCTCCTGCCGTCGCGGAGTTCGGCCAGTCGGCGCTGAATCGCGGCTGCGTCGCCCTGCAGGAAGAGCTTGCGATAGACCGCCGCCGGGCTTGTCTCCGCTGGCACCGTCACGCCGCTGCGGAGCGTGGACGGATGATGGCCATCCTTGGGGCCAACGGCAAGCACGAGCGAAGGGAACCGCGTCTGGAATCCGACCTGCTCGGCGGCGAGCTGGTCGACGGAGATGGTGTTCTTGAACGACGAGGAATTGGGCTGCGGAGCGCCGCTCAAAAACGTCTTCGCCATCTTGTGGCCGTCACCTGTGGCCCGGTGGCCGAGGCCCGTGCAGACCGTCATCTGGCTCCGGTGGTCCTTGAGGATGTCGAGGTAGGGCGTCAATTCGTAGTCGCGGCCGGGTTGCTGCGGGTAGAAGTTTGCCGGCAGCACCCCCATGTCGCTCATGATGCAGAGCATGCGTTTTGGGGCCGTAGCCGGCATGGACTGTGCCCGCGACTCGAGCCAGGGAAGCGCGACAAGCGCTCCCGCAGCGCGAAGGAACCCACGGCGGTCGCAGGCGACTCCTGCGTGCATGCGAGACGGGGCGGACAGAGTCATGACGTTGAACTCCGGGAGGCGGGCCACTCAGGGCCGATCGGGGCGGTGGACGAGCGACACATGAACGTCGTCGCAGGAGTGTCCGGCGAAGATGGTTTCTCCATCGAATTGTTTTCGGGTGACGCCCACGTGGACCATCAGAAAGTCGGTCGTGGGTGGCAGTCGCAATTCCGTCACGCCTGCCTGCCAGGTGGCGGTGTCATCATCGAGATCGATGTGCTGACAGAATGCATACGAAAGCGCCAACGATTTGATCGCTTCGGGCCCGCGCAGTCCCCCGTGCAAGGCCGCACCCTCGAGCGCATACGCAGCGACGCTGCACTTGTCGCCGGCCATTCTGGCTCCCGGATCGACGTTGAAGTGGGCTGTTACCCGAACGGTCGCATCATCCTGCTGCGACGACATGCGGAAGGGCCGCAGATCAATGAGCCGATAGACATTACTGGCATGCCCAGACTTACTCGCCTTTCCCTCAAAGTCACTCCGCAGAAATCGGAGCATCATCGTTCCTGATCGGGGCCTGACTCGGCCCGACTCTGCGGCAAATTCAGCGTAGTCGCCGCTCCAGAATCCAGGATCGAGTGGAATCCCGGTGACTTCTGGTTGCCTGTCAGTCTCGAAGCTGTCTGCGATCACGCGACGCACCATGGCCGCCCGCGGGCTGACCGTTGCCCAGACCAGAGTGACGCAGCCAAGGCCAGCGAAGAGTCCGACGCCAGCGGCCAACAGCCCTGCGGCGTACGGAAATCGATGCCGCGGGCTACGACCAGCAGCGGCGACTGCCTTTGTCGAACGCGGCCCTTCCGCGGGGTTGTCGCCTCGCGGGGCACACAAACCGCCGCCGACGAGTCCGTGGATCGCAGCATCGAGGTTCGTGATCCGCAGCCAGGCCCGGCGGAAGTCAACATCCCCCTCGAGCCTCTCTGCCAAGATGCGGACGTCGTCCGCTGACGCGCGGCCGTCAATGCATCGTGCCACGAGGTCGTCGGCCAACTGCAGGTGCCGCGAGTCGGCGATGGTGGGTTGTGAAACGGTGGGCTCGGTCATGGTGGGCTCGAGGGTGTCGTTCGTGCGGTGGGATTCGATCCTTCGGGACGCGTTCGTCACTCAGTCATTGGCAGCCATTGCGAAACCGTTTAGGCGAGTCAGGCGAGTTCCTCCGCGGCGATCGTCCTGGCGACGCAGTCGGCGAGGGCAATACGAACCCGATGGAGCGACTTGTAGACCGCCATTGCCGTGCGGCCTAGCACCACGGCGAGATCGTCGATCCGCACGCCCGCCGCGTAGGCCTGTTCAACGAGCTTCCGCTGCGCTTCAGGCAGCTTCTGGAGGCAGGTTTCAAGCGCGAGCCGCTGCTGATCGATCGGTTCGGCATCCTCGACCGCCGCCGCGGCGAGCAGTTCATAGACCCGGTCGCCGAATGAGTGCCGGTCGCGGGCTCGGTCCCGCCGATAGCTCAAGGCCTCCATCCGCGCCACACCAAACGACCAGCCACGAAACTCAGTCGCCGTCATGGTTGAGTCAAATTTTCGCCAGAGCACGACGGCGACGTCCTGCATCACCTCCGCGACCTCCTCATGCGAGAAGAGCACCGAGCGCAGATAGCCCTTCAGGGAGTCTTCCTGGGGCAGGAAGAGGCGGAGAAATTGGTCGTGAAGGCTCTGATTCGGAATCTGCATAAAAGGAAGCTCCGCTCAAAGAGACGGTTTGCCACACCTGCCGCGAGGTGGGGATGGCAGGAAAATGGCGTGGCAGCGGAAAACAGCCCTGGGAACACTGGCTGCCCGACCCGTCTCCAAAATACAGGAAAATACGCGGAAAAATTGCATGACGGCAAAAGCGGGCAGGTCGCGGAGCTTTTCCGAAGTGGGAGGTGGTCCGTCATATACCCTGCTACCCTCCATAACTCTCTTCCGGGCATCATCGATGCAACAGCATTCTGGATACGTGGCTGCGACAACTCCTTCGGGGCTTGGTCCGCGATCGGGGTCCGCCAGTGCGGCAGCGGCGCTCCGAGGGATGCGTCACCGAGCCGCGTTTACGCTCGTGGAACTGCTGACGGTGATCATGATTATCGGGGTGTTGATCGGCTTGCTGCTGCCAGCCGTGCAATCGGCTCGTGAATCGGCCCGCCGCATGAGCTGCGGCAACAATTTGAAACAGATCGGTCTGGCGACGCACAACTATCACGAAGCGCAGAGTAAATTTCCGAATAATGGCCTCAACGGAGCGACCCAGGCGATCCAGGGCGAGAAGGCCAGGTGGTCGGCCTTTGGGCGGATCCTGCCCTACTTCGAAGCCCAGGCGGTCTATAACGCAGACTACACGCAGGGGATGCGAACACCGATTCCGATGTATTACTGCCCGACGCGGCGGGCTCCCGGCCTCTTTAGCAGCGGATGGGGGAGCGTTGCCAAAACCGATTATGCAGCCTGCCAGGGCACGCAGCGGGGTCAGCGAATTACGACAGACATTGCCGGCGTCTACAAGTTTTACGAGCACGACGGCCTCATCTGTTGCAACGTCTGCGAGTTTGCTGCGTATGGCACGACCAATAAATATTGTTCGCAGCACGGAAAGGACGCGGCGGGCGCTGGGCCACAGACTGTCACCGTGCGGTTCAAAGACGCGACTGATGGCCTGTCAAAGACCATCATGTTCGGCGAAAAACAGGTAGGCAGCGAAAAGGAATGGCTCACCGAGGGCGATGAAAATGAGCCCTATCTGTGCCCGGGTTGCGATGACGATACCCGACGGACTTTGAACAACGAGGGTTCTAGAGTGCCAAAGCCAGACGTGCCGTCTGCGCTTGTCTTCGGCTCCAAGCATGCAGATGCCTGGGGGGTCGTGATGGGGGACGGCTCGGTCCGATACATCGCCTACGGGGCGTCGATGCCGATACTTGAGTCCCTCGCCGGCCGCGACGACGGCAAGACAGCCACGCTGGAGTGATTTCGATGCCATTCCGCGTTGAGGCGAGGAGCATCACGCCTCTGATTCTGGTGGTCCTGGGAGGCCTTTTTCCGATCGGCTGCGGGCCTGCCCGCACAGGGCCGATCAAGCCCGCGGTGCCGTTGACAGCGGAGGAGCGGCGGGAATTTGAGAAACGAGCTAACGCTGCTCTCGCCCTGGAGCAAAAGCAGCAGAAGCAGGAACGGCTTCAGCCTATTGTTCCGGCGCCCGTGCCCTGAGACCGCGGTTTCTAAGGGTTCTGCACCGCTTTCTGGAAGGCATTTTCTCACCAATCTTAGCTTCGACGTGTTGGCCGTCCTTGATTTTCGGCAGCGTTGTCATCAGCAAGGTTAAGGAGGACGGCTTTCATTTCTTCTCGATGGGGACGCCAACGGGGTTCGGAATGGCGGCGGAAGTCTTCAAGCTATCATCTTCGCCCGCGAGAACCTCCGCGATCATCTCCTCCGTCAATTCATTTGGGTGGCCTAGCCAAGCGATCCTCCCGTCTTTGCCGACCAAGAAGGCGGCTGGGATGTGATTCAATCCGGCAGCATCGAGCCACGAATGACGCATCGCCCCTTGCTCAGAGCCGCTCATGTTATCCAAGGCAACAGGGTAGGTCATGCCATCTGCCATTTTTTCGACGAAGGCTTTTACGGGTGTCTGATCTTTTCCTTCGACGGTCTGACCGATCACGACCAACCCCCTGTTCTTGAACGTGAGATGGAGTGCGTTGAGATGGGGAATCCCTGCTACACAAGGACCACACCAAGTCGCCCAGAATTCGATCAGATAGGCTTTGTCTTTCGCGAACTCCGTGACTGGCTTTCCTTGGATCCACTCTCCGCAGTTTAGCTTTGGGGCAGGGTCGCCAGTTGTGAGCGTGATCACCATCCCCTGCGGGGACATGGCCGGGAGATGTCCCGCCTTGTAGCTCTCTAGAGTTGCTTGATAGGTTGCAATAATCGCTTCGTCTGTCTTGGCATCCACCATCAAGGCGACGACCTTCTCTTGCAGCAAGACAGCTCTTTCCTTCTCGCGTTTCATGAACGTTGCGCGGGCAAGAACCGCAAGATGACTGGCCCGGTGTTCGTCATTGTTGAAGCCGCCTTCATTTGCCTTCACGGCAATTTCATAGGCGGTGTCGAGCGAGTGACCTGAAAGCGACTCATCCTGAAGCAGACCTTCGGCAACGCTTTTGAGATGGCCCTTTCGTTCCAACTGCTGTTCCGCCAAAAAGGTCGAAGCCGTCTTCGGCACATTGAAGTGTCCTGCGAGAAGCTCCTCGATCTTCTTCTCCAAGGCGAACGGATAGGCCATCTTGCCTTCGATCACCTCAGCAGGATTGCCGATCCAAGCGATCCTGCCGTCCCTGCCAACAAGGAATGCACACGGGAGGCAGATCTGGCCTGCAGCGGACATCCAAGTATCCATCATCGTGCCTTGCTTCGGGTTCGCCGTATCCAAGGCGACAGGATAGGTCCTCGATGCGGCTGCCTTCGTGAGTATGGCTTTCGGCGTCGTCTGATCGGCTCCCGCCAGCTTGGCCTGGACGTGCTGTCCTATGACCATCAGCCCCTTCTCTTTAAATTTGTGAAAGAGCGAATTGAGATGCGGGACGTTGTCATCACAAGTCCACAAGGGGGTAGCCCAGAACTCGACAAGGTAGGCTTTGTCTTTTGCGAACTCCGCGACTGGTTCACCTTGTATCCAGTCGGTTGCGATCAGTTGTGGAGCGAGATCGCCGGGCTTCAGCCGAGGCTCGGTCCATTCACGTATCTGAAGCTGCGGGGCAGAAACGCTGGGTGTGAGCCGTGGTTCCGCAGATTGCAGCGACGCAATCGGTGCCAGGAAGAGGGCGGCAAGCAGTGCGGGGGTAGTTTTCATTTCTTCTCGATGGGCGCGCCGAGATTGGAGAAGGGGCTGGACTTGTCGGCCGGGTCAGCGATACCGGCGTGTTCCATGAGAAATCTGTTCCGTAGTTCGGCGAATCGTGGGCCTTGGTTGTGGCCGAGCAGCGGAACGAGGTCGAGTTGCTTGGGGCAAGGGAGCGAGTTGTAGATCGAGAGCACGGTGATGGGCGGGCACGCGGTGTCGATGAGGCCGCTGCTCATGAGCACGGGCACCTTCACAAAGCGGGCGAAGTTCACGGTGTCGTAGTAGGCGGTGGCGGCGATGATTGCGGGGTCGGGCGTCTTCTTGTCGCGGCCCATGATGAGGTTGTTTGGCGCGGCATCGGGCCGGCCGTGGAGCGGGCCGGTGTGCTCGCCGAGCGCAGGCGCGACGCTCACCACGGCGGTGATCCGCGGATCGAGGGCAGCGGCGATGATGGCGAGTCCACCACCCTGGCTGGCACCGACACTGATGATGGCCTTGTGATTCCAATCGGGACGCGAGGTCATGTAATCAATGCCGCGCACCATGCCGGTGAAGACATGCCGGTAGTAATACGTCATGCGGTCGTCACTGCCGATGTAGGGATAGCCCACGAACTTCTTCCACCGGGCTTCATCTTCAGCGGTGCGTTCCATCGGCATGTCGTGCGCGCTCATGTCCAGCGCGAGGAAGCCCAGGGCTGCGTTGGCGATCACCCAGCGAGATTCTTTCAGGCCGTTGGGGTGCACGCCCATGCCCGGCTGCGAAATCATGATGGGCAGCGAAGTCGCCCCTTTCGGTTTGGCGAGGTAGCCATGCGAGCGGCGGCCGTCGATATTGGCGAAGCTGACCTCGTAGAGTTCGATGCCCAGATTAGGCTGGTCCACCGGCGAGACTTTCGGGTCGAGTGGGATGCGGGAGAGTCCGGATGTCTGCGCCTCCCAGAACTCCTTGAAGTCGCTCGGGAGTGTCGCCGTGGGAGCGATCTGATAAGGCTCGAAAGCCGCGGCCGCCATGCCGATGCCGAGCAGAGCCGCATCGTGCGTCGGAGTGACATTGAGTCGCAGCACTCCGGGTTGATCCAGAGTTCCCTCCACGACCGCCGTCCCGTCTTTGAGCGTGATCGTGCCTTGCTTCAAGAACTTGGCGCCGTCGAGGGTCAGCGTCCACTCGAGCGTGGTCGGCTCGCCGGGAGCCTTTGCGGCCTCGCTTACGAGGAAGGAGACCTTTTCGCCGACTTTGTATTGGGCATCGGGATGATCGGTCGATGCCTTGATCCAAGTGTTGGGGCTGATGGTGTTGGGGCTGATGTTCTTGGCCGGCTCGGCGGCCGATAGCGTGGAAACGGCGACAAACAGCAAGGCCGACAGGAAAGGAGATGCCATGCGCATGGAGGCGTCCTCAGGGATGAAGGTGACGGAGGGCCTGGGCTCTCGGAATCTGCAGAGGAACCTGCGCAGATAGATAGAAGCTCCGCTCAAAGAGACGGTTTGCCAAGCCTGCCGCGAGGCGGGGCTTGGATGCATGAATCGATCATCGGGAGCCTCTTTTTTGGCCGGAAACGCTCTCGCCCGGCGGGGCGGCCGGTGCTATGTTCCCCACCCTGCCCGAACCACCGCCCGGAGTCTGCGCCGTGAGATTCATGTCCCTGCCGACCATGCCGATGCGTTTTGTTGCGGTGCTTTCGCTCGTGGCCTGGGGGCTGGTGTTCGTGGGTGCTCTTTCGGCAACGGCCCAGCAGCCGACCCCAGGACAGCGTCCGGTGCCAGCGCAGCGTCCGGCGGCGGTGCCGGCTGCTGCGCCGCAGCGGGTGGCGGCCGTGCCCGGCCAGGCCATTCAGGCACAGCCCGGTCCGCAGCAGCCCGGCCCGCAGCAACCCGGTCCACAGAAGCCCGGCCCGCAGCAGCCCCCGCCACTCACGCCCGAACAACAGGCTGCGCTCGACCGGCTGTTGGCGGCCTGGGAGGCGCGCAACGCTGCCGTCGCGACCTGGTCGTGCACCTTCCACAAATGGGAATACAACGCCTGGAGCCCGGCCGACGGCGGCGGCGAGCGGCTTGCCTTCTCGGAGAGCAGCGGTGAAATCAAATACGCCGCGCCCGATAAGGGGCTCTTCCGCGTCAAGGAATCGACCCAGTGGAACCCCGAGACACGGCGGTATGAAAAGCGCACCGGCGACACGGGCGAGCACTGGGTCTGCAATGGCACCAGCATCTACGAGTTTCGCCACGGCGAACGGCAGCTCCGCGAAACCCGTTTACCGCCGGAGATGCAGGGCAAGGCGATCAGCGACGGCCCGCTGCCGTTCGTGTTCGGTGCCAAGGCCGACACGCTTAGGAAGCGTTACTTCATGCGGCTCGTTACGCCTCCGGGCGTGACCGACCAGATCTGGCTGGAGTCGCTGCCACGGTACCAGGCCGATGCGGCCAACTTTGCCAAGGTGGAACTGATCCTGCAGGCCCGCGACCTGATGCCGTTCGCGATCCAGATTTTCAAGCCGGGCGGCCAGGATCGCGACGTCTATCAGTTCGATCCGCGGACGAGCCTGATCGACAAGGGGCTCGACCTGTTTCGCGATTTCTCCAAGCCGATGACGCCGCTGGGCTACAAGTTTATCCTCGACGATGTTTCGGGGGGGCCGCAGCAGCGGTGATGGGATCGTGACGCCCCGGCTTCATCGTGCCCACGCTGCATGCTGCCCACGCTGCATGCTGAAAAGGCGGGCTGTCTGCCTGACAGGCCAGCCTGATGCCGCGGCGATCGGCGGGCTGCCGGCACGCTGCTATACTTCGCCTTCGTCGTTTCCGTCGTCTTGTTTCGAGGATGTGATGTCGCACGTCGATCCCGCCCACCCCCTGTCTCAACTCCTGCAGCGGGATCAGCGTTACAAGCTCGACGCCTATCTCTTCGTGCTGGAATCCCTGGCGTTCGGTCAGGAAAACCTCGGCATGGGAGCCGAGCCTCCGGCCGAGGAGCTCGAGGCTGCGGCCGGCACGAGTACCGAGGCAGCCACGCGACCGCGGGGCAAGGGCCGTGCCAAGCGACGACAGGCCGAGCGGCACGTCAGCGGTCAGGAGCTCTGCGAGGCGGCGCGGCACTATGCCCTCCAGCAGTATGGCTTCATGGCGCCCACGGTGTTGGGCAGCTGGGGCGTGCGCCGCACGAACGACTTCGGCGAGATCGTCTTCAGCATGATCGAGATCGGGCAGATGCGGAAAACGCGGCGCGACAAACGGGAGGACTTCAATGACATCTACGAGTTCAGCGACGCGTTTTCCCGTGACGTCGCCTTCGTCGTCCCCGAAGGCGCGTGAGTGGCCGTGGGTATTCTGGGCGGTGGCCGCGATCGAGGCCGCCTGGCTTGTGCTGCTGGCGTGGATGGCGATGGCCCGTTCATGACCGATTCGAGGGAGTGTCGCAGATGACCATGACCGGCGTGATGGCAATGACCGGCGTGATGGCAATGACCGGCGTGATGGCAATGACCGGCGTGATGGCAATGACCGGCGTGATGGCAATGAACGGCGCAGTGCCATGACCACGTCACTCCAGACGCCTCCACCCTGGATCGCCCTGCTTCCGCTGGGCTGCTACCTGATCTGGCTTGGTTGGACGCATCTCCGCCGACGGCCGCTGGCCGTGTCGGGCGTGTTCGACGGGGCGATGCTGGCGACGGCCGTCTCCGGACTCGCGGTCGTGGGCCCGCTGAGCTTGCTGATGCCGGTGACCGGAGGCTCACCGTGGAGCTGGCCCGTGCTGGCGTTTCTGTTCGCGTTGTGTGTGGCTGTGTGCGTGCTCGTCTCGCGGCCGCGGATCGTGGTCTACAACATCACGGTGGAGCAGTTCCGCCCCCTCGTGGCTGAGGTCGTGTCAGCACTCGATCCCCGGGCCCGCTGGGCGGGCGAGAGCGCGGCCCTGCCAGACCGCGGGTTTCAGCTTCACATCGAGGGCAACGGGCCCCTGCGAACCGTGAGCGTCGTGAACGTCGGCGAGCGTTCGTCGCCGGAGGGATGGGGCGAGTTCACACGGCGGCTGCGGCGGGCCGTGCGTGGCCTGCGGGTTCGCCGGAGCCCCTGGGGGCCGGTGTTCGTCTGCCTCGGCTGCGGGCTGTTGACCCTGTCGCTCTGGATGGCGATCGGCCCTTCGGGCTGGTCTCTGGCAACAGCAGCCACACCGGCACAGTCACCAGCCATGACTCCCATGACCCCCCCGACCGTCGTGCCGTCCCCTGTTCCAGCCCCCGTTCCAGGAGCGACCGATGCCACTCCACGTCGATCTGTCGGTGCATGAAATCAGTGTGCCGGTTGTGGTCCGCAACGCCCCACCCGCCCGGCTCTACGAGGACGCCGTCACCCGCGAGCAGGCCGCCATCATGGCCAGCGGCGCGATCGCCATCCGCTCGGGCGCGAAGACGGGCCGCTGCCCCAAAGACAAGCACGTCGTGCGGGCGCCAGAGTCGGAGGCGGACGTTTGGTGGGGGCCGGTCAACCACGCCATCGACGACCATACGTTCCTGCTCAACCGCCAGCGGGCCGTGGATTATCTGAACACGCGGGATCAGGTCTACGTCTGCGATGGCTACGCCGGCTGGGATCCCGCCTGCCGGCTGAAGGTTCGCGTGATCTGCAGTCGCGCCTACCACGCCCTCTTCATGCACAACATGCTGATCCGCCCCACGCTCGACGAGCTCGACCAGTTTGGCACGCCCGACTACGTGATCTACAACGCCGGTCAGTTTCCGGCGAATCCGCTTACGGCCCAGATGACCGGGCGGACGAGTATCGACCTGTCACTGGAACGCCGCGAACAGGTGATCCTCGGCACGGAATACGCCGGCGAGATGAAGAAGGGCGTCTTCACGATCATGCACTGGATGCTGCCCGGGCGGGGCGTGCTCTCCATGCACTGCGCAGCCAACGAGGCAACGGCGACCGCGGGGGGAGGCCGCGACGTCTCGCTCTTCTTCGGCCTCTCGGGAACGGGCAAGACCACGCTCTCCGCAGACCCTGCCCGCAGGCTAATCGGCGATGACGAGCACGGTTGGAGCGATTCCGGCATCTTCAATATCGAAGGGGGCTGCTACGCAAAGTGCATCCATCTCTCGGCCGTCAAGGAACCGGAGATCTACGATGCGATCCGCTTCGGCACCGTGCTTGAGAACGTCGTCTACGACCAGACCACGCGTGCCGTCGATTTCGCCTCGAGCGCCATCACGGAAAACACCCGCGCCGCCTACCCGATCGAATACATCGCCAACGCCCGCGTGCCCTGTGTGGCGGGGCACCCGCGAAACGTCATCTTTCTCACCTGCGATGCCTCGGGTGTGCTGCCGCCGGTGAGCCGGCTGTCACGGGAGCAGGCGATGTATCACTTTCTCTCCGGCTACACCGCCCGCGTGGCCGGCACGGAAATGGGCATTGTCGAACCACAGGTCGCTTTTTCGGCCTGCTTCAGCGCCGCGTTTCTGGTGCGCTATCCTGCGGTCTATGCCCGCCTGCTGGCGGAAAAACTGGCCCGGCATGATGCCCAGGCATGGCTCGTCAACACGGGCTGGACCGGCGGCGCGTATGGGCAGGGCCGGCGGATCGACCTGGCCGTGACGCGGCGGATCATCGACGGCATCCACGCGGGTGATCTGTCCAAGGCGTCGGTGGTCCGGGATCCGGTCTTCGGCCTCGACGCGGTGACGCGGGTGCCCGGTGTCGATGGCGACGTGCTGACGCCCTGGCGGGCCTGGGGCGATGAGGCGGCGTGGACCGAGGCAGCTCGTGGGCTGGCGGCGAAGTTTCGCGAGAATTTTGCGGCCTACGCCGAACAGGCTGGCCCCGACGTTCTGGCCGCCGGGCCAGCCTGAATGCGGCCTGTGTAAAGCCTGAATGCGGCATGGATGCCGCCTGAATGCCCGCGACCTTTTTGACAGGGGTCGGCAGTGGCCTTTACTGTATTGAAAGCGTCGATGCCGACGCCGATGCCGCCGCCCACCGCTTCTGGAGAACATCCGATGCTGACGAAGACACTCGTGACGCTGTTCGTGGTCCTGACTGCCGGAGCCGTGTTGCCGCTGCTGGCCCATGCCGAGCAGGGCTCGCCCCTGAGCGGAACGGTGAAGAAGATTGACGGCACCGCGGTCGACCTCTCCACCTACAAGGGTAAGGTCGTGCTGGTCGTCAACGTCGCCAGTCGCTGCGGCTACACCGGTCAGTATGCAGGTCTGCAGAAACTCTACGATTCCTACAAAGACAAGGGCCTGGTCGTGCTCGGTTTCCCGGCCAATGAATTTGGCGCCCAGGAACCGGGAACCGATGCGGAGATCGCAACGTTCTGCTCGTCCAAGTATGGTGTGACGTTCGACATGTTTTCGAAGATCGTCGTCAAGGGGCCGGGCATCGCGCCGCTCTACAAGTCGCTCACCGAAGGGGCCGCGCCGGCTGGCGATGTGAGCTGGAACTTCGAAAAGTTTCTCATCGGCCGCGACGGCAAAATCGTGGGCCGTTACAAGTCGGGCGTCGGCCCGGACGATGCCAAGCTCACCGGCGCCATTGAGGCCGAACTCGGCAAGGCTGGGTCGTGAGGGCGGCGTCAACGACCGGGCGCATGACAGACATGACAAGCCTGACAGACATGACAAACCTGCCGCCACACATGGGGCAGGGCATGTCAGGCAGCCCGGGATGGTCGATCGGTTTTCCCCACGCCCGGGGCAAGTGAGCCTGCACCGTTGATTGTTCGACGGACGACCGAGGTTGGCCTGCCCTGCGACTCACGGTACGTCCGCACGACATACTCGCCCACGATGGCAACGGCGGCTGTCTGTGCCGCGCCGAAGATTCCCGCCACGGCGATGACCGCCGCCAGGGAGACGCCCGTAGACTCTTCGCCGGACGGGCCGGCGAGGATGCTCGACCAGATCGTCCAGCCCATGGCCGAGAGTCCCACGATCGCCAGCCCGAGGCTGCACAGCCAGGTGAGCCGCACTGGTGCGTCGGAGGAAATCACCAACGCATCGGCAGCCAGCAGGATCAGTTTGCGGGCCGAGTATTTCGTTTCCCCTGCCGCGCGGGCATGGCGGTCATACCAGACCGGCTCGTGGCGGAACCCGGCCCACGGTACGAGGCTGCGAAGATACCGCCGCTTTTCAGGCAGGCTGCAGACGGCATCGACCACGGCCCGGTCGATCAGCTTGAAGTCGCCGGTGTCCACGGGGATGGGATGGGGCACGAGCCGGGCGAAGAGCCTGTGGAAGAGGCTGGCCGTGATCAGTTTGAAGCGGGTCTCGCCCTCGCGGGAACGTCGGCGGCCATAGGCCACGTCGGCCCCGCTCCGCCAGGCACGGATCATGTCGGGGATGACCTCGGGTGGATCCTGCAGGTCGGCGTCGATCAGCACGACGGCCGCGCCCCGAGCCTGGGCCAGGCCTGCCGACATCGCCGCCTGCTGGCCGAAATTCCGGGAGAGCTCGACGACAACGGCCCGGCTGTCACGGGTGGCAATCGCCTCGAGCCGTGCGAGCGTCGTGTCGCGGCTGCCGTCATCAACGTAGACGATCTCAAATTCCATGCCCGTGCCCGCCGCCGCGGCCACGAGTCGGTCGTGGGTGGCCGCCACGACCGCCTCCTCGTTGTGGCAGGGGACGACGATCGACAAGAGGCCGCCGGGAGCCCGCTCGGCGGAGGACCGCGTCGGCCGGGCGACCGTCAGGATGTCTGGCCCTGTGTCTGGGCTTGAGTCTGGGCTTGAGTCTGGCCGTGTGTCTGGGGATCGCGCATTCATCGGATGGTGCTCTCCAGTGCGGCGGTCGGTCTGTCGATGCGGGCTGCGGAGTTCGTGTGTGTACCGACGAGCAGGAAGTCATGGGCGTGGAAGAGCGGGCGGCTGCGGCCGATCACGCCCACGCCTTCCGGGAGACCGGCCGACAACGAGGGAAAGTCATCAGCGCGGACAAGGACGACGGCGTCGGGGCCCGAGGACAAGAAGCGGACGCAATCGTCCCGCTGGTGCGCCTGCCAGGAGGTGACGTGTCCGTGGGCGTAATAGACGACGTTGGGGGTGACCTGAGTGAAGGTGCCCAGGCGGGCATGCCCACCGGCATGCCGGTGGGCCTCCTCCACAAGGCCTGGCAGGGCGTTGGCGCCGGCAATGCGTGCGGCGGCCGGTCCCACCGCGAGCCCCGTGAAGACCAGGCCCGTCACGGCCAGGGCTGCGATGGCCTGCAACGGCTCCCGACGCCAGTGCCACAAGAAAGCGGCGCCGATCATCGGAACAAGCCCGACGAGGGCGGCCGGTGCGGCACCAGTGAGGCCAAACCGTTCGGCCACCAGCACGGCTGCGGCGGTGATCACGCCGCCCAGAGCGAGCGAGACTACGCCGGCTGCCATCCAGGCCGGGTGGGCCCACTGACCGCGGCGGGCGGCGGCCACGCCGGCTGCCGCCACGAGCAGGGCAGCCGCGGGGTAGGCGGGCAGTACGTAGTTGGGCAGCTTCGTCGCGGAGGCCGAGAAGCCTCCAACCCAGACGGCGACCCAGAAGAGCACCAAGCCGAGCGCATGCCTTCGGCCCGGCGAATCGGACCGGTTCCAGACCCGCCACGATGTGACGACAGTCGCCAGTGGCAGGAAGCACGACCAGGGAAAAAAGCCGACGAGCATCGCCAGTGGATGCAGGAGCACGCTGCCGCCGTGCCGTTCCATCGGGGCCACGAATCGGCCGACGTTGTGGATGAAGAAGAAGCCGTTCAGCCAGGCGCCGTCGGTGCGGAGCGATACGGCCGTGTACCACGGTGCCGCCACGATCAGCATGACTGCGATGATCGTTCCCAGCCTGGACGTGCGAAGTGTGTCCCATGCGGCGGGCAGGGCTGCCGCGATGAATCGCCCGATCGAAGGCGTGGCGGCAGCCGTTGGGGCGAGCCGTCGTTGCAACGCCAGCCACCAGGTCCAGGGCAGCACGACGGCCAGCGGGCCGACAAACCCGATCGGACCCTTACAGACGACTGCCAGGCCGAGGAGCCCGCCGACGCCGGCTGCGCGGCGCCATGACAGCCGCGGCCTGTCGCCTGCCGCTGCCGATCCGGCATCGAGCACCGCTTCGGCAAAGAGCACCGTCGCCCAGGTCGTGAGACAGGTGAGGATCGCGTCAGGCGTGGCGGCGTGCGACTCGATGCCCACCAGGAGGCAGCCCACATATGCCAGCGCCGCGACCATGCCGGTGGTGGTGTTGAACCAGTGCGTGCCCGCCCGCAGAAGTGCCAAGCACGTCAGGAGCGTCGCGATCGCCGAGGGGAGCCGGGCCGCGATCTCCGAGGTGCCGAAGAGGGTGTAGGCGGCGGCCATGGCCCAGTGCATCAAGACCGGCTTGTCGACGGCCAGCTCGTCGTTGAACATCGGCACAACCCAGTCACCGGTGTCGACCATCGTGCGGGCGATGGCCGCAAAACGCGGCTCGTCTTCATCCCAGAACGGCGTGGCTGCGATCCCGACCGCGAGGCTGGCGATCGACGCGACCAGAACGATGATGAGCGGGCGGCGGTCCTGCATGAATGACTCCGGGAAAACGGTCTCGGGAAGCGGATCGGTATGTGGAAGAGGATCAATCGGCCTGCGCGAGCGGGGTGTCGTGCCCGGGCAGACGGCCGATGAGCAGAAAATCGTGATCAGAGAGCGTTGGCACGCGGGCGAGCACGTCGCAGCCGGCGGGGAGCACGGCAGCGACGAGCGTTTCCTGACGGCTGTCGATCACCACGCGGCCCTGCGGATACCGCCGGAGATGCGCGGCCACGTCCTCCGCCGTGTCGAGCTGCTTGATCGTAGCGCCGGTGTAGAAAACCAGACTCGGCGGCACATTCCAGAGGCAGGCCCACTGGCAGTCTCGCGTGGGCAGCCCGAGTTGTCGGACGAGCGCCCGCGGGCCCTGGGAGTGGCTGAAGGTTTCGGCGCCGGCCGAGGCCACGAGGGCGACGAGGAGGCAGGCGCCCACCGCCAGGGTGGCGATCGCCCGCTGTCGGTGCCCCGCCGACTGGGCCCGCCAGGCCAACGCCGCGGTCGCCAGCGGGACGAGGCCAAACATTCCCACCCACTCACCACCCGGGGCGAGCCGATGAGCAGCCATGGGCAGACCGACGGCGATTGCTGCGCCCGTGGCTGCGAGAATCGACCAGGCCAGCCGCATCACCAGATCGGGACCGCGGTCATGAACGCCGGCCGCAGCCAGGGATCTCGCCAGGAACGGCGGCCACTGAAAATCGATGCGGCCGCGGGCCCAGTCGGCCAGGAAGAGTCCGGTGGCAATGGCAAGGGCCGGGTAGGCCGGCCAGATGTAGCCCGGTAGCTTTGTGCCCGCGCAGGAGAATCCGCCGATCCAGACAGCCAGCCACGAGGCGAGGAGCAGGAGTGGGCGTCGACGTTCGTCGTCGGCCGCTGAACGAGCCGGCGAACGAGCCCCAAACCAGAGGATGCGTGTCGCGTGCACGAGCATCGCGGCGAGCACGATCGACCAGGGAAAGAGTCCGACGGCCACGACGGCCGGATAATAGAACAACGACCCGGAGTGGCCTTCCATGACCGTGGCAAACCGGCCGACGTTGTGGACGAAGAGAAAGCCGCGAAGCCATTCACCGTCCGTACGCAAGCTGACCCAGGCATACCATGGTGCCGCCACGAGCAGGGCCGTGAGCAGGATCGTGAATGGGCGGATACCAGCCACAGCGTCCAGCCACCTGGTCCCCGGCCGCGACCGCGACTCCCACACCGCGAACAACACAAAGGCCGCCCCGGGCAGGACGACTCCGATCGGCCCCTTGGCGAGCATGGCGGCCCCGCAGGCCGCCCCGATCCCGATGGCCGACCAGCCAGACAAGCCAGACAAGCCAGACAAGCCAGACAAGCCGGACCAGCCAGTGCCCCGTACAAAGAGAAAGAGAGCGAGCGTCGTGAAAAAGAGCAGTGGTGCGTCGGGGGTGGCGGCGCGGCCGCCGACGGCCGTCCATACGCAGGTGGCCATCGCGAGTCCGCCGAAGAGACCGCAGTCAGGCCCCAGCAGCCTGCAGCCGATCAGCCAGGTGAGGAGGCAGGTGCCGATGGTCAACGTGGCAGCGCTGATCCGGGCTCCGATTTCGTTGCGGCCGCAGACGGTGAATCCCGCGAGCTGAAACCAGTTCACCAGCGGCGGCTTCTCCACCCGGAGCCGGCCGTTGAACGTCGGAACGACCCAGTCGTTTGCATCCAGCATGGCCAGCGAACAGGCGGCGTTCTTGGGCTCGTCGTCATCCCACAACGCCGGTCCACCCAGCCGGACAAGCAGGACGAGTGCCGCGGCTGCGGCAACGAACCAACCGTGAAAACGGGACGCTGGCACAGGTGGATGGCCTCGATTGGGAGAACGGTCAAAACGGGGCGGGAGAGTAGGGGGGGCAGATGCGCGGGTCAAGCCATCCGAAGGCTGGTTTTTCCGCAGCTCAAGCCCGGTTGACCGCCACCGCCGGACGGGTATGTTCAAGCGTTCCCACCGGTGAAACCCCCGGCGGAAAGTCGGGAGAAACCCCTTGGCAGACGACGCAGACAACGCAGACAACGCAGACCGCACTGATGGGCCCAAGAATGCCCCGCTTCGGGGTGAGTCCGGCAATGCTCCGGAAGGGGCGGCGCCGGAGGGGGCCGGCACGGGCCATGCGGGTGATCGGCGGGATGACTCCGGCGTGCTCCGAGACAATGCTGGCGGCAGGCTGATCGAGCAGCCGATCGAGCAGGAACTCAAGGACAGCTACCTGACCTACGCGATGAGCGTGATCGTTTCGCGGGCCCTGCCCGATGTCCGTGACGGCCTGAAGCCCTCCCAGCGGCGGATTCTGGTCGCCATGAACGACCTGAATCTCTCGCCGGGCGCGTCCCGCGTGAAGTGTGCCAAAATCTCAGGCGACACCAGCGGCAACTATCATCCGCACGGCGAGAGCGTGATCTATCCGACGCTCGTCCGCATGGCCCAGGAATGGAACATGCGGCATGTGCTCGTCGACAAGCAGGGCAACTTTGGCTCGATTGCCGGCCTGCCCGCCGCCGCCATGCGGTATACGGAGGCCAGGCTCTCGCCGATCGCGGCGATGATGCTCGACGACCTCGAACTCGACACGGTCGACTTCGTCCCGACTTACGACGAACGCAACACCGAGCCGGTGGTGCTGCCGAGCCGCTTCCCGAACCTCGTGGTCAACGGGGCCGGCGGCATCGCCGTGGGCATGGCGACGAGCATCCCGCCGCATAATCTCGGCGAGGTCTGCAGGGCGCTCGTCAAGCTCATCGACGAGCCGGGCACGTCGATGGCCGAACTGCTCCAGATCGTCCCCGGCCCCGACTTCCCGACCGGCGGCATCGTGATGGGCCGTGAGTCGCTGGCCCGCGGCTACCTCACCGGCCGCAGCACGATCACGCTGCGGGCCCGCGCCCATGTCGAGGAATTCGGCAAGAACCGCAGCCGCATCGTGGTCACGGAGATCCCCTACCAGCAGACCCGCGACGCGATCGAGGAGAAGATCGCGGAACTCGTCAACGAAGACCGCATCAAGGGCATCTCCGCAATCCGCAACGAGAGCGACCTGCACGAGCCGGTCCGGCTGATCCTCGAACTCAAGCGGGACGCCGATCCCGATGTCGTGCTCAATCAGCTCTACCAGTTCTCGTCGCTGCAGACCTCCTTTTCGCTCATTTTTCTCGCGCTGGTCGACGGAAAGCCACGGATTCTGTCCTTCAAGAACATGCTGGAGGAATTCCTGCGGCACCGCACCGCCGTGCTCCGCCGCCGCACCCAGCACCTGCTCGCCAGGGCCCGCAGCCGCAAGCACACGGTCGAAGGCCTTCTGGTTGCGCTGGCCAATATCGACGAGGTCATCCGCATCATCCGCAGTTCGAAGTCGCAGGCCGAAGCCAAGGAGCGACTGGTGCAGATCCAGACGCCGGCGGCGCTGCTGGAGCGGGCGCTCGGCCCCGAGGGCTTCGCCGTCATGCAGGAGGAGCGGGGCCCGGCGGAGACCTACGGACTCTCGCCGGTGCAGGCCGACGCGATCCTGCGGCTCACGCTCGGTCAGTTGGTGAATCTCGAACAGGAGAAACTCGGCGGGGAGCACCGTGAACTGCTCGCCAAGATCGGTGAGTTTCGGCGGATCCTTTCGAGCGAGGCCAACATCAAGGCCTTGATCCGCGCCGATCTGGTGGAACTGGAGCACAAGCACGGCGACGACCGTCGGACCGAGATCAGCGGCGAGGCGGGCGACATCCGCGACATGGCCGAGCTGATCACCGAGGCCACGATGGTGGTGACGATCAGCCGGGCTGGTTATGTGAAGCGGACGCCGGCCGATGTCTATCGCGCACAGCGGCGCGGCGGCAAGGGGTTGGCCGGGGCGCGATCCGACGAAGAGGATCCGATCGAGCATCTCTTCGTGGCCAGCACGCACGACTGGCTGCTCGTGTTCACCACGCTCGGCAAGGTCTTCTCGATGCGGGTCTTTGAACTGCCCGAATTGGCCCGCGACGCGAAGGGACGGGCGCTGGTCAATCTGCTGGAGTTTGAAGCCGGCGAAAAGGTGGCCGACTGCCGGGCCGTATCGGGCTTCGAAGACTCGAATCAGTACCTCATGCTTGCGACCCGCAGTGGCGTCGTGAAGAAGACGCCGCTCGAGGAATACCGCCGGCGTCGCACCAAGGGGCTCATCGCCGTCAAGCTCCGCGAGGGGGACGAACTGGTGGACGCGGTGATCACAAAGCCTGGCGACGAACTCGTGCTTGCCACTGCCAAGGGCATGGCGATCCGCTTTCCTGAATCTGATGCCCGTCCCATGGGCCGCGACACCAGCGGCGTCCGCGGCATCAAACTGACCGCCGGGGACAGGCTCGTGGGCATGGTTGTCGCCGAACCCGACGCCACGCTGCTCACCGTCTGCGAACAGGGCTACGGCAAGCGAACGCCGTTCGGCGCCGGCACGCCGATCGCTGGCGCGGTCGCCGGCGACGAGGCCGCGGCCACTGGTGAAGAGATCGAGTCGCCCGACGCCGAGCCCGTCGAAACTGCGACGGATGAGCCGGATGCCGAAGGCGAAGGGGAGTCGAGCGGCATGCGGTATCGCACGCAGCACCGGGGCGGCAAGGGCATTCGCGACATCAAGACGACGGCCCGCAACGGGCAGGTGGTGTCGGTGGTCTCCGTGCGGGATGGCGACCAGGTGCTGATGATGACTGCACGGGGCAAGATTCAGCGGGTTAACGTCCGTGAGATCAAGTCGATCGGACGAAACACGCAAGGGGTGCGGATCATGCGGCTCGACGACGGCGACTCGCTGGCCGCCGTGGTGCCGGTGCCACCGGACGAGGCCGAAGAGACAGTGGAGCCCATCGCGGGCGAACCGCCCGTGGCATAGCCCCGGCCGAGGCGGCAAGAGTGACCGCGGTTTTTCGGGAATGAATGTTTTTAGGACGTTTGTTTCCAGTGATCATTTGGCGGAGAGTAGGCTCGCATGCGAATCGCAGTCGTCGGCACCGGATACGTTGGGCTCGTCACGGGCACCTGTTTTGCGGACAGCGGAAACAGGGTGACGTGTCTCGACGTCAATGCCGAAAAAATCGCCGGTCTCAATCGTGGTGAGATCCCGATCTACGAGCCCGGCCTCGAGGAATTGGTGGTCCGCAACGCAAAGGCGGGGCGGCTGCGGTTCTCGACCGACACCGCGGTGGCGATCCGCGACGCGCAGATCGTTTTCCTGGCGGTGGGCACGCCGCCAGCGGAGGATGGTTCCGCCGATCTCACGAGCCTCTGGAAGGTGGTCGATGCCATCGCTGCAGACCTTCCACCCCAGGCCGTCGTGGTGACGAAGAGCACGGTGCCCGTGGGCACCTGTGCCGGGATCGAGTCGCGGCTGAAGGAGCGAACCGGCAGGGACTGCCGGGTGGCGAGCAACCCTGAGTTTCTGAAAGAAGGCGCCGCCATCGACGACTTTCAGAAGCCCGACCGCGTGGTTGTGGGGGTCCGATCATCGGAGGTCGCGGACATCCTGCGGAATCTCTATCTGCCATTCCTGCGGACCGAGCATCCCTTCCTCGTGATGTCGCCGGAGAGTTCTGAGATGACGAAATACGTTGCCAACTCCCTGCTGGCCACGAAAATCAGCTTCATCAACGAGGTGGCGAATCTCTGCGAGCGGATGGATGCCGACATCGACGACGTCCGCCGCGGAATCGGGCACGATAGCCGGATTGGATTCGCCTTTCTCTTTCCCGGAGTGGGCTACGGCGGCAGCTGTTTTCCCAAGGACGTGCAGGCGCTCGCCGCGATGGCCCGCTCCAAGGGAGTGGTGCCGAGAATTCTCTCAGCCGTCCACGAGACGAATCTCGCGCAGAAGCAGGTGCTTGGCGATAGGATTGCCGCCCACTTCGGCGGCCGGCTCGAAGGCCGCCGAATCGCCGTCTGGGGGCTGGCCTTCAAGCCACGAACGGACGACGTTCGCGACGCCCCCGCGATCGACCTGCTCGAGCGGTTGCTGGCTGTCGGTGCCCAGATCACCGTTTACGACCCGGAAGCGATGGAAAACGTGCGGGCCATCCATGGCGACAGGCTGACATATGCCGACGGCCCCATGGAGGCACTCGACGGCGTTGATTGTCTCGCCATCGTCACGGAATGGGGCGATTTCCGGCGGCCGGACTTCGACGAGATGATCCGCCGGATGCGGTCGCCGACGGTGTTCGACGGACGCAATCTCTACCTCCCGGCGGAGATGCGGGCCCGTGGATTCGAATACCACTCCATCGGCAGGGCCGCGACCGCGTGAGCCGGTTTCGGCACGTCGGACGTGTGCCCGCACGGGAGCGTTGAACGGTTTCTGTCATTGTCGTGACAGGCGGCCGGATCTGCCGCTTGCTACCCGCGGCGTTTGACCGCCGAATTGCCGGGGATTAGAGTCCGTGGCTTCCTGGGGAGCCGTTCTGACTCACAACCCCGCCCCGCATTGCTTGTTGCGTTTGCGTCGTCCCTCGCCACCTTCCCGCGGAGCTTCGTCGAATCGTGAAACCTTCATCTGCCTCGCTCGCCGTCGCCGCGGCCGTCATCGTCGGATCGCTTTCCTCCCTGGCGGAGGCCGCCACCACTGCCACTGCCGCCAGCGGGATGGCAGAAACGGCATGGTTCTTCGGTCCGTTTGGATTCTGGTGGCTCGTCGGAGTGGCCGGGGCTTCGCTGGCGCTCTATCAGGCCTGGCAATTTTTCCAGTGGATGGAAGCGCAGTCAGCTGGCACGCCGAAGATGATCGAGATCGCCGGCTACGTGCGAACCGGTGCCGACGCCTACCTCCGGCAGCAGTACAAGGTCGTGGGCTGGGTGTTCCTCGCCATTGCAGCGCTGCTCGCCTGGATGGCGTTCGGACTGGGCGTGCAGAGCGGCTGGGTGCCGTTCGCCTTTCTCAGCGGCGGCCTGTTCTCCGGTCTTGCCGGTTGGTTCGGCATGAAGACGGCCACGCTTGCGAGCAGCCGAACGGCCGCCGGCGCCGAGCGGTCGCTCAACGAAGGCCTGCAGGTCGCCTTCCGATCGGGGGCGGTGATGGGGCTCACCGTCGTCGGGCTCGGGCTCCTCGACATCATGCTCTGGTTCTTCGTGTTGTATTGGCTCGTTCCCGGCCTCGGCTTCAAGCCGATGTCGCTCGAGGAGATCACGGTCACCATGCTCTGCTTCGGCATGGGCGCCAGCACGCAGGCCCTCTTTGCCCGCGTGGGCGGCGGCATCTTCACGAAAGCGGCCGACGTGGGGGCCGACCTCGTCGGTAAGGTCGAGGCTGGCATTCCGGAGGACGATGCCAGAAATCCTGCCACGATCGCGGATAATGTCGGGGACAACGTCGGCGACGTGGCCGGCATGGGCGCCGACCTCTACGAGAGCTACTGCGGCAGCATCCTCGCCACAGCCGCCCTCGGCGTGGCCGCCTTCCAGGGCGACTACCGGATGCAATTGGCCGCCCTGTTTCTGCCGATGGCCATCGCCTCGGTGGGCACGCTGCTCTCCATCTGGGGTATTTTCCAGGTCCGCACGCAAGAAGACTCCTCGCAGAAGTCGTTGCTCGCGGCGCTTGCCAATGGGATCAATTTCTCGACCCTCGCGATCGTCGGAGCAACGTTCGTCCTCTCCTA
>Ga0247835_1000950_pt1 | contig 38250 bp, 35 predicted proteins | sample LaCtaG_3_FD_189912 | JGI IMG/M metagenome (GOLD analysis project Ga0247835, IMG submission 189912) | Freshwater microbial communities from meromictic Lake La Cruz, Castile-La Mancha, Spain - LaCruzMarch2015_13.5m | ecosystem: Environmental > Aquatic > Freshwater > Lake | place: Spain: Castile-La...
CGCGACGTGACCGCGCTACTCAAAGCCGGGGTATTGAGCCATGCACCGGATGACCGCATCGAGTTCCCGTTCGACGCGGTGAAAGTCGAGTTCCTGCTGCAAGCCGCATGATATAGAAAATATTGAATGTATAAGGGGCCAGGCTCAATTAATTTTTCGCCGCCGGCCGGATTTAATTGAACCTGGTCCCTTATAGTCCCGGCCTCGGGCCGGGTGCGGGTCTCGCGCAGATCCTCGACCTGCGGGCCTGATCCAGATTCCGACGCGTCGGCCAGTTCGACCGCCTCCCGGCGCCCCCCCGTCGCTGCGCTGCCGCTCCATGTTGAGGGCCTCGCACTCGGCGGCGAGTTGGGCCGCGTGCTGCCGGGTCGCCTCGGTCAGGCGGCGCGGTCAGGGCTGCCTATTTCTTCCCGTACGTACTGTCGTGGTCCGGGGCAATCGTCAGCAGCCGGATGAAATCGCCATCGCGATACGCCGTGGCACGGCGCACGCGGGTAATGCGCAGCGAATAGAGAGAATCGATCCCCGCGGGCGGCCTGACGCTGGAGATCTTCTCCCACTTGATGCCCGAATCGCGATAAAGCTGGTTCCAGGTCAGTCGGCGCAGCTTGCTCAGTGTCTCCAGCGCCGCAAGTCGCTCGGGCTTTTCCAGCGCAAACAAGCTGTCCTGAAAATTGGGGTTGTTGAGGTCTAGCCTGACGCGAGCCTCGGCCTCACTCCGGGCCATCAGCAAGCACTTCAAGCAACTGCTCGGTATTGGCATCGTCGGCCGGGTTGGCCGCCGCCCAAGTCAACGCCTGCTCCAAGTCGGCCGCGGCCTGGGGCAGATGCAGCCAGTGCTCGCTGTCCGGTACGACCGTGACGGTGCGCACCAGCCAGACACCGGGCTCCTGCTCCTCCACCAGCACTTGTCGGCCCGCGTACTGTTTTCCAAGGGAGATCTGGCCCTTGGTGCCAATTACCTTAACAGCGGATGGGTGTGAGGTTGGAAGCATGATTGTCTCGCGTCTTCGCCCTGTTCGATGGCACGTTAGCACCGTGCCTTGCGGTCGGCAAGGAGGACCGCGTGGTGCGAAGCAATGAGGGACAGACCACGGTTTCCAAGATGAAGGCCTTGCCTCTCGTTCGCCGCCGGGTGGCCATTGCTGCCGACGCATTCGTCGAGGTAGTCATCTGGCAAGTTCCCATACCGGTTTCGCCATCGTTGCATCGCTTCAAGTACCGGCTTGCGTACATCGTTGACGATCGCTGCGTGCTGCGCTATGACAACGAACGGGGAAAGGGTGACCATCGGCACTCGGAAACAGCCGAAGCGCCTTATGTTTTTCTGACACCGGATCGTCTGATGTCCGACTTTGAAGCCGACGTGGCGAGGTGGAATCGTGAAAACCGTCATTCTTGAAGTGCGCTCCCTCAAAGAAACCCTGGCCGAGGCCGCGCGCGCAATGGACACGGGGTGTTCGCAGCCCGAGGCGCGTATCGCTTTCGCGACACCCGAACTGCTATGGGAGGTGCTGACCGTAAGGCGCTGGGAGCTTCTCAAGGCGCTGTGCGGCGCCGGCCCCGTGTCTATCCGGGAGGCCGCGCACCGCGTCGGGCGGGACACCAAGGCGGTTCATCGCGACGTGACCGCGCTACTCAAAGCCGGGGTATTGAGCCATGCACCGGATGACCGCATCGAGTTCCCGTTCGACGCGGTGAAAGTCGAGTTCCTGCTGCAAGCCGCATGATATAGAAAATATTGTATAGTTCGGCTAGGAAATATGTTTGGCGACGTACAGCAAGGCGCCAGCTTTGGCCACTCGAGCCGCCTCCAGGGCCATGGCCTGGCGCCGGGCTTAGACAATAGAAGCCGATAACAACTATCGGACCCTGGGGTGCAGGAAATTCGTGTTCGGGACGCTGCCGGCGCGTTCCGGATCGTCTATGTGGTGAAGCTCGCGGACGCCGTCTATGTGCTGCACTGCTTTCAGAAGAAGACGCAGAAGACCAGCAAGCCGGACCTGGACTTAGCCGAGAAACGTTAGCGGAAATTGCTGAAAGAGCTGAATTTATGATTAAAAAAGAGAATAAGGGGCCAGGCTCAATTGAGGGAATAAGGGGCCAGGCTCAATTAATTTTTCGCCGCCGGCCGGATTTCATTGAGCCTGGCCCTTTATCCGTGGCCCCTTATCTGGCCGTTGAGGTCTAGTCGGACCTGAGCCTCAGCCTTACTCCCGACCATCGGCATAGTCTTTAAGCAACTGCTCTGCGTTGGCATCATCGGCCGGGTTGGCCGCCGCCCAAGTCAATGCCTGCTCCAAGTCGGCCGCGGCCTGGGGCAGGTGCAGCCAGTGTTCGTTGTCCGGTACGACCGTGACGGTGCGCACCAGCCAGACACCGGGCTCCCGCTCCTCCACCAGCACTTGTCGGCCCGCGTACTGTTTTCCAAGGGAGATCTGGCCCTTGGTGCCAATTACCTTAACAGCGGATGGGTGTGAGGTTGGAAGCATGATTGTCTCGCGTCTTCGCCCTGTTCGATGGCACGTTAGCACCGTGCCTTGCGGTCGGCAAGGAGGACCGCGTGGTGCGAACCCAGGACCGATGGTTCACGATGGATAAAAGCCGGTGTCACTGGTCTCTTGCAGGGAATAGGGGCAGACCTCCGGGAAGGTGCTTTCCTCCAGGTTTGTCTCTTTGACGGCCAGGAGTCGTGCGAGGCGGTAAGCCTTGGGGATCGCCTCGTGCTCCAGAATCACCGCGAAGCTGGGGTTCTCATCCAGCAGGTCTTGCAGCGACAGCCGTTGCTCCTTGATCGTCGCTGCCCAACTTCTGCTTCGCATCTGCGGTTGGAACTGCCATTTCAGCAAATGCGCGAGGAGGACCTTCAGGCGGCTGATCAATTCGCGTCGCTCTCTTGCTCCCATGGCGTCCAGTTCCTCGATGAGATGATCCAGATCGATCTCGGCAAAGCGATGACCGCGCAGGAGGTCCGCTTGTTGCTGAGACCAGGCGTGGAAGTCTTGTTCGTAGGTCGGGGTGTTCATTGGTGCACTCGGGTAATCGGTTCGGGCGGTCTCGCTCAGGTTATCGGCCAAGGGGGCTCGTGGGATGCCGGCCCCAAGCGAGCAACCCGCGGCCGGGTCTATGCGGCCTGGCGGCGGTTGCGTGCATCCCACCCCTCGCACGCCAATCCGATATAGATGGGGATGGGCTTCTGGCCGGTGTTGTAATAGATGATGGTGCGGCGGGAGAGCCCCAGTGCCTGGGCCGCGGTAGTGAGCGTGAGTCCATTGCGCTTCATCCAGGTATTGAAATCGGCCGTGGGAAAGGCGGTGCCGGACTGCTCGCGGGCCAGACGGATCAATGCCGCGATGGAGAACCCCCGGTCGATTCCTGGCCAGTCGATGCCGTGGCCCCAGTCGGATACGACAACAGCCGCAAACTGGTCGGGAGCAATCAGCGGTTCGTAGCCGCTGGAGCCGATGATCGCGGTCGCGTCGATGGTCAGAGTTTTTCCGTCGCAGAGATCGAGTTCAATGGTCGCTGGGGGAATCGCCCTGGCGGCAACAATGGTCAGCATGGACGGTTACCTTACAATTTTGGGTTGAGGTTTCGCCGTGCGATTCACCCGGCGGGCGATCTGGGTGCTGGAGCTATCCTAGTATATTTCTTGGCGAGCTTGGCGCCTTGGCGTGAGAAAATGCCGAACCTAGGCTACAAGCCAATGCCGTTAAGTTAAGCGCTGCTGGCTCCCACGCGGATGCAGGGGAGCAAGAGCGGGCGCTCCGCGTCCAGTAACCAAAAGGGACGCGGAGCGCCCGCACGGCATTCCCACGCTGGAGCGTGGGAACGAGAGGCTCGCGGCGCACCGCCCCGGGCTTAACGATCCGCCTAAAGCGGCCCCGCCATCCGGGGACCTTCAAACAACCGCGAACTCTGATGGTGGGGCTCGCTTCTGAGGCGGCTTGTTAGGCCATGCACAACCAGGAATGCAGGGTTTGTAAGTATTTTTCTTCCCTTTGCACGGAAGAACGCAGAGCCGAAATGAAGGCGGACAGAGAAAGTGGTGCCGATCCTTAAGCCATTGATTGGGGGCGATGCCGCAGATACCCTCCGAAGTTTATCGGCGGAGAGCACGACAGCGTGACTAGTTTCGCTTTTCCATTCATGCCTGGAAACGAATGGTGCGGTGAGTATTCGGCCTAACTTAACGGCATTGGGCTAGAAGCTTCTTGCCGCAGGGACCTGGATTTCGCTGCGCTCCATCCAGGCTACGACCTACCCCCCAGAAAGAGCTAAGACGGCTCGCGGTCGGGTCAGGGTTCCAGTCCCTCGATCCCGGCGAGGAAGTCGTTGACCTGCTGATGCAGCAGGGCCGCGGCGCGCCGCAAGCGGGAGGCGACCAGGCGTTCCCGCTCCCAGTCGAGTTCAAAGGTATAGCAATTGCGGAAGACGTGGCGAAAACCGCGGAAATCGTCCAGCAGACGATAGAGTTCATCGTCGATTACCGCCGGACGATGGCCGGGGACCGCAAGGCGCATGCGCCGCAGCAGGTCCGCGTGCCAGGTGTCGCGGCCGAGGTCGTTCTCGAAATAGGCGGCAATGGCGCGAAAGATGTTCTCGCAGCCGTTGTAGAAGTTGTGCAGCAGGTAGCCGATGGCGCCGCGATCATAGTCGCTCACCGCGTGCGCCTCGCAGGTCAGATAGTGCTCGGCGGTGGCGAAGGTCTGTTCCAGACGCGCGAGCTTGGCCAGCTCGTCGCGCACATCGGCGCACAGCAGTTCAGGGATGCGGGCCATCGATCAACTCTCCGCGGGCGATGATCTTGCCGACCAGCGCCGGGTCATCGTCCTGGGTCAGCAGGTCCAAGGGTCGGCCCAGGGCCTGTTCCAGATCGTGCCGCAGGTCCCAGTAGGTCGCCGCGGGGACATCCATGACCAGTAAGTCGACGTCCGAGCGCGCATGGGCGCGACCCTCGGCGATGGAGCCGAACAGATAGGCGCGCCCGACACCGTAGCGACGCAGGATCGGCGGCACCTCGCGGAGGACCAGGTCACGCAGCCGAGTCGACTCGGCGCTGGTCGCTGCCTGCTCGCGCGCCCACCGGGCCTTGAGCTTGCTGAAATCGAAGGGCGGTCGCGTGTTGTCGGCGGTCGGCTGCATGGAATTCGCGCGGTCGTGGCTTCGTTACGCCGCAAAGTGTGTCACACATGGATGTCAAGCGGCTAGTACCTTATTTCGCCTGATCGTGCGCCGCTCAAGCCCCGAAGGGGCGCGACCTACCAGCCCAAGGCAACGCCCTGGGTATGAGGGATAACCGACCCCAGCCCTGAAAGGGCGTGACATAGGCAATCCCGCCGTTGTGTCACGCACTTTCAGGGCTAAACCGAAAAAACAACGCTAACCCAGGGCGTTGCCCTGGGCTGGTATGTTCGACCCCGTTGGGGTCGGCATGCGACATAGAGTGGAATGGGGGCCTTGGTCACAGCTCCGGCCACGCAGCATCGTAGGGTGGACAAGCGCAGCGCAGTCCACCAGCAACGGCGCGGGATTCGGTGGACTGCGCTAGCGCTTGTCGGCCTTGATCATGATCCCGGCCACTGGGAGCGCCGCACCCCAGTGCGGCGCGATCTCTCAAACAACTGCGGCGTCGCATGTTGCCGATAGGCCGGGCCGCACTGGGGTGCGGCGCTCCCAGTCGGTCGGCCTGAGGGCCGACCTGCAAGCGTCGCCGGCCGGAACGATGATCAAGGCCCGCTTGTCCACCCTATGGCCGGAATTATGATCAAGGCCGAATGGGGTACTGGCAGGGATTCAATCATATCGCAGCAGCGTTACAAGCACAGGACGCGACCCTCAAGCAAAAAAAAGGGCGCCCGAAGGCGCCCCATCTTTTTTCGGCGCTAGCCGAAAAAAGGACTAGTTGATCTTGGGGTCCAACTCGCCCTTGGCGTAGCGGTTGGTCATGACTTCCAGGGACAGGGGCGTGATCTTGCTGGCCCAGCCGGCGGTGCCGAAGGCTTCATAGCGTGCCTTGCAGATGCCGTACATGGCCTTGGTGGCGACCGCCAGGTACTTGCGGGGGTCGAATTCCTTCGGGTGTTCGGCGAAGAACTGACGGATGGCGCCGGTGGAGGCCATACGCAGATCGGTGTCGATGTTGATCTTGCGCACGCCGTGCTTGATGCCTTCCACGATCTCGGCGACCGGTACGCCATAGGTCTCGCCCATGTCGCCGCCGAACTTGTTGATGATGGCGAGCCACTCCTGGGGCACGGAAGATGAACCGTGCATGACCAGGTGGGTGTTGGGGATGCGGGCGTTGATCTCCTTGATGCGCTGGATGGCCAGGATGTCGCCGGTGGGCGGGCGGGTGAACTTGTAGGCGCCGTGGGAGGTGCCGATGGCGATGGCGAGCGCGTCGACCTTGGTCTTGGCGACGAAGTCAGCGGCCTCTTCGGGGTCGGTGAGCAACTGGCTGTGGTCCAGCGTCCCCTCGGCGCCGACACCGTCCTCTTCGCCGGCCTGGCCGGTCTCAAGCGAACCCAGACAACCCAGTTCGCCCTCGACGGAGACGCCGCAGGCGTGCGACATGGCGACCACGGTCTTGGTCACATCGACGTTGTAGTCGTAGGAGGCGGGGGTCTTGCCGTCTTCCTGCAGGGAGCCGTCCATCATGACGGAGGAGAATCCGAGTTGGATGGAGCGCTGGCAGATGGCGGCGGAGGTGCCGTGGTCCTGGTGCATACACACCGGGATATGCGGCCACTCTTCGATGGCGGCCAGGATCAGGTGGCGCAGGAAGGGGGCGCCGGCATACTTGCGGGCACCGGCGCTGGCCTGCACGATGACCGGGGAATCGGTCTCGTGGGCGGCCTGCATCATGGCGCGCATCTGCTCTAAGTTATTGACGTTGAAGGCCGGGACGCCGTAGCCGTGCTCGGCGGCGTGGTCCAGCAGTTGACGCATTGAAATCAAGGCCATGGGGTTCTCCTCGTTGTGTGATCAGGGTTCGTGGTGGTGGTTGATGGGTTGGCGTGCGCTGTTCTTCAGGTCACGCCCTAGTCGTGCACCAAGAGCTTATGTTCGCCGACGCGCATGATCTTCATGATGTTGGTCTGTCCTTCGACACCGGAGCGATCTCCCTTGGTGATGATGATCAGATCACCGTCCTGCACGGTGCCGCTGCGCTTGAGGTCTTCGACCACCTCCATGTTGACCTCGTGGACGTTCTTGCTCGACGCGTCGAACTGTACCGGGTAGACCCCACGGAAAATCGCCATCTTACGGCGCGTCTCGGGCGCGCCTGCCATTGCATAGATAGGGATGCCGGAGCTGATACGGGACATCCAGCGAACCGTGGAGCCGGTCTTGGTGAGGGCGGCGATGGCCTTCACCCCCAGGTGATTGGCGGTATACATGGAGGCCATGGCGATGGCCTCGTCGACCCGCCCGAAGACCGAGTCGATGCGGTGCCCGGAGCGCGTGACCTGCCGCTCAGCCTCGGTGCAGATGCGGTCGAGCGCCTCCACCACCTGGGCCGGGAAGCGCCCGACCGAGGACTCGGCGGAGAGCATGACGGCATCGGTGCCGTCGAGCACGGCGTTGGCCACGTCGAACACCTCGGCCCGGGTCGGGATCGGGTTATCGATCATGGACTGCATCATCTGGGTGGCGGTGATGACCACCCGGTTGAGCTCCCGCGCGCGATGGATCAGGTGCTTTTGCACCGCCGGGAGCTTGGCGTCGCCGATCTCCACACCCAGGTCGCCGCGGGCGACCATGATCACGTCCGATGCCTCGATGATCTCATCGACCGCGTTCAGGGCCTCCGCCCGCTCGATCTTGGCGACGATGCCGCCCCGGCCGCCGGCCGCGCGCAGCAGTTCCCGGGCCAGTTCGACATCCGCGGCACTGCGCACGAAGGAGACGGCGAGATAGTCCGTCTGCAGCTCCGCGGCGAGTTGGATGTCTTCCTTGTCCTTCTCCGTCAGGGCCGGGGCCGAGAGTCCGCCGCCCTTCTTGTTGATGCCCTTGTTGTTGGAGAGCTTGCCGCCGACGACGACCGTGCAGTCGATGCGCCCGTCGGTCACAAGGTCGGCCAGCAGTTCGATGGCCCCGTCGTCGAGCAGCAGGATGTCACCCGCACGCACGTCGGCCGCCAGTTCCGGGTAGGTGGTGCCGACCTGGGTCCAGTCGCCGTCCATCAGGGGGCAGGCGGCGTCGATGGCGAAGGGGTCGCCGTTGGTCAGGGTGATGGCGCCATCGGTGAAGCGCCCGATGCGGATCTTGGGACCCTGCAGGTCCAGCAGGATGGCGATCTCCCGGCCGGCGGCCGCGGCGCGCTCACGTACCAGACGCACCCGCTCGCGGTGACGCTCGTGGGTGTCATGGGAGAGGTTCAGACGCACCACATCGACACCCGCGGCGATGATGGCATCCATCACCGCCGGGGAGTCCGTGGCGGGGCCTAGGGTCGCGACGATCTTGGTACGTCTGGGCATTGGTTAGCTCTCGGCTATCAGCTATCAGCTATCAGCCAGGGGAAGGGCGCAGCGCCCTCTTACCGACGGCTGAGGGCTGACCCCTGACGGCTTCTTCGCTCAGCCCTTCGCGCGGGCTTCGAGCATCGCGACCGCCGGCAGGGTCTTGCCCTCCAGGTACTCCAGGAAGGCCCCGCCCGCCGTGGAGATGTAGGAGACCTTGTCGTAAATGCCGTACTTCTGGATGGCCGCGATGGTGTCGCCGCCGCCCGCCAGGCTGAAGCCAGCGGCGTTGGCAATCGCCATGGCGACGGTTTTGGTGCCGCCGCCGAACTGGTCGAACTCGAAGACGCCGACGGGGCCGTTCCAGACGATGGTGCCGGCCTTGCTGATGATGTCGGCCAGTTCCTGGGCGGACTTGGGGCCGATATCGAAGATCATGTCGTCGTCGGTCACGTCGTTCGCGTCCTTGGTCACGGCCGGCTCGGTCTCCGCGAACTGCTTGCCGGTCACCACGTCGAGCGCAATCGGGATGGTCGCGCCACGCGCGGTCATCTTCTCGATCAGGGCCTTCGCCGTGGGGATCAGATCATGTTCGCACAGCGACTTGCCGACGTTGTGACCGGTGGCCGCCAGGAAGGTGTTGGCGATGCCGCCGCCGACCACGAGCTGGTCCACCTTCTCGGACAGGGCCTCGAGCACCGTCAGCTTGGTGGAGACCTTGGAGCCGCCGACGATCGCGACCATAGGCCGCGCCGGGTTGGCCAGGGCCTTCTTCAGGGCGTCCAGTTCTTCGGCCAGCAGCAGACCGGCGCAGGCAGTAGGGGCGAACTTGCCGACCCCGTGGGTGGAGGCCTGGGCGCGGTGGGCGGTGCCGAAGGCGTCCATCACGAACACATCGCAAAGGGCCGCGTACTTCTTGGCCAGTTCCTCGTTGTCCTTGCCCTCGCCCTTGTTGAAGCGGACGTTGTCGAGCAGGACCAATTCGCCGTCGGCGATGACCGGGGTGTTCTCGAAATAGTCACGGATCAGGCGCACCGGCCGGCCGAGCTTGACGGCCAGGTCCTCGGCGACCGGCTTGAGTGAGTCCGCCTCGGAGAAGACGCCCTCCTCGGGCCGCCCCAGGTGGGACATGACCATGACCCGGGCACCGGCCTTGATGCAGTGCTCGAAGGTGGGCATGGAGGCGCTGATACGGGCATCCGAGGTGACCTTGCCGTTCTTGACCGGGACGTTGAGGTCGGAACGGATCAACACCCGCTTGCCGGCGAGGTCGAGATCCGTGAGCTTGATGAAGGACATGGGGCAACCCTCTCGTGCGTGGTTAATAGAGCCGTCGGGAAAACCGCGGGGCTTTCCGGAGGACTCTTGAGGATGTGGCTAGTGGCTAGTGGCCAGTGGCTAGTGGGACCGACCCACTGACTACTGACCACTGGCCACTGACCACTTTATTTCGCGACGTGCTCGACTAAGCGCAGCATGTTGCAGGTATAACCGTACTCGTTGTCATACCAGGAGACGACCTTGACGAAGGTCGGGTCGAGCGCGATGCCGGCCCCGACATCGAAGATCGACGGGGTGGGGCAGCCGCGGAAATCGGTGGAGACCACCTTGTCCTCGGTGTAGCCGAGCACGCCCTTGAGGTCGCCGGACTCGGAGGCGGCCTTCATGGCGGCGCAGATCTCCTTGTAGGAGGCGCCCTTGACCAGTTCGACGGTGAGGTCGACGACCGAGACGTCGGAGGTCGGGACCCGCAGGGCCATCCCGGTCAGCTTGCCGTTGAGTTCCGGCAGCACCACGCCGACGGCCTTGGCCGCACCGGTGGAGGAGGGGATGATGTTCTCCAGGATGCCGCGCCCGCCGCGCCAGTCCTTGCTGGAGGGGCCGTCGACGGTCTTCTGGGTGGCGGTGGCGGCATGGACCGTGGTCATCAGGCCGCGCTTGATCCCCCAGTTGTCATGCAGGACCTTGGCCACCGGGGCCAGGCAGTTGGTGGTACAGGAGGCACCGGAGATGATGGCCTGACCGGCGTAGGTCTTGTGGTTGACCCCGTAGACGAACATCGGGGTGCTGTCCTTGGAGGGGGCGGACTGCACCACCTTCTTGGCGCCGGCGGCGATGTGCTTCTGGCAGGACTCTTCGGTCAGGAAGAAGCCGGTCGATTCGATGACGAGTTCGGCACCGACCTCGTTCCACTTCAGGTTGGCGGGGTCCTTCTCCGCGGTGAGGCGGATGGACTTGCCGTTGACGATCATGGTGGTGCCTTCGACGGCGATGTCGCCGGGGAAGTTACCGTGGACCGAGTCGTACTTGAGCATGTAGGCCAGGTAGTCGGGGTCCAGCAGGTCGTTGATGCCGACCACCTCGATGCCGGGGAAGTCCTTGGAAATGGCCCGGAAGACCATGCGCCCGATGCGGCCGAAGCCGTTGATACCAACTTTGATTGTCATGCGGTCTCTCCTGTGGAGTGGTAAAAACTGTGCCTTAGCGCGCGGGGCGCGAGGGTGAAGTCGTTGGCGGGGACCGTGCGGCCCCGCGCGCTTTGTTTAGGTTTCTGCACTTGATCTGCGAAAGACGGATGGCACGCGAAGCAAGATCGAAGCGGCTGGTGGCCACGTCTTTATTCCCCTTCGCGTTCATTCGCGTTATTCGCGGACTAATTCTCTTCTTGGGTTGCGACCGTCAAAGGACGCCCTTCACCGTGGCGACCACGTGCTCGACGGTGAAGCCGAACTCCTTGAAGAGGGCCCCGGCCGGGGCGGACTCGCCGAAGCGGTCGATGCCGACCACCGCGCCGTTGCTCCCCACGTACTTCCACCAGCCGGCGGTGACGGCGGCCTCGACGGCCACCCGGGCGGTCACGGCGCGGGGCAGGACGGATTCCCGGTAGGCCGCGTCCTGGGCGTCGAAGGTGTCGGTGGAGGGCATGGAGACCACCCGCACCGCCTTGTCGGTCAGGGCCTCGGCCGCCTTCATCGCCAGTTCCACCTCGGAGCCGGTGGCGATGATGATGGCGTCCGGGGTGCCGGCGCACTCGCGCAGCACATAGCCGCCGCGCTCGATGGCGGTGAGTTGCTCCGGGGTCCGGGCCATGTGGGCCAAGTTCTGGCGCGAGAAGATCAGGCAGGAGGGGCCGTGCTCACGCTCGATGGCGAGCTTCCAGGCCACGGCCGACTCCACCGCGTCACAGGGGCGCCAGACGCTCATGTTGGGGATCATGCGCAGCGTCGGGATCTGCTCCACCGGCTGGTGGGTGGGGCCGTCCTCACCTAAGCCCACGGAATCGTGAGTGTAAACGAAGATGGTGCGGATCTTCATCAGGGACGCCATGCGCAGGGCATTGCGGGCGTACTCGGAGAACATCAGGAAGGTCGCGCCGTAAGGGACGAAGCCCCCGTGCAGGGCGATGCCGTTCATGATGGCGGACATGCCGAACTCGCGCACGCCGTAGTAGATGTAGTTGCCGTCCGACTCGACCTTGCCGACCCCCTTGCACCCCTTCCAGAGCGTCAGGTTGGAGCCGGCCAAGTCCGCGGAACCGCCCAGCAGTTCCGGCAACAGCGGGCCGAAGCCGTTCAGGGCGTTCTGGGACGCCTTGCGGGAGGCGATGGTCTCGGCCTTGGCGACCACGGAGGCGACGAAGGCGTCGGCGGACGCGGACCAGTCGGCCGGCAGCTTGCCGCTCATGCGGCGCGTGAACTCGGCGGCCTCCTTGGGATAAGCGGCCGCATAGGCGGCGAAGCGCTCGGTCCAGGTCGCCTCGGCGCGGGCGCCGGTCTCCTTGGCGGACCAGCCGGCATAGATATCGGCCGGGATCTCGAAGGGGGCGTAGGGCCAGCCCAGGTTTTCGCGGGTCAGGGCGATCTCATCCGCACCCAGGGCCGCGCCGTGGCACTCCTCCTTGCCCTGCTTGTTGGGGGAGCCGAAGCCGATGATGGTCTGACAGCAGATGAGCGAGGGCCGGTCCTCGACCGCACGGGCCTCCTCGATGGCCGCCTTGACCGCCTCGGCGTTGTGCCCATCCGCCTTGGGGATGACGTGCCAGCCGTAGGCCTCGAAGCGCTTGGGGGTGTTGTCCAGGAACCAGCCCGGGGTGTTGCCGTGCCCGCGCACCTCGCCGTCGATGGAGATGTTGTTGTCGTCGTAGAAGGCGATCAGCTTGCCCAGGCCCAGGGCCCCGGCGAGCGAGCAGGCCTCGTGCGAGATACCTTCCATCAGGCAGCCGTCACCCAGGAACACATAGGTGTGGTGGTCGACGATGGTGTGGCCCGGCTGGTTGAACTGGGCGGCCAGGATCTTCTCGGACAGGGCCATGCCCACCGCATTGGTGATGCCCTGACCCAGGGGCCCAGTGGTGGTCTCTACGCCGGGGGCGTAGCCGTACTCCGGGTGGCCCGGGGTGCGGGAGTGCAGTTGACGGAACTGCTTGAGGTCCTCGATCCCGAGGTCGTACCCGCTCAGGTGCAGGAGCGAGTAGATCAGCATGGAGCCGTGCCCGTTGGAGAGCACGAAGCGGTCCCGGTCAGCCCAGTGGGGGTTGCCCGGGTTGTGCTTCATGAAGTCGTTCCACAGGACCTCGGCGATGTCGGCCATGCCCATGGGTGCGCCGGGGTGGCCTGAGTTGGCCTTCTGGACTGCATCCATGCTGAGCGCACGGATCGCGTTGGCAAGTTCTCTGCGTGAGGACATGGCCCCTCCTGAATATTATTAAGACCAGTGTGTTGCGCTATCCACCGCGAGCCGGTCAGGGACCGGGCGGCGGTACTGCGTGCGCGGTGGCGAGGTGGCCGGGGCGCTGGTGGATGGCTCATCCACGGCGGCTTCAGCGGACCTGGTCAGGGTCCGCGCGCCTGTCTGCACCCCGGGGCCTCGCTCGCCCGGCCGGATTCCGGGCACGTCCCCCGAAAATCAAAGCGAGCTTATGCCCGCAAAGCGAGAGGCTTGTCAATTCCGGATACTGAGAATTAACCCGGGGCGGACCCGGCGGCGCCGCACCGGTCCGCCCCGGCGGCGCCGATCAGCCCGCCCGCCACTTGATCGAACAGCCCATGCTCGGCGTCTGCGCGGCGGGTCCGCGCCCGGTCTGTGCCACGCCGCGCATCGCCTCGAACAGGTCGCGGCGTACGTCCGGCGCCGCCGCCTCCCGGCGGCTCTCGTCCAGCCGGCCGCGGTACTGGAGCTCGAGCGCGGCGTTGTAGCCGAAGAAATCGGGCGTGCACACGGCGCCGTAGGCGCGCGCAACCTCCTGCGTCTCGTCGAACAGGTAGGGGAAGGGGTAGCCGAACTCGGCCGCCACCAGGCGCATGTTCTCGAACGAGTCCTCGGCGTAGTCGGCCGGATCGTTGGACATGATCCCGACGCAGCCGATGCCGAGCGCCGTCAGGTCGTTCACGTCACGCAGGATGCGTTCGCGCACCGCCTTGACATAGGGGCAATGGTTGCAGATGAACATGACCAGGAGGCCGTTGGCCCCCCGGCAGTCGTCCCGGGTCCAGACCCGGCCGGCCACGCCGGGGAGCGCGAAGTCCGGCGCCGGGGCGCCGAAGTCGCAGACTGGGGGTTGCACTGACGCCATAAGTCGCCCTCCGGGGTCTTGCGGATGTTACGGCTCCCATGGTAACCGTTTCGGTCGGGAATCCAAATCCCTCGTAATAGGGTTCACGCCCGGGCGTGCCCGAGCGGCGGCCGGTCCAGCCCCGGGGCTCGTTTTTGGCGTCCAAAGCCGCTATGCTTATCGGCTTTCCCTCCCGACCACTGCCCCGATCGCGTTCAAGAAGGCCATGAGCAAAGACTACATCTTCACCTCCGAGTCAGTTTCCGAAGGCCATCCGGACAAGATGGCGGACCAGATTTCCGACGCGGTGTTGGACGAGATCTACCGTCGTGACCCCAACCACGCCAAGGCGCGGGTGGCCTGCGAGACCCTGGTGAAGACCGGTTTTGTCATGCTGGCGGGGGAGATCACCCTGACCGACGCGGACCTGAAGATCGACTACGAGCGGGTCGTGCGTCAGGTCGTCAACGAGATCGGCTACGACAACTCCGAGGTCGGTTTTGACGGCCACACCTGCGGCGTGCTGGTGGCCTTGGGCGAGCAGTCCCGCGACATCGATATGGGTGTAAACCGGGAGACCGAAGAGGCCCAGGGTGCCGGCGACCAGGGGCTGATGTTCGGCTATGCCACCAACGAGACGGATCTCCTGATGCCGGCCCCGATCGACTATGCCCACCGCTTATGCAAGCGCCAGGCGGAGGTGCGCAAGAACGGGACCCTGCCCTGGCTGCGCCCGGACGCCAAGTCCCAGATCACCTTCCGCTACGAGGACGGCAAGCCGGTGGCGATCCAGGCCGTGGTGCTCTCCACCCAGCACAGCCCGGACGTGAGTCTGGTCACCCTCCAAGAGGCGGTGATGGAGGAGATCATCAAGCCCGTGCTCACGGAGACCGGCTGGCTCAAGGCCGACACCCGCTACCACATCAACCCCACCGGCAAGTTCGTGATCGGCGGCCCCGTGGGTGACTGCGGGCTGACCGGGCGCAAGATCATCGTCGACACCTACGGCGGCATGGCCCGTCACGGCGGCGGTGCCTTCTCCGGCAAGGACCCGTCCAAGGTGGACCGCTCCGCCGCCTATGCCGGGCGCTATGTGGCCAAGAACATCGTCGCCGCGGGCCTCGCGGACAAGCTGGAGATCCAGATCTCCTACGCGATCGGGGTGGCCGAGCCGACCTCCGTGTCCATCGACACCTTCGGCACCGCCAATGTCAGCGAGCACCGGATCATCGAGCTGATCCGCGAGCACTTCGACTTGCGCCCGTACGGGATCATCCGCATGTTGAACCTGGGCAACAAGGACTTGATCAAGTACCGCACCACCGCCGCCTACGGCCACTTCGGGCGCAGCGAGCCGGGCTTCACCTGGGAGCACACCGACAAGGCCGAGGCCCTGCGCGCGGCGGCGGGTATCTAAGTTCGGAAATCCGTCCGCGAAAAACGCGAAGGAAACTTCGTTCGCGTCGTTCGCGGACTCGTTGTCGTTGTCGTTGTCGTTGTCGTTGTCGTTGTCGTAATCGTAATCGAAGAAGCGAGGCAATTTGGGGTGTGAGAGAATTCGGGGCGCGACGAAAATCTCGACAACGACAACGAAAATGGCGCTCAAGGCACTCTCTAATTTGCTTGTTTAACTTATTTGTGAATCGCTCCTAATTCGTTGGGCGGGGTTTTACCCCCGGCCTCTCGCGTCCATTGTTACGCGATCAAATTCACCAAACCTCGCTACCGAGGAGCGTTGCGACCTGGAGGCCCCCGCTGGGGCGCTCCAGGCCAGGCTCGGCGGCCGGGTCGACCTCACAACGGCGCTCACTCACGTTTAACTCCGGAGCTAAACCCATGAGTGAGTTCACCGATTACAAGGTCGCCGACATGTCCCTGGCCGCCTGGGGGCGAAAGGAAATGCGTATCGCCGAGACCGAGATGCCGGGCCTGATGGCCCTGCGCAAGAAGTTCGGCCCGACCAAGCCGCTGGCCGGCGCCCGGGTCACCGGCAGCCTGCACATGACCATCCAGACCGCGGTCCTGATCGAGACCCTGGTCGAACTCGGTGCCCAGGTCCGCTGGGCCTCCTGCAACATCTTCTCCACCCAGGACCACGCCGCCGCCGCCATCGCCGCCGCGGGCATCCCGGTCTACGCCTGGAAGGGCGAGACGCTTGAAGAATACTGGTGGTGCACCGAGCAGGCCCTGAACTGGCCCGACAGTGCCGGCCCCAACATGATCCTGGACGACGGCGGCGACGCCACACTCCTGGTCCACAAGGGCGTCGAGTATGAGAAGGCTGGCGCTGTCCCCGCCCCCACGGCGGACGACAATGAGGAATGGACCGCCATCCTGGGGCTCCTGGCCCGCACCTTCGAGCGCGATCCCCAGCATTGGCACAAGGCCGCGGCGGGTATCCGGGGCGTCACCGAGGAGACCACCACCGGCGTGCACCGTCTCTATGAGATGGCCCGTGCCGGGACCCTGCTCTTCTCCGGCATGAATGTGAACGACTCGGTCACCAAGTCCAAGTTCGACAATCTCTACGGCTGCCGCGAGTCACTGGTGGACGGCATCAAGCGCGCCACCGACGTCATGATCGCCGGCAAGATCGGCATGGTCTGCGGCTATGGCGACGTGGGCAAGGGCTGCGCCCAGTCGCTGCGCGGCCTGGGCGCCACCGTCTGGGTCTCAGAGATCGATCCGATCTGCGCCCTGCAGGCGGCGATGGAGGGCTTCCGCGTCGTGACCATGGAAGAGGCCGCCCCGCTCGCGGACATCTTCGTCACCGCCACCGGTAACCTGCGGATCATCACCCACGACCACATGGCCGCCATGAAGGACCAGGCGATCGTCTGCAACATCGGTCACTTCGACAATGAGATCGATGTTGCCGGCATCAGCAAGTACCGGTGGGAAGAGATCAAGCCCCAGGTGGACCATGTCATCTTCCCGGATGGCAAGCGGATCATCCTGCTGGCCCAGGGGCGGCTGGTGAACCTGGGCTGCGCCACCGGCCACCCGAGCTTCGTCATGTCGGCGAGCTTCACCAACCAGGTGCTGGCCCAGATCGAGCTCTACGGTGATCCGGCCAAGTATCCGGTCGGAGTCTATATCCTGCCCAAAAGCCTGGATGAAGAGGTCGCGCGCCTGCACATCGGCAAGATCGGCGCCCATCTCACCACCCTGACGCAGACTCAGGCGGACTATATCGGCGTGTCGGTGGACGGGCCCTATAAGCCCGATCATTACCGGTACTAGGACCATCGGGCAGGGGTGCCCGTAGGGTGTGCCGTGCGCACCCTACGGGCCGCGGTTGAACCTGGAAGAAGCATTGGTTTCACGCAAAGACGCAAAGACGCAAAGTTTTTTGATACGACATCTCTCTTGCGCGGTTCAACTGCCGGGTGACGGGATCATCGCTTGCAGTGTTCTATTTTTCTTCGTGTTCTTTGCGTCTTTGCGTCTTTGCGTGAGCAATTGCCGATTCCAGGCTAACGACCATGTACTGTCTTGGACACCCCGACCCATGAAAGGGCCGCCGTAGGGGCGGGTTTGAAACCCGCCCCTACGTGGTCGCATCGCGGCGGGACCTGGCCACCAAGGATGAGCCCGACCTGACTTTCACGGTAAACGCAACGGCGTGGGTATGGCGGGTGCGCACGGCGCACCCTACGACCGCGCCCCCTGTCCGACGGTCCGGGCCTTTGCGCTCGGGAGTACCGACCTGTATCTCCACAGCCCCTCAAGGGCGCAACACTCCAGCCCAGGGCCGCGCCAGCATGAACGCCACCGATCACCACCGACCCAGCTTCAGCTTCGAGCTCTTCCCCCCCAAGACCCCGGAGGGGAGCGCCAAGCTCAAGACGGTCATCGCCGAACTCGCGGCCGTCGGGCCCGAGTATTTCTCAGTCACCTATGGGGCCGGCGGCTCCACCCGCGAGGGGACCTTCGAGACCGTCGCCTGGCTGCGCGCCCAGGACCTTGAGACCGCGCCGCACCTCGCGTGTATCGGCTCCAACCCGGAGGAGGTCCGCGGCCTGCTCGACGGCTATCGTGCCCAGGGCATCCACCGCATCGTCGCCCTGCGCGGGGACCTGCCATCGGGTACCGGGACCGGCTCCGCCGGGGCCTTCCGCTACGCCAATGAACTGGTCACCTTCATCCGCGCCGAACACGGTGCCCACTTCCATATCGAGGTGGCCGCCTATCCCGAATACCACCCCCAGGCAGCCAATCCGGCGCGCGACCTGGAGAACTTCAAGCGCAAGGTGCAGGCAGGGGCCGACTCCGCCATCACCCAGTATTTCTACAATGCCGATGCCTATTTCGGCTTTGTCGAGGCGGCCCGCGCCCAGGGGGTCGAGGTCCCGATCGTCCCCGGCATCATGCCCATCACCAACTACACCCAGTTGGCCCGTTTTTCCGACGCCTGCGGGGCCGAGATCCCGCGCTGGGCGCGGCGCCGGCTGGAGGGGTACGGGGACGACCTGGAGGCCCTGCGCGCCTTCGGACACGAGGTGGTCCTGCGCCTGTGCCGCAACCTGCTCGACGGCGGCGCGCCCGGACTGCACTTCTACACCATGAACCAGTCCGGCCCGACGCTGCGTCTGTGGGCGGACCTGGGCCTCGCGGCCTGAGGGCGGTCCGGTCATGCACCGCCTGCTGAGCATTGTCTGCGCGGCGCTCCTGGGTGCCTGTGCGGCACACCCCGGCCCGAATACGCCATCCGGTAATCTCACCATCACGGTGGTCGGCGTCAGGGGTGCCTGCGTCCGCAATCTGGTTGCGAACGCGATCATTGCGCGCGACTACGCGATCAAGTCGCGCAGCGACTACCAGATCATTGCCGGCCGCCCGCGTCCTGAGCTCAAGGTCGAAGAGCGTCTCTCGATTGTTTTCCTGCCCCAGTCGGCCGGCGGGGCGCTGAAAATCGTCATCTATGCCGATTCAGTCTCCCATCCCGGCACCGCGTTCGAGTCATTTCAGCCGACCCGCCCCACCCAGCTCGAGCAAGAACACGTCGATGTCCTCAAAGCCAGGATCCAGAGTGCCTGCGCCGCTCAGGCGGTGTAATCCAGATAGCGCTCCAGGCCCAGGATGGTGTCGGGATTGACCATGAAGGGCCGGGGATCGCCGACCAGGGCGTAGTAGCGGTCGTCGCGGCCGGGGAAGGGGTGCAAGGCGACGCAGGCCTCCCACCATTGGGCCTCGGCCAGCACCCATTCGGCGTCATCGTGCGGGAAATACAGGGCGCTGCGGCGGCTCTGGAGCTGCGCGGCGACGCCTTCCGGGGCGCGCGAGGCGGTGGCTGACGCGTACTGGGCGTCGATCTCGGCGTCGTCGTAGAACAGCATCAGTTCTGCCTGGCCGCGGGCGTTGACCAGGAGGTAGCCGTGGGGCCGACTCACGGCGTAATATTCGACGATGCCCCGGTCCGCGCAGACTTGGTTGAAGAACCGGGCAAAGGCGTCATCCCCCCAGATCACGGGGTCGGCGGCATTGAGTACCTTGGTGATCAGCTCGGTCCCCAGTTCGAGAAAGCGGAACTGGAAGCGCTGGATCGCCAGGTTGAGCTCGGTGTCCAGGCGCGGGTGGAGCTTGGGCAGGTACATGTCGATCAACCCCTCGTTGAAGGCATGGACGGCCAGGGCCTCATCCGCCTGCCCGGTCAGCAGGATGCGTTTGCAGGGGAAATGGGCGAGTTGGCGGCAGAGGTCGAGCCCGGACATCTCCGGCATCTGGTAGTCGATGACCACGACGCTCACCAGGCCAAAGCGTGAACGGTTGAAAACCCGCATATAGATCATGGATGTGTCGAAAGAGACCACCTGTTCGAGCCCCTCGCGGTCGCCCTCCGCCGGGTAGGAGTCCCAACAGTCCAAGTCCAGCGCGGCTTGCAGCCGGCCGCTCTTGATCTCCGCCAGGAGTTCACGGGGGGACTCGAACCGTAGGAAGGGGATCCCGCCACCCAGGCGCAACGGCAGCAGATTCAGGAAGGCGCGGTCGTCGTCGACGAACACGACGCGCGTGGGGTGGTAGAAGGGGAGGCACCTGCGGGTTCTGATGGTCATATCCGGCGCACATCGCGTAGGAGTGGGGCGCGGCGGTCGCACGGTGAGCGTGCGCCGATCACCCGCGCATTCTACTCAACCAAACTGCACGAGGGGTCGCCGCAGTGCAGGAATTTCAGATCCCCATTGGTCTCATCGTAATAGCTGACGATGGGCCGTCCGTCGGCGCCGAGTGCGATGCTGGTATGCCAGCCCACGGAGCCGTTGGTGTCGGGCGCGGTGATCCGTACACTGGTGCAGGCGCGGTCGCTGCACCGGGCGATCTTCAGATTGCTGTTGGTGTGGTCGTGATAGCTGATGATCGGATGGCCGTCGGCGCCCAGCGTCATGGCCGCGTTGGAGCCGACCGAGCCATTGCCGTCGAGCACCTCGAGTGCCGCCTTGGTGCAGTCGGCCACGGCACAGCGGGCGAGCTTGAGGTTGTCGTTGAAGAAGTCCCAATAGGCGATGATCGGCAGACCGTCGTCGGGGACCACGATATCAGTCCCCAGACCGACGCCGCCCATGTCCACCGCCGTCACCCGGGCGGAGGAGCAGGACACGTTGGCACACTGGGCGACCTTGAGGTCGCGGCGCGTCACGTCGAAGTAGCTGATGACCGGATGACCATCGGCGCCGAGCGCGATGCTGGTGTACCAGCCGACATTGCCCGCACTGTCCACGGTGTTGCGCTCGACCTCGGCACAGTCCGGGTCGAGACAATGGGCGACCTTCAGGTCCCCCCTGGTCTTGTCGTAATAACTGATGACCGGCAGCCCGTCACGCCCAAGCATGAGTGACGTATGCTGTCCGACTTGGCCCTCGGCATCGATCGCCCGAGGCTTGAAGGTTCGGCACTCAGGGTCGTCACACCGGATGAACTTGAGGTCCTTGCGGGTGTTGTCGAAATAACTCATTCGCGGCAGGCCGTCGGGTCCAACGATCAGCGAGTTGGACCACCCCACGTCGCCCTCGGTGTCCATGGCCAGGACGACGGCAGTGGCGCAGGACGGGTCCCGACAGCGTGCGAGCTTCAGGTCGCGATTGGTGTAGTCGAGATAGAGGATCAGGGGGTTGCCATCGGCGCCCAAGGCGGTGGCGGTTGACCAGCCGACGTCGCCCCCACGGTCGATGACCTGGATCTGATTGGTGCCGGGGGCCCCCGAGCGGACGGCGGCGGGGTCGCCGGGGGCCGGCGGCGCGCCTATGACCAATTTGTAAACATCGAAGCGTGTCCGGTCATTGCCGGCGATCACGGTCAGCAGGTGGGTGCCGCTGTCGGTGAGGTCCGCCGCCAGCGGGTTGGTGACCAGATGGGTGTCGCTGGCGCTGGCCAAGGTCAGGACGGCCGTATCGAGCTTGACCGTAGGCAGGCGGTGGCCGCCGAAATTCTCGCCGGAGATGGTCAGGCGCCGCGTGTCCGTGTCCAGGACGGCACCGGTGATCAGGAGTTGCGGCTCATCCGACCAGAACCCGTCGGCGGGTACTGGCCGCTGCGCGGGCGCCGACCGGCCCTCCGCCTCCTTGGGGGCAGGGTCTGGGGGGGCTGCGGCGGCGCTGGCGAACGCCATCACGACCGCCAAGCTCAGTAACAGAAAGGGCGCACGCATCAGGAACCAGTCTTCGATCGGGGATGAGGGGTTGGTGACGATCTTAGGCCGCAATCCCGGATGGGAGTGTCGCCTGGTTCTGGATTCAGCAGGTCGTCGGCTGATATTGCAGTTTACCTGGGGAAAATGTCTCTCTACGCGGGCGGATGTCGCGGAAATTGTGTTCGTCTCGGCCCATACTCTCACAATGACAGCCAACCCCCGGGGGAGACCGTGACCGCCGAGCGCATGATCCGACGCTACGCCGCCTTCTTTCGCGGCTGGGCGCAAGCCTTTGGGGAGCACCGCCCACTCGGGGACGCCGCCGCGGGGATGCGCTGGCTGATCGGCGAGGATCAGGTCGGGCTGATTCTGAATCCCGCCTTGAAGCGCCTGCTGTATCCCCTGTTCCTGTACCGGCCCGGCCTGGCCGCGCCCGCAGCACTGCTGCGACCCGACGGGATCGAGATCGGCGCGACCCGGATCCCGCTCGGCGGCACGGCGCCCTCGCCCTTGGCCCAGGTGCTCGACCTGCTCGCGCGCCCCGGGCCCCTGCACCTCTATCAGACTTACCACCTGATCTATCCATCGGGTACCCGAATACTGACCCTGAGTGCACGCGCGCCGCTCGCGATCCTCTACCGGGAACTGGCCCCGGTGCGGCTCCTGATCGAAGGGTCGGCAGCCGGCATCGCCGCATCCGCGGCATCCGCGGCAGCCGTTGCCGACTGATCCGTACGCAACGCGGCGGCGCTGCGCCGTGCTACCGTTGCGTCCCCCGGTACCTTGACTCCTGTCCCGCCGCGAGACCGCCCATGGCCACTAAGTATCCCCTGATTCTGGTCGATGGTTCAGGCTATCTGTTCCGCGCCTACCACGCGCTCCCCAAACTGACCAATTCCAAGGGCGAGCCGACCGGCGCCCTGGTCGGGGTGCTCGCCATGCTGCGCAAGCTGATCGATGCGCATCGCCCGGACTATCTCGGGGTCGTCTTCGACGCCCCGGGCCCGACCTTCCGCGATGCCATCTATCCGGCCTACAAGGCCAATCGCCCGCCCATGCCCGAGGACCTGCGGGCGCAGATCGTACCCCTGCAGGAGGTCATCCGCGCCATGGGCCTGAAGCTCCTGGTAATCCCGGGCGTGGAGGCCGACGATGTGATCGGTACCCTGGCCACCAACGCCGCCGCCCAAGGGCTGGCGACCCTGGTCTCCACCGCGGACAAGGATATGGCGCAACTCGTGGACGAGCACGTGACGCTCGTCAACACCATGACCGACACCCTGCTCGACCGCGATGGGGTCATCGCCAAGTTCGGGGTCCCCCCGGAGCGCATCATCGACTATCTGAGCCTGATGGGCGATGCAGCGGACAACGTGCCCGGGGTGCCCATGTGCGGCGCGAAGACCGCGGCCAAGTGGCTCACGGAGTATGGTGACCTGGACGGGGTCGTCGCCAACGCCGGACGGATCAAGGGCAAGGTCGGGGAGAACCTGCGCGCCGCGCTCGACCGACTTCCGCTCGCCCGCCGCCTGACCACCATCAAGCGGGACCTGGTGCTCGACCTGGGACCCAGCGATCTGGCCCCAACGCTACCGGATACGGCGCTCCTGCGCGACTGGTACCAGCGTCTCGAGGCCCGGCGCCTGCTCGCCGCCCTGGACGCTGCCAACGATGCAAGCGGTGACGCCGCGACGCCCGAGGCCGAGGCCACGACCGCCCCGACGCCCGCCCCGGCCGCCGAGTACGAGTTGGTGTTGACCGCGGAGGCCTTGGAGACCTGGGTCGAGCGCCTCACGCGCGCCGACCTCTTCGCCTTCGACACCGAGACCACCGGGCTCGACTACATGAGCGCGGACCTGGTCGGGGTCTCCTTCGCCGTGGAGGCGGGCCGCGCTGCCTATGTGCCGGTCGCCCACTGCTACCCCGGCGCCCCCGACCAACTCAGCCGCGCTCACGTGCTCGAGCGCCTGAGGCCGCTCCTGGAGGACCCGGGTCGCGCCAAGGTCGGCCAGAACCTCAAGTACGACATGAGCGTGCTCGCCCGCCACGGCGTGATCCTGCGCGGCATCGCCCACGACACCATGCTGGAGAGCTATGTGCTCGACAGCACCGGCACCCGTCACGACATGGATTCCCTGGCCAAGAAGTACCTGGACTATGACACGGTCCACTTCGAGGACGTCGCCGGCAAGGGTGCCAAACAACTCACCTTCGATCAGGTCCCGCTGGAGAGTGCCGGGCCCTACGCGGCCGAGGACGCCGATATCACCCTGCGCCTGCACCAGACCCTGTGGCCGCGCCTGCAGGCTACCGGCCGGCTCGCGCCGCTCTACCAGGAACTGGAGGTGCCGCTGGTCCCGGTCCTGTCGCGCATGGAGCGCACCGGCGTGCGCATCGACCCGGAACTGCTGGCGGTGCAGAGTGGGGAACTCGCCCGGCGCATCCACGCCCTCGAGCAGCAGGCCTATGAGACCGCCGGGCGCCCCTTCAACCTGGGGTCACCCAAACAGATCGGCGAGATCTTCTTCCAGGAACTGGGGCTCCCGGTGCTGGTCAAGACCCCCACCGGCGCCCCTTCGACCTCGGAGGAGGTCCTGGAGCGACTCGCCGAAGAGGGCCATGCGCTGCCGCGGCTGATCCTGGAGCACCGCGGGCTGTCCAAGCTGCGCTCCACCTACACCGACAAGCTCCCCAAGATGATCAACCCGGTCACCGGGCGGGTCCACACCTCCTATCACCAGGCGGTGGCCGCCACCGGGCGCCTCTCCTCCAGCGACCCCAACCTGCAGAACATCCCCATCCGCACCGAGGATGGCCGGCGCATCCGCCAGGCCTTCGTCGCCGCGCCCGGCCACCGCATCCTGGCCGCCGACTACTCCCAGATCGAGCTGCGCATCATGGCCCACCTCTCCGGTGACGAGCGCCTGCTCGCCGCCTTTGCGAGCGGTCAGGACATCCACCGGGCGACCGCCGCGGAGGTCCTGGGGCTGGCCCCGGAGGCGGTCACCACGGAGCAGCGCCGCTCGGCCAAGGCCACCAACTTCGGACTCATCTACGGCATGTCCGCCTTCGGCCTGGCCCGGCAACTCGGCATTGAGCGGGGGGCGGCCCAGGCTTACGTGGATCGCTACTTCAACCGCTACCCCGGGGTGCACGCCTTCATGGAGCACATCCGCGTCCAGGCGCGCGCGGACCGCTATGTCGAGACCCTGTTCGGCCGCCGTCTCTATCTCACCGACATCGGCCACAGCAACCAGGCGCGCCGCACCGGGGCCGAACGTACCGCCATCAACGCCCCCATGCAGGGCACGGCGGCCGACATCATCAAACGCGCCATGATCAGGCTCGACCGCTGGATTGAGGACGAGCGCCCGCCCGTGCGCATGGTCATGCAGGTCCACGACGAACTGGTCTTCGAGGTGGCCGAGGAGGCCCTGGACGCCGTCTGCGGGCGCATCCGGGTGGACATGGAGGGGGCAGCAGAACTGGCGGTCCCCCTGGTGGTGGACATTGGCAGCGGTGCGGACTGGGACCAGGCCCACTGACCGGTTCGGCCGGCGCCGTCGCCCCGACCAACGGTGCAAGAATCCCGACCGTAGGCCCGAGCGCGCCGCGGAACTTTATCCGAGGATAGGACTCTGACATAGCAAGTCTCCGCTGCTCGGGGCCGCCGATCCTCCCCCCACGTGCGGCCCCCTTATCGCCGGCCATTCCAGCCGGGGAAGCAATTACCCCGAAGCTCCACCCCCCCGGAGTTTCGGGGTTTCTTTTTGTCCCAACGGCTTGCCAACCAGCAGATCCCGGCGTGCGTCAGGTGCAAAGGGCCAGCGCCGACCGGTGCGGGCGCCGGGGTCATGGTCGTCGGCGCGGGCCCCGGTGGTCCTTAACGAGACGGTCATTTGAATTCAAACACGCGATCAACTATTGTTCCTAACATAATAAAGCAGTTCGATAAACCAAAGGAGGACCGGACCATGATGGCCGAGCACCGATACAGTGCAAAACACCCGATCGACATCAAGGTGCAGATCCTGTACCACGGCCGGCGATTTTTCGCGGCGCGTGGGCGCAGCCTGACGAATCAGGGGATGTACCTGGATGTACGCAACCTGACCCTGCCGGTCGGCACCCAGGTGGAACTGGAAATGGAGTGTCTGGGCAGGCAGTGGCGGCTGGAGGCGGTGGTGGTCCACCGCAGTCCCGCCGGGGTCGGGGTCAAGTTCCGCGAGGCCCAGCCCGAACTGGGCCAGGGATGGGCGCAGGAGCCTGAGCCCGGGACGTCCCGGGCGGAATCCCAGATGTCCCCGCGGCCAGCCCGGGGGCGCGCCCACGCCGTGACGGCTGCCGCGCCGGCGCACTGCACGGACTAGCGCCGGGGAAGCCCCGGTCGGCCCGCCCCGGGTGCGGGACGCGGCCCCCGCGCGTGCCTCAATCCCAGGAAAACAGCAGCCATTGGTTGATGTTGAGGTCCATCGGCACCGTGCTGCGCTGGTCCAGAGTCCCGTCCCCGTTGGTGTCGATCATGAAATAGGCGGGACCAATCCGGGGCTGGATCTTGGTCATGTACAGCCGGCCGCGCACCCGGTACTCATAGACGGTCTCATTCGCGCCCTCCCGGATGGTGATCTCCGGCTCGACCGGCTCCCCGGTCACCGGGGAGGGCGCCACCGACGGGGACTCCAGGAACCCGCCCGCCCCGGGGGCAGGGGCGGGGGCCGGCGGCGGCTCGTCTTGGGCCGACACCGGGAGGGCGCAGGCCAGGAGCAGCAGGGCGGGGGCGGCAAAATACTTCATCGAGTGCTCGGCGTCACCTTGGGCGTAGTAGGTCCCCATGGTAGTACGAACGGCTGCGGATAGAAACGGCGCGTTCCCGCGCGCCGTTTCTCTGGCTTAATGCCAATGCAAATTTCCCCAGGCTGACCACGCCGGTCGGAGCACGCCCCGTCGGGAACGATTCCCGGGTTGCGCGTGGCGTTGAGGGCTGCGGCGCCCGGGGCCTGGCCGGTGGTGAGGTCGAACTGGCGGATGCGATACGCCCGGCGCTCACCCAGGGTGCCGAGCGGCTGCTGCTGGTGCTGGACCAGTTCGAGGAACTCTACACCCTGGTTCCCGACCCCAGGGTCAGCGAGGGGTTCGCGGCGCGCACCCGCTCATTCGTCATCCGGCGACAGCGGGGCCTCGAGATCGACAGCGACCACGCCGACCAGCGAGTCGATTCGCTGCACCAGCGCGGTGTCGATCGGTTGCAGACCCTCCGGGCGGCCGGCGATGTCGCGCGCAATCAGGTCCAGGAAAGGGGCGAGCGCCGGGGCGTCGCGGCTGCTGCGATCGGCGCGCGTGAGCACGACCTCGCCGTCGGGGCGGATGTCGCAGTGAATCCGGTCGCGCTTGCCCAGATGCAGCGCACGGCGCACCGGCTCCGGGACCGTGGTTTGATAGCGGTCGGTCAAGGTCGATTCGGCTTCGAGGGTCAAGGCGGCCATGGTACGCTCCGATGGCGTCAAGCGGATCTCGGAAGGTAATGCGATTGCCTTGTCTCGTCAATGCAACCAGACCGGAAAGTGCTAACCTTTGACCAGTCCCGCCACCCGATGTCGCGAGGTCGATCGATGCCCTTGACTACCAGCGCCCCAGCCAGAGCGCACCGGCCACCGCCGGTGCCGGTCACGGGCGAGCCGGTCTCTCAAGACGGCCGCGCGGTGACCGAGGAGGAGTACTGGCGCGACTATTACCTCGAGTCGGACATCCATTACGAGTGGAACAACGGTCGCCTGGAGGAAAAGCCGGTGTCCGATTATGGGACCTTTCTCGTCTATGCCTGGTTCACCGAGTTGTTGCGGCACTTCCTGCGCGCCCGGCCCGGCGCGCGGATGGTGGCCCTGGAGATGGGCTTCCGGCTGGCCTTGCCGACCGGCATCGTCATCCGCAAGCCGGACTTGGGCGTCGTGCGCGACGGCAATCCGGTGCCGCTCCAGCCGCTGGACGCTTCTTACCGCGGGGTCTTCGACCTCTGTATCGAGGCCCTTTCGGACAAGGATCGGCGCGGCATCGCGCGGGACGCGGTCACCAAGCGGGCCGAGTACGAGGCCGGCGGCGTGTCTGAGTATTACATCCTGCACCGCGAGTCCGCGCGTCAGGTCTTCTACGCCCGCACGGCCGCCGGGGTCTATGTGCCCATCGTGCCCGCAGCCGGGGTGATCGGCTCCCGCGTCCTGCCGGGGTTCCGGTTCCGTCTGGGCGACCTGCTGACCCAGCCCAGCCCCGAGGCCATGCGTCACGACCCCGTCTACGCGCCGTTCGTGCTGCCCGACTGGCGTGAGGCCGAGGAGCGGGCGGCGGCGGCCGTGCAGGAGGCGCAGGCGCAGGCGCACGCCGAGGCACAGGCGCGGGCCGTGGCCGAGCAAGGCATGCAGCAGGCCATCGCGGCCCGGGAGGCGGCCGAGGCGGCGCGCGCCCAGGCCGAGGACGCGCTGGCGCGCCTCAAGGCGGAACTGGCGAACCGGGGCTGAGTGTCGCGGGTCTGCCCCCGGTCGCTTCCGCCCGGCCGCCCTTTCCCGGATAATCGAGCCCTCTCCCTCCCCCTTGCGCGGTGCCATGAACGGACTCAACCCTAACCAAACCGAGGCCGTGCGCTACACCGCCGGCCCCCTGCTGGTCCTGGCCGGTGCCGGCTCCGGCAAGACCCGGGTCATCACCCGCAAGATCGCCCACCTGATCGGCGCCTGCGGCATTGCGCCCCGGCACATCGGCGCCGTCACCTTCACCAACAAGGCGGCGCGCGAGATGCGCGAGCGCGCCCTCAAGGAACTGCGCGGGCGCGACAGCCGGGGGTTGCGGGTCTCCACCTTCCACACCCTGGGGCTCGACATCCTGCGTCGGGAACACCTGACCGCCGGCCTGCGCCCGGGCTTTTCGCTCCTGGACGGCCAGGACAGCGAGGCCCTGATCAAGGAGCACCTGCGCGGTATCCCCAACGCGGACGCCTTCAACCCGGCCGCGGTGGCGCACCGGATCTCGGCCTGGAAGAACGACCTGATCGAGCCCGAGCAGGCCCTGGTGCTGGCCGCGGACGACGCCTTCGAGGCCCAACTCGCCGGGCTCTATGCCGACTATGAGCGCAGCCTGCACGCCTACAACGCGGTCGACTTCGACGAGCTGATCCTGGGTCCGGCGCGCCTCTTCGCCACCCATCCGGAGGTCCTGGAGCGCTGGCAGGGGCGCATCCGCTATCTGCTGGTGGACGAGTATCAGGACACCAACGGCGCCCAGTACGAACTGGTGCGCCAACTCGCCGGCCCGCGCGGGGCCTTCACCGTGGTGGGCGATGACGACCAGTCCATCTACGCCTGGCGCGGCGCCCGGCCCGAGAACCTGGCCCGCCTCAAGGACGACTACCCGCCGCTCAAAGTCATCATCCTGGAGCAGAATTACCGCTCCAGCGCGCGCATCCTCGCGCTCGCCAACCACCTGATCAAGCACAACCCCCACGTCTTCGAGAAGCGCCTGTGGTGCGACCACGGCCCCGGCGAGGCCCCGCGTGTCCTGAGCTGCCGCGACGAGGCCCACGAGGCTGAGCGCGTCGTCTCCGAAATCCTCCACTGCAAGTTCACCGACGGCGTCCCCTTCGGCGACATCGCCATCCTTTATCGCGGCAACCACCAGGCGCGCCCCTTCGAGAAGGCCCTGCGCGAGCACAGCATCCCCTATTTCCTGAGCGGCGGGACCTCCTACTTCTCCCGCACCGAGGTCAAGGACCTGATGGCCTATCTGCGGCTGCTCGCCAATCCGCAGGACGACGCCGCCTTCCTGCGGGTGGTCAACACCCCGCGCCGCGAGATCGGCCCCACCACCCTGGAACACCTCGCAACCTATGCCCGCGGGCGCGGGGTCGGCCTGCTCGCCGCCTGCGGGGAACTGGGCCTGGGCGAGCACCTGGCGGAGCGCCAACGCGAGCGGCTCCAGGCCTTCACCGACCTGATGGGCACCTTCGCCAAACGCGCCGCGGCCGATCCGGTCACTGCCGTGCGCGCCCTGGCCGAGGCCATCGACTACCCGGGCTGGTTGCGCGAAAACGCCTCGAGCCAGGCGGTCGCCGACCGGCGCATGGACAACGTCCACGACCTGATCGAATGGCTCGGCAGTCTGAACAAGGGTAACCACCAGGCCAAGACCCTGGGCGAGATGGTCAGCCACCTGACCCTGATGGACGTACTCGACCGCCAGGACGAGGAGACCGGCGGCGACCGCGTCCACCTGATGACCCTGCACGCGGCCAAGGGGCTGGAGTTCCCCCAGGTCTTCCTGGTCGGCATGGAGGAGGAGATCCTGCCCCACCGCACCAGCATTGAGGAGGACAGCATCGAGGAGGAGCGCCGCCTGGCCTATGTCGGCATCACCCGGGCGCGGCGCGCCCTGACCTTCAGCTATGCGCGGCGCCGCAAACTCTTCGGCGAGATGATCCAGACCGAGCCCAGCCGCTTCCTCGCCGAACTGCCCGAGGGTGCCCTGGAGCGTGACGACCAGCGGGCGGCCGACCCCGCCGCCGGCCGCGCCCGCGGCCTGGCGCACCTGGCCAATCTGCGCGGCATCCTGGGTTAGCGTCCGCCCGGAGTCCAAGGCTTACCATGAACGTCGCGCAGCGACGCTGTGGGAGCGGCTTCAGCCGCGACGCGACCGCGCAAGCGCCCTGGTGGATGCGGCGCGCCCGGGCGATGTGCCCAGTCCCTGACAGCGTGCGGCGCGCCCTATCCACCCTACAGCGGGGCCTGTTTTGTAGGGTGGATAAGCGTAGCGCATCCACCATCGCCCCTGCCGCCGACACGATGCCGGTTGCGGGCACCCAAATTCGGAACTGCTGCATATGGACGCACCGCCCCCGCCCATGTATGCTTCGTAGCCCAATGGAGCCGACCGCACTGGCCGCTCCCGCAGCCCCGGGCACCCAGACCCGCGGCTTGAACGATTTCCAAGCGCCCGTAGCTCAGATGGATAGAGTACAGCCCTCCGAAGGCTGGGGTCACAGGTTCGAATCCTGTCGGGCGCGCCAAACTCAAAGGGTTAGCCAACCCAAGCAGCGTCCCTCGGTGTTTCTGTGGTCTGGGTGTGTTCTCCTACCCAACTCAGGCGACCGCGCGGACTTTGGGGTTCACCACCTCCAGCACCGGCACGGGTCTCACGATCCGCTCCGCCTCCTCCAGCAACCTCGCCAACCCCGGCGACGAGTAATGTAGGGTTATATCCCGATGCTCGTGACCGAGCAGCGACCGGCGCATGTCCAACGGGATTCCGGCATCCGCGGCCCGTTCCCCGCAGCTGTGCCGAAGATCATGCACCCGCATCGTCAACCCTGCCTCGTGACACGCCCCTCGCCAGCCGTGGTTATTGATCCGGTACATCGCCTCGTCCCGCTTGGGTGACGGGAAGACCACATCCCGGTTTTTCCCGAGCGCAGCGGCGATCACCGACCGGGCCGCGAGGTTACAGATCAGAAACCGGCCCTGCTGTGCGCTGGCCTTGCGCTTGCTGCTGGCCTTGCGAACCTCCGGCGGTATCCACCACGCAGACCACGTCGGCAGGCCGCTGACGACGCGGTGCTGATCCCAGCGCAGCGTCGTGATCTCGTGCTGGCGCGCCCCGGTCGACAACGCCAACAGGACCGGTCCCACCAGATGCGCCGGAAGCGCCGCAACCAGGCGGTCCTGCTGCTCCCACGTCAGGCGAACCGGTTGCCGCGCCCCCCCAGTCCGGCGATCTGAGCCTGGGGACAACGGACAGCCATGGTGTATCGCCATCGCGCAGCACCCTGGCGGCAAAGGTCAGGATCGTCGTCACGGTACGCAACGCCCGGTCGATGGTCCCTGAGGCGCGCACTCCGCGTTGCGAGGCGATCCAACCCTTGAGCGTTCCCTGATGGACGTGACCCACCGGCAGTCCACCAAGGATGTCGTCCAGCATCCGTATGTCCTGTAGCGAACGCGCACTGTCCTTCCCGCGGCTCTCCAGGTCCGCGATGTACTCGGCCGCCGCTTCGCGGTAGGTCCGCACGACCTTTGCCGGACCGTTCAGCAGCAGCTCTCGCGTTTCGTGGACGCGGTGCTCCATCACCCTCTGTGCGTCCGCGACCGAGCGGCATCCAGTAGATTCTCGAAGCTGGATGTGGTCCTGGCCGACCTTGATCGTCCGATCGAAGTGCCAGATTTCGCCGCGGAGCCGGAGCCCGCGCGGCGCGTTTGGTTTTTGCATGTCTCGCTCCCTGCGCCGACACCCGCGGGGCCTATCTTAGTCTGCGCGTCCACCCAGGCGTCCAGATCTTTCGCGTCGTAGCGCTTGCCGGTCTTGCCGACCAGCACGTAGGGGACGTAAGGGGCCACCATCACGTCGAAGGACTTGGCCGACATGCCAAGGTACTCCGCCGCGTCGGGGCGTGGGTAGAGTCGTCGCATGGTGTTAGGCCCAGTCGTGGCGGTGGCGCAGCATGACAGTTGAACGGTGAGGCGCCGACCCGACAGGGCGTCGGCCACTGCGGGCATCGTTACCAAGTGGAGCGCTGGCGACCTCAAGACTTGGGGACGCGACATAGGGCGTTACGGTTGGCATTGAGACCCCGAGGTTGTCGTCAAAAGTGGACTGGAAGTCGACTCCCGTATTCCGAATCGGGAACCCGGACCGCAAACGATGTGGTCCGGTGATCGATGCGCATCAGAAAGTCGACTCCGAGTCGCTTCCGTGACTCAGAGATTGCCCTATTTCAGGAGCAAGCGTGAGAGCTGAAGATTCGCTTTCTTGGGGGGAATGCGGGAGACCCGCCGATTCCGCGCTTGCAGTTGAAACCCCGCCGGGGCTTGGATAGACTCTGTTCGCATGCGAAGCGCGCCAAACGCGCATTGGTCAGGGAAAAGATGGTGTCGCAGGTGGACCGGGTAAGCGCATGAATTAAGTCGGTCGGTGGTATCAGGGGAAACAGGGAGACAGCAAGTGGCCTGGGTGGAGTGGGTGATGAATGTCGGGCATGACCGAAGCCGTTGCCGGCACAAGAGTAAATGGGCCTGCTCCCAGCCGGCCCGGGTAAAGATGACCCACGATAGATAATTGCTAACCATCTGATTTTGCTTGTCTCGCTCGGCAAGGGAAACAGGTGCGTAGGATGTCGGCGGGGTGAACGGGCCAGGTCCGGCGCCATTAGGCTCGACAACATCGTGTCGCTGACGCATCGCCCATTCGTAAGGGAAATGACGTTCATCCGCAATTGACAGGGGAAAAGGAGTCATCAGAGAGTAGCAGTAACGCCTTGTAGGAAAATGAAATTATGCTCATGCCCTGCGCGCGGAGGCATTGACGGTGCAGGCACTGTTCGAGGCGCAATTGCGGGTGGCGGGAAAAGGCCGGAGTCGCAGCGAGTGGGGGCTGATCACGGTACGGGTGCGGGAGCAACCCAGCCCGCCGGCCACGCCCGGCACCTTCACCCTCGAATGGTGCACCTACAACTTTGCCAATCGCGCCAGCGCCAAAGCCTGTTTCACGAAATACATCCCGAAGGGCGACGGCGACCGCTATCCGATGAGCGCGTTTCAGGGCAAGGTCCGCAACTGGCAGCGGCCGATCGTTGCCGCCGCCGAGGCGCGCTTCGCGGCGATCCGCCGCGCCGTGCGCCAGATCGCCGGGACCCGGACCCAACTGCGTCTGGCGGTGAGAACCGAGCGGGCGGTGCTTGAAACCCTGAACGCGGGGCAGGACGATTGGACGGCGGGGGTCTAGCCCGGCATGGAAAGACCGCGCGGCGCGGGCTAGCCCGTTCTCCCGGCGCTCCAGTGGGTCGCCGGTTGAACAACAATGCGGCCCGGGGGAGTTACGCCAGCGGTGGATTCAGCACCCGCAGAAACGCCCTGATCTAAGGAAGACGGCCAGCCCCGGCATCCCCAGGATGCCGCGGCGGTCGTGTAAGGGAAATCCAGACCCAGGGAAGTATCTCCCGCATTCCCCCCAAAAAACCGAATCTTCAGCTCTCACGCCGCCCCGGTGCTGCCGACCATCATAGACGGCATGATCAAAATCATTCGCCGTCTCCTCCACCCCGCCCGACCCGCGCCCGCCGCTCCTGCGGTGACGCCGACAGCGGTCCCTGCGCGCCTGGACATCCCGCGCTATCCTCCGTTAATCCAGGGTATTCCAGTGGTCGCCGCGGCTGACCTGCTGGCGACCCAAGCCGAGTTGGTACAGAAGCTCCGCTATGGCATCGGCTGTACCCCGGAGTTCTACCGGACCCACGTATTGCCCGTCGTGGACCGCTACGCCGCCTTCGTCCATCTCCTGCCGGCGTCTGAGACGCACCATCACCGCCGTACCGGTGGACTGTTCCATCACGGTCTGGAAGTCGCCTTCTGGGCCGGTCAGGCGAGTGCCGGCAAGGTGTTCGCCTGGGACCGCGAACCCGCGGTGCGACGTGTTCACGAGCCCCTGTGGCGCCTGGCCGCGGCGCTGGCGGGGCTGTGTCATGACCTGGGTAAGCCCGTCTCCGACCTGTCGGTGACCGACCGCGACGGCACCTGCACCTGGTCGCCGATGCACGAGACGATCGTGGACTGGGCGGCCCGGCATCGCCTCGACAGCTACTTCCTGCACTGGCGCAGCACCCGGCACAACAGACACCACACCACGGGCCTGTTCGTTGTGAACCGGGTTCTGGGACCGGCGATCATCAACATGCTGATCCAGGCCGACCCCGAGATCTTGACCGCCCTGATCAACGCGGTCGGCGGGGAGAACGACGGTGCTGTCATCAGCCAGTTGGTAGCCAACGCCGACCGCGCGAGCGTCGAGCGGGATCTGAAGGCCAACCACATCGACCCTCAGGCGACCTCGCTCGGGGTGCCGGTCGAACGCTACCTGCTCGACGCCATGGCCCGCCTGGTCCGCGCCGGCACCTGGCAAGTCAACACCCCGGGTGCGCGCCTGTGGATGCTCGGTGACAGCCTCTATGTGGTCTGGCCCAAGGGCGGAGAGGAGATCGTCGCGATGCTGGCGGCGGACCGGGTGCCGGGCATCCCGCGACATCCCGACACCTTGGCGGACCTGCTGATCGAGCACGGCTACGCCACCCCACCGCAGGACGCGGAGTGCGTGCGTCGCTACTGGCGCCTGGCCCCGGCCCCGCTGGCGCGCGACGGCAAGCCGGTCGCCCTGACCCTGCTGCGGCTGAGTTCGCCGCACCATGTGCTGAGCGGGCCAGCGCCGACCCCGGTTCCCCTGGCGGGTGACGCGGTGGTACGTGCCGCGACCCCGATACCTAGCCGATCTCAGGGGCATCCTGCCGGAGCACCTCAGGCGGTCTCCGGCCCCTTCCTGATGGACGGTGCCGCGGCTGGCGACGCGGCACGCCGCGATGAAGCTGTGCGCCCCGGGAACCAGATTTGGATTCGCGTGCCAGAGGGCCTGGACGGTTGCGGTGCCGACCTGGAGGTCCAGATCGCCGCCCTGTGGGACGACAATCTGATCGCCGTGGACATCCTGAAACCCTATCTGCACGTGCGGATGATCGACGGGATCCGCGGGGTCGCCCTCCAGGTCGAAGCGAGCGGGTACCTTGCGGCCCTGCTGCCGGCTGGGGCACTGGAGCGTTGCGCACCGCCGGCCACGGCGAGTTTGGCGCCGGCGGCGGCAGCACCGCTCCCGGTATCCGGTGGTCCCGCCCCGACGGCGATCCATGCAACCACGCCGCCTGCCGGTCCCGGTGCGACGGCGGTAAGGCCCCGCCCCAGCCCCAGTGTGGTCGCAAACGCACTACTCGCCCAGGTCCGCGCGGAACAGGCGGTCGCGGGCACCGCCGGGGCCGGGACGGTCATTCTTCTGACACCCGGCGCCCTGACCGCGGCAGCAGAACTGGCCGGGGTGCCCGTTCAGTCCGTGCGCCGATCGCTCATGAGCCGACCGGAGTGCCGGATCATGCCGGACGCCGGGGTCGAGATTACGCTTGCATGAGCAGCCCCTGCGGGAACCGCGGGCACCAGGACCCCACCTCATGACGCGCAGCCAGGCACAGTGCATGAAGCTCGACCAGGTGCGCGGTGACGAGCCGCAGGGACGCCAGACAGCCCCCCTGACGTTACCTGACCGACAGGATGCGGTCTTGAGTCCCGTCGCTCAGTCCGACGTCTGCGCAGCGCTCAAGGCGGCGGGCCGTCACGCTGAGACCGTCGGCGGGGCGGTGCGCGAGGAGGCGCCAGAAATCCCAGGCTGGAGTGTGTTCGATACGATTCAACGGCCGGGTGGTGGCGCGCCGATCTACATCTATCGGGATCGTCTGTCGCTTACTCTGGCCTTGTCGGAGCGTCCCGGGGCCGACCACGTGCGGGTGAGCCGCGACGGCTGCGGGAACTACGTGAACCTGGACACCGGGCGCGTCTGGGGTCGCAACGGAATCGTCAGCAACCCCTATCCCGGCGGCGCCTGGCCGGACCCCGAGCCGCTACCGGACGGACTCCCCCCCGTGGCCCCGTTCGACCTGGCGCTATTACCGGTGGCCCTGCGCCCCTGGATCGCGGACATCGCCGAGCGGATGCAGTGCCCCGCGGACTATCCCGCGGTCGCCGCGATGGTGTGTCTCGCCGCCGTCGTCGGGCGGCAGGTGGCCATCAGGCCCAAGCAGTTCGACGACTGGACCGTGACGCCGAATCTGTGGGGGGCCGTCGTCGGGCGGCCCAGCCTCCTCAAGACGCCGGCCATCCAGGAGCCAATTCGGATGATCGAGGCCCTGGAGACCATGGCGCGCGAGGCCCATGAGCGGGACCAGCAGCATCATGCGGCCGATCTGCTGGTGGCCGAGGCCGCGGCCAAAGAGGCGAAAACCGGCATCGCGAAGGCCGTCAAGGCCAGGGATGCCGGTCTGGCACATGCCCTGGCCCTGGAGGCAGGCGCGTTGCCCGAGCCGCCGGCCCGCCGCCGCTACTTGACCCAGGACGCCACTATGGAAAAGCTCGGTGAACTGCTGCGCGACAATCCGCGCGGCATCCTGATCTATCGGGATGAGTTGGTCGGGTTCCTGGCTGGATTGGATCAGGAGGGGCGCGAAGGCAGTCGCGCCTTCTACCTGGAGGCGTGGAACGGTAGCGGTTCCTTCCGGTTCGACCGCATCGGCCGAGGGACGATCGAGATCGATGCCGCGTGCGTGTCACTCATCGGCGGTATCCAGCCGGGTCCGCTCGGGGCCTACATGCTGTCCGCGATCCGCGGCGGGCGTGGCGACGATGGCTTGATCCAGCGGTTGCAACTGGCCGTCTGGCCCGACGCCCCGGCCACCTGGTGTAACGTCGATCGCTGTCCCGACACCCAGGCCCGTGGCACGGCCCGCGCGGTCTACGAGCGGTTGGACCAGATCGACCCAGCGGCGCTGGGGGCCACACGGGAGGATGGCGATCGTCTGCCGTGGCTGCGGTTCAGCCCCGAGGGGCAGGCGCTATTCACCGAGTGGCGGGCGACCCTGGAGCGGCGCATTCGCGCGGACGGCATCCACCCGGCACTGGAGTCGCATCTTGCCAAGTTCCGCTCCCTGGTCCCGTCGCTGGCCTTGCTGTGTCACCTGGCCGACACGCCGGGCGGCGGGCCCGTGAGCCGGGCCGCGGTCCTGCGTGCGCTGGCCTGGTCCGAGTATCTGGAGACCCACGCCCAGCGGATCTATGCCCCGGCCCTGGTGCCCGATATGGCCGCCGCGCGTGAACTGGACCGGCGGTTGTCGGACCTGCCGGAGCCTTTCACGGCCCGCGACGTGTCGCAGCGCGGCTGGCGACTGCTCGATCGGGAGGGGACTGCCGCCGCCCTGGCCGTGCTGATCGAGTACGGGCGCATCCGTGGCGAGGCATCCACGGGACCGGGCCGCCCGACCACCCGTTACCACCTCCATCCTGCCCTGCACGGGTGGCCTGAAGCATGAGCTACCTCGACCAATTGCGTGCAGCCGAATTTGCCGAAAGGGCCGATCTCCCCACCCTCAGAACCCTCAATACCCCTGGCTCAGGCGGTTTCGAGGGTTTTGATGGGTACCCACCCGGGCCTTTTCAGAAAATCGAGGCCCTGCTGACCGTGGTGGACACCGAGCACGCGGCTATCCGCGATTCCCAGGTTGGCGAGTCCAGGGCAACTGCCACGAACGCTGCCCGGTCGGCGATGCGCGTCTACCGCGCCAGCATCGCGATGGGACCGGGCGCGCCCGATCTCTGGGTTACCCTGATCGCCCCCGGCGCCGACTTGGCCGCAGCCGCAGGCATCGCCCGTGGTCAGTTCGGTGCGGCGCGCCTGCTGTCACTGGTGGAGCATCCCGTCCGACGATGAACAGCCAGTTTGACTCCCGTCGGATCGCCAATAATCCTTTCTCGCAGCACAGGCGAACACCTCCCGAAGCGCGACATCGATCGCGTTGCGCTCGGCGTCAAACAGTTCCAGTCAGACCGCAAAGAGTGCATCCGGCTTGCGCTCCTTCATGGCTGTGGGCACTGGTTCAGTTTGGTTCTTCACTAACCTAATGTTTTTTTTCGTATTTTCATAGGCTGGGCTGCCGAATTCTAAGGACATCATCCCACGAGAGCCCCTGCTCGAGAATTCCCAGCGCCACCGCG
>Ga0247835_1000966_pt1 | contig 37583 bp, 38 predicted proteins | sample LaCtaG_3_FD_189912 | JGI IMG/M metagenome (GOLD analysis project Ga0247835, IMG submission 189912) | Freshwater microbial communities from meromictic Lake La Cruz, Castile-La Mancha, Spain - LaCruzMarch2015_13.5m | ecosystem: Environmental > Aquatic > Freshwater > Lake | place: Spain: Castile-La...
GTTCGTCGGAATCCTCATTCGGCAGACCTCGGCCGACGGTTTCGCCGGGCGCTACCCGGGAATCATCGGTGCCGTGATCGCGTCGCTGGTGATCTATGTCGTGGCCGAGGTGGCGATCCTGCGCCGCGGACGCATATCAGCGGAGGCGCTTGAAACAACAACGCCCTGACCGCAAATTGCGTGATCAGGCTGTTGATTCTGCGGTCGGGGTGGCGGGATTCGAACCCACGACCTCTTCGTCCCGAACGAAGCACGCTACCAAGCTGCGCCACACCCCGCGTGAAGCCTCGTCAGCGTATCGCACGGGTGTTGCGTTAGGCCAAAGCGCCCGTCAGGGCGCGTTGACCGACGTCAGAGCGGTCCAGGAGCAGTCCCGTTCGAAGCGCCTCAGCGCTTCGGCGTGTTCGCCAGGTTGCAGATCATGAGCCACCAACCACGCGTCATCGAAGTAAGTGTCGGCGTAGCGATCGCCGCTGTCGCAAATCAATGTGACCACCGATCCGCGGGTTCCGTTGGCCACCATTTCGGCCAGCAGGCCAAAAGCTCCCCACACGTTCGTTCCGGTCGACGGTCCGACCCGGCGCCCGAGTACCTGGGACACATGATGGGCCACAGCCACCGATGCGCTGTCCCGAACCCGCACCATCCGGTCGATGACGCTGGGCAGGAACGACGGCTCGACCCGGGGCCGGCCGATGCCTTCGATGCGGGAGGAGGCTTCGCTGACGAGATCGAACCGTCCTTCGGCGTAGGCGGGGAAGAACACCGAATGCTCCGGGTCGACCACACAGAGTTCGGTGCGAAATTGTCGATAGCGGATGAATCGGCCGATCGTGGCACTGGTGCCGCCGGTGCCTGCACCAACCACGATCCAGGACGGGACGGGATGGCGTTCCGCCTCCATCTGCCGATAAATCGACTCGGCGATGTTGTTGTTCCCCCGCCAGTCGGTGGCGCGTTCGGAATTGCTGAACTGGTCCAGAAAATGCCCACCAGTCTCGTCGGCAATGCGTTGCGCTTCGGCGTAGACGTCGCTTGAGTTCTGCACGAAATGACAACGCCCAGAAACCTTTTCGATCAGTGCGATCTTGGATCGGCTCGTCGACTCGGGTACTACCGCCACGAAGGGCAGACCCAGGAGTGCCGCGAAATAAGCTTCAGATACCGCCGTCGAACCTGACGAGGCTTCGACCACGGTGGTGTGTTCGCCGATCCAGCCGTTGCATAGCCCGTAGAGGAACAGCGACCTGGCGAGACGATGTTTGAGGCTCCCAGTGATGTGGGTTGATTCGTCTTTGAGGTAGAGGGCCACATCGGCTCTATCACTCCACGTCGACGGCAGGGGATAGCGCAGCAGGTGGGTATCGGCGCTGCGTCGGGAGTCGGCTTCGATCCGGCGGATTGCCTCGTCTGTCCATCCGCGGGCGCTGCTTCGAGATGCTGCGGTCGTCATCGCGTGCGTGGTCTAGTGGACTAACGCGGCCGGCGTGGAGTGCACCACGGAGCGGGCCCGGTCGTCCGCCCCGTTCGGTGCCGCCACCAGCGTCAGCAGGCTCGCCTCGGGCCGGCAGCAGAATCGGAAGGGTGCGAACGGGGATGTACCAATCCCCGCCGACACATGCAGTGCGGACTTGGCGCCCCACTGCGATGCGCCTTTGGCCCGCGAGCGATCGAGGTCGCAGTTGGTCACAACGGCACCGGAGAACGGCAGACACAATTGCCCGCCGTGGGTGTGTCCGGCCAGGATGAGGCGGTAGCCGTCGGCCGCGAAACGATCCAGTACCCGGGTGTAGGGCGCATGGGTGAGGGCCAAGGTGAGGTTTGCGGCGGGATTGGCCGGCCCGGCGATGGTCTCATAGCGATCGCGGTCGAGGTGGGGATCATCAACGCCGGCGGCGGCGATGGTCACCCCGGCCACCTCTAACTCGCGGCGGTTGTGTGTCAGGTCACCCCAGCCCCGCTCATTGAACGCCGCGCGCAGGTCCTGCCACGGCAATGCCTTGCCGTGCACCCGATGGTCTGAGTCGGTGAGGTACTTCGCCGGGTTCTTCAATCTCGGCGCGAAGTAGTCGTTGCTGCCGAAGACGAAAAAGCCGGGCACTGACAGAAGATCGCCGAGAGCCTGTACCACCGCCGGCACCGCCTTGGGGTGGGAGAGGTTGTCACCGGTGTTGACCACCAGGTCGGGTTCCCACCGAGCCAACTCCCGAAGCCACGCCTGCTTCCGCCGCTGTGATGGCCGCATGTGGATGTCACTGAGGTGCAGCACCCGAAGTGGGGTCGATCCCGGCGTCAGGACCGGCATCGTCACCTCCCGCACAACAAATGCGTTGCGTTCGACGATCGTCGCGTAGCCGACTGCGAGCGCCGCCGTTCCGGCTGCTGCTGCGGCAGACGTTCTCATCAGGGGTGCAGCCATGTAGGCAGAGTACTCAACCGCCCCCGACCCGCCTACCGGTGAAATCCATCCGGGTGTCCAACCGCCGTTACGGTGGCGGCGGCGGCGGTGGTGGTGGCGGCGGTGGTGGGGGCGGCGGTGGCGGGACCAGTACCGGAATCGTGATCGGCGGCAGACCCGGGATCTCCACGATGGTCGAACCCACTTCCGGAAGACCCGGGATGGGCGGTGGTGGTGGAGGGCCGGGCGGGGGCGAGGGCGGCGGTGGGGGCGGGGGTGCGACGCCGTTGCTGATCAACAGTGTGACGATGATGCCCGGAATCGTCTGCCCGCTGGGTGTTGTGCCGATCACGGTGCCGGCCGAGGCTGTGCTGTTCAGCGAATTAACTTGATCTGCGACCTGGAACCCGCTGGCTCGCAACTCTTCTCGTGCACTGTCCTGGCTCATTCCGTTGACGTTCGGCACCCGTGAAGAGGGGGCACCGTCGACGTAACGAGGATCGGTCGGCGGCAGGCTCACCTCGCCGAAGTCCTCGGCGATCGGAGTCATCGCCGCGAACCAGGTCTCGGCGGGTTCCTTCCCGCCGAAGAGATCGCCGTCGTAGCACCGTCGCAGCGGGTAGGAACACAGCTCGGTCGGTGTGGGGGAGTCGTCGTAGATGTAGTTCACTGCCGCGTACCGGTTGGTGTATCCCATGAAACCCGACGACCGGTGTGCCTCGGTGGTGCCGGTCTTACCGGCCATCGGCAGTGACCAGCCGGCTGAGCTTGCCGCCGGAGTAGCGGTTCCGTTGGTGATATCCCTGCCGAGCGCGTTGGAAAGGGTGTTGGCCAGTCCTTCGGGCACTACTTGTTCACAGGACTCGGAGTTGACGGCGACCTCCGCACCACGCCGGTCGTAGATCTTGTCGATCGGGCTTGCCGGGCACCACATGCCCCCGGAGGCCAGGGTTGTCGCGACATTTGCCAATTCCAACGGGTTGACCTCAAAGGGGCCGAGGGTGAACGACCCGATGTTCTGCCGCTTGATGAAGTCGGCCAGGCTTTCGTTGCTGTCCGGCTCGTAACTGCGGGCGGTGCCTGGCTCCGCGTAGGACCGAAGGCCGAGGCGCACCGCCATGTCCACGGTGCGTGTGACGCCGACTTGCGAGATGAGCTTGGCGAACGCGGTATTGGGAGACTTGGCAAGTGCCTCGGTGACACTCATGCTCAGGTACCGCGGGTCGCGGTAGTTCTCCACGCACCAGGTCTGACTGGGACAACCTTTGGCGCCACCTTCGCCCAGGCCCTTGGCGTTGAAACGTCCGGGCACGTCGAGAGTGGAGTTGATGCCCAGGCCGAGGTCCAGCGCGGCCGCCGTGGTGAAAATTTTAAAGATGGAGCCGGCGCCATCGCCGACAAGCGAGAACGGTTGGGGCTGAACGGTTTCCCCGGTATCGGTATCGAGCCCGTAGGTCCGGTTGCTCGCCATCGCGACCAGTGGATGGCTCGTCTTTCCGGGCAGTATCACGTTCATCACACTGGCGATACCGTCCAGATCCGGCGCCGCGATTGAGTCCACCGCCTTCTTGACCTCTGCTTGCACGTCGGGGTCCAAGGTGGTCTTGATTAGGTATCCGCCCCTGGCGATCTGTTCCTTGCTCAGTCCCGCTCGGGCCAGGAACTCCTGAACGTAATCGCAGAAGAAGGCGCGATCTCCGGCTGCGATGCACCCGCGTGGCAACTCGTTGGGTCGCGCAAGGACGCCCAGGGGCTGTTGTTTGGCGGCACGTAATTGGTCGGCCTTGCCGGGCAGGTTTTCGATCATGGTGTCGAGAACCAGGTTGCGCCGTACCAGGGCGCCGTCCGGGTTGGTGTAGGGGTTCAGGGTGCTGGTCGATTGCACAATCCCAGCCAGAAGCGCGGACTGCTGCCAATTCAGGTCGGTCGCGTCGATACCGAAATATGTCTGTGCCGCATCCTGAATTCCGAAAGCTCCATTGCCGAAGGACACCAGGTTGAGATAGCGGGTCAGGATTTCCGGTTTGGTCAGCGTCTTGTCCAGCGTCAGCGCCATGCGGATTTCCCGCAGCTTCCGTGCCGGTGTCGCCGCCACCGCCGCTCGCTTCTCGGCGTCAGTCTGGGCCAGCACCAGAAGCTGATAGTTCTTGACGTACTGCTGCTCGATGGTGGACCCGCCGCGGGTGGTGAGATCGCCCGCGGCGTAACCGGCCAGTCCGGTCAGGGTGCCCTTCCAGTCCACGCCGTTGTGCTCGGCGAACCGCTTGTCCTCAATGGAGACAATCGCCAACTTCATGGTGTCGGCGATCTGCTCGCTGGTCACCTCGAAGCGACGTTGGGAATACAGCCACGCGATGGTGTTGCCCTTGGAGTCGACCATCGTCGATACCGCGGGAATGTCACCCTCGAGCAGTTGAGACGATCCGTTGGCGACAATGTCGGAGGCGCGGTTGGACATCAGGCCCACTCCGCCGACGACGGGAAACATCAGCGCCGCCACGATGACGCTGGCCAGCAGGCAGCACCAGGCCAGTTTGATGATCGAGGAACTGGCCGGCGGGCGTTCCGACATGGCGTTCAGCGTACCGAGGCCGGTCCGGGGCCTGCGGTGCCCCGCGCGGGTGCGAAATATAACGCGATGCTCCCAGAATCTCGGGCTAAAACCGCAGTTCATGGCCGGACTGGACGCCCGTGCCAAAAAAGCTGTGATCTGACTGTTGCGCAAACGATACCTGACCACCTAACTTAAGCAGGCAGTGCGATACAGGTAACAGTGCCGTCGCAATGTGGCGTAGATCGCACCGCGGCTACATCGGAGGGAACCGCCGCCTCACCGGGCGGCTTGGATGAAGGGAAACGCCCGTGTCGGGGACTCGGCCCGCCGTCGGAATGACAGGCGCAGCATCGATGCACGGTTCACTCCCATTGGCAGCCGGGGAAGCCAGGATCGCCTGGGTTTCCCAAGGGTTGTGTCGGACCACCGACCCTGACCAGTTGTTCGTCCGCGGTGCCGCCCAACGGAAGGCCGCCGTGATCTGCCGGCACTGTCCGGTGATCGCCGAGTGCGGCGCGGATGCCCTGGATAACCGGGTGGAATTCGGCGTCTGGGGCGGGATGACCGAGCGCCAGCGACGCGCTCTGCTCAAGCAGCACCCGGAGGTGTCCTCCTGGTCGGAGTTCTTCGCCACCCAACGCAAGCACCGCAGCGTCAGCTGACGGCAAAAACTCCAGCGTCAGCCGACGGCAAAAATTCCAGCGTCAGCGCATCCCGGCGGAGTCAGATCTCCCCGGTGATCTGATCGGCGATCGCCTGCAGCGCGGTCCGATCTGAGACGTCAAAGGGCAATGAGGGCACGCCGACGACCGGCACCTGCGGGTTGGCGCCGGTGAAGCGCGACAGCAACCGAATCTCGCGCTTGGCCGTCTGGCCCCGGTCGGCATGGATCTGCAGCACCGCGGCAGCCAACTTGTCACCCTTGCGGTCCGGTGCAGCCTCCAGCGCAGCCGCACCGTCGATAGCGCGTTCCACCGGAAGCGTGCACAGCATCGGATGGGTCCGGTTGAGGATCAACCCGGCCAACGGCATGCCCTCCTCGGAGAGTCGGTCGACGAAGAAGGCCGCCTCGCGCAACGCGTCGGGTTCGGCAGCCGACACCACGACGAATTGGGTTCCTCGGCGCTTGAGCAACTCGTAAGTTCGGTCGGCCTTCTCCCGGAATCCACCGAACGTCGAGTCAAGCGACTGCACGAACATCGATGCGTCGGAGAGCATCTGGGAGCCCAGGACGGTTGATAGTGCTTTCACAGCCAGGCCCATCACGCCGGTCACCAGCCGTCCGATGCCACGGCCGGGTCCTAAAAGTAGACGCCACAGCCGGCCGTCCATGAAGCTGCCCAATCGCTTCGGGGCATCGAGAAAGTCAAGTGCGTTGCGCGACGGCGGAGTGTCGACCACGACAAGGTCCCACCGGTCTTGGCCGAGTAACTGGCCCAGCTTTTCCATGGCCATGTATTCCTGCGTTCCGGCCAGCGAGGTGGTCACGGTCTGGTAGAACTGGTTTTCCAAAATCGCCTGCGCCCGTTCAGGTCCCGCGTGCTCGATGACCATTTCGTCGAAGGTGCGACTCATATCCAGCATCATCGCGTGCAACTCTCCGGTGACTTCCGGTCCGAGTGGAACCTGCTGCGGAGAATTGTTCAGGTCTTTGACGCCGAGTGCTTGAGCGAGCCGTTTCGCCGGATCTATGGTCAGGACCACGACGGTGCGGCCGTACTCCGCAGCCCTTAGCGCCATAGCGGCCGCGGTGGTCGTCTTCCCAACTCCGCCTGCTCCGCAGCACACCACCACGCGGTTGGACCTATCGGACAGGATCGATTTCATGTCCAGCACCGGGGGCGTCGTGCTCATCGGACGCCTTGCTGGGCAAGTGTTTCAGCGAGTTCGTAGAGGCTGCCGAGGTCCACACCATCGGCGATGGTGGGCAACTCCAGCCGCGGAACCCGCAGTTTCTCAAGTTCCTGGGCGCTCTCCGAGCGCGCGCTGATCCGACTGGCATGCTCGATCGTTTCGGTGAGCAAGCCCGCGAAGTCCGCGTCGTTGAGTTTGATGCCCGCTCTGGACAGGGCGGTGCGCACCGTTGCCGCATCGACCTCACCCTTGGCGGCTTTGGCCAGATCGCCGGCCGGAAGGAACGGCGCGATGTTGCGGTTGACGATCACCGTGCCGATGGGTAATTGGAGCTTCTCGAGTTCCTCGATCGCCTCGATCGTTTCCTGGATCGGCAGCGCCTCCAACAGGGTGACCAGGTGGATTGCGGTCTGTTCGGAGTGCAGCAACTGCACCACACTTTCTGCCTGGGAGTGCACGGGGCCACCGGTTGCCAGATCCGCAACCGCCTTGGTCACGTCGAGGAAACGGGCGATCCGTCCGGTCGGCGGGGAGTCGACGACGATGGCGTCGTAGGCGGGGCGCTTCTTGCGGTCCACCCGGATCGCCGCCTCCTTGATCTTGCCGGTCAGGAGTACATCACGCAGACCAGGGGCGATCGTGGTGGCGAATTCGACTGCTCCGATCCGGCGCATGGCGCGTCCGGCGATGCCCAGGTTGTAGAACATTTCGAGGTATTCCAGGAAGGCCGCCTCGATTTCGATGGCCAATGCGTTGACGTGACCGCCACCCTCGGCGGTCGCGACCTTGACCTCTTCGTAGGGCAACGGCGGAACGTCGAATAGCTGCGCAATCCCTTGGCGCCCTTCGACTTCCACTAAGAGCACTCGTCGGCCACCGGCTGCCAGGGTCAACGCCAATGCGGCTGCGACCGTGGTCTTCCCGGTTCCGCCCTTGCCGGTGACGAAGTGCAGACGGGCATCGGTCAATCGGGCGGGCCAACCGGTTGCGTTGCGGTCACCCGGTGTGGTCGCCATGGGCACATGCTATCGAAGCCTCCAGGACCGGCGGGGAGCGATAGGCTCGGGCCATGAGCCAAGTAACCACCTGGGAGTACGCGACCATCCCCCTGCTGACCCACGCGACCAAGCAGATCCTTGATCAGTGGGGCGCCGACGGATGGGAATTGGTGGCCGTGCTTAACGGCCCGACTGGCGAGCAGCATGTCGCCTATCTCAAGAGGCCCAAGTGACGGCCTCGGAACGGCTGGCCGAACTCGGCATCATCCTTCCGGCGGTGGCCAAGCCGCTGGCCGCCTACGTCCCGGCGGTGCGTACCGGCACTCTGGTGTACACCTCCGGCCAGCTGCCGTTGCAGGCCGGCGACCTGACCCACATCGGTAAGGTCGGCGCCGAGGTGACACCTGAGCAGGCCAAGGTCGCTGCTCGCACGTGCGCGCTCAACGCGCTCGCCGCCGTCGATGCGCTGGTCGGAATCGACGCGGTGATCCGGATCGTGAAGGTGGTTGGGTTCGTCGCGTCCGCGCCCGGCTTCAGCGGTCAGCCCGGGGTCGTCAACGGCGCCTCAGAAGTGCTCGGGGAGCTATTCGGCGACGCAGGAGCCCACGCCCGCTCGGCGGTCGGGGTATCGGAGTTGCCCTTGGACGCGCCGGTGGAGGTCGAACTCATCGTCGAGGTGAGGTGACCTCTCCGGCCTACGGCGTCCTGCGGCGCGTCACCCAGACGGCGTCGGTGCTGCTGTGCGACAACCCCGGCCCGCTGACGTTGGAGGGCACCAACACCTGGGTGCTGCGCGGTCCGGGCAGTGACGAGGTGGTCGTGGTGGACCCGGGGCCGGATCACGACGACCACATCGAGCGACTGGTGGCGCTGGGCCGCATCCGGTTGGTGCTCATCAGCCACCGCCATGGCGACCACACCGACGGCATCGACAAGCTCGTCGACGGCACGGGCGCCAGTGTGCGGTCGGTCGGTAGCGGGTTCCTGCGCGGAATGGGTGCTCACCTGATCGACGGCGAGGTGATTCATGCCGCCGGGCTGCGGATCACCGTGCTGGCCACCCCGGGTCACACCGCCGATTCAGTGAGTTTCGTTCTCGATGACGCCGTGCTGACCGCGGACACCATTCTGGGCCGGGGGACGACCGTGATCGATGACGAGGACGGCAGCCTTGGGGACTATCTCGCATCGCTGCGACGGCTCGAGACGATGGGGCGGCGTGCCGTGCTGCCCGGGCACGGACCCGAACTCGATGATTTGAGCGCGGTGGCGGCGATGTATCTGACCCACCGCGCGCAGCGCCTCGAACAGGTTCGTCAGGCCCTCCGGGCGCTGGGCGAGGATGCCACGCCGCGGCAGGTGGTCGAGCACGTCTACACCGACGTCGGGGAAGACCTGTGGGAACCGGCGGAGTCCTCGGTTCGCGCCCAGCTGGCCTATCTGAGATCGAGTTAGTTCACCGCGCGCGGCGGGCCAGCCGTTCGGAATCGCAGATCAGAACGCTCTTGCCCTCCAGCTTGATCCAGCCCCGGTGGGCGAAGTCGGCGAGGGCTTTGTTGACCGTCTCCCTTGACGCGCCGACCAGCTGGGCGATCTCCTCCTGGGTCAGGTCGTGGGTGACCCGCATCGCGCCACCCTCCTGCGTGCCGAAGCGCTGGGCGAGCTGCAGCAGTTGTTTGGCCACCCGGCCCGGAACGTCGGTGAAGATCAGGTCGGCCAGATTGTTGTTGGTCCGGCGCAGTCGGCGGGCGAGCACCCGAAGGAGTTGCTCGGCGATCTCGGGTCGGTCGGAGATCCACGCCTTGAGCGCGTCGCGGTCCATGGCCACCGCACGTACCTCGGTGATGGTGGTCGCACTGGAGGTACGTGGCCCCGGGTCGAAGATCGACAACTCGCCGAACATGTCCGACGGCCCCATGATCGTCAGCAGGTTTTCCCGCCCGTCGGAGGAGCGCCGTCCGATTTTCACCTTGCCGGACAGAATGATGTAAAGCCGGTCGCCGGGCTCGCCCTCGGAGAACACCGTATGGCCCCTGGGGAAGTCCGCCGGCTGAAGCTGCTTGGTCAGCGCCGCCGCAGCGCCGGGATCGACCCCCTGGAAGATACCGGCCCTCGCCAGAATCTCGTCCACGTCGCCTTCCTTAGCTGATCGGTGTTACCAAGCGCGCAGGCCAGCACTGTCGGCTGCGTGCTCAGAGTTGGCCTTGCGGCGAAATGCCAACGCTACACACGATTGGCGTATCCGGTCGGCTGAAACTGCCGATTCGGCTCCGGGTTCGGGCACAGCCGCGTCGGCAGGCCGGGTTCCTCGGCCAGCAGCCCCAGGCCAGGTCCGAAGCCCGGATTGCGGACCGGGGGTTCCGGTGCGCTGAACGACGCGGACTCACCGATAACGCTTTCGAGCCGCTGCAACCCGTAGGTGGAGAGCATCAACAGTCCCGGGAAACACGTCGCCACCAACCAGGACATAGCCGGGAAGTAAACCGGGGTGAGGTCTCATCGGGATCACGAATTGCCACCGGTCTGTCGGCGGTCGGCGCGACGACGTCAGTACCCTGACCACCGTGGGTGATGGCGGGATATCCGGGACGAGAGCGGCGAAGTGGGATCACGAAACCCGACTCGGCCTGATCCGACGTGCTCGCCGGATGAATCGGTCGCTGGCTGAAGCGTTTCCGGACGTGTACTGCGAACTGGACTTCACCAACCCGCTTGAATTGACGGTCGCGACCATCTTGTCGGCCCAGTGCACCGACAAACGCGTCAACGTCACGACGCCGGCGCTGTTTGCACGCTTCCCTGGCGCGGAAGATTATGCGGGAGCGAATCGCGCCGAACTTGAAGAGCTCATCAGGCCCACCGGCTTCTACCGCAACAAGGCCAACTCGCTGATCCGGTTGGGGGCCGAGCTTGTCGAGCGATTCGACGGTGAGGTGCCCGCGACCCTGGATCAATTGGTCACCCTGCCCGGCGTCGGACGCAAAACCGCCAATGTGATCCTCGGCAACGCTTTCGGCATCCCCGGCATTACCGTCGATACCCACTTCGGCCGGTTGGTCCGGCGTTGGCGATGGACCGAACAAACCGATCCGGTCAAGGTGGAACACGCGGTTGGTGAGCTCGTTGAGCGCCGCGACTGGACGTTGCTCAGTCACCGGGTGATCTTCCACGGTCGTCGGGTCTGCCACGCGCGCAAACCGGCGTGCGGGGTCTGCGTGCTGGCCCGGGACTGTCCCTCCTACGGGGCCGGGCCCACCGACCCGCTGCTGGCCGCCCCCCTGGTGAAGGGCCCCGAGGCCGAACATCTGCTGGCGCTGGCCGGCCTCCCAGCCCGGTGGGCCCAGTCCAGTGAACCCGGTCCAGTGAGCCCAGTCCAGTGAGCCCAGTCCAGTGAGCACCTCTACTCGATGGACGGTGGCGGTGCTCGCGGTGATCGGGGCACTGGTGGTGGCGTTCGGCCTGGCGCTGGTCGACGACCCGGGGCAGTCGGACTCAGGCACTGCGGCGCCGACCGAAAGGATCCGGCGGGACGCCGACACCCCGGCGGCACTGGCGGGTCCGCGCCTGCGTGCGGACCTCCCGCCCTGCCCAGCCGAGGGCGGTGGCGCGGGCCCGGAGGAACTCCGCGGCATCATCGTCGAGTGTGCCGCTGACGGATCCCGCCTCGAGGTGGCCCGTGCGCTGGCCGGTCGCACGGTGGTGCTCAACCTATGGTCCTACTGGTGTGCACCGTGTGCGCAGGAACTTCCCGCGCTGGCGTCCTACCAGGACCGGGCAGGTGACGCGGTGACTGTGGTGACAGTGCACCAGGATGAGAATGAAACAGCGGCGCTGCTGCGGTTGGCCGAACTCGGTGTCCGGCTGCCCACGCTGCAGGACGGCAGGCGCAGCATTGCGGCGGCGCTGGGGGTGCCGAACGTTATGCCTGCAACCGTGGTGCTGCGTCCGGACGGTAGCGTTGCCGAAATTCTGCCGCGACCATTCACCAGCGCCGACGAGATCGCCGCAGCAGTGGATGCTGCACTGCGGTGAGAATGCGCGGCGGGACCTACCGGAGGGGAGTGGCCAGGTGAGCGCACCGGGCGGGTCGCCGTCGTGGGGCCCCGCCCCGGTCAGCCCGACTGCGGGTCCGCCCTGGCTGGCGCCCCTGGTCGACAACGTCGACCGGGTACCGGACGCGTATCGTCGGCGGGTGTCGCCGGAACTGCTGACCGCGCTCACCGGCGCGCAAACGCAGGCCCGGAAGCTCCGATCGGATCGGGACGCTGCGGTGCTCGTGCTGTTCTCCGGCCCGCACACCGGGCATCCGCCCGCAGTGGTGCCCGCCGATGCTGACCTTCTGCTCACCGTGCGTGCCAGTACCCTGCGCCACCATGCAGGACAAGCTGCTTTTCCCGGTGGCGCCGCCGACCCGGAGGACGCGCACCCGGTCGCGACGGCGTTGCGCGAGGCGCGGGAGGAGACCGGCGTCGACCCAGAGCGGCTTCATCCGCTTGCCACCCTTGAACGGATGTTCATCCCGCCGTCGGGCTTTCATGTCGTTCCGGTGCTCGCCTACTCACCGGATCCGGGCCCCGTCGCGGTGGTCGACTCGTCGGAAACCGCGACCGTCGCCCGGGTTCCCCTGCGCGCCTTGATCAATCCCCGGAATCGGCTGATGGTGTGCCGCACCGCCGGCGAGAAGCGCTACGCAGGCCCGGCCTTCCTGCTCAACGAGATGCTGGTCTGGGGATTCACCGGTCACGTAATCTCAGCGATGCTTGATGTGGCCGGATGGGCACAACCATGGAACACCGACGACGTTGTGGAGTTGGACGACGCGATGGCACGCGTCGGCGCAGACAGTAAGGAACCGCTGTGACGAGTTCGCAATGGCTGGACATCGCGGTGGTTGCGGTAGCTCTCATCGCCGCGATTTCCGGGTGGCGGTCCGGGGCCCTCGGTTCGTTGATGTCCTTCGTGGGCGTGATCCTGGGCGCGATCGCCGGGGTGATGCTGGCACCGCACGTCATCAGCCACGTCGACTCGCCGCGCGGGAAACTCTTCGCCGCACTCTTTCTGATCCTCGCCCTGGTGGTGATCGGCGAGGTCGCCGGTGTCGTGCTCGGCCGTGCTGTACGCGGATCGATTCGAAGCTCTCCGGTGCGGTTTGTCGATTCACTGATCGGTGTGGGTCTGCAACTGGTGGTCGTTGTGGTTGCGGCCTGGTTGCTGGGCAGTCCGCTCACCTCGTCCGGGCAGGCGGGTCTCGCCTCGGCGGTTCGGGGTTCGACGGTGATTTCCGAGGTCGACAAGTACGTGCCCGAGTGGCTTCGGACCGTGCCCAAGCGGATGTCGGCCCTGCTGAGTACCTCGGGGTTGCCCGCCGCCTTGGAACCGATCGGCCCGACACCGGCCCAAAACGTCGACGCGCCCGACGCCTCGCTCGCCGAAAGTCTGGTGGTGGCGCGTGCCCGGCCCAGCGTGGTGAAGATTCGAGGCGTCGCCACCGCCTGCCAGAAAGTGCTCGAGGGCACTGGTTTCGTGATCGCACCGAACCGGGTGATGTCCAACGCCCACGTGGTCGCGGGCGCAGACAGCGTCACCATCGAGGCCGAGGGCAAGAAGTACGATGCGACGGTCATCTCCTACGATCCCGATGCCGACATCTCGATTCTCGATGTTCCCAATCTGCCGTTGGAGCCGTTGGTGTTCGCTGACCAACCCGCAAAGACCGGAACGGATGCGGTGGTGCTCGGATATCCCGGCGGTGGTGACTTTGTTGCCACACCGGCGAGGGTCCGAGAGATCATCGAACTCAGCGGGCCCGATATCTACAAGAGCACAACGGTAAATCGCGAGGTCTACACGATCAGAGGGGTTGTGCGTCAAGGTAATTCGGGCGGCCCGATGATCAACCGGGCCGGGCAGGTTATCGGCGTGGTATTCGGCGCGGCGGTCGACGACAATGACACCGGCTTCGTGATGACCACCAACGAGGTGTCGCGTCAGATCGCCAAGATTGGGAACACCGCGAAGGTCCCGACCGGGAAATGCGTCAGCGGCTGAGTAACGACTGTTGTGAGTCGAGGAAGCGCTGAAGTTCGTCGTTGACCCGTTCCGGCGCCTCCTCGTGGGCATAGTGGCCGGCGCCGGGGACCTCCACGAATCGACCGCGCGGCGCATAGCGACGGCTGCGTTCCACGGCATCGGCCAGAACGTAAGGGTCGCCATGACCGCGCAGATGCAGCAGTGGGATATCGAGTCGACGGTTCATCAGCTTCATAAACCGCCGGCCCTCGCCACGTAACTGACTGCGCACCGCCCACCGCTGATACTCCAGTGCCGAATGCGCTGCCGACGGAATTTGAATGGCCTGGCGCAGGTATGACATGGCTTCCGAAAAGTCTTCGCCAGCGGCCCATTCCGCGGAGGCACGGCTGCGGACGAGATCCTCCAGAGCTTGGGCGTTATGGCGGGTAAGGGCGTATTCGGGCCAGAGTGGGAGCTGATAGCTCAGCAGGCTCGGCAGCAACGCGCGGCCCTGATCGGGGCGGCCCACCGCGGTGCGCAACGCGGCCGGATGCGGTGAACTGATCAAGGCGATCCCGGTCACCACGCGGGAATGCAGGACGGCGGTCGCCCAGCACACCAGGCCGCCGTCGGCATGACCGATCAGGGTGGCCGACGTGTGACCCAGCGCGCCGACCAAGCCGGCGGTGTCCCCGGCCAGGGTCCAGCCGTCATAGCCCCGTGGGGGCTTGTCGCTGCCGCCGTAGCCGCGAAGGTCGACCGCCACTACCCGGGCGCCGGTAAGTCCGCGTAACTGATGGCGCCATGACCACCAGAACGAGCCGAAACCGTGCAGCAGGATTACCAGAGGCCGGGTGGTCGGCGGTGCATCGTCACCGGGATCGTTCTGAGCTTCGACGCATTGGAAGCGAATTCCGTTGGCGTGCACGTCGTGATGGCGCCATGGCCCCGCGATCCGGGTGACCGACGGATCGGGCCGGGCCATCACCAACCTGACGCGTCGGTGGGTGGCGGTGGTGTCGTGGTGGAGGCCGTCGCGGGCGTTGTCGAAGACCTGAAGTTCGACGACCTGAAGTTCGATGGCGACAGCGCCGAGGACGTTTCTTTGACCGATTCGATGGTTTGCCGTGGGCCGCGGATGCGACGAACTTTCAGGAAGCCGAGGAGGGCGAACACCGCCGTGACGACGAGCATGAGAATGAAAACGATGAGGAAGGCCGCCCACCGCCACACCCAGGTGTCGAGGAGTTCGGCGAGGAAGAAGAACATGAAGAAGGTCGAATACAGCAGAACCACCAGGGCCAGAATGAAAAAGACGCTGCCGGTCAGTCCCTTCTTCACATCTCGGGTGATTTCAGCCTTGGCCAGCTCGACCTCGGCGCGCACCAGGTTGGATACCTGGGTGGTGGCGTCCCTGACAAGTTCGCCGATTGAGGCATCGGCGGACGCCGGATGGGCGTCCGCCAGAGGAATCGAGGTCACGGTGTTGGGCACCGGGTTGTGGTAATCCCGATTGCTCACGGTTGTCCTCCAGGGTCGGCGCGGTCTGGATTCATGTTGCCATGCCCGACATCTGCCCGGGAACTGGTCGCGTTGTTACGCAAGTTACGCATGTGATCAAGCTAAACTCAGGCTTTCGGATGGTCCGGGCACGGATAGACGGAGGTCGCGGTGATCACCCGCAGGCGAACGCGGCATTGGGCAGGGGCGGTCGCCCTCGTTCTCGCAGTGGCGTCGGCCGCTCCACCGGCGCAGGCCGCCCCCGACGACAAGGTCGTGATCGGCGGCGGTGCCGGCATCGTCATCGACGGCGACACCTACTGCACCCTGACGTCGATCGGCAACGACAACACCGGTGCGCTCGTCGGCTTCACCTCCGCGCACTGCGGCGGCCCGGGCGCGCAGGTAGCCGCCGAGGCCGCCCCCGATGCCGGCGTGCTCGGCACGATGGTCGCCGGCAATGACGGCTTGGACTATGCGGTGATCCGCTTCAATCCGGCCCGGGTGGCGCCGGTGTCGAACTGGAACGGATTCGCTATCAACGGTATCGGACCTGACCCCGCCTTCGGGCAGGTCGCCTGCAAGCTGGGCCGGACGACCGGCTATTCGTGCGGCGTCACCTGGGGACCGGGGGAGGAACCCGGAACCATGGTCAACCAGGTCTGTGGACGTCCCGGCGACTCCGGTGCCCCGGTGACGGTGAACAACAGACTCGTCGGCATGATTCACGGCGCTTTCAGCGACTCGATTCCCACCTGCATCATTAAGTACATCCCGCTGCATACTCCGGCGGTGACGATGTCGATCAACTCGATCCTGGCTGACTTGACCGCCAAGGGCCGTCCCGGTGCCGGTTTCGTCCCCACCGCCGAGCCCGCTCCCGGCCCGGCCTGATCCGCGCCCTTTTCAGTTCTCGGCTTTACTCGAACGAATGGCCTCGAACACGGTCGGATCGACCAGGGTCGAGGTGTCGCCGAGTTCGCGGCCCTCAGCGACGTCGCGCAGCAACCTCCGCATGATCTTCCCGCTGCGGGTCTTCGGTAGTTCCGGGACGACGTGGATCTCCCGCGGCTTGGCGATCGGCGAGATCTCCTGCGCGACTTGAGCGCGCAATTCCTCGACCATCTCCTGCGGCGATATCTCGGCATGGTTCGCTTTGAGGATGACGAAGGCGCAGATCGCCTGGCCGGTCTGGGCATCGGTGGCGCCGACCACCGCAGCCTCCGCGACACCGGCGTGGCCCACCAGAGCCGACTCCACCTCGGCGGTGGAGATCCGATGGCCCGACACGTTCATCACGTCATCGATGCGGCCCAGTACCCAGACCTCGCCGTCACTGCCGTACCGCGCGCCGTCACCGGCGAAGTACCAACCTTGCTCGGCAAATCGCGACCAGTAGGTCTCGACGAACCGCTCCGGGTCACCCCAGATGCCGCGCAGCATCGACGGCCACGGCCGATCCAGCACGAGGTATCCGGTGACCTGCTCGCCATGTTCGGGCGCCCACTGCAGTTCATTGCCGTCGTCGTCGACGATCTTGGCTGAGATTCCCGGCAGGGGCCGCATCGCCGATCCCGGCTTACATGTGGTCACACCCGGTAGCGGCGAGATCATCACCGCGCCGGTCTCGGTTTGCCACCACGTGTCCACGATGGGTGTCCTATCAGCGCCGAACACCAGCCGATACCAACGCCACGCCTCGGGGTTGATCGGCTCGCCGACGGAGCCCAACAAGCGGAGGCTTGACAGATCGTGGGCGAAAGGAATCTCGCGACCCCACTTCATGAATGTGCGAACCAGGGTGGGTGCTGTGTAATAGATTGTGACACCGTACTTTTCGATGATCTGGAAGTGCCGGTGTTCGTCGGGTGACGCCGGGGTTCCCTCGTAAACCACCTGGGTTGCGCCGTTGGACAACGGGCCGTAGACGATGTAACTGTGGCCGGTCACCCAACCGATATCGGCCGTGCACCAATACACGTCGGTCTCGGGTTTGATGTCGAAGACGTAGTTGTGGGTGTAGGACACCTGCGTCAGATAGCCACCGGAGGTGTGCATGATGCCCTTGGGCTTACCGGTGGTGCCCGATGTGTAGAGCAGGAAAAGTGGGTGCTCGGAGTCGAACGCCTCCGGGGTGTGCTCGGCTGAGGCGTTCTCGACCGTCTCGTCCCACCACAGGTCACGGCCCTGGGTCCAGGGGATCTCGATACCGGTGCGCCGCACCACCAGGACGTTGCGCACACACCCCTGTCCGGCGACGGCGTCGTCGACAGCGTCCTTGAGTGACACCGCGGTGCCGCGCCGGTACTGACCGTCGGTGGTGATCACCAACTTGGCTTGGGCGTCGTCGATCCTGGCTCGCAGTGCCGTGGCCGAGAACCCGGCGAAGACAACGGAATGCATGACCCCCAACCGTGCGCACGCCAACATCGCCACGATCGCCTCCGGCACCATCGGCATGTAGATGGCGACCCGGTCTCCGGCGACCACGCCGAGGTCGGTAAGCGTGTTGGCGGCCCTACAGACCTCGTCTTTGAGTTGGGCGTAGGTGATCGTGCGCGTATCACCGACTGGCTCACCCTCCCAGTGGATGGCGATGCGATCACCGCGGCCGGAGTCGACGTGCCGGTCCACGCAGTTATAGGCGACGTTGAGCTTTCCACCGACGAACCACTCGGCGACCGGGGCGCCGGACCAGTCCAGAACCTCGGTGAAGGGGGTGTCCCAGGACAACCGCTTCGCCTGGGCGGCCCAGAACGCTAGTCGGTCTTCCTGTGCCTCGAGGTAGAGATCTGCCGTGGCATTGGCGTGCGCGGCGAAGTCGGCGGGCGGCGGGTACGCCGATGGAACATCTTGGTGCGCCTCGGTCATGGCTGTGAGCGTAGTCACCGGACCGGGCGTGCATTGGGCTACCGCGCATCGGGCCGGAAGACGTCGACACTCCGATGGGTCTAACGTTTCTGGCCGTGGAGTCAGGAAAGCGCGACCTGTTGGCACCACTGGTGACGATGCCGGGGGTGGCCGACGCCGCCGAGGCCGCGCGCGCTGCGCTGGGCAGAGCCCACCGGCACCGCACCAATCTTCGAAAGTGGCCGCTGACCGCAGCGGAGTCGGCGATCCGTGGCGCGCGATCATCCTCGGCGCTCGACGGCGGGGGTATGCAACTCGATCCCACCGCGGTGTCCCACGATGCGGTACTCGCCGGAGCATTGCGCGCCGGTCAGGCCCTTGAGGGCGGCAGCACCGCAGTGGTGGGGGTGTGGCAACGCGCCCCGTTGCAGGCGCTGGCGCGCCTGCACTCCCTTGCCGCCGCCGACCTGGTCGACGAGCAGCAACTCGGCCGGCCGCGCCAGGTTCCCGAAATTTCGGCCCGACTCGACCTGCTGACCGGCCTGGTCACGGGCGGAAGTGCTGTCGGTGCTCCGATCCTTGCCGCCGTTGCGCACGGCGAACTGCTGACGTTAGCGCCGTTCGGTAGTGCCGATGGTGTTGTCGCACGGGCAGTTTCGCGCTTGGTGACGATCGCCACCGGACTTGACCCGCACGGACTCGGGGTGCCGGAAGTGTACTGGTTACGCCGGACCGAGGAGTATCGGTCCGCGGCTACCGGCTTCGCCACCGGCGATCCCGGCGCGGTTCGCGAGTGGCTGCTGCATTGCTGCCGTGCACTGGAAGACGGTGCGCGCGAGGCATTGTCGATCGCCGACGCCGCCGGGGGCTAACAATTGCGGCCCACCGAACATGAAAGCGGGCGGCGCTCCGAAGTGAATTCGGCTCGCCGCCCGCCAGCACGGTTGTCCGGGTTACCAGGCGTGCTAGGTGGGTTGCGTGATTGGCCTCGGCGATCATGCACACGCTGTGCAATTACGCAGGCCCGCAACGCTTCTGCCCTATCGCGGCATGCTCCGCGTGGGTGCCCGTAACCGTGCTGGATCGCTTAGATCCGGAGGGAGAACCTTCTCTTCCGACACTCCCTTGGCGTCACCAAGCGTCCGTAAATCCTTTGTACTCCGTGACGGCCGTCACAGCAAGCATCAATTCCGCATCATTGGGCACGCGGCCGCAGGTTCGCCGAACGCCTCCGCGATTCGCCCGGTGTCCGTGTGCCTCTTCGGTTTGCTGAATCTGCACGTGCGCGACTGTGCACTGGCGAATTCGGCGGCGGCGGGCCTGCTGACGGGGTATTCACCCGAACAAACCGGCCTTGTCGCCAGCGGCACTGTGGGTGATCAGGGCGTGCTGCCGGCTGAAGTCCGCCACCAATCCACCGCGAAAGTGGCAGTCCACGTCAGCTGACCACGGCTGTACTTTCACAGGAAAAACGTAGTTTTATCAGGCCGGTAAGGCTTGCGCTAGCGCCCATGGACGTGTGTATAGTCGGGTTCACCTGGCTTCGGCCGGGGGTGCATCAGCCCGACCCCCCGGGGCTGATACACGACGACCCTCGCCTCCTCCCCCCCCTGGCGAGGGTCGTCCTTTGTCTGTGGCCTCTGGTTCTTTGCCGCACCGCCTGACCCGACTCAAAAACAATCCCCAGACCGGACGTCATCCACAACTGCGCGACGGCAGACTGGCGGACCGACTGGAACTGGGTCAGCGTCAGCGAGTGCCTACGCAAGCTCCGGTTCTGCTTTCGGTGATCGACGATCCCGCGTTGTCCGCCGCCGTTGATGCCATCGCGGCCGCGGTCGGCCTGCGGGCGATCCGGACAACAACGCCGAGTCGCAAATTGTGGCCCACGGCGGCCGCGATCGTGGTGGACGAGGACGGCGCCGGCCGGTCCGTTCGAGCGGGGATGCCGCGGCGGGACGATGTGTTCCTGCTGGGAGCTGCTGTCCCTTCGGCCGCGACGTGGGCGGCGGCCGTCGCGGTGGGTGCCCGGTGCGTCTGCGTCCTGCCGGCCCAGGAAGCCGAACTGGTGCGCTCGCTGTCTGAGGTGGCGGAACTGGGTCGCGTCGCTCGCCGTCGCGGTCGGGTAATTGCCGTGACGGCCGGTCGCGGTGGCGGTGGCGCATCGGTCTTCGCCGGTGCGCTGGCATGTAGTGCCGAGGAGTCATTGCTGGTTGATCTGGACCCCTGCGGTGGCGGACTCGATCTGATGCTGGGTGTGGAATCGGTTCCTGGTTTGCGCTGGCCCGACCTTTCCGTCGGGAGCGGGCGGCTCGGCTGGGGTGCGGTTCGCGACGTGTTACCGCGATTGGGCGGCCTGAGCGTGCTGTCCGGCACGAGGGAATTCCACGAGATCGACGCCACCGCGGCGGCGTCGATTGTCGATGCCGGCCGGCGTGGGGGCATCACGGTGGTGTGTGACCTGCCGAGGCAACTCACCGCGGCGTCGGTGCCGATCCTGGAGTCTGCCGATCTCGCCGTGATCGTGACACGTTGCGACGTGCGCAGCATCGCCGCGACCGCCGCGGTGGCGGGAGTGGTGCGCACGATGAATCCGAACATCGGCCTGGTGGTGCGCGGACCGGCACCGGGTGGTCTGCGGGCCGGTGAGGTGGCTGACGCCGCGGCAGCACCGCTGTTGGCGTCCATGCGCCCGGAACCGATGCTTGCCGTGCATCTGGAACGCGGTGGACTGCGGCTGGGGCGTCGATCGCCGTTGGCTGCGGCAGCGCGAACGGTACTGGGTGTCGCGCGTTCCGGTCCCGAGGTTCGGGCCGCATGAGTGGGTCAATGATCGATCGGGTTCGCGAGCGGTTGGCCGCCGAGGCCGCACCACTGCGACCGCCGGTCATCGCGGCGGCGATTCGCGCCGAGGCCGGTGGGATGCTCGGCGATACCGACGTGCTGAACAGCCTGCGTCTGCTGGAGACAGAACTGACCGGTGCCGGCATTCTCGAACCGCTACTTCGCGCCGAAGGCGTCACTGATGTGCTGGTCTCATCGCCGGATGAGGTGTGGGTAGATGATGGAAATGGGCTGCGCCGCAGTGCGATACGGTTTCCTGACGAGGCATCGGTTCGCCGTCTGGCCCAGCGCCTCGCCAACGCTGCCGGTCGGCGACTCGATGACGCCCAGCCGTGGGTCGACGGGCAACTCGCCGGCGGAATCGGAGGGCAGGTCACCGTCCGACTGCACGCGGTACTACCGCCGATTGCGGTTGCCGGTACCTGCGTTTCCCTGCGGGTGCTTCGGCCCGCGAGCCAGGATCTGGCGGCGTTGACGGCGGCCGGTGCGATCAGCTCCGAAGCCGCGGCACTACTTGCTGACGTCATATCCTCGCGGTTGGCGTTTCTGGTGTCCGGCGGCACCGGCGCCGGCAAGACGACCCTGTTGGCCGCGGCTCTCGGGTCTGTCGCAGATCACGAACGCATTGTGTGCGTCGAGGATGCACCCGAGTTGGCGCCACGACACCCGCACTTCATCCGTCTGGTCGCCCGCAGCGCGAATGTCGAGGGGGCAGGGGAGATCACCCTGCGTCACCTGGTCCGCCAGGCGCTGCGGATGCGTCCGGACCGCATCATCGTCGGAGAGGTGAGAGGTGCTGAGGTCGTCGATCTTCTGGCTGCTCTCAACACCGGCCATGACGGCGGGGCCGGGACGGTGCACGCCAACAGTCCGGCCGAGGTGCCGGCCCGCCTCGAGGCCCTCGCCGCCCTGGATGGGTTGAGTCCCGCGGCGCTGCACAGTCAACTTGGGGCGGCGGTGCAGGTGGTCTTACATGTCAACCGCGGCCCGGATGGGCGACAACTCTCTGAGATCGCGGTGCTGGACCGCGACGACACCGGCCGTGTTCGGGTACTGCCGGTGTGGCACGTCGACCGCGGATGGCAATCGGGGGCGCAACTGTTGCGTCACCTGGTCGACGACCGCCGTGTCCGATGAGTCCGTTCGCCCTGGGTGCGGTCCTGCTGGCGGCGGCTCTGCTGGTGGCGGTGCCGCCGCCGGGCGGCCGGTTGGGGCATGCGCGACGGCGACGTCATGGCGGATGGATCGCGGGATGGTTGGCACTTGTCGCGGCCGCGGCGATCGCCCTGTGCGCGCCGCCGCCGCTGGCACTGGCCATCGCGGTGCTGGCCGCCGTGGCCGAACGTCGGCGGCGGCGGTGGATCGCAGACCGGCGCCGCCGAGACGAGAGCCGGGCGTTGACTGCGGGACTGGAGGTTCTGGTCGGTGAATTGGGAGTCGGTGCGCATCCGGTGCGGGCCTTCAGCGTTGCCGCGGCGGAGTCCCCCGGCGGCGTGGGAGATTCGCTAAGGGCGGTGGCGACCCGCGCGCAGCTGGGCGCCGACGTGGCGGCAGGCCTACGGTCGGCGGCGGCGGATTCCTCGGTGCCCGCGTACTGGGATCGTCTCGCGATCTGTTGGACCGTGGCTGCTGAGCACGGATTGTCGATGTCGACGTTGATCCGGGCGGCGCACCGCGACATTCTCGACCGGCAACGGTTTGCCGACCGGGTTCAGGCGGGATTGGCCGGTGCCCGGGCCACGGCCACCATCCTGGCCGGGCTGCCGATTTTGGGCGTGGCCCTCGGTGAACTCATCGGAGCCGACTCCGCCCGGTTTCTTCTCGGCGGCGGTTCGGGCGGGTGGTTCCTCCTCGTCGGTCTGGGTTTGATCGCCAGCGGCGCGGCATGGGCGAACCGCATCATCGATCGGCTGACGACATGACCGCCGCCGCACTGTTGCTGGCCGGTGCCCTGCTGCTCGGCACGGGCCCGTGTCGCACTCGCCGGAGGGTCGGCACAGTGGCCGTGGGGCGGCGGACGGCCCGCCCCCGGGAACCGAAACCCGACCCGTTCGCGATCGCCTCGGCCTTCGATGTGTTCGCGGTGTGTCTTTCCTCGGGCATGGCGGTATCCGCTGCGGCCGCTGCGGTGGCCGCGCACGCTCCCGCGGCCCTGGGTGCGCAGTTACGAAGAGCCGCAGACCTATTGGCGCTTGGCGCCGATCCGGATATCGCATGGCGGACTCCGGAGGAGGTAGCCGACGAGGGTTGCGAGGCGCTCTCCCGTCTGGCCCGGCGATCGGCATCGTCGGGCAGTGCACTGGCCGTCGGCGTCGCCGAACTCGCCGAGCAGTTCCGCCAGGACGTCGGACATGCGGCGGTGGCCGCCGCCGAACGCGCCGGGGTTCTCATCGCCGGTCCACTCGGGCTGTGCTTCCTGCCGGCCTTCGTCTGTCTCGGCATCGTGCCGGTGATCGCAGGTCTGGCCGGCGACATCTTTGGTCGGGGGGTGCTGTGATCCCCGCGGAAGTTCACCGGTGTCAACGCAGTCGGTATCAACACACCCGGGGTCAACACACCCGGTGTCAACAGGAAGGGAATGGACATGCTGCTCAAACTGACTCAAGGGATCCGGTACCGGGTGACCACGCTGGCCCTCGAGGAGGCAGGGATGTCGACGGTGGAGTACGCCATCGGCACGATCGCCGCCGCGGCCTTCGGCGCGATTCTCTACGGCGTGGTCACCGGCGACTCGATCGTCGGCGCGCTGACCAACATCATCAACCGTGCGCTGAACACCAGGGTCTAGCGGGTGACGGTGGGTTCGGCACCGTCGAGGCCGCACTGGCTATCGCCACCCTGGTGGCCGTTCTGGTGCTGTGTTGTGCGGGCCTCGTCGCGGTCTCGCTCCAGATGCGTTGCCTCGACGCCGCGCGGGAGGCGGCGCGGTTGGCGGCCCGCGGCGATCCGGTCCCTGCCGCGATGGCGGCCGGTCTCATCCCGGCGGGAGCGTCGATTGATCTCCGCCGCGACGGCGGGTACGTGGTCGCCAGGGTCAGCAGCCATTCGCCAATGTTGCCCGGGGTGGTCATCGTCGGGGAAGCCATCTCCCTCACCGAGACCGGTCGCTGATGACACCGGAGCCGCTACCGTGCTGGCCGCAGCCCTGGTCGCCGTCGTGGTGACCGGCAGTGCCGGCGCAATCACGATCGGAACCGCGGCGCTGGCGCGGCACCGTGCGCAGACGGCGGCTGATTTGGCGGCGCTGGCAGCCGCCGCCCGGGTGCCTCTCGGACCGGAGGCCGCCTGCGGGCAGGCCCACCGACTCGCCGCTGCCATGGGGGCGGCGCTGACGCAGTGCAATGTCGAGCAGCTCGACATTGTGGTGACGACAGCGGTTCGGATGAATGGTCGGCTCGGGGGCGTGGCGCGTGCCTCGGCTCGCGCCGGCCCGTCCTCGGCGGGTTAGGAACTGCCGGTGCGGTTGCGGCGGTGTTGGCCGAGTTCGTCCTCGGTTGGCTGGCGCACCGTCACCAAGCCGGCAAAGACGCCGGTGTCCAGTTCCATCCGGTTGATGGTGATGTGCAGGGGGACCCAATCGGCGCCGTCGTTGCCGGGCAGTCGCAGCACCGCACTTGTCGAGCCGGACTGAAGTTCCTCAGTCATTCGTTCGGAGTACTCCAAGCGGTCACCGGGGTGCATCGTCGCGCCGGATCGCCAGTCGAAAAACGGGCAGGGATCATCAAGCCACTTCAGGGGCATCCAGGTGTTCAGGTCCATCAGAAGCCGGTACACGCCTGGCTCGGCCAAACCGTTCAGGACCCGCTGCGCCAGGTGGTCGGGCCCCGGCGGTGCGGCCCACACCTGATCGACGAGGTTCATCGCCCGGGCGATCAGGTGTTCGCTACCGTCTTCCATGGATTGCATGGCAGTGCGAACGACGAAACCCACCCGGCGAAAGCCGCCCTGTTTGTCGGCGAATTCCCATGTCGCGCAATAGGTTCGGCCGGGAGCCGCGTCGAGGGTCTGCGCCAGCACATTCGCCTCGTCACGATTGATGCTGCGGCTGGGAATGTCGTCAACGAAACTGCGGCCCGTGGTCGGCTCCGTGGTCGGGTCCATGCCGGCATTGATCAGATATTGGACGGTTCCACTGGACTCGCCCAGGGTGAAGTCCCACAGCATCGGGCCGGGAAGTGGGCGCTCGGGCGGCTCATCGTCGGGCGGGCCGCACCAGACGTGCACCCCGTGGATGTGGCCGCCGGTCATGGTCACCGGTTCGGTGCGGATCACCCGATGAGTTTTCGGCGTGATACTGACCAGGCCCTGTCCGCATGCGACGGTCTCGGTGATCGCGGTCGCGATGGCGGCCAGGTTCGGATTGCGACGCAAAAAACCCGCCAGCGGCACGAAATTCTTCATTTGCCGACCCTGGGCGACGACGACAGGTTGGTCACCGAGCGTCTCCACCAGCAACCAGTCCTGCGTCACGGCGAAAGTCTAACGGCGTGCTACGACATCCGGGACTGAGTCGGCCTCGCAATGATGCGAACCCCATTGTTTGCCGCCGCCTTATCCGCGGCGTAGGGTTTGCTGGCAGACCCGAGGGTCCTGCCGCACGGATCGCGTTGTCCGAACGTTGTCGGCGCTCTGCTCACGGAGTGATTCGAAGTCTTGGCCGTCGGCCGCTCGAGGGGTTGGTCGGGGACCGGGTCAGTGCTGGCCCGCGGACAGGTGAGCCAGCACTGACCGCAAGACGTCGGCGGCACCGGCCTTGTCGAGCGGATCGTTTCCGTTTCCGCATTTAGGTGACTGCACGCAGGACGGGCAACCTCGCGGGCACTCGCACGCTTCGATCGCCTGCAATGTCGCCCGCAGCCAGGTGGCGGCCAGGCGGTAACCGCGTTCAGCGAAGCCGGCACCGCCGGGGTGACCGTCGTAGACGAACACCGTCGGCAGGCCGTCCTCGCCCACAGCGGTGGAGACTCCGCCGATGTCCCCCCGATCACAACTCGCGACCAGGGGAAGCAGGCCGATCGCCGCGTGCTCGGCGGCGTGCAGAGCACCCGGTATTCGAGCTGGTTCGATCCCGTTGTGCAGCAGGGCGTCTGATGTAACGGTGTACATCACCGCAGTGGTCGCCAGGCTCTGTTCGGGCATCTCCAGTTCCACGAAGTCGATCACTTCGCCGGAAGGTGAACGGCGGAGGAAACCGATCACCTGGTGGGTGACCGATACCGGAACCAGGCCCAGTGTCACCGCGCCGTACCCGGCACGTTCGCCGGTGCCCGTCACGGTGATGTCGGTGATCTCCCTGGGGTACGTCGCGTACCCGGGATCCTCGGCATGGACGAATGCCACCCTGTCCTCGAGGTTGAGTGAGTCAACCAGATAACTTTCGCCCTGGTGCAGATAGACCGCCCCGGGGTGCACGGTCGCCGGCGCCCTGGCAGCCTCGGTGCTTCCCAGAATCCGACCGGTACCGGCTTCGACGATCGCAACACTTCCGCCGACTGTGCCGCGGATGTCGACGGTGTCGTGCGGGTCTGCTCCGGCGGCCGGAAAGTACCGGCCGCCGCGGCACCGTAACAATCCGTCGTCGACCAGTGCGGCGACCACCGGCTCAGCGTTCCACGCCCGCACCTCCTGCACTGTGAGGGGCAGTTCAGTTGCAGCGCACAGCAACTGCGGACCGACGACGTAGGGGTTGGTCGGGTCGATCACCACCCGCTCGACGGGCTTGCCGAGTAGCGCCTCTGGGTGGTGAACCAGGTATGTGTCCAGCGGGTCATCCCGGGCGACCAGAACGACCAGCGCGCCCTGTCCGCGCCGCCCGCACCGACCAGCCTGCTGCCAGAACGAGGCGACGGTGCCCGGAAATCCCGCCAGCAGCACAGCGTCCAACCCGGCGATGTCGATACCCAATTCCAGGGCGTTGGTGGTGGCCAGTCCGCGCACCGCACCTTCGGCCAGCGCCCGTTCGATCGCGCGGCGGTCCTCGGCGAGATAGCCGGCGCGGTAGGAGGTGACGGTGTCCCGCAGGTGCGGCGCGATGTCCTCCAGCCGCGCGCGGGCGGCGAGGGAGATCAGTTCTGCCCCCCGCCGCGATCGCACGAAGGCCAGCGTCCGTGCGCCCTGCGCCACCAGGTCGGCCAACATGCGGGCCGCATCGGCACTCGCGGAACGGCGCACCGGCGCACCGTTCTCACCGCGCAGATCGGTCCGCAACGCGGGTTCCCACAACGCGATCGTGCGCGCTCCCTGCGGTGATCCGTCGACCACGACTTCCTCGACGGGCCGCCCGATCAGTTCGGCTGCGGTAGCCCCCGGTGCGGCTGTGGTGGCGCTGGCGAAGATCACGGTCGTCGCGGCTGAACCAGGGGAGCGGTATCGGTCGCACAGCCGCAGCAGCCGTCGCAGGATCATCGCCACATTCGAACCGAAAACACCTCGGTAGTAATGGCATTCGTCGACGACGATATATCGGAGTCCGCGAAGGAAAACCGCCCAGCGGGCGTGATTGCGCAGCATCGACACGTGGATCATGTCCGGGTTGGAGAACAGCCAGCGGGAACGCTCACGCGCGAAGCGGCGGACCTCGGGGCCGGTGTCGCCGTCGTACGCACTCGGCGCGACGTCACCCAGGCGGGGCACCGCAGCGCTCAGTGCGTGCGCGCAGCGCAACTGATCATGGCCGAGTGCTTTCGTCGGTGACAGATACAGCGCTCTGGCTCGGGGATCGCCGGCCAGAGCATCCATGATCGGCAACTGGAACGCCAGCGACTTGCCGGACGCGGTACCGGTGCTGATCACCACGTCGCGACCGGAGTGGGCGAGTTCGGCGGCTTGCACTTGGTGGGACCACGCGGCGGTGATGCCCTGGTTGCGCAGTGCGTCGAGCAGATCGGTTCCGGCCCAGGACGGCCAGTCGCGCGACTCGGCGCGGCGAGCGGGCATCTCGGTGACGTGACGCAGCGAGGCGCCCACTGCGGGGTCGGCCTCGCCGCACACGGCGGCGAGCAACTCGCTGCCGAAACTCGCCACGCTCGTCCCCCTGTTCGTTTCCGCCTCGAGTCTGACGTCCGAATTGTCGCCGATACTGTCCTAACTGCGCCGAACGTGATTGGATTGAGTTGGTCGCAGCTTCTGTGTTCGTGTTTGGCGCTTCGCAGGATCGACGTTGCGGTCGCGGTTCCTGCGAGGGTCTGCGCCGGGGTTAATTCCGGCACATCCAAGAAGGATGGCGGTCTCAACCGGCCCGGTCTACGTCGAACATGGGTAGATCGCTCCCGGAAAAGAAGGAAAGTACGAAAAATGCCACAGGGAACTGTGAAGTGGTTCAACGCGGAGAAGGGCTTCGGCTTCATCGCTCCGGAGGACGGCTCCGCCGATGTTTTCGTCCACTACACGGAGATTCAGGGTTCGGGCTTCCGCACCCTGGAGGAGAACCAGAAGGTGGAGTTCGAGGTAGGCCAAAGCCCCAAGGGGCCCCAGGCCACCGGCGTTCGCGCCGTCTGAACGACGTCGACTCTCCGTCTGTAAAGACACCGACTCTGACGAGCACCCCCTCGGGGCCCGGACGCCGGGCTTCAAGGGGGTGCTGTCGTTTCCGGTGGCGCCGGATGGGCCCGGTAGCGCGGACAGTGCCATCGACTGCCCTACTGTCGAATCGTGAGCCAGCTGTCGTTCTTCTCTGCCGAGGCGGTGCCCCCCGCGGTCACCGATCTCGCCGGGGTGCTCGCGGCGGCCGGCCAGGTGGTGACGGTCGGGGAAGGAGCCAGGCTCTCGGTGGTAGTCGAGGCCCAGTGGCGGGCCGCCGCATTGGCCGACATGATGGCCGCGGCCGGCTTGCAGGCTGAGACGTCCCGGACCGAGGAGGATAACCCCCTGGTGCGGACCGCGGTTGACGCCCGACTGCTCGGTATCGCCGCAGACTGGACCCGCGGTGCGGTCAAGACGGTCCCGTCACACTGGTTGCCGGGTCCTCGCGAATTGCGGGCCTGGACCCTGGCGGCCGGTTCCCCTGATTCCGACCGCTATCTGCTGGGCCTGGACCCGCATGCACCTGATACCCACTCGCCGCTGGCTTCGGCCCTGATGCGGGTGGGTATCGCCCCGACTCTGATCGGTACCCGGGGCGCTCACCCGGCCCTGCGGATCGGCGGTCGGCGACGACTATCTCGCCTGGTGGAGAACGTCGGGGAGCCACCCGATGGCCCCGAGGCGTTGGTGGCCTGGCCGCGAATCTGAGAGGGTTTACCTCGGGGGTCGGTTTGCGTCTGCCGGTCCAGGGGTGCGAAATTGTCCAGGGACCGGATATCCGGACACGACTGAATGGGAGCGTGGGCGCAGTTGGCTGACGACGACCGCGGAAGCGGACCCCGCGACAACGTTCGTCGGCTCGTCATCGTCGAGTCGCCCACCAAGGCACGCAAAATCGCCGGTTACCTGGGCCCGAATTACATTGTCGAGTCCTCCCGAGGCCACATCCGCGACCTGCCGAAGAACGCCGCCGACGTGCCAGCCAAGTACAAGTCCGAGCCCTGGGCCCGCACCGGCGTCGACGTCGACCACGACTTCGAACCCCTCTACGTGATCAGCCCGGATAAGAAGGCCACCGTCGCAGAACTCAAAAGTCTGCTCAAAGACGTCGACGAGTTGTATCTGGCCACCGACGGTGACCGCGAGGGCGAGGCCATCGCCTGGCATTTGTTGGAGACCCTCAAACCTAAAATCCCGGTCCGGCGGATGGTCTTCCACGAGATCACCGAATCGGCGATCCGGGCCGCCGCCGATGATCCCCGCGATCTCGACACCGACCTCGTCGATGCCCAGGAGACCCGCCGCATCCTGGACCGGTTGTACGGCTACGAGGTAAGCCCGGTGCTGTGGAAGAAGGTGGGCCGGGGCTTGTCGGCCGGGCGGGTGCAGTCCGTGGCGACCCGCATCATCGTTCAGCGCGAGCGCGAGCGGATGGCTTTCCGTAGCGCGTCCTACTGGGACATCCTGGCCGAGTTGGACGCCAGCGTGTCCGATCCGAATGCCACCCCGCCTCGGTTCACCGCCCGGTTGGTCACCGTCGACGGTAAGCGGGTGGCGACGGGCCGGGACTTCGACTCGCTGGGGGCGCTGCGCAAAGCCGACGAGGTGCTGGTGCTCGATGAGGCCGCCGCCGGTTCGCTCGCGTCCGGCCTGCAGGGCGCCGCACTGACCGTGGCCTCGGTCGAGGAGAAGCCTTACACTCGCCGCCCGTACCCGCCGTTCATGACGTCGACCCTGCAGCAGGAGGCCGGCCGCAAGCTCCGGTTCAGCGCCGAGCGCACCATGAGCGTGGCCCAGAAGCTCTACGAGAACGGCTACATCACCTATATGCGGACCGACTCGACCACGCTGTCGCAGTCGGCGATTGACGCGGCCCGCAACCAGGCCCGCCAGCTTTACGGCGACGAGTACGTCCACCCCAGCCCGCGCCAGTACACCCGCAAGGTCAAAAACGCCCAGGAGGCCCACGAGGCGATCCGCCCGGCAGGCGAGACGTTCGCCACCCCGGGTGCGCTGCACGCCGAACTTGATAGCGACGGTTTCCGGCTCTACGAATTGATCTGGCAGCGCACGGTCGCCTCGCAGATGGCCGACGCCCGCGGCACCACGTTGAGCCTGCGGATCAACGGCAACGCCAGCGACGGACGTGAGGCGGCCTTCGCGGCGAGCGGTCGAACGATCACCTTCCCAGGCTTCTTGAAGGCCTATGTCGAAACCGTCGATGACCTTGCCGGCGGCGAAGCCGACGACGCCGAGAGCCGACTGCCACAGCTTCGACAGGGCCAGCGGGTCGATGCCACCCGGCTTACCGCCGACGGACACGCCACCAACCCGCCGGCCCGGTACACCGAAGCGTCACTGATCAAGGCACTCGAGGATCTCGGAATCGGCCGACCGTCGACGTATTCCTCGATTATCAAGACCATCCAGGATCGCGGCTACGTCTACAAGAAGGGAACGGCCCTGGTTCCGTCGTGGGTGGCCTTCGCGGTGACCGGACTGCTTGAGCAGCATTTCGGACGGTTGGTCGACTACGACTTCACCGCCGCCCTCGAGGACGAACTTGACGAGATCGCCAACGGCCACGAGCAACGGACGAATTGGCTGCACAATTTCTACTTCGGCGGTGAGCACGGCGTTCCGCACTCGATCGCCCGCGCCGGCGGGCTGAAGAAACTCATCGGCGTCAATCTCGAGGGCATCGACGCCCGCGGGATCAACTCCATCCGACTCTTCGACGACGCCGAGGGTCGCACGGTCTGCGTGCGGCCGGGGAAGAACGGGGCCTATCTGGAGCGGATGGTCATCGGCGAAGACGGTGAATTCACCCCGCAGCGGGCCAATGTCAGCGAGGAGATCACTCCTGACGAACTCACTCTCGACATTGCCGAGGCCCTTTTCGCCACGCCGCAGGAGGGGCGGGTTCTGGGTGTGGATCCGGAATCCGGACATGAGATCGTCGCCAGGGACGGCCGGTACGGACCGTATGTCACCGAGATGCTGCCCCCGCCCCCGGATGACGGTGAAGACGGGGTTGCCGCGAAGAAAGGCAAAAAACCGACCGGTCCGAAGCCGCGCACCGGGTCATTGTTCGCCTCGATGGACGTGGCGACGGTAACCCTTGAGGATGCTTTAAAGCTGCTGTCGCTGCCGCGACTGGTCGGAGTAGATCCGGCAAACGGTGAAGAGGTAACGGCCCAAAACGGCCGTTATGGGCCATATCTGAAGCGCGGCAACGACTCTCGTTCATTGGCGAGTGAGGATCAGATATTCGGCATCACGCTGGATGAGGCACTGAAGATTTACGCCGAACCCAAGCGCCGTGGCCGGCAGGGCGCGGCCACACCCCCCCTGCGCGAACTGGGTACCGATGGCGCCTCCGGTAAGCCGATGGTGATCAAAGACGGGCGCTTCGGCCCCTACGTCACGGACGGGGAGACCAACGCGAGTCTGCGTAAGGGCGACGAGGTGTCGACCATCACCGACGACCGTGCCTCAGAGTTGCTCGCCGAGCGACGCGCCCGCGGACCGGTCAAGCGCACGACCACCAAGGTGGTCCGCAAGAAGACCGCCGCCAAGAAGACCGCCGCGAAAAAGACCGCCGCCAAGAAAGCCTGAGATCAGAGCGCGTCCGCAGCCACGGACGGGCTCGGGTTCGGTGGTTGGATCAGATTCACCGGCCGCGCCAGTTGAGTCGGTACCGTGCGTCCGCGAAGATCCACGATCTCGCCCACCTGCCAGCACAGGGCCTCCGCGTCGACGGCCCGACTGACTGCGACCGCCGACGCCAGTACGTGATCGTGTTCGGTTTTGGCGAGTTCGGTCAACCTGGCCGCCTCGTTGACCGGATCACCGATCACCGTGTATTCGAACCGGGCCAGCGCGCCGATATGCCCGGCGATCGCCCGTCCGGCCGACACCCCGATCCCGAACTCGGCCTCGCCGAGCACGCCGACCAGTTCGTCGTGCAACTCCCGTGCCGCGGCCAGTGCCGCACCCGCGGCATCCGGGTGTTCCAGCGGTGCGCCGAAGATACACAGTGCGGCGTCACCGAGGAACTTGTTGACGAAACCCCCGTTCTTGCCGGTGGTTTCGACGACGACGCGGAAAAACTCGTTGAGCAGACTGACAACCTCGCCCGGGGGGCGGGTCGCGGCCAATCGGGTGGAGCCCACCAGGTCGACGAACAAGACTGCGACGTCACGCTCCTGGCCGCCCAGTTCGGTGCCGCGCTCCAGCGCCCGTCGGGCGACGTCCTCACCGACGTAGCGGCCGAACAGATCTCGCATGCGCTGGCGTTCACTGAGTTCTCGCACCATGTCGTTGAATCCGGCCTGCAGCAAGCCCAATTCGGTGGCGTCGTAGATCTGCATGTGAGCGTTGTAGTTACCGCGTTGCACCTCACCCAGCGCCCAGCGCAACTGTCGCAGCGGGTCCGAGATCGCCATGGCGGACAAAACATTTCCGGCCAATCCGACCACCAGGGCGGCGACGGCGGTGAGAAGAATCGGCGCGAAGAGGGTGTCGGCAGGGGCGTCCAGCAGGGAGAATTTCGTGGCGGCGATCGACAGCACGATCATCAGCAGCGGGACCCCGGTGGAGAGGATCCAGGTCAGCAACAGTCGCTGGACCAGACCTGGGCGGCGGAACCCGTCGGGGATTCCGCCCCGGAGCGCGGCCACCGCGACCGGACGCAGTACGCGTTCGGCCTGCAGGTAGCCGATGATGGTGTCGGCGATCGCCCCCAGCAGAGTGGCCACGGCCAGCACCGGAACGGACTGCTCGGCGACGGGCCGGCTGGCGACGATGAGAACCACCGAGCCCACCAACCAGCTCGACAGGGTGATCACGGATCGGTAGTGCGGCATTCGCAGGGCGCGTAGGCGGGCCTGCTCGGTGGCCGACGGATCATCGTCGTTGTCCGAAGTGAGTAGCGTGTCGCGCCGTTGCCAGCGGAACACCGGGGCCAGCAGGCGCAAGTTGAGGAACAAGCCCACCGCGATGGCGATCAGGACGTAACCGATCAGCACCACCATGTTGAGTGTCGGTAGATCCTGCAATCGGATGCGGTCGCCGGGCGGCAGCCCGAATCGCAGGAACCCCAGCACCACCAGGGCGCCGATGATGTTGGCCTGCAGCATGCCGAGGGCGAACACCGGCCACGGTGTGCGCGCCACCCAGCGGACGAATTCCCGTACTCGCCCGCGCCTGACCGGCGCGCTGTTCACCAACTCACCGTAGCGGGCCGCAGCGGGGGATCGACAACCCCGATCAGTGATGTTTCCCGCTAGTGTTGGAAGGCGATGTCCGGGGTTTTTGCGAGGTTGGTCGGCCAAAGCGCCATTGAGGCCGAGTTGGTCGCTGCCGCGGTGGCGGCCCGAGGTGATTCTGCTCACGATCCGGTCAACCCCCACGATCCGGTCAACCCCCACGATCCGGTCAACCCCGGTGCGATGACTCACGCGTGGCTGGTCACCGGCCCGCCCGGGTCGGGGCGCTCGGTGGCTGCGCTGTGCTTTGCGGCGGCGTTGCAGTGCACGTCCGATGGAGTTCCCGGGTGCGGGCGATGCCGAGCCTGCACAACCACGATGGTCGGCAACCACGGCGATGTCCGTCGCGTCATTCCGGAGGGTTTGTCGATCGGGGTCGACGACATGCGGGGCATCGTTGCGACCGCATCGCGGCGACCGAGCACCGGTCGCTGGCGGGTCGTCGTCATCGAAGACGCTGACCGGCTTACCGAGGGCGCGGCCAACGTACTGCTGAAGGTCGTCGAGGAACCTCCGCCGGCAACGGTGTTCGTCTTGTGCGCGCCGTCGGTCGATCCCGAGGACATCGCTATCACGCTGCGGTCGCGGTGTCGGCACGTCGCATTGGTAACGCCGACGGTCGAGGCGATCGCCGGGGTTCTGATGGATACCGACGGCCTCACCGAAGACCAGGCGCAGTGGGCGGCGTCGGTCAGCGGTGGCCACGTCGGTCGGGCGCGCCGGTTGGCGACCGACCCCGAGGCCAGGGACCGCCGCGCCCGGGCACTGGGTCTGGCCCGCGACTCCGCGACACCGGCGCGGGCCTTTGCCGCGGTCGAGGAACTCATCGCCGCGGCAGAGAGCGAGGCCCGCGCCCTCAACGACGGTCGCAACGAAGCCGAGACCGAGGAACTGAGCACTGCACTGGGCGGCGGCGGTACGGGTAAGGGCGCGGCAGGGGCGCTGCGCGGTTCGGCCGGTGCTTTCAAAGACCTTGAGAAACGACAGAAATCGCGCCAGACGCGAGCATCACGGGATTCACTCGACCGTGCCCTGATCGACCTTGCCACGTATTTCCGGGACGCACTGATGGTGGCTGGGGGAGCCGGTTCGGTTCAAGCGAGCCATCCCGATATGGCCGAACAGGTGGCCAGATTGGCCGCGCACGCCCCACCGGAGCGCCTGCTGCGCTGCGTCGAGTCGGTGCTTGCCTGCCGCGAGGCGCTGGCGATGAATGTCAAGCCTAAATTCGCCGTGGACGCGATGGTCGCCACCATGGGGCAGGCGTTACGCGCCGACGGGTAGACTCTGCTCGGCTGTCAGCCACGCCGCCTTAGCTCAGTCGGTAGAGCGATTCACTCGTAATGAATAGGTCAGGAGTTCGATTCTCCTAGGCGGCTCCGGTTCGTTCGCGCACGCCGGGCAGTCAGGCGCTGAACGCGTCGCCGGGGATCTCCCGCTCGCCGGCGATGATGGCCGCAATGATTCGGCGCGCCACAGCGTCGGGTTGCAACCCCTCGCGCAGCTTCGGTGCAACGCCGGTGAGCGGCCGATCAGCCAGACCGGTTTCGGTGTGTGGCGGGCGCGCGTCGGTCACGGTGATGCCGGCGGCGCGTAACTCGCGAGCCAACGCCCGGTCGGCTGCGGTCATCGCGGCCTTGGACGCCGCGTAGGCGGCCATTCCCGCCAGAGGTTGCTCGGCGACCACGCCGCTGATGTTGGCGACGAATCCGCGGGACTCGGTCAGCGCGGGCAGGGCGGCCCGCATCAGCCAGAGTGGCCCCAGGACGTTGGTCAGGAAGAGGTCTTCGATCACGTCGTCGTCGGTGTCGGCAAGTGGCCCGAAAGCGACGACTCCCGCGGCGTTCACCAGTCCGTCGAGTCGCTCGTTCGTTGCTAGTGCGGCAGCCACGATGCGTCTTCCAGCCTCGGCGTCGCGCAGATCCGCCGCGACCACGTTGCTGTTGCCGCGCGATTCAAGCCTGGTCACATCGCGGGCGACCAGGGTCAGACGAGCACCCCGTTCAGCGAGTTGGGCGGCGATGTGGCGGCCGATGCCACCGCTGGCGCCGACCACGATGATCGACGCGCCGTCGAGGCCGCGATCAGGCATGTCGTTGTGCCGCCTTCCTTCGTGGTGGCCCCGTTTCGGTGGCCGCAGCCGAGATAAAAAGCGGCAAAATCGAGACATTGGTGCGCTTTTAGCGCGATCGTGCATTATCGTACGCTGAGGTCTGACCATGGACCCGCGTCGCTACTTGAAGGTGAGAGATGATCCCTGAACAGTTAACTCAAGGCCAATTCGACACGGTGTACAACTTTCTGTCGCTGACAATCGCAGCACAGTTGTTCACCACGATCTTCCTGTTCTCCTCCCGGAGTCGCGTTCTGCCGCGCTATCGGCAGGCCCTGGTGATCTCGGCCACGGTGACAGGTATCGCTGCCTACCACTACTTCCGGATCTTCGACTCGTTCAGGCACGCGTTCACCACCGACGCGGCCGGCGGACGCGGGATCTACACCCAGGCAGCCGGAGAGTCGTTCAACGAGGGCTACCGCTACGTCGACTGGCTCCTCACGGTGCCGTTGCTGCTGGCCGAACTCGTGGTCGTGCTGGCGCTGGCCAAGAAGCTGCAGGCATCACTGCTGGCGCGGTTGATCCCGGCCTCGGCGCTCATGATCGCCCTCGGCTACCCCGGTGAGATCAGTGCCGACAATATGACCCGCAACGTCTGGGGCTTGCTGTCGACCATTCCCTTCCTCTACATCCTCTATGTGTTGTTCGTCGAGCTGACCAAGTCGCTGGACCGGCAGCCGGAGTCTGTGCGGAAGACCGTCAGCAACCTGCGCATCCTGTTGTTCGCTACCTGGGGCGTGTACCCGATCGCGTACCTCCTGCCCATCTACTTCGGCACCACCGGAGCTGACGCATGGGTGGGCAAGCAGATCGGTTACTCACTGGCCGACATCCTGGCCAAGTGCCTCTACGGCCTGTTGATCTACAAGATCGCCCGCCTGAAGTCCTTCGCGGACGATCCCAGCTTCGCCGCCGAGGAGGGTCACCACGAGCACGATCACGTGGTCACCAGCCGCGCAGCGTAGCGGCACTTAACGCTGGCCGGCCACCGGCCGGCAGAGCACACCAGCGCCCCCCGGGATCGTTCCCGGGGGGCGTCGGTGTATCCGGTGGTCGTTTCTCTTTCCTCATTTGTCGTACCCCCCTGGGATAATGGCGTCATGTTCGAGACGACACCGCCCCAGCCTGATGGCATCGACCTAGCCGACCTAGCCGACCTGGCTGACCTAGCTGACCCGATTGCCTCCGTGATCGCCGTCGAGTTGTCGCGACGCGTCGTCCGGCGCGGCTTGAGTTGGGCTGAGCCGATGGTCACCGACCTCGCCGAGCAGGAGACGGTTCTTCGCCAGGCCGGTGGAATCGATTTGGTGAAGCGAATCTTCGCGCAGCGTTTCTACCGCCGCGTCGACGCCGAAGTTTTCCACCTGCTCCGCAGATGTGTGCCACTGGCGCATGCTGAGGTTGCTCTGTCGGCCGTCGAGGAGGTGCTGCGCAGGCACTTCTCCGACATCGTGGGCACTGCCGCCAGCTACCTGCTCAGTCATGACCGCGATACGGCCATCCAGATGACGGCGGTCGCCGCCACGATGGCCGGCCGTGAGGTGCGCAGCGAGGTGCTGGAGATCATCGGCCGGATCAGACTGACCGAGGAGACGCAGTAGCGCCGTCAGCGCGGTGCCAGATAGCCCACCGGCCCCGAGGCCAGGCATAAAGTCAGGGTGGCGGT
>Ga0247835_1000990_pt1 | contig 36980 bp, 40 predicted proteins | sample LaCtaG_3_FD_189912 | JGI IMG/M metagenome (GOLD analysis project Ga0247835, IMG submission 189912) | Freshwater microbial communities from meromictic Lake La Cruz, Castile-La Mancha, Spain - LaCruzMarch2015_13.5m | ecosystem: Environmental > Aquatic > Freshwater > Lake | place: Spain: Castile-La...
TTGTCGGCCCAATTTCCTATGTCCTGGGTGAAAAAGTCACACTGGTGAGCAGCGCCGAGGAGACAGCGAAAGACCTCTATCGGGTTCTGCAGGAGAACAACGCGCTTGCTTCCATTGATGGGCCTCCACCAACATACGAATTCCAAGTAACGGGTGACCCCAAACACTTTAAAGAATTTGGTCGTCGATTCCTCGGCCCTGAAGTCAGTGCCGTTGACACCATTAATTTGCCCGGGTTGTCTGCCCATTAACCTTGGCCCTATGACTAGAACCGATGGCAGAGCCGCAGACCAACTCCGAGCAGTAACTTTTGAGCGGGGCTGGTCAGAGCATGCTGAAGGTTCAACCCTCGTTAGTTTCGGTCGCACCAAGGTCCTGTGCACCGCGTCATTCACTTCGGGCGTCCCACGCTGGCTCAAAGGAGAGGGAACCGGTTGGGTTACCGCCGAGTACAGCATGCTTCCACGCGCAACCAATACCCGTAATCAACGTGAATCGGTTAAGGGCAAGCAATCCGGCCGCACCCAGGAAATTTCCCGACTCATTGGCCGCAGCCTGCGCGCAGCGGTTGACATGAAAGCCCTTGGAGAGAATTCAATTCTGATCGACTGCGATGTGCTCCAAGCAGACGGCGGCACCCGAACTGCTGCAATCACCGGTGCGTATATCGCCCTCGTTGACTCAATCACCTGGGCTAAAGAACAAGGTCTCGTGACAAAGGATCCAATTATTGATTCTGTCGCAGCAGTGAGTGTGGGAATTGTCGATGGCGAAGCACGCCTTGACCTGCATTACGACGACGACGTCAATGCCGACACGGACATGAATGTCGTGATGACCGGCAGTGGAAAGTTCATTGAAGTTCAGGGCACCGCTGAAGGCGAAGCATTTGACCGCGATCTACTCAACCAACTCCTTGACCTGGCCGCCCAAGGCTGCCTTGATCTCACCACACTGCAAGTCAAGGCACTCGCTTAAACATGTCGCAGAAAATAGTCATTGCTTCGCGCAATGATCATAAGATCGAAGAGATGCGCCGGATTCTTGAACAAGCGGGTTTCGATTGGGAATTGGTCGGGACAGCGGAATTCCCGGGCCTGCCCGACATTGAAGAAACGGGCTCCACTTTCGCCGCAAACGCAATGCTCAAGGCTCGAGGCGTCAGCGAGTTCACCGGGCTACCCGCTATTGGAGATGACTCAGGTCTATGTGTTGACGCCCTCAACGGCATGCCAGGAATCCTGTCGGCCCGCTGGTCGGGCACCCATGGCAATGACCAAGCAAATCTTGAATTAGTTCTCGCTCAAATTTCCGATGTCCCGACAGATCGCCGAAATGCAAGCTTTGTCTGCGCCGCAGCCTATGTTCACCCCGACGGTACCGAGTTCGTTGTTGAAGGTGAAATGAACGGTTCTTTGACCACCGCACCCCTGGGAGATGATGGTTTCGGTTACGACCCGATCTTTATTCCCGAAGGCCACCAGGTCACATCCGCCCAAATGTCATCGGAAGAAAAAGATGCGATAAGTCATCGAGGTAAAGCTCTCGCTGCTCTGGTTGCCTCACTCCAGAAAAGCCCAAAATCCCATGGTTGACAAGTAATCCCACGTATCTCATAATCGTGGGATGAAACATGAAATAGGAGCATCTGTTCCCCCGGCTGTATGGACTGTCCGACTTGATTCTCGCCGCCGCCCTACCTTTCCTGAAGGGGTGATGAAAGCAGCGGGGCTTGAGCCTGGTTCGGAGCTTCGGATACACGTGGCAGAGCAAGGTTGCATCGTGATTGAGACTCCGGAACATGTACGCATTCGAGCAAAGTCCCGGATCAAAACCCGAGGATCTGGACGCGAGGTAGCAGACTTCTTGGCCGAACGGGCTGCAGAATCGAAGTTGGTGTGAGTCAACCAATTTTGTTGGATGCATCATGCGTCCTTGCGTGGGCTTTCGGTGAGTCAGGCGCACAGTCAGTGGAAGCCGTGCTACCAACCGCGTACATCACTTCTGTCAATTTGACCGAGGTGGTTGACAGGCTTGAGCGACGAGGAGATGAAGGAATTGAGTTTGCAACGGATCTCATTGCGTGGGGTCTCGCTGTTGTTCCTTTTGGTTGGCCCCACATGAGTTCGCTAGGGCTCATCCATGACGCACAAACACGTGTCAACACACGAAAGAAACTTTCACTCGGTGATCGGTGTTGTTTGGCCTATGGGATTTACCAGGAAATGAAAATCTGGACCACAGATAGCGAATGGTTGGCATTAGATTTAGCCGCTGACATCGAGCTTATTCGGGACTAGGGTCATGCCGAGTTGCCGCTGTTAAAGAATCCAATAAGTGCGGGAGGCGGGACTTGAACCCGCACGTCCGAAGACACAGGTACCTAAAACCTGCGTGTCTGCCAATTCCACCACCCCCGCGAGAGTGCGACGCGAGTCTAAGGTGCACACCCGAGCGGTCTTCCCGGGGGATCGAGATCGCGTTAGGCTGTAGGGGTGAGTGAACACATGAAGATTAGCCACATCCAGGAAAACACCGAATTGGTCTCGTTGCAGGCTGAAGTGGAGAGCGCCAGGGCCGCCTTTATCAATTCGGTAACCCAGCTGCGTGAGCAAACTTCTGCCGGTGCACTGGCCCAGCGTGGGTTGTCCGCGGCCCAAGGCTGGTTCACCGACGACTTCGGTTCTATCCGCACCAAGCGGGTTGCGATCGTGGGCGCGGTTGTCGTTGGAGTGGTCGCCATCAAACTGTTCCGGCGTCGTGGTTAGTTCGTTACTCAACCCATCTCCGTTGGTGGAACCGGCCGCAGCGGTTCAACAATCGTCGGTCACCTTTTGGACCACCACCCCGCAATAACTTTGACGCGACCCATGGAAGTTCGTTTTATCACCCGAAATAAATAATGGAATTGCCGATGCGTCAACGTGTGATGCAATTGACGAGGTTTACGCCGAATCCTGTGATCGACTGCGTGAAATTGGTATCGCAATTCCTGCATCCGGGTAAAGTAGCGCCATGAGTTCGGTTGAAACCACGGCAGATGTAGTGATCGTGGGCGCCGGCCACAATGGGCTCGTTGCGGCTTGCTATCTGGCGAAAGCCGGTAGAAGTGTCACGATCTTGGAATCAGCCGATCACGTCGGGGGAGCGGCAATTTCCGCCGAAGTGTTCCCCGGTGTAGCGGCCCGGCTCAGCAAGTATTCCTACTTAGTTTCTTTGCTGCCAGAGTCGGTCCGGGCAGATCTTGGGCTGGAACTCACAACCGTTAAGCGTTCGGTTTCCAGTTTTACTCCCGATCCGCTAGACCCAGCTCGTTCATTGTCTATTCCTCACGACAACGAGGGTGAACTACGCCGCAGGATTACCAATTTCACCGGCAATGAAAGCGATGCCCAGCAATGGATTGATTTTTACTCCCGGACACAGCGAGTTGCCGTAAAGGTTTTCCCGACTCTCACGCAGCCACTGATCTCACGCGAGGATATGTGCGAATTGATTGATAATGACCAGGATTGGAATGACTTCTTCGAGCGGCCCATTGGCGAGGTTATTGAGAATTCAATAACCAATGATGTCCTTCGCGGAGTCATTCTCACTGACGGGTTGATCGGAAACTTTGCCGATGCACTGGGTGAGGATAAGCGGGCAAACATATGTTTCCTCTACCACGTAATTGGTAATGGAACCGGTGACTGGGATGTCCCGATTGGCGGTATGGGTCAGGTCACCGGACAACTTGAGGCAATTGCGCGTTCCCTCGGTGTTCACATTGAGCTCTCGACACCGGTGATAAGTGTTGAGCCGCACGAGGACTCGGTGAGCGTTACAACAGGTTCGGGAATGTATAACGCACAGTATTTACTCGTTAACGCAGCACCAGCGGCTCTGGCTGGGCTACTGGGTGAGCCGGTCCCGCAGATTTCACTGGCGGACGGTGGCGCGCAAATCAAAGTGAACATGCTGCTGAGCCGGCTACCTCGATTGCTGGGTGGTGATTCACTCGAAGCATTTAACGGAACCTTTCACATCAATGAAAGTTATGAGCAACTCCAGCGCGCATTCGCCATGGCTGCTGCAGGTGAAATGCCTGACCCGCTGCCTGCCGAAATCTACTGTCACAGTTTGACCGATCCGTCAATTCTTTCCGCCGAACTCCAAGCTCAAGGCGTGCAAACATTAACCCTGTTCGCGCTACACACCCCGCACGAACTTTTTTCCCGCGAAGTAAACCCTTACACACGCGAGGATGCCAAGGCTGCCGTTCTCATGACACTCAACTCGGTTCTTGCCGAGCCCATTGAAGACTGCCTCTATCGTGATAAACACGGCAATATTTGCATGGAAGTGAACACCACGGTGGACATCGAAAACAGTTTAGGAATCGCTACCGGGAATATATTTCACACGCCACTTGATTGGCCCTGGGCGAAAACAAGTGAAGAAGTGGGCAGTTGGGGTGTTGAGACCGGTCACCCCCGGGTGTTGTTCTGTGGAAGTGGGGCCGCCCGTGGCGGAGGAGTGTCAGGAATACCTGGTCACAACGCTGCCATGGCGGTTATGTCAGTGTCGGTGAAGTAATAGCAGGGCGCAAAAGTGGGAAGAGTTCGTGATCCATGGGGGCGCCATTGGGAATCTCTAAATTCAATCCATCAAAGTTCGGTGACGTTACCCAATCCCGTGGTGCGTGCACCATGTCTTCACCAAGGAAGCGAAGGGAAAAGGCCCGTCGCCGATTCGCTCCTGGCACTCCGTAGGAGTGATGGGTGGTCAACATATGAAAAAAGACAGCATCACCCGGTTGCAGTTCCCACCCCATGATTTCAAATGAATCCCGGTCAGCTTCAATGTTGGGAATTTCCGACATGCTGCCTTCGGGGAACCATTTTGCTTGGTTATCCATGAACGTGCGTGGCATGAGCCAACCGCGCTTGTGTGACCCCGCATTGAATTCCAGGTTTGACTCGAATGCAACGGGGTCAACCGGTGCCCACATTGAGCAATTGAGGTTGCCATCAACGTTGTAGTACGGCTGGTCTTGGTGCCAAGGGGTCTCTTGTTTGGTGCCTGGCTCCTTGACCAACATGTGGTCATGGAAAAGCCGAACACTTGACCCACCCATGAGTTGCTGGGCAACGTCGGCTGCTTTTGACTCGAATGCAATTGCGCGGTATTCATCAATACGATTCCAATTACAAAAATCTTCAACGAAGCGTCCGGGGTCATCGGGTTTGCTGGCGACTTGAAACATCGGGCCGGGCTGCGCCAAGTTTTTTTCTATCCCGGCTTCGATGGTAGCCACTTCCTCGGGTGTGAAAAGCCCTCGAACTACCGCCGCGCCGTGCTCGTGGAAGGAGTCAATTGTCCCTTGGTCAATAAATCCGACAGCAGCCTGTTGACGTGGCATGTGATTCCTCCCAAAGGCCGGGTAACGGGCTTAAACGCCCGCCATTCCCAGTAACTGGGATAGACCGGAGTTTATGGTGGAAAGTGCACCGCGAGGGACTTGAACCCCCAACCCGCTGATTAAGAGTCAGCTGCTCTGCCAGTTGAGCTAGCGGTGCTTGTTGCGCCGGACGACATTACCACTTCGCGCCGCACTAGAACCCAGAGGCCACCATTTCGCGATAGATAATCTTCGCCATTTCACTTTGGCCAAGTGGATTTGGGTGAAATGAGCCTGAAGTAAAGCCGCTAATCCCGGTAAGGCCAAAAAACCAGGATTCATTACCCGCACAGACTCCGTGCCCAACCGGTCCAGATCCGGTGTCACTCCAGGTGGCCATGATCGGTACCCAGCCCAGTCGGCCCGTATTCGCTACTGCGCCATTGAGCGAACCTGCGCCGTTATCGAGGGGAACTTGTGTACCACGAGTGGTTTGGTAGACGAATGGATTTAGGGGGCTTGGATTCAATATTGTTCCCTGTGCCCAAGCAAAGTCTTGCTCCGTGATCGTGAGATAGCGACACACGGATCCGGTCTGTGAGCGGCTGAGGTCAGGGTAAGAATTAAGGAACACCTTCCCGGTGTTACTCAGGGTTAAGCCAGGCAATTTTTGACCTTGTGAGCCTTGGCAGGTGGCGGTCGTCAAACACGCGTTGATTGATGCATAGCTTGCTGCCAAACCAGCGGTCAGGGCCTGCACACCTACCTGCGTTGTTGGGAAACTCGACAACGGTGGTGCTGTAGCTTTGGCCAGCGGGCAGTTGCTCTGCAGCGCACACGAAGTCAGAATTGATCCAAAACCAACGTCGTTGCCACCGACTGACATGTGAACCACATCAATTTCACGACCCTTCAATAATTCATTGACCAACTCGATCTGAGATTTCAAGCCGCGAAATTGCCGACCAAGTATTCCCCTCTGCACTGTTGCGCCCGAGCAAGAAACGTCAAGTAACGTGACGGAAGTCTTGCTGGATGCTTGCTCAAGTTTCAGTGCTGCTTGGGCCGGTGCCCCGTGCACACTTCGATTGCACTGATCGTCATCCCAATAGGGGTCAAACGAATTCAGGCGATCATTAATCCATGCGTTCACATTGCGCGGATTTCCTTCACCGGATGCGTACGAGTCACCCATGACCACCATGAGGATATTGGAGATATTTGCCATCATTGATTGGCGTTTGGTTGTTGAGCCGGATTTCACGGTCAGAGTGAAACTGTGCAGACCTTCGGGAAGTTTCACCGTGGTTGTGCATGTTTTCTTTGCAAGTTTTCTTACATCAGTTTGTTGAACAACTGTGCCTTCACGTTGAATTTTCCAGGTGTAGGTGTCACCTTTTGACTTGCACGCGTTGAGTGTGACAGGAAATCCCGCATCTTCTAAATACCAGGAGAGCGATCCACCGATTAATCGCTCATTGGGCTGGGCAATGAAGTTACCCGCGCCGACAAAAGTTGATGAAGGTGTGAGTGAGAGTGCTCCGGATTTTGGTACACCACCGTCGCCATCAATAAAGCCGTCTTTATTCGGGTCCTTTGACTGCGGAACCATTGACCACGAACCTTGGGCGATGGTTGCCGGGGCAGCCAGTGAGCCTGTGGTTGGGACCAGAGCAACTGTGAGAGACACGGCTACGCCGACCGCAAACATCCTTTTCACTGACATGTGATCAGGGTAATTGACGTTTACTCATTGGTGAAAGGGCAGTGTCGACAGCCGCGCTCACAGCAGTGACCACGATTTATGTGAAACTCCGCCGTCATAACAAATAGTCGGGTGTACGGATCAAGGTAACCCTGCTCACCGTTAGCGCAAGCGGCCGCGTGTGCGGCCAAAATTCGTTCAGTTCTTGGGTCACTTGGGTCTAGTCGCTCGGGGAGCGGAATTCTGGGCTCGGTTCGCAACTGAGTATTTGCCATTAGATGTAAAAACCGGTTTCAAGCAGTTTGCGCATCTCTTTGAGGATCACCGGGTAAGCATAGGGAGACGCGACGGCAACTACATGCGGTGCGGTTGAATCGCATCGGCTGGGATGTGACCAAAGCGCCCGGCTTGAAAGTCCTCGAATGCCTGCATGACTTCAGCCTTGGTGTTCATGACGAATGGACCGTATTGGAATACCGGCTGGCGCAATGGCAGTCCACCGATTAGGAACACTTCAAGGTTGGGGGAACGCGACTCTTGTGATGCATCGGCGCGGAGCTTGACCGTGTCACCATCTGTGAGAACCGCCATCTGCCCGGTTGAGATCGGTCGCAACTCTGAGCCGACCGAACCTTTTCCGGCAAGAACATAAGCCAGTGCATTGAAATCCTTGCGCCATGGGATTTCTACTTCAGCGTTTGGCGCTAACGTGATGTGCGCAATCGCCAGGGGAGTGTGTGAAATACCGGGACCAGAAAAGTTTGCAATATCTCCAGCGAGCACGCGAACGAGCGCGCCACCATCGGTGCTCGTGACCATGGAGGAATCAATTCCTTGTAGATCTTGGTACTGCGGGGCAATTCGCTTTTTGTCTTTGGGCAGGTTGATCCACAATTGCACGCCGTGGAACAGTCCACCGGATTCAACGAGGTGGGCGGGTGGCGTTTCGATGTGCAGAATTCCATCACCTGCGGTCATGTACTGCGTGCCGCCGGATTCAATGATCCCGCCACCACCATTTGAGTCTTGATGTAAGAACTGTCCATCAATTAAGTAAGTGAAAGTTTCGAATCCACGGTGTGGGTGCCAAGGAGTTCCTTTGGGCTCACCAGGCGCGTATTCCACTTCACCCATTTGATCCATGTGAATGAAGGGATCAAGGTCACTTTGATCAATCATCGCGAATGCGCGGCGAACAGGGAAACCCTCGCCTTCATGCCCTTGTGGCGCCGTTGTAATTTTCGTCACCGAGCGAGGTTGGGCCTGAATCGGGATTTCAAAACGTGGCAATGTCAACGTGTCGGCGGTTACAGCGGGCATTTGGATCTCCTTTGTTGAACTTTCAACTATTTTAGCATAGGTCTGAGATTGGATCTGTCCCTAGCGCAGATTCTTTTTCAGAAATCGTTCAACCTGGCGAATCGAGTCGTTCCACTCACCAAACATGTAGTGGGGCGCACCCGGGTACTCAACGTAAGTGACTTCAACCCCACTTTTTTCCAAGGCGGCATTGGTTGCACGAGCCCAAGAAATATCACAGCTCTCATCTTTTGTTCCATGAATCATCAGGACCGGATCGGTGATCCGAGAGAAGTAATTACGACTGGACATGTTCTGCCAGGCAATTGGGTTTTCTTTCGGCGTGCCATATTCCTTCAGAATTTGTTCGCCGATCGGATAGTCGTTGCGTTGCCACTTATTAAAATTGTCTTCCGCCAAAGTACTCGTCGACGCGTAAGTAATCGCTGCATCAAAAACCCCCGGTTGCATAACGAGTGCCTGGAATGCAACACCACCACCCATTGATCTACCCAGAAGTGCCACTTTGTTTTTATCAATGTAGGAATACTGCGAACTCTTAACTGCCAATGCGGCACCGATCACGTCTTCTGCGTACCCCAGTCGCAGGGACACGTCATTTTTGGGATCGTTATCCGATCGGGCGTGATTTCGATAGTCGACGTGTAACGCCACGTATCCGTTGTTACCCAACCAGTCTTGCTCCCGGCGAAACCCTTGGCCACTCCAATAGGTCGCTGGATCGATATAACCGTGTGCGAGTACGACAACAGGAAATGGTCCTTGGCCGCGGGGTTTAATCATGATTCCTGAGATTGTTAGTCCGCCCGATTCATAAGTAATCCGATGCCGCGTGTATTTGCCACTCGAACTAAATGCTTTGCCAACCTTGAGGTCATCACCGGAATACTCACGGGTGAATGCTGCCGGAATTGACGACCCGATCGGTGGAATCGGGGCGGCAGCTATCGGCATGATCGCTGGGAGCATTAATGTTCCGACAAGAGCGGCGAGTACGGACAAACGAAATCGGGGTGCCATATGAACACGGTAATACGAACTCTCGTTTCGCGCCACGCACGCAATGAGGTTTCGATTGGGGGTTCATGACGCCCAAGAACTAGGATCTGAGGGAATGCCACCCATCGCGATAGGGCTCCTTGCCGGATTGATCTCTGGCAGCTTTGGTGTTGGCGGCGGAATCATAATTGTGCCGGGCCTAGTGCTGCTCCTACATTTCACTCAGCGCCTGTCCCATGGAACATCACTCCTTGCGATCATGCCAATTGCGGCCGCCGGCGTTATCGGATTTGGATTCCACGATTCCATCAACTTGGGCTACGCATTTTTTCTGGGTATTGGCAGCATTGTTGGCGCAGTATTAGGAACGAAACTGTTGAGCTCAATCAGCAATGTGTGGTTAGCGCGTTTTTTCAGTGTCCTCTTGCTCATCACCGCGATCTGGCTCTTTGTTGACATCCCGGTTAATTCTGAAGAGTTAGCACTGACACCCGCGACGGCAATCCTTCTGATTGCGCTGGGTGTTCTCGCCGGTGGAATTGCCGGACTCTTAGGTGTTGGTGGCGGGATAATTCTGGTTCCCGTGCTCATTCTCGTCTTTGGCGCCGCTGCACCAGTTGCAAAAGGCACGAGTTTGCTTATTGCACTGATCGCGGGGACTGCCGGCAGTTGGCGTAACTACCGCAATGAAAACATCGACATTCTCGTGGCTTTGAAAATCGGTTTGGCGGGCATCCCCACGGCACTGATCGGTGCTCAACTCGCCATGGTGATGTCTGCTCAAGTTTCTACGATTCTTTTTGCGATACTTCTCGTCATCACTGCCGTTAGCCTCGTGCAGACCTCACGCACTCGTTAGCGCTCACTCGATCAGATTAGTCAATCGGATTGGCGAAAAGGTCAATCAATTCTCCGACTTTGTGCCCGGATTCAGCCTGATGACGAAATGGGCGTTTGCGGTTTACCGAATAGACATTGCGGCGACCTTCACGCTTTTTACTTATGTAGCCCGCTTGCTCCAAGTCAACAATGATTGACTGCGCCCGTCGCTCGGTAACTCCAGCAGCCAGTGCAGCATCGCGGATCCTTAGGTCCTGATCCCGCGAAATAATCAACAGAATGCGCCCGTGGTTCGTGAGAAGGGTCCACTGGTGCTCTGAATCTCCAGTAGTGGTCTCCATGTGCATAGTCTGCCGTAGTCGCCTTCACGCAAAGATTACGGTGCGCTGGTCATCGAGGAGGACCCGATCCTCGGAGTAAAGGCGTACAGCTCGAGCAAGTACTCGGCGCTCAACGTCGCGGCCAATTTCCGCTAGATCAAGGGCGTTGTGGTTGTGCTGGACGCGGTGTACGTCTTGTTCAATGATTGGGCCTTCATCAAGATCCGCGGTGACAAAGTGTGCTGTTGCCCCAATGAGTTTCACGCCACGGTCATAAGCCTGCTGATACGGACGGGCACCTTTAAACCCAGGCAGAAACGAATGGTGAATATTGATGATCCGACCTTCCAAGGTTGAGCAGAAGTCATTGGAAAGAATCTGCATGTAGCGCGCGAGAACAACGACGTCGACCGAATGCTTATCGACTAAATTCATCAATTCACGTTCTGCATCGGATTTATTGGAAGGGGTTACCGGGATGTAGGCAAAGGGAATGTTGTACTGGTTTGCGAGCGTACGGCAATTCTCATGATTCGAAACGATAACCGGAATGTCTATGGGAAGTTCACCATTGGCATGTCGGTAAAGCAGGTCTGCAAGACAGTGATCCTGTTGAGAAACCATGATCAATGCGCGACGATGTTCATCTTCGCGACGAAGAGTGATAATCGGATCAAATCTGCTCACTTCGGTGTTGAGCAGCGCCCGCACTTCTTCGAGTTGCGTAAGAGGTGATTCAAACCGGGTGCGCATTGAGAATTTACCCGTTGCTTCATCGGTGAATTGGGCTTGCTCCAAAATATTGCCCTGGGCTTTGAGAAGCGCCGAAGCCATTGCGTGAATAACACCGGGGGCATCCACGCACCGCAAGGTGACGATGTATCTATCCACGCCCGTACCCATCCACGGCCCACACTCTAGTTGCTGGCAAGTTCGGGTGAGGCTATGTCAGCCGCAGGAATACTCAAGATGCGTCTTCGGGGGAAATCTGCCCATAATGGGTTATGCACTCCCCTCGAATCGTCACCACTTTCCGGATCTGCATGGTCCTTGTTTTCGGTCTGATTTTGGGAACACCGGCGGTTGCGAGTGCCGCGACCTACCCCACCCTCACCGTGCAGCGGGTAGTGGCATCAGGACTTGAAACACCGTGGGGAATGGCTTTTCTCCCCGATGGTTCGGCATTGGTGAGTGAGCGAGATACCGGGGTAATTAAACGGATAGATCCAAGTGGTCGTGCGGGATCTAATGTCACGACCCTTGGTCGTATTAATGGTGTTGTTCCCGAAGGTGAAGGTGGCCTTCTGGGAATTGCGGTGGCTACCCCAAAAGGCAGTAGCACCCCGGTTCTTTTCGCTTACCTCACTTCGCGCACAGATAACCGGGTGGTGCGCATACCCCTACTCGATGGCGGGAAACGTTTAGGCGCACAGAAAACTATTTTCACCGGAATTCCTAAGCAGACGTATCACAATGGCGGGCGCTTACTTATTGGAGCAGATGAAACGCTCTACATAGCAACCGGTGATGCCGGAGACCCACAACTTGCACAGGACCGCACTTCACTCGCCGGCAAGGTGCTGCGGGTGGATTTCAATGGTCGCCCAGCGGCGGGCAACCCCTCAGCAGGTTCGCCCGTATTCACTTCGGGACACCGAAATGTGCAGGGTCTTGCCCTGGATAGCAAGGGTCGCGTGTGGGCCAGCGAGTTCGGTGAACGCGATGCAGATGAATTGAACCTGTTGGTTCCGGGTGGAAACTACGGGTGGCCAGAGGTTGAAGGGCGCGGCCAAGATTCACGCTTTATTAATCCAAAGACCGTGTGGTCACCTACCTCAACTGCCTCACCCAGTGGCATCGCAATTAAAAATGATGTTGCTTATGTGGCTAGCCTGCGCGGGGAACGACTCTGGCAGGTCCCGATCAAGGGGGATACGGCTCGGAAAGCTAAGTCATGGGATATCGGTGATGCGGGGCGCTTGCGTTCAATTGGTGTGGCCCCTGATGGCTCGCTGTGGGTGATCACCAGCAATACGGATGGGAGGGGGGATCCTCGGCCATCGGATGACAAAATTATCCGGCTTTATGCCCGCTGAGTCCCTGGGCAGAGCATATTCGCAGGAAAACTGCAATTGCGAATAACTTGCAATAAAAGAAATAAGCATTAACATTGTGGCCATGACGCTCACCAGATCTGTAACCCTTGCCGCGGCCCTCATGCTTTCCTTGGCAGCCTGTTCATCAGGCTCGGGCACCGATTCAGGCGGTGAGAGTGACACCCGCCCCCTGATCGCCACAACAGTCTCCCCAATTACCTCAATCGCCGCTTCAATCGCTGGGGACTGCGCTCGGATCGAGGGGATCGTGCCCGAGGGGACAAATAGCCACACGTTTGAGCCTTCCCCTGCCGTTGCCGAGTTACTCAGCAAGGCGGATCTGATCCTGGTGAATGGCCTCAAACTTGAGGATCCAACAATTGACATGGCCCAGACTAATAAAAAGGACTCCACTCAAATAGTTGAGATCGGGACGCTGGTGCTCCCTGAGGCCGACTACATCTACGACTTTTCCTTCCCGAAAGAGGAAGGCAAGCCCAATCCACATTTGTGGACGGACCCTAGTTATGCAATCAAATACGCCGGGGTGATTCGCGACCAACTCAGCGAGCTCGACCCAGATTGCGCTTCTGATTACGCCGCCAATTTCGCCACATTTGAGCAGCAGGCCACCGAACTTGGCGAGGCTGTTGCAGCCGACCAGCAGAGTGTCCCTGCCGGCAACTTGAAACTGCTGACCTACCACGACGCGTACGCCTACTTTGCGAAAAACTATGGCTGGACGGTTATCGGCGCCCTTCAACCCAATGACTTTGCTGACCCCTCACCCTCTGAAGTGGCCAGACTCATTGATCAAGTCAAGGCTGAAAATGTCACCACTATTTTTGGCTCCGAAGTTTTCCCATCAGCCGTCCTTGAAGAGGTCGGAAGCGCAACCGGTGCTCGCTATGAAGATTCACTGCGCGATGACGACCTACCGGGCGCACCGGGTGATGCCGAACACTCATGGTTAGGGCTGATGAAATACAACTACCGCACCATGGTTTCAGGCCTGGGTGGAACACCAACTCAACTCGATGCAATCGTGCTAGCACCGAATAGTTCAAACAGCGCTGTATACCCACAGTGATAAAGTCACCGGGATGACTGGCACTGGAGTCGGACCCGAACTGATCAGGCTTGACCGTGTCAATGCAAGTTATGACCACCATTTGGTGCTCGAAGACGTATCATTCCACGTCCATGAAGATCAGTTCACCGGAATTGTCGGTCCATCGGGTGCCGGCAAAACAACATTGTTGCGGTTATTGCTTCAAACTTTGGCGCCAGTAGCAGGCACCGTTTGGCGCGCACCTGATCTGCGGGTTGCCTATGTTCCGCAGTTGGAAACAGTGAGTTGGAATTTCCCCATCACCGTATTCGAGTGTGTCCTGATGTCACGCAAGTCCGGGCGGCTCAGACCTTGGGCCAGTGCATCGGAGAAAGCAAGTGTGTCCGCCGTTCTCGACCGATTAGGTATCGGAAACCTGGGGGAGCGTCACATTCGCGAACTCTCTGGTGGCCAACAACAACGGATGTTCTTAGCGCGCGCCCTCCTTCGACAGCCTCAAGTTTTGTTACTCGATGAACCAACTAGCGGTGTTGACATCTCGACCCGCCACGACATTTTGCACCTTCTCGCCGACCTGCACGAGGACGGTGTTGCCATCGTTCTCACCACCCACGACCTCAACGGAATGGCCACCCACCTTCCGCATCTGGTGTGCGTTAACCACCGAATCGTGGGTGATGGAACCCCTAGTGAAGTAATGACCCCAGAAGTGTTGGAACGAACATTCGGTGCTCGCATGGACGTGCTCGAGCATCTGGGTGTGCGCCTCGTGGTCGATGAAGCACCAACTCCTTTCACCCCCGGAGGAAAAATCTGACGTGGAAACCCTCCTAGAGCCATTGAGTTACGCCTTTTTTCAAAAGGGGCTGATTGTCGCCAGCCTTTCTGGGGCACTACTCGGTCTCATCGGAGTTTACATTGTGTTGCGCGGCATGAGTTATATCGGTCATGGCCTGTCGCATTCGATTTTCGGTGGCTTCGCGGCAATGCAATTGTTTGCAGCTCAGTTCTATGCAATTGGCGCAGGGCTTTGGGGGATCGCCTCAGCGCTCGCCATCACGACCGTAACAAAGCGCAGCCGGGTAGGTGCGGACGCGGCAATTGGCGTGATCACGATCGCGTCATTTGCACTCGGAGTGGCGCTGTTTGCCAAATTCGGGACTAGCGGACCATCATTTGAAAATGCACTCTTTGGCAGCATCCTCGGGATATCAACCGGGCAGATCGTAGGCCTGGTTGCCGTATCAATCCTTACCACCGCATTCATCACACTGCGTTACCGCGCATTGCTCTTTAGTACTTTCGACCCTGACGTGGCCGCCGTGTCGGGAGTCAATGTTGGCCGAATCGAGGCAGCATTGATGGTGGTGCTGTCATTGGCGATTCTGGCGACATTGACGGTCATCGGTGTCACATTAGTTGCAGCGATGCTCGTGATCCCTGCGGTTATCGCACGGATGTTGACCGACTCATTTGGCCGCATGTTGGCCTACAGCACTTTGATTGGAACGCTGTGTGGATTAGTCGGTATGTATGCCAGTTACTACGCCGATGTCCCTTCAGGAACCATGATCGTTTTGGTTGGCGCTGCGCTGTTCATTGTCGTACTTGCATCCACCGGTGGTCGTGGGTTACGGCGATCTGCGGGACTCGACAGTCACTCTGAAGTCCTGGTGGCCGGGAAAGCCATATAGGCGTCATTTATTCACAGGATTCTCACAGGCACAGCCCAGCGAAATCCCAACTTTGTGGCGCAATCTTAGGTCAGCACCAACCGAACAACCCAACAACCACAATCTGAGTAAATCAGATCAAACCGAAGGAGTTCACATGAATACCAAGAAGAAGCTAATGACAGGCATAGCACTCGGAGCAAGCGCGATTGCACTATTTATCGGTTCAACCGGCGTCGCTTCGGCCCACAATGCCAACCATGGTGGAGGACTGGGAAGTTCCCTCGTCACCAACGGAACGTTGACCCAGGCTCAGGCAACCGCTGTGAGTGATGCAATGCGCGCAGCCCACGAGGCTAAGAAGGATGCAGAACTCGCCGCGCTTGTTACCGCCGGCACCATCACGCAAACCCAAGCTGATGCACTCAAAGCAGCCGAGGGTGATCGTGGAGCAATGCGTGCTCTCATTGCTGACGGAACCTTCACCATGGAACAAGCCCAAGCACTCCGTGCTGCAAAGCAGGCAAACAAGACCGAGGATCGCGAGGCTGCGCGTGATGCAGTGCTGAGCAAGCTCGTTGCAAGCGGAACGATCACTCAGGCGCAGGCCGATGCGATCAAGGCAAGCAAGGCAAGCAAGGCAAGCAAGGCAGAGGCAGGCGCGCGTGGCCAAGGCAGAGGTGCCGCACAAGGTACGTCAATGGCCCCAGCTGGAAACAGCCAAGCCTGATTTCACCAAAGGTAGAGTGCGGAGTGGGCGTCTAGCGCTCACTCCACACTTGCGTGTGAAAAAGTAAGCACAGGGGTGCCGTTCACAATCAAGGAGAAGACTTATCGTGGGATCCTCACTAATTTTGGTAGTCGATGACGAACCTGGCGTTCGTGATCTGATTTCCGATGCCCTGAACTTGGTTGGGCTGAGCAGTATCACCGCTGCGCACGGAATGGAAGCGCTCACAAAACTCCGCGATAATCAGGTAGACCTCATGATTCTCGATATCAATATGCCCACCATGGATGGCTATGAAGTGTTGGAACGAATGCGCGATCAGGGTTCCAGAACACCCGTAATCGTTCTCACCGCGAGACTTGACCGCGAAGACACGAAGCGGGCATTCCAACTGGGCGCTGACGATTTTGTGCGCAAGCCGTTTGGGATCGAAGAGTTGACCTTGAGGGTCAACGCCATTCTGCGACGATCACAGCCTCAGATCGAAAACGAATCCGTCCTAGTTGCAGGCGCTATCACGATCAACCTTGATCAACACCTTGTGTCGGTTGATGAAGTCACCATCGATCTGTCACCAACAGAGTTTCGACTACTAGAAACATTTATGCAGAATCAAACTCGAGTACTGAGTAAAGATTTCCTCCTCACCGAGGTTTGGGGACTGGACAATTACGCCGACCCAAATGTTGTTGAAACGTACGTCTCCTATCTGCGCAAGAAACTAGGAGATGCGCTTTCCCTGCGCACCGTGCGGGGTGTGGGTTATCAATTCACTGAGCGCGTAGTCCAATGAACCTCAAGTGGCGGATCACATTGGTTACCGCGCTACTTATTGCTATCGCCTCCTCAACAATTGGGATAGCCAGTTACATCAGCATTTCCCGAGCACAAATCAATGCCATCGACTCCAGTCTGCAAAATGCACTCGGGCCAAACCCAAAAAGGACAATAGAACGTCAGGCCCCGCTGGGTCGGGAATCATCCAACTTCTACACCCCGATCGCCATCGGGAAGATTTCAGTTACCGGTGAAGTGAGAGTCGTCCGTCCCGCTGGAACAATAGACTCACCTGAGTCATTCCCTGTGCTGCCAGTTTCTGAAATCGAGGTTGGGCCCGACCGGGGCTTAACGTTTATTGATCCGACCACAGGAAAGCAATACCGACTGGTCGCTCGTCCCGGTGGACGCGACGTGCAGGCTGTTGCAGTCACCCAACTTGAGGACTATTCCAACACGATGCGACAGATTTTGGTGTCGATCATTGCCTACGTTTTCGGGGTCACCCTCCTAGGAGCGGTGATTTCTTGGTTTGTCGTACGTCGCTTTTTCCAGCCGGTTGACTCTATGATCGCGGCGGCGAGTGAGATTTCACACGGCAATACATCACTGTTGGTGCCCAACGCCACACCGGGAACAGAGCTGGGTGAGCTCTCGGAGGCGCTCAACATGATGCTGCAGGGTCTCCGGGAATCACTTCTGCGAACTCAGGAGTCTGAACAATCTTTACGCAGTTTCGTTTCAGATGCATCACATGAAATTCGCACCCCGCTGACCGTGATCCGCGGCTATGGCGAAATTCTGTTGGCTCAATCCAATGTGTCCGAATCTGACCGCCGTGCTTTTGAGCGAATCGACTCCGAAGCCAAACGCCTTGAACGGCTTGTCACAAGTTTGTTGGAACTCGACAGGCGCGGCGACACCCAATCAGTACAGGCCGCAGTACCACTTAGTGTGATCGTCTCCACCAGCTTTGACGACCTGATTGCAATCTCACCTCGACCCATCGAATCTTCAATTGAGTCGGTCACCCTGACAGGGGATCCGGACGGTTGGGAGCAAGTTCTGGCGAATATCACGCAGAACATCATTCGATACACGCCAGAGGGCTCACCTGTGACCGTGGAACTGCACCAAATCATGAGCGAAGGCAACTCGGTAGTCGAGCTGGTTATCGACGACTCGGGTTCGGGCATCCCTGAAAACATGCGGGAGCGCATATTTGACCGCTTTGCTCGACTCGATGACTCGCGCTCAACAGAAACGGGTGGATTTGGTCTTGGAATGAGCATCATTAAAGCAACGGTTATTGCTCACTCGGGAGTTATCTCACTGGAGGAAAGTCCTTCTGGTGGCCTAAGAATTCGGATTCGGGTACCCGTTAGCTAGACGAGGAAATCTTGTAAGTATTCACTTCACAAATCTTCATCGAAAATTTGTTCGCCCGTTCCATAAGCTTGAATTTGTCCGCGTAAGAAATCGAATCGACCCAGTATTGCGGTTGATTCCAAAACGGAAGATACGTCGCCAAACTCGGCAACAACATTTGAGGCCATGCTCCGAATCGTGCCAGCGAGTTCAGTGGAATTCCCTGCACCAGCATCACCGGCCAGCACGATCGGAGTCCCCTTGGGGCCCATCGCCGCACTAGCGTTATTCAGGAGTGAATTGATGAGTTCACCTAATTGTTCGGGTGATAGGGCAGCGGGTATGCGTCGGTCATACAACGCGTCTGTGGCGCCTGCGAGTCCGCGAACTTGAATTGCGAATCCCATCAAGCGCCATATTGATAGGGCTAATTGTGGAAGTTGGGAGCGAATATCGCCGGCGCGTAGGTTAACTCGGGTGCTTTGAGAAACCTGTGCGAGTTGCTCGCGCGCTTCGAGGGCGCCATCACGCAACGCTCGAGCTTTCGCAATGTAGTCATGTGAATTGCTATGCACATCTGACCCGGATTCCTGGCTGATGGCTGTTAACACGTCAAAAATATCGTCCCGATACTTTGCCATAGTTTCGAGTAGTGGCTGAACTGGTGGCTTTGGTGGCCAGATCAGTACGGCTGCAATTCCTACGGCTCCACCAATGCCGACATCAAGAACCCTCCATAAATCTTGTTGCATGGAGTTTGGGCCGATGGCCAGTACGAAGATAACCGCAATGGGAATTTGAATCTGCCCACCAAAAGAAAATGGCAAGAGCCGCGCAATAGCAAGTGAAATCAATATGCCGAGTCCGAAACTCCACCAAGTAAGGCCCAACAAGTTCACCCAAATTGATGCCCCTAAAACACCAAGGCCCGTTCCCAGAATGCGCTGAGCAGAGATACCCAGTGTTGACCACGGGGATGCCTGGACTACGAGCAACGTAGTGATTGGCGCAAAAATCCCGAGAGTGCTTTGGGAGAAACTGGTTGCGATAAGCCATGCAATTGTCGCCGCTATGGATATTCGGGCAATGTGTTTAAACGAGCCGAGTCCAGCGGGACGCAATTTGAGGGCACCGCCAAAACTTTCACCGGGGAGCAGATCTCCAAAGTTTCGGTCCGCCGCCACCTTGACAGCATAACCAGCCCAAGCTGACTGAGTTGCCCAATGTGGAATTGTGGGGCTGTTTCTATTGGTATTGAATTACATCGATGAATCTTCTAGTGCTTTTGCGAGTTGATCGAGGTAGTTGTCAACGATGTCGGAAATCAGTTCGGGATTCACGCGGAAATACTCGTGGACGACGATGTTGCGCAAACCCGCGATTGATGTCCACGGAAGGTCGGGCATCGAAGCGATGATCTCAGCGGGGAGAGCCCGGACCGCCTCACCGATCACGGCCAAATTCCGCAGGGTTGCGTCAAGTGCCATCTCTGAGAGCTGATTGTCGTTGCTTCCGAGAAAATTGCGATAGGACCGACAACGTTCGATAGCTGAAAGGATGTCGTCGAACCGCTCATTCGCTGAACGGCTCATATGGGTACGGCGTCAACGAGTACTGTCTGCGCAACGGGTGACTTAAGTAAGTGAATATCCACTACATCAACGTCATGACTCAGAATTAGACGAAATTCCTCGCTCAGTCCCGCGAGACGCATGAGGGGATTCCCTCCGCCTGGTTGAAGGTCAACGATAACGTCGATGTCGCTGAAGGGAGTTGAGTCTCCACGGGCAACAGATCCAAACAGCCGGGGATTGCTCGCACCGTGCCGATTCAGCGACTCTTGCAAGTCATCACGATGCGCCGCGATTGTGGCCCGAACCTTGGCCGATGCTTCCGATGTTGACATACCAGAAGCATACGCCAGTAGATCAAAGCCAATCGGGGACTATGAGTTGAGTGATCGTGGGGTGAGTGAAGGAACTTGAAGCCCCTGCCCGCGGCCTAGCACTGCAGTGGTTCGCACAGACGTGTTGCTCTAGTTTCGACTGTTCCTCCAGGACATCACAGCGAACTTCGATGCGCCCGACAGCACGCTGAGGACCGACGCGAAGCTCCCAATTGAACCGATCGAGAAGGCTGAGCCGACTGAGCCAATCGACATGAAGGAGCCGTACGACCCAATCGACATGAATGAGTTGCGCGAGAATGCGCTGAGCACGGACTGTCGTGAATTGATGGAGCGAATTGAGTCGTGGGCCACGTCGTTGGTCATATCTTTAGTATCCCGCACCGAGAGTGCTCCCATTGAACGGGTTGCCCCTCATTTTGTCAGGGAAAGATGGGGTGAGTGACGGGACTTGAACCCGCGGCATCTGCGACCACAACGCAGCGCTCTACCAGCTGAGCTACACCCACCATGCTGATCTAAAAACATGTGATCTAAAGACCGGCCGGTAAAGCATATCTGGTGCACAAGCGAGCCTGTGAGGGTCTCACGGCCACGGCACGACGAGTTATTGATGCTCGACGATGTGGGAGGCACCCATGGTCTTTGCGGCTTCGCCGTCGGGGCCGGGGAGGTCTACGAAAACTGCATCACGGTAGTAGCGCAGTTCAGCGATTGATTCGCGAATGTCAGCCAAAGCACGATGGTTTCCCGTTTTTTCGGGAGTATTGAAATAGACCTTGGGGTACCAGCGACGAGTGAGTTCTTTAATACTTGAGACGTCGATCAGGCGGTAATGCAGGTATTGATCAATGTCGGGCATGTATTTGGCGAGGAAACCGCGGTCAACGTAAATGCTCGAACCGGCGAGTTGACCCTTCCCCTCCTCGGTGATGTGCTCCTTTATATAGGTGAGTACTTTTTCTTGCGCTTCGGCTAGGGAGAGACCGTTGGGGATTTCGGTGATTAACCCTGATTCCGTGTGCATATTGGTAACGAAATCGTCCATGTTTGCCAAAGCTGAGTCGCTGGGTTTCACGACAAAGCAGACACCGGCGTCGATCTCGGTGAGGTCCGCCTCGGTCACAATCGCTGCAATCTCGACAATTTCGTCATTCTCGGTGCTTAATCCGGTCATCTCAAGGTCAATCCAGACAAGGCGGTCGCTTTGGGGCATGGCTGGAGCCTACCGGGAGGGCTTTGGGGGTAGGTCGGTTTCGATTCTTGTGTGTACCCACTAATCTACCGTGAGTCCTAGGGCCGTTTCACTTGAAAAATCTCAGCGGGAGGCAATGGTGGTAGAGACGTACACGCCTGCTCCGAACCGGTCGCGCTTCTCATTTCCGTGGAACCGCCTTCGCGGACACTTTGGTTCCGGCGCTGGCCTGCCTCTTCGATCTCGCGGGCCGAATGGATTTGGCAGGTGCAGTCAGCCATGCACCTTAACCCCGAAGTCGCAATTAACCATTGGGTCGCCGGCAATGACTTTTTGTTGTACTCAAAGGACTATTTCTATGGAATCCTGCATTTCGCAGTAACCCCATTGGTTCTTATATGGGTGCGCTTTCGGCACCGAGACCATTACGCCATGCTGCGCAATGTCCTGGTTGGAACCAGCCTCCTTGCATTGATGATGTATTGGGTTGTTCCACTGGCGCCCCCTCGATTATCCATGGAAAGCATTGTGGACACCCTGCGTGTTGAGAATATTCTTTCCGCTGCCGACCCGACCGGTCCCGCGTCCATGGCAAATCAATACGCAGCGATGCCTAGCCTGCATGTCGCTTGGGCCGTGTGGGTTGCCCTTGCACTTTATGTGTGTCTGCGGCCAAGAAGTTGGCGCTGGGCTGTGTGGCTGTATCCCGCGGCAACAACTTTTGTGGTGATAGGAACCGGGAATCATTTCATAGCGGATGCCGTCGCAGGGGCTCTTCTCGTTTGGCTGTGCTGGTTTATGGCGTCGCGTGTCCACGCAACTATGCGCGGATCACGACAGGTGTCTGACGATAACTACCTAAATGTTGTTTCACAGGCCAAGTAATGTGTGAATCTGCACGTGCAACAATCCGACCATGACTGCGCCAGCACCAGATTTAGAACAGTTTTATGCGTGGCCACAAGGTTGGTGGGTGCGGGCAATGATGTTGCACACCCTTGACAGTGCATATTTCGGTCCTGATGGGGTTAGTAAGAGTTTGTCCAATCCGCGTGATCGAGAAGTGTTGCTTGAAGTTCGACGGTTGGCAGACGTTGTGCTCGTGGGAGCCGCAACCATCCGAGCCGAACGCTACAAACCAATGCTCACCAATGCGGTGGTTGCGATCGTGTCCCCTTCGTTGAACCTTCCGTGGGATGAACCACTTTTTGGCGAATCAACACATGCGCCAATTGTCTTCACGCGAAGTGAAGCGTTCAGTGCGCAAAGTAACAGCTCTGCATTTACATTAGCTATGCAAATGCAGGAGCAGAACAAGGTTCAACTTGTGCACCTTGATGACCCAGCAATTGATTCACTCACTTACCTTCGCGAGCAAGGTCACCAGCGGGTTGTGTGTGAAGGGGGACCGCGCCTACTCGAATCCCTCTTCCCATTCGTCGACGAACTGGATCTGACCACTGCGCCGTTCTTGGTGGGTACGAAGCCCGCGAGTGTTCAGGACATTCACGCCCGGGAAATGTCAGCACAATCAGCCGACTGGGAATTAGCGAATTGGTGGACCGAGGACTCTTTCACCTACGCAAAGTATTTGCGTCAAAAATAGCCGCGGATCTCGGCTAGCCGGCACCTTGCAGCGCCCAGAAGACAACAGCCGCAGCTGAGGCCACGTTCAGGGAACTCACGTCATTGGACATGGGTATGTGCACGCTCTGATCACAATTGTCCAAGGATGCGGCTGTGAGTCCCTCACCTTCGGTACCCAGAATCAATGCAATTCGGTCATGCGAAGTGCCGGTGAATTGCCTGAGGTCTTGGGATTCTTTCCCACCAATATTTTGTGGTGAAACCGCGACGGTGTAGAAGCCTTGTTCCTTGAGTTCATTGATCGATGAAGGCCAGTTGGGGATTCGGGTCCACGGCAACGTGAATACAGAGCCCATCGAGACGCGAATACTGCGACGGTAGAGCGGGTCGGCGCATTCTGGTGTTACCAAAACTGCATCTATGCCGAGCCCGGCAGCCGCGCGAAAAATTGCTCCAACATTGGTGTGATCAACAATATCCTCCAGAACAACGACACGTTGTGCTCCAGCGAGAACAGATTCAAGGCTGGCCATAGTGGGCCGTATCATTTCAGCAAGGGCTCCGCGGTGAACGTGGAATCCGGTGAGTTCCTCGAGTACGTCATGGGGACCGATGAAGACATCAATATCTTCGAAGTCATTGTCGGAGATACTGGGGAGCAGAAGTCGCATTTTCGCCAGCCAGTTCTCCGCCATGAGGATCGAGACGGGGGTGTGACCGCACGTGACCGCTCGCTCAATTATTTTGGCGCTCTCGGCAATGTACACGCCGCTTTCTGGTTCAGACTTCTTGCGCAATGCAACATCGGTGAGATCTCGATATGCCAAAAGTCGCGGATCATCAGCTGAATCAATGGGGTGTATTGGCATTAGCCGCATTTCTGTAGAGCTTCATTAGAGACAGTATGGCATTTCGCCAAATCACCCCTGTCCTAGCTCAAAGGTGCGCCCTGTCCGGCAAATAATGCGTCAACCTGGGGCATGATTACTTCGGCGTAGTCCCAGGTGAGATGTTGATTGTCACGATGGGTGGCGACGCCATTCACTTCGGCCGGACACACATTGTCAGGACAGATCAGCTCGTCGAGTGAAACCGAGACAACGTTGGGGTTTTCGGTCACGATAGCGCGAGTAATCTCCTCGAAGGTGAGTGTTCCTGTCTTCACATCTACTTCTTGATCACAGGATGCGGGCTCGGCCCCGGTTGAAAGGCAGTCCAACATTGAGGTTGCGGTCTCAGGAAGGGGTTCAATAATGACTATTTTGTTTGTGTATGGTGCGATTTGAGTAAGTGCTTTCTGTGTTCCCGCAGCAATGACATCAGCCCACCCGGGCTGATCGGCTGAGATGATTTCCGCGTTCACGAGTAATTTACGGCTGAGTACGGAGCGTGAAGCAAGCACGGTTACTGCGGGGCTGAATTCCTTGGCGGCTGCGATCGCTGGTTCCCAGAGGCGTTCCTGACAATTGAATAGTGTGTCTGTCGATTGTGGTGTGAGCGCGGGGATATCCATCCATGGACAACTTAATTTGGTGACGAAGACCACCGTGAAGCCCTTTTCCTGGGCATAGGCCGTGAATCCTTGTCGCCAAAAGTTTGCATGTGAATCGCCAACTACGAGAACGGTTTTACCCCCGCCGGTTGATTCAACGACGACATCAGCACGGGGTCCATCTGTTTCCTGCTGACCTTGGGTCGCGGTATTGATGAGCGTGGCCGAGGCATCGGGAACTCGCAGGATCACGAGAGATAACAGCGCGGCACCAATTGTCGCCACAAGGCCAATGCCAACGGCTGCCCTGCGGGCACGTGCTGTCGTTACTGAGATGTTGAGAATAGGTTTCTCCAGAAAGTGGTAGGTCGCCGCTGCAAGACCGATCGTGAGAACAAGTACCAGAGGCACCCGGTATCCCCAGAACTCCGGAATGACTCCAATCAGCCCGCCGAGAACAATCACTGGCCAATGCCACAGATAAATCGAGTACGACCAGTTGCCCAAACTGCGCGCACTCCGGGTTGTCAGTGGGGCAAATACACGGGAGTTTTCCGCTGTGCTGATTCCCCACAAAATTCCTACCGTTGCGACCACGCCAACGACACCCACTTGCCACGGGCCAAGGCTGGTCAGCGACGTACTCACAAGGAGAAGCAGAATAAGTGAAACGGCGCCAATCATTGGTGCTCGGCGAGTCAACGCGTTGGTTGGTTTGCCCAGTTGGTTCCATTTCAGCATGATTGCAGCAAGAGTTGCGCCGGCGATGAGTTGATAGGCGCGGGCAATCGTATTGAAATACGCAGAAGTTTCATTCCCGAAATCCATCACCGCGGAGATTGCAAAGAGTGCGATGAGAAGTGAAACAAGAAACACAATATTGAAGCGTTCGCGAATTGAGCGAATCGCAAGAACTCCGAGCATGAAAACCGGCCAGACCAAATAAAACTGTTCTTCAACGGAGAGCGACCAGTAGTGCAATACCGGACTTACTGCACTGTCTTGTGCAAAGTAGTCGGTTGCTTGACCCATGAAATACCAGTTAGAAACATAAATTGAAGCGAATGAAAATCCGGAACGGTTCGTCGCTACCTCGAGGGGGGTGGCCCACAGTTGATAGAGAACTGCAGTCACAAGCAACACAAAAAGTGCTGCGGGGAAAAGTCTGCGAGCCCGCCGGGCGTAAAAACCCCACAGTGAAATTGAATCGGTGCGAAGTCGCTCACGCAGTAAAAGTGAGGTAATCAGGAATCCTGAAAGTACGAAGAAGACGTCGACTCCGACAAAGCCGTTCCCAAAGCCAGGCATCTCCGCGTGAAAAAGCACAACCAATATTGCCGCTACCGCACGTAGCCCATCAATGGGAGTGAGGTGAGTGAATTCAAGTGCGGATCGCGGGGCTGGCTCGCTGGTGGTTATTGGCGCCGACACCGAGCAAGTCTCACATGCTAGGGGTGCTGCTACTGGGCGAGGTTAACTACTGGGAGAGGATGAGTTGAACGTCACTGCTCCCTAGTGAAGTGACCTTCACCGGTACTCCCCAGTCCTGCTGGTGCATGTGACAGGCACTGTGCTCTGCATCTGTGTCACACGAGGCACCTTTTGCCGCCACATGAAGAATCCCGCGGGAGATTTCAGGATTAATCCGTAATTCTCGCGTGAGTTCGGTGCCCGTGCCACTGCCCTGGAGTATTAGCTCGGGGGGGAGTTGACCCCACCACGTTCACTTTGTAGATTTTCTTGTAGCTGTTATTGCGTGGATGTTTGACGTCGGTGTTTCACAAACTCCCAAACAATGGGAAGAAGACTAACAACAACCAGGCCTATGAGTACGAGTTCGAAGTTGTTCTTAACCCATGGAATGGTTCCGAGGAAGTAACCAACAATGGTGATAGCTCCCGCCCACAAGATCGCGCCGATGCCACTGAAAAGTGCGTACGCTCGAAAATCCATTCGACCAACGCCGGCCATAGCTGTGATAAAGGTTCGCACAATCGGAGTGAACCGAGCAATGATGATCGCTCTTCCGCCGTATCGTTTGAAGAACGTTTCGGTGTGGTCAACATATGCCTGTTTGAAAAGCCGGGAGTTTGGGCGGCTAAACAGCGGTGGCCCCACCTTGTATCCGATCCAGTAACCGACAAGATTGCCAGCAAATGCTGCAATCGTGAGTATCACGGCTGCCAGCCAAATATTCATTGAGATGTAACCGTTGGCGATGAACAGGCCGGTCGCAAAAAGTAGGGAATCACCTGGCAAGAAGAACCCAATGAGCAGCCCGCACTCGGCAAAGATGATGCCCACCACAACCCAGAAGGCGATGTCGCCAGCGCTCGTCAGAATCACTTGAGGGTCTAGCCAATCAGGGAGCAAAGTCACGACTCGGGTAGCAACTGCTGCACTTAATTCCAAGTAGGGGAGAGCCATGAGGCAAACCTATTCCATGGGAATCCCTCGTGAAAGTGCGCCCGGAGGGACCTGAGCCCCAACCGGGACAGCCTCACGTCGAATGTGTTCATCCCGCACCTTGAGTCCGCCAGCAGAAACCACATCGACGGTGCAGCCAAGGAGAGCCGCAAGATCGTCTTGAAGTCCCATCAGATTCAAGAGCGACGCGCCAGGTTCGAACTCCACCAGAATGTCGACGTTGCTTTCTGGGCGTTCCTCACCCCGAGCGACCGACCCGAAAACGGAGATGGAGCGGGCGCCATGACGCAGCGCGATGGCGTGTATCGCTTCGCTTTGGCTTTGCAGTGCTGCCAGCCGATTGCCCATGGACTAAGCGTACGACTGAGTCTGTCGTGGGTGAGGCTGAGTGCGCCCGGAGGGACTCGAACCCCCAACCGACCGGGTAGAAACCGATTGCTCTATCCATTGAGCTACGGGCGCATGCCCTCACGGGCGGTGTGTAGCGACGTAAGTATTGCAAGGGGCGCGATCACCGTGTTGACCGGCTTAGCCCGCGATTCCATCGGTTTACGTATTAGGTGGTGTTCGCTTCCGCCAAGTAGTGAAGGCTCTGGTGGACCAAAGAGCCCAAAGAATAAGGAGGGGCTGAAACAGTAAGCGTGTGAGTCGAGCCGCATCTGAGTCGAGTCCGAAAGCGTCCCTGCCTTCGAAATATTGCCACAGATTTCCCGGGAAAATAATGAGAAAGAAAGCTGCCGTTGCCCATCCAAGAATGGGCAGCCATTTTTTTGGTGAAAAAATGAGTGCAAGGCCAAGTGCGAGTTCTACCACGCCGGAGAGCAAAACAACCAGCTCTGGGGCGGGCATCCATGGCGGTACTTGGGCCAGAAATTCATCGGCTGAAAAAAAGTGCCCGAACGATGCAAAGAGGAGAAACAGACCTAATGCAATGCGAGCGATTGTTTTAAGCACGTGCCTAGTCTTGCATGACCGGGTATCCACATGTTGATCATTTGGGTCCACCATCCACAACGCAAACTTTCGGGTTCTTCTGAACTGAACTTTGCTTGATTCTTTCCAGTAATCGCACTGATGAAGGTGCCATAAGGAAAGCTGAGGAAATTGATGAACGACATAACGTTGGAAGTTGTAGGAAACCTGGTCAATGACGTTGAATTACGCTTTACGGCCTCTGGTGAAGCGGTAGCTTCATTTCGGGTTGCCAGCACCACTCGACGCTTCGATCGGGTTAATGAGCGGTGGATTGATGGAGATACTCACTATTTCACTGTGAGTTGCTGGAGACAAATGGCACACAATGTGGCATCGAGTTTGATGAAGGGAATGCCGGTGGTTGTGACGGGCCGTATGCGTAGTCGCGAGCACGAGAAGGTGTGCGGGGATCACACCCACATGATGCGTTATGTGGATATCGAGGCCATTGCTGTTGGGGCTGACCTTGCACGTGGGACATCGGTTTTCACAAAGACACGTAAGGACTCGGTGGTGGAAAGTGAGCGGCGCATGTTGGCTGATGCATTAGGACAAGACACCGTCGATTATCTCGATCAAATCGGGGTTGAGGGTGATGAAGATGAAAACGTGATTGAAAGCATTGACATCGAAACCGGAGAAATCCTGGGCGTTGGGTGATGCAGCCGGGGCATCGGGGCCGCACTAGGCTTCGATGCCATGGCCGAGTTCATTTATACCCTGCAAAAAGCACGTAAAGCGCACGGCGACAAAGTCGTCCTAGACAACGTAACGCTGTCATTCCTGCCCGGTGCAAAAATTGGTGTTGTTGGTCCCAATGGTTCGGGTAAATCAAGTCTTTTAAAGATCATGGCGGGCCTCGATGAAGTCTCCAATGGAGAGGCAAAACTCCATGAAGGCTTTACCGTCGGGATCCTCATGCAGGAGCCAAATCTTGATGAGAGCAAGACAGTTTTGGAAAACGTCCAAGAAGGTGTCGCTGAGACCAAAGGCATGGTTGATCGGTTCAACCAAATTTCCGTTGAACTCGCGGAACCTGACGCCGATTACGACGTTTTGTTAGCTGAGATGGGCAAGTTGCAAGAAGAGATCGATCACCGCAATGCTTGGGATCTCGACAATCAACTTGAGCAGGCAATGGATGCGCTGCGTTGTCCGCCAGCAGATTCTGACATCACGGTTCTCTCTGGTGGCGAGCGACGAAGGGTTGCCCTCTGTAAGTTGCTGTTACAGCAACCAGATCTGCTCCTACTTGATGAACCAACCAACCACCTTGATGCTGAGAGTGTTCAGTGGCTGGAGCAACACTTAGAAAAATACCCTGGCACCGTCATTGCGATTACCCACGATAGGTACTTTCTCGACAACGTTGCCCAGTGGATCTTGGAACTTGATCGCGGTCGCGCCTACCCGTATGAAGGAAATTACTCGACCTACCTGGAAACAAAGTCTGCTCGTCTCAAGGTTGAGGGCCAGAAAGACATGAAGCTGCAGAAGCGGCTGACCGACGAACTCGAGTGGGTTCGATCAAACGCGAAGGCGCGTCAAACAAAGTCACGTTCCCGCTTGGATCGCTATGAGGAAATGGCCGCCGAAGCTGAGAAGACCCGCAAGTTCGACATGGAAGAGATCCAAATCCCACCAGGCCCGCGGCTTGGGTCAGTTGTCGTGGAAACAACCGGTCTGACCAAGGGTTTCGACGATCGCATGTTGATTGACAATCTTTCCTTTACATTGCCGCGAAACGGGATTGTCGGTGTGATTGGTCCTAACGGTGTTGGTAAAACAACCTTGTTCAACATGATTGTTGCGGCAGCCGAGGGTGATACGTCGAATAAAGACGCACTACCCACATCTGGTGAACTCAAAGTCGGTGAGACTGTGAAATTGTCCTATGTGGATCAGAGTCGCTCCGGTCTTGACCCAACGAAGAACGTGTGGGAGGTCGTCTCAGACGGCTTGGATTGGATCAAGGTAGGAAACGTTGAGATGCCTTCACGTGCTTACGTCTCTGTGTTTGGTTTTAAAGGCCCAGATCAGCAAAAACAAGCGAAGGTCCTCTCAGGTGGGGAAAGAAACCGGTTGAACCTAGCCCTGACCCTGAAAATGGGTGGGAACCTGCTCCTCCTTGACGAACCAACTAATGACCTCGATGTTGAAACACTGGGCTCACTTGAAAAAGCGCTGCTTGAGTTCCCTGGTTGCGCGGTGATCACTTCCCATGATCGCTGGTTCCTAGACCGAATCGCAACACACATTTTGGCGTATGAAGGTGATTCACAGTGGTTCTGGTACGAAGGAAACTTCGAAGGGTATGAAAAAAATAAGGTTGAGCGTTTGGGTGAAGAAGCAGCCAGGCCGACCCGTGCCACCTACCGCAAACTTACGCGCGACTAAGACCGATCATGACTGTTCTCATCACGAAGGTCTATCGACGCTACAGCGATCTTGATCCCCAGGGGCACGTGAACAATGTCGTTTTCCTGGACTACCTTCAGGAAGCTCGAATTCGCGCGTTTGTACAAGCTAATTTCGCTGAAATTATGCAAGTAAAACAAGTAATGGTTCATCAATCAATTGAATTCCGGCATCCAATTTTCTATTCCACGGAGCCGTTGACCATTGAAACGTGGGTGAGTTCAGTGGGTAATTCTTCCTACCGGATGAAGTACCGAATTCTCAGTGAAGCCGGAGAGCTTGCCGCAGAAGCCGAAAGTGTCATGGTGTGCTTTGATAAAGACAAGGCAATTCCCATCCCCGACACATTACGCAGTGCTCTGCAGAGCATTCTTGAAGTGGAGTAACACGTGCAGGTAACACTTGGTTCAACGGAACTGCGCACCCTGATCTCGATTCTTGAAAAAGAAATTGAGTGGAATTCCAATATTGCTGTTCGGGTAGTTACTTCGCCGAGCGCGGTTGCTTTTTACGCGGCTATTCCGTTGAACCTGCACGCATTCATTGCCATGCCGGCAAAAATTGGTGCGGGGACGCCATGTGACGTGATTACCGGGGGCCGTGATGTTGTTACGTTGCTCTCCAATTCCTCTGGCTTAATTGAACTTGACTCCCTTGAACCCGTTGCGGGTGTTGAGGGAGCATCTCTTTCGGATCTACCTCCTTCAACTGGCTGGCAGATACCTATAAATGCAGTTGCAAGTGATGTGATCCCAATCATCAATGAAGCAGTGAGTGAATTTGATCGCCGCAGTGTTGGACTTGGTGAGCGGGGTAAAGCTGATCTCGCTGAAGAGATTTGGAACCGTCCGGGTTGGGGCGGACTTCCCGTGAAGGTCCTGTATGCCGCTCAACGATTGAATTTGATCTGGGATGAACCCATTAAAATCTCGGCGGCAACCTGCGGCCCATGGAAAAGACTGAGTACCCCTCGGGGACAGGTATTCCTGCATGCAAGTGGTCCGGTAGGCAGAAACCGGATGCGGTTAGTTAGTTAGCCGCGTACCCACACGCACGTCTCGGGCCCGATCACGAGATGCTCTCCGTCACCTGAATCAACAACTGCTACCTCAGGGCCCGAAGCAGCTAAGACATCGGTCCCAAAGGCCTGCGGGACTTTCCACATACCATCTTCGGTGTTCATGATGCAGGTAAAAGGCTGGGTGGGGTGGGGCCTTCGGTAGGCCAAAATGCGCTCGTTGGGAATCGTGAACTCATCCAGGCGCCACTCAAGTTCACCATCACCGGTCGCGGGCTCTTCACGTCTCTGAGCCAGTGCATCTCGATAAAAGTTCAAAGTGGTGTCACCGGACTCTTGCGCTTGGACACTTAAGTGCTCCCACTCGGTGGGCTGGGGGAGCCATGAGTTTTCACCGGGACCAAACCCATATGAGGGAATGTCGCCCGACCAAGGGATGGGAACTCGACAACCGTCTCGCCCGAGTTCCTTGCCCTGTGTACGAAACCAGACAGGGTCTTGACGCACATCACCGGGTAGATCAAGGACTTCAGGCAACCCAAGTTCTTCACCTTGGTAGAGATAGGTAGAACCGGGAAGCCCAAGTGTGAAAAGAGTTGCGGCGCGGGCGCGAGAAAGGCCGCGATCAGCATTGTCCGGTGTTGGCATCACTGCTGGGTTCTCATTTTGCCCGGGAGCAAACCGGGTGGCATGCCGAACAAGGTCGTGATTGGACAGAACCCAGGTGGCTGGTGCACCTACCAACTTGTGATTGAGCAAAGTCGAATCAACCGATTTCTTTAGCTTGACGGCATCAAATCCTGCGCGCAAATAATCGAAATTGAATGAAGTATGGAGTTCATCGGGGCGTTGGTACAAGGCGAGCCGCTCAGGTGAAGGAGCAGAGGTTTCGCCACAGAAGACTCGAGGGGGGTCGTAACTGTCCGCGATCTTTCGCCAACTGCGGTACACCTCGTGCACGCCATCTTGATCCCAGAACGGAGCCAAGATCGGTTTGCCGAGTCGTTGTTGCTCCGGAATCGAGTCGTAATCCAGATCGGGGAAACTTTGATCCTTGATCAGGCCATGTGCCACATCAATTCGGAATCCATCAATTCCCAGATCAAACCAAAACTTCAAAATGTCTTCGAATTCAGCGCGGACTGCGGTGTTTTCCCAGTTCACATCTGGTTGGGAGGAATCAAAAATGTGTAGGTACCAGTATTTGGTGTGTTCTCCATTCGCGAGAACAAGTGGTGACCAGGCGTCACCGCGAAAAATACTCTTCCAATTGTTGGGGGGCAATTCGTGGTTGCTGCCCTTGCCCTCTTTGATCACATAGCGATCCCAGGCGGGTGAGCCCGGCTCGGAGCGGAGAACCTCTTGGAACCAAGCGTGTTCGCGGCTCGTGTGGTTTGGCACGATGTCCATGAAGATTTTGATGCCCTTGCGGTGCGCTGCTGCGAGTAGATCTTGAATATCTGAGACGTCACCTAGGCGCGGGTCAACACGTCGGTAGTCAGTGACGTCGTAGCCACCGTCAAGTAGGGGGGAGTCATAAAAAGGTGAAATCCAAATGGCGTCGACACCCAAGTTATCGAGGTAGTCCACCCGGCTCAGGATTCCCGGGATGTCTCCAATGCCGTCACCATTACTGTCGGCGAATGAGCGTGGGTACACCTGGTAAATGACGGCATCACGCCACCATTCATTTCTGCCGGTAGGCACTACTAAGCCTCCGTCAGAGGTATTGATGATTGGTGTCCTGGTGTTTCATCGGCAATGTTCTGCATGCCGTAGGCCGCAGAAACGAGATATGTCCACAACTCTGATTCCAACGTGGCATCCATTCCTTGGTCGGCAATTGCTGCAGCCATCAGGGCGAGCCAGCGGTCACGCGCTTCACCGTCAATGTGGAATCCGATATGCCGCATGCGAAGGCGAGGGTGTCCACGTTCTTCGCTGTAGGTCTCGGGTCCACCCCAGTATTGCTCCAAGAATGACCGAAGGCGCCACTCGGCGCCCTCAAAGTCATCAGTCGGGTACATCTTGCCCAGAATCGAATCATTGGGAACTCGTTGATAGAAATTATGAACGAGGCTTGTGAAAAATTCATGCCCACCGAAACGTTCATAGGGTGTCAACGCGGGTTCGCTCATTGAGAGTTTTGCCCATCATTAACCGGTCCGCTTTTGACTGAGCCATCAATAATCTGCATTTGGGCGAGCGGGATATGTAGTCCGGCTTTATCCAATGCTCCCTTAACCCGTTCACGTAAGAGTCGAGCAGCTATGAATTGCTGATCGGGGACAACCTTGGCCATCACGCGAACCACGATTGCATCACCGCGTGCCTCTTCTAATCCGGCGTAGACGGGTGGGTCCATAAAGACCGCGTCGAAGCTGGAATCTTGAGCGATACGTTGACCTTCGGCGTCAACTACTTCACGGATCTTGGTTAAATCTGCGTCGATATCAAGGGCAAAATCAACGACCGCGTAAGTCCAGCCTTGGCTTTGATTGGCGATGTAAGTGATGGTGCCGTTTCGCACGTACCAAACGACCCCGAGAAAATCCCGGATTCTCGTATAGCGCAGGGCAACCTGTTCAACGGTGCCCAACACCACGCCACAATCAACAACGTCACCCACACCCAATTGATCTTCCAACGCCATTGAGACACCAGCGAGGTAATCAGCCACCAGAGTTTGGGCGCCAAAACCGAGAACGACTCCAAGGACGCCGGCGCTGGCAAGAAGGGGACCAACATTGATTCCGACCTCGGTCATGATCGTAATAACGGCCACAGACCAAATGACAATGACGGCAATACTCCTTGCCAAGGAGCCAAGGGCATGCGCACGTTGTGACACTCGGTTTTGTAGTAGTTGATCGGTAACTGACTGGGTATCTGTTGTATTTCTTAAATTCGCAAAATCAATTCCCGTGCTTTTTTTCGTGGCTCGATTCACAACGCGGTTAATCGCAATTGAAGAGAATTTAGTCGCCACCAAGGCAAAAATAATGATCAGAACAATATGAAATGGCGCATCCCATGGGCCATCGCGGAATGACTCAATTGCCTTGGAGATTGAATCCCAATCCATGTGAAACCCCTTAGCGATCTAGTCCGGTCCAGCGCGACATGAACGCTAACGTATCGGCAGTTTCTTCAATCGACTTGTTCAATGATCGGGCGCCATGGCCGACGTTTTTTTCCGTGCGGACCAAGATCGGCCGAACCCCAGCGGTATTGGCTTGAACGGCTGCCGCCATTTTGCGGCCATGCATGGGATCTGTGCGGGTGTCATTATCAAAGATCGCAAACATGGTTGCTGGGTAGTCGGTGCCGTTGGTCACCCGGTGGTAAGGCGAATAGGCATGGAGCCAACCAAACTGCTCGGCGTCGGCTGGGTCTCCGTACTCCACCGTCCACGTTGGGCCTAATTCACTTTCGACATAACGAATCATGTCCAAAAGTGGCGCTACGCACACCACGGCATTGAACAGTTCTGGACGCTGGGTCATGGCAGCGCCAACGAGGAGGCCACCATTTGAACCACCATAAATTCCCAGTTGCTCACTTGTTGTCCAGCCTTGGGAAATCAGATACTCAGCGGCTGCGTGAAAATCGTCAAAGACATTTTGCTTGTTGACCAGCATCCCGGCGCGGTGCCATTCTTCGCCCTCTTCGCCGCCACCTCGCAGGTTTGCAATTGCCCACACACCCCCGGATTCAACCCAAGCAAGAATCGCCGCGCTATAGCCCGGTTGCAGTGGGATACCAAAGCCGCCATAGCCATAAAGAATTGTTGGTCGAGGCTGATCCGGTGTTCCGGTGGGTGAGATAACAAACATGCGAACTGTTGTCCCATCCAATGACGGGTATGTGATCAGTTCAGAGTGCACCTCCGGCGCAGTTACCGCACCGGGGGGATTCGCGTACAAGGTGAGTTGCCGTGTGCGGGCATCAAATTCGTACACCGTGGGAACGGTCGTGTGGTCGGTGTAGACGATCCAGGTGATTGGGCCACCATCAATATGTTCAACGGGGCCACCGATTGTCCCTGCTCCGGGTAACTCGATCTCATAAAGGGTGGCGCCATCAGCTGCAGCATGCATTGCCATGTGGGCAACACCGTGACTTGTGTGCACGACAAGCAGTTGGTCGTGATCAAGGCCATCTCCGTCAAGGAGGGTCACCGACTCGAGTACCGAGTCCTGTGGCTCAGGAATCAGGGTTGTCCAGGAATCGGGATTCCACGAACCCGGGGTTGCCACAAGCACCGTTCCGCGGGGGGCATCTCGGTCGGTGAAAATATATGCGCGACCATCTCTGCCAAAGGTGACTGATGTTTGTGCATCAACATCGCCTTGAACGAGTTCAAATGAAGGACTTGACGGTTCACTGGCCGTGAGGTCAGCAATCCATAGGTCATTTCTCGGTTCAGTTCCTTCACTCGATGACACCTCGAGCCAGCGTCCGTCGCGTGAAACGCTGACTCCGTAGTAGTTAGTCATATTCATTCCGGCGCCAAACACGAGAACATCGGTTTGTGGGTCAGCTCCCACCGTATGCAGATAAACGCGTCGATGAAAGTGGCGCTCACTCTCGGGCAATAACTCTGGTGCAATCCGGCGGACATAATAAAACGCTGAACCACCCTTGAGCCAAGCAATAGGGGAATACCTGCAACGACCAATGGGGCCTTCAACTGTTTCACCGGTTTCAACATTCATAACGTAGACATCGGACTCTTCATTTCCGCCCTGTGAAATTTGGTAAGCGAGGAGATCCCCTTCTTTCGAGGGCTGCCAACTGTCCAGGGTCGTGTGCCCTTCCGGGTCCATGGCCATCGGGTCAATCAAGACTCGCGCGTTTTGTGGATCATTGTGTGAGTCGTTGGTGTCGCGAACGTAAAGGACGGCGAACTGTTGCCCGGGTTCGCGCTTGGTGAAGAAAGTGCGATTGCCACGAATATATGGTGGGGAAATCGCGCCAGATCCGAGTAATTCACCCACCCGATCCACATAATGCGCCCGTGATTTCCACGTTTCCCGCTCAGCATCCATTAAAAGTTCTTGGGCCTGCAACCACCCGGTGGTGCGGGCATCCTGTGGGTCTTCTAAGTATCGATAAGGATCAGGGACGCTCACACCGTGAAAGTCATCAACTATCCCGCTGTCGAGGAGTTGCGGGTAGTTAATAGGGGCAATGGGTTGCGCGCTCGTCATGGCACCACCGTAAGGGCTGGCCCCCATCGCGCACATTAGGCTAGGGGGGTGAGCGCATTGCAAGCTGTACTGATATTTGTTGGAATCCCCATAGCCCTCGCAGTAGTCGTGGTGTTAGCGGTTGCGGCTCCCTCGTGGACCCGCAGCAGTCGGGGCAAAGTCACCGACGAATTTGATTCTGCCTCGGGCTCGGAATCAATCTTTATTTCAAGTGATATGGCTGCGCCGAATCCTTCGATTCTGCCCCCCGAAATTTCGGCCCAAGCACCAACTCTCGTGGGGGGTGGCGCACATGCATCTTGGTAACACGGCCCGCAGGGACCTGACTCGGTCAGTCAAGCTGGCTCGAGAGATCTCCGGCCTGGCATTTGGTGTCTATATTGGCGAACTCGCCCAAGGTCGGGAAAGCGCTATTGCACGTCACGCTCAACTTCCTGCTGCTGAGTCCGCCGTTCTCATTGCAGTT
>Ga0247835_1000991_pt1 | contig 36974 bp, 34 predicted proteins | sample LaCtaG_3_FD_189912 | JGI IMG/M metagenome (GOLD analysis project Ga0247835, IMG submission 189912) | Freshwater microbial communities from meromictic Lake La Cruz, Castile-La Mancha, Spain - LaCruzMarch2015_13.5m | ecosystem: Environmental > Aquatic > Freshwater > Lake | place: Spain: Castile-La...
TGCGCGAACGCGCCGAACAGCAGGACTTGACGATCATTGTCACTTCGCACTCGCCGGTGGTCATGAACGCCTTTCGACGTGAGCCGGACCAGTTCTATATCTTCGAGCCTGGCGCGGCGCGGATGCCTGTCGCGTTGACCGATCTGCACGACGAGGATTGGCTGTCGGCCTTTATGTTGGGCGACCTTTATGACCGGTTGGAGTTCGCCGCACCGGCGACTCTACACGCCGGAGACGAGTGAGCGTGCGCATTGCGATACTACCGACCGGCCGCATGGAGTGGCAGGCCCTCCCGGACGCCTTGGGTCGGCTATTCTCCGAGCACGACTTCTACAGTCTGCCGAGGCAAGAGGAAGTTGCGTCGAATGCGACAATCGACTTTCCTGTACCGTCGTTCACCTCCTGTGACGTGTTGCACCTCGCCGGTAAGCCTTGCGCAGCAGATAAGCTGATCGAACGTGCGGTTGCCGAGGCCATCGGCGACCGGCGCTCCAAACCCGCCGATCTGGTCCTGATCATCGACGACCTTGAACTCGACAACATCCACCAACCCGCCGCGGTGGTCGACATCATTCGCGAAGCTGCTCAGCGATACCTGGGTCGGATCGCGGCCGACGGTGGGAATACTCAACGCCACGCCAAAGCCCTGCGCGAGCAGGTTTCGTTTCATCTGGCCAAGCCGATGATCGAAGCCTGGCTGTTCGCTGACCCGGCCGGACCAACCAATGCCGGCGTACCCGCATCGCGGGTGCCGAAACTGAAAGCCCAGAACGATCCGGAGTGCTTTTGCAGCGATGATCCGGCGTTTACAGCCGACTCGGGTGCCGACTGCCTGGCATGGAATGCCTTACCCGACGACACGCCGAAGCAGCGGAAGAAGAAGCAAGATTCGCGACCAATCTGGTTGAAGTGCAGCACTCGGCGGTCAATGCACCCGAAGGCGTATCTAGCCTGGCTGTGCATGGATCGTGCCGAAAGAACGTGCAGCGCGTATTCCGAGAGCAAAGGCGGTGTTTATGCACTGGAGCAAATTGCGTGGGACAACCTGTTGGCTCAAGTGGATTACTGCTGCTTCGTTCGGTCAATGGTCAACGATATCGCATCTTGCTTAGGCGCTCTGGAGTTCGCGGGCGCCTGCGCACCGGAGACAGATCTCGCCGACAAGTATCGCCGGAATCGGCTGTTGCGCAATGTTTGAAACGATAGAGCATGCGAATCGCATTCCGGCCTTGATCGTCATTCCGGCCGTAGACGCGGCTTCCAGTCGTTTTGAAGCGCTAGGATGGCGTTTTTGCGAGCCCTCCCCGCGCTGTGGCCGGAACGATGATCAAGGCTCGCATTACCATGACGGAGAAAGAGAAGCTGGTTTTTGTGTGCCGCATACCCGATTGGAACGAGGGAATTAAGAAAACTCTGACTGCGGCATCCACGGTGGGCTGGTCATGGTCGCAGTTCCGACCCCGAAAATCGAGGGTGGAGACGAAATAATGTCGAAAAAGGACAAGCCGTCAAGTGTATAAGGTCAAAGGTTCTGGGTAAGCCGCAGGCCGAACACATCGCTGCGGTTGTCGGGATCGGACCCGTAGCGGAACGACACGCGCGAGCCCCACGCGTTGCTGAACCAGCAGCCGCCGCGCAACACACGGCCAGGGGAAGCGCACGATTCGCTCCACTCCACGTCATCGGCCGATGCGCTCGCATAGTTGCCATGGTAACTGTCCTGCACCCACTCCCAGACGTTTCCGTGTATGTCATAGAGCCCCCAGGGATTGGGTCGCTTCTCTCCCACAGGGTGGGTCTTCCTGCTAAGTAACGAGCCCGAGTTGGCATCGAACCAGGCGTAGTCCCCCAGCGTGCCCTCATCGTCGCCGAATGACCAGCGGGTTGCGGTCCCGGCACGGGCGGCATATTCCCACTCTGCTTCGGTCGGCAGGCGGTAGTGTCGACCGGACTGCTCCGAGAGCCAGGTGCAATAAGCTACGGAGTCATTCCAGGAGACGTTGATGACCGGGTGTCGACTCCGGCCCCAGCCTTTGTCACTCGGCTTTGCGCGGCCGGTGGCGGCACAGAAGCGGTCGTACTCATCGAAGGTCACCGCGCAGCGTCCGATGGCGAATGGCCGAGCGATGCTGACCCGGTGCTGGGGCTTCTCGTCCTCATCGGCTTGGTCATCGCTCTCCGAGGCACCCATGAGGAAGGACCCGGGTGGAATCAAGACCATCTCCGGCCCTTCGCTGCCGTCTTTGAGTGGATCGCGAAAGACCGGCCCCAGCCCCAGCGATTCGGCCACCGACCGCTGTAACCCCTGAACCCGCTCGGTGGACCAGCCGTGGATGTTCGGCGGCACCGTTGTCGCCCAACGATCAGCCTGAACTCGCTGGTTCTCCCGCTGCAACCGCTGCTGGCGCTTGCGCGCCTGTCGCTCCTGCTCCAACCGCTCCTGCGCCTGTTGCTCCTGTTCCAGCCGCTCCCGTTCTTGGCGCTCCCGCTCCATCTGTTCCCGCTCTTGGCGCGCCGCCGCCGCGCTCGCCGCGCCCCCCAACCGCTCCACCAGGTCAGACCGGTTCAGATGGCCGATCGCATCGCGCAACCCGGCGAGGAAATCTGGGTCTAAAAGGTGTGCCGGACCCACCGGGCCATCGGCCGCTCCGACCTGGGCGCAAAAACCATCGATTACAGCGGCGCCAGTCCCCGCAACGGACGGAAGTCCGCGCAAGTCCAGCTAGTCTTGAATGGCCTGGCCGACCTGTCCGATGGCCCATACCGGATCAGGCAATGCGGCCAGCGGGGCTGCCAATTGCAGCGCCAGCTCCGGGCCCCAAGCCGGCCGCTCCGCGGCCACCGCCCGGTAGCTGCGGCAATAGTGGTCCGATGAAGGCGTGGGCGACCTCCGGCGGAAAATCCGGATGCAGTAGATCAGGCAACAGCTTGGGCAGGAGTGGCGGGGTCTCCCAATAGGAGAAGTGGTAGAGGTCGCCGATCCACCCCATGACCAGGCAATGCCAGGTGATCAGGAATCGGTGGATCGCCCGCCAATCCTCCTTGACCAGTTGGAAGGGCGGCAGGTCCACCTGGTCGAGCCCGATACCGGCGGCACTCAGGGCTTCCTCCTCCTCCAGTCGCTTGAGGTTGGCGGCGCGGACGCCGCCGAAGCGCTGGTCGGCATCCAGGCTGTCCTTGGCGACGCCTTGTTCGATCAGGCGTGCGCGGGCCTGTCGCCATTGCTGCGCCGCGGCACGGGCGGATGCCTCCACCAGCGGGCGGTAGGCGAGCTTCTCCACGGTCTGATAGAGGTACTGATTCTGGGCAGGACCCCAGTAGGCCAGATTGACGTAGAGAAAGTCGTCGCCCTCCGGCAGTTGGGTCTCCAGCACCAGAGTCGGCTCGGAGCGCAATCGCTCGTGCAGTGCCTTGATGCTGGCCGCACCCTGGAACTGGCCGTCTTTCCAGGCGCCGTCCAGGAGTTCGATGGGGCGCACCCCGAGATTGAAGTTGTAGTGGGTGGAGAGGAATTGCTGGAGTGCCTGGCGCACCGGCCCTTCCAGGTCGCGCGGGCCGTTGGCGGGGAGCGCGAGGAACACCCGCAGCGGAGTCGGTCCGTCACAGCGGTGCGATTGCAGGATCTGGGAAGGGAAGAGCCGCAGCGGCCAGTGGTCCAGGACTTTCTGGTTCTCCTGTAGTTCCAGGTCGGTCTGGCGCTGTCGGGTCGCCAGTGCCCATTCCTGTTTGAGTTTGCGCACCGCCCCGACTATTCTTACAGGTTAAGATTTTGCTAGCGAGGCGGCGATATGGGTGCCAGGACCCTTTACGATAAACTGTGGGACGAACATGTGGTACGGGTGGATGAGGACGGCACGGCGCTGCTCTACATCGATCGCCAACTCGTTCATGAAGTGACCTCGCCCCAGGCGTTCGAGGGGCTGCGCCTGGCCGGCCGGCGCCCGTGGCGAGTGGCGGCGAATCTCGCGGTGCCGGATCACAATGTGCCGACCGCCAATCTGGCGGCGGGGATCACCGACCCGGTCTCGCGCCTGCAGGTGGAGACGCTGGACGAGAACTGCCGTAGTTTCGGCATCACCGAGTTCGCGATGGGGGATCCGCGTCAGGGGGTCGTCCATGTGATCGGTCCGGAGCAGGGCTTCACCCTGCCGGGCAGCACCGTGGTCTGCGGCGACTCGCATACCGCCACTCATGGCGCCTTCGGCGCGCTGGCCTTCGGGATCGGGACCTCGGAGGTCGAGCATGTGCTCGCCACCCAGTGTCTGCTCCAGCGCAAATCCAAAGCGATGCTGATCAGCATCGACGGGGATCTGGGGCCGGGCGTGACCGCCAAGGACATCGTGCTCGCCGTCATCGGTGTCATCGGCACCGCCGGTGGCACCGGCTATGTGGTTGAGTTCGGCGGCGCGGCGATCCGCGCGCTCTCGCTGGAAGGCCGCATGACGGTCTGCAATATGGCGATCGAGGCGGGCGCGCGGGCCGGATTGGTGGCGGTCGACGAGAAGACCATTGAATATATGCGCGGCCGTCCGCTGGCCCCCCAGGGCGATCTTTTCGAACGCGCGGCGGCCCACTGGCGGACGCTGGTCAGCGATCCGGATGCTCGGTTTGATCAGATCATCCGGCTCGCCGCTGCTGAGATCCAGCCGCAAGTCACCTGGGGGACCTCCCCCGAGCAGGTGGTCGCGGTCGACGGCAAGGTGCCCGATCCGGCCGCCGAGCCGGACCCGGTGAAAGCCGGCAGCATGCGCCACGCCTTGAGTTATATGGGACTCACGCCCGGCACGCCGATCACCGAGATTCGTCCGGACAAGGTCTTCATCGGTTCCTGCACCAACTCGCGCATCGAGGATCTGCGGGCGGCAGCCGCCGTGGTTGAGGGCCGTCAGGTGGCCGACAGTATCAAGCTGGCGCTGGTGGTTCCGGGGTCCGGATTGGTGAAAGCGCAGGCGGAGGCCGAAGGGCTGGATCGCATTTTCACCGCCGCCGGTTTCGAATGGCGTGAACCCGGCTGCTCCATGTGTCTGGCGATGAACGCGGACCGGCTGGAACCGGGTGAGCGCTGCGCCTCGACCTCGAATCGCAATTTCGAGGGTCGCCAGGGGCCGGGCGGACGTACCCATCTGGTCAGCCCCGCCATGGCGGCCGCCGCCGCGGTTACTGGTCATTTCGTCGACGTGAGGACCCTCTGAATGGAGCCGTTCAAGAACTTCACCGGTCGTGTGGTGCCGCTGGATCGGGCCAACGTGGACACCGACGCCATCATCCCCAAGCAGTTTCTGAAAAGCATCAAGCGCAGCGGGTTTGGGCCCTATCTATTTGATGAATGGCGTTATCTGGATCACGGCGAGCCGGGCATGGACTGCACCAACCGGCCGCTCAACACGTCATTCGTCCTCAATGATCCACGCTATGCCGGTGCCGAAATCCTGCTCGCACGCGAGAATTTCGGTTGCGGGTCCTCCCGCGAGCACGCCCCCTGGGCCCTGGCTGACTTCGGCATCCGGGTCATCCTGGCCCCGAGTTATGCCGACATTTTTTTTAGCAATTGCTTTAAGAACGGGATACTCCCGATTGTTCTTGAAGCGGAAATCATTGACCGTCTGTTTGCTCAAGCACAGGGCGCAGACGCGCTGCGACTGGTGGTGGATCTGCCGCGCCAGACGCTGACCCTAGGCAGCGCGTCCATCCCCTTCACCGTGGATGCCTTCCGCAAGCAATGTCTGATCGAGGGTCTCGATGATATCGGCCTGACGCTCAAGCACGTGGACAGTATCCGCGCCTTTGAAGCCCGGCGGCGCGTCGAGGCGCCTTGGGTGTTTCTTGCGGATCAGACCTGACCCGGCGCACCGCCATGAACCGCGTCAGCGCGGATCAGATGCAGCGTTAAGTAATGGAGATAATGAGTTGACGAAGAAAGTTTTAGTGCTGCCTGGCGACGGCATCGGCCCGGAGATCGTGGGCGAGGCGGTCAAACTGCTCAAGGCGCTCCAGGCGCAGGGTGCCATCGCGGTCGAGCTGGAGCACGGGCTGGTAGGCGGCGCGGCCTATGACGCGTTCGGCGATCCATTGCCCGCGCAGACCCTGGAGGCGGCCCGCGCCGCGGATGCCGTCCTGTTGGGGGCGGTCGGGGGGCCCAAGTGGGAGCCCTTGCATATCTCCAAGCGCCCGGAGAAAGGACTCTTGGGCCTGCGTGCCGGTCTGGGGCTCTTCGCCAACCTGCGCCCGGCGATCCTGTATCCGCAACTAGCCGGGGCCTCGAGCCTCAAGCCGGAGGTGGTCTCGGGGCTCGATATCATGATCGTGCGCGAGCTGACCGGAGACATTTATTTCGGTCAACCGCGCGGGGTCGAGACGCTGGCCTCCGGTGAGCGCCGCGGGATCAACACCATGGTTTACACCGAGTCCGAGATCGAGCGCATCTGCCGTGTCGCCTTCGACCTGGCGCGCAAGCGCGATCGGCGGGTTTGTTCCGTGGACAAGGCCAACGTGCTGGAATGCACCGAGTTGTGGCGCGAGGTGGCGACCCGCGTCGGGGCCGATTACCCGGATGTCGCGCTGAGTCACATGTATGTGGACAATGCGGCCATGCAACTGGTGCGCGCACCCAAGCAGTTCGATGTCATGGTGACCGGCAATCTGTTTGGCGACATTCTGTCGGACTGTGCGTCCATGCTCACCGGGTCGATCGGCATGTTACCCTCGGCATCGCTGAACGCGGCCGGACAGGGCATGTATGAGCCGATCCACGGCTCGGCCCCGGACATCGCGGGCCAGGGTGTGGCCAATCCGCTGGCCACCCTGTTGTCGGTGGCCATGATGCTGCGCTATTCGCTTGGAGCGCCGGAGGCGGCGCAGCGGATCGAAGCGGCGGTTTCCACGGTGCTCGATCAGGGCCTGCGCACCCCGGATATCCTGTCGGCCGGGATGCGCCGGGTGGGGACCGTGGAGATGGGGGATGCGGTAGTGGCGGCCTTGCCGGCTTGAGCCTGTTTCGACTGATAAAGTAAGTATCGGATGTAATGAGATGAATCGTGTAGGTTTTATCGGCTGGCGCGGCATGGTGGGGTCGGTCCTCATGGACCGAATGCGGGCGGAACAGGATTTTGACCTGATCGACGCACCGCGTTTCTTCAGCACCTCGCAGGTCGGCCAACCGGGACCGGATTTCGGTCGCGCCGTCGGCCCCCTGCTCGACGCCGGTGCGATCGACGCGCTGGGTGAGATGGATATCCTGGTCACCTGTCAGGGCGGGGACTACACCAAGGAAGTGCATCCCAAGCTGCGCGCCGCCGGGTGGGATGGTTACTGGATCGATGCCGCCTCGGCGCTGCGGATGCAGCCCGACGCCACCATTATCCTGGACCCGGTGAACCGCGAGCTGATTGACGCCGCCTTGGCGGCCGGCCGACGCGACTTCATCGGCGGCAATTGCACCGTGAGCCTGATGCTGATGGCCATCGGCGGGTTGCTGCGGGCGGGTCTGGTGGAATGGATCAGCGCCATGACCTACCAGGCCGCGTCCGGAGCCGGCGCCAAGAACATGCGCGAGTTGCTGCAGCAGATGGGTGCGCTCCATGCTTGCGCGGCACCGCTGCTCGCCGATCCGGCCTCGGCGATCCTGGAGATCGATCGGGCGGTGACCGCGACCATGCGCGATGCGGCCTTTCCGACGGCCAGCTTCGGTGCGCCGCTGGCCGGTAGTCTCATCCCCTGGATCGATACCCAACTGGAGAACGGCCAGAGCCGCGAAGAGTGGAAGGGACAGGCCGAAACGAACAAAATTCTCGGTTTGGACCAACAGTCCATCCCGGTCGACGGACTCTGCGTGCGGGTCGGTGCGATGCGCTGCCACAGTCAGGGACTCACCATCAAGCTCACTGACGACCTGTCCGTGGCCGAGGTGCAGCGGATCATCGCCGCCGCGAACGACTGGGTGCGGGTGATTCCCAACGAGCGGGCGCAGACCGTCCGTGACCTGTCGCCGGCCGCGGTGACCGGACGGCTGGAGGTGCCGGTCGGGCGTCTGCGCAAGATGAATCTCGGGGAGCGCTATCTGGCGGCCTTCACCGTCGGTGATCAGTTGCTCTGGGGTGCGGCCGAGCCGTTGCGGCGGATGCTGCGGATCCTCCTCGAGCGCTAGGGGCACTAGGGCCGTCCGCGGGTCTTGTCGCGGTCTGGGCTTGGTGAAAGGCCAGGGATTCGGATATAGTTCGCTTCCTAAGGTTGAATCATTTTGAGTCCGCCCCGGGCTTGCGGATCCGGCCCGGTATCGACTCCCGCCGCGGGTTGAGCGAATCGCCCACGCTGCCGTCTACACGCTGCCGTCTATTGGTGAACGAGGGAGTAGGATGTCTCGCAAGTTTTACCTCGCGTCCATGCTGGTACCGGCCCTGACCGTGACCAATGCGTATGCCTTGGGCGTGGGCGGGATGCGCCTGCAGTCCGCGCTGAATCAGCCCTTTGCGGGCGAAATCGAGCTTCTGGACGTGAAGTCGGACGAGCTCGACACGATCAAGGCACAGATCGCGCCGCAAGCCGAGTTCAACAAGGCCGGTGTCGAGCGCTACCACCACCTGGGCAAGCTGCGGCTGAGCCCGCAACTCTCAGCGCGCGGCAATCCGGTTATCCGCATCACCAGCCGGGAACCTATCCGTGAGCCCTACATGGACTTCCTGGTGGAAGTCATGTGGCCGAATGGACGCCTGGTCAAGCAGTTCACCCTCCTGCTGGACCCGGCGGTCACCGCCTCCCGGTCCGCCCCGCCGATCGAGCAGCCCATGGCGACTGCACGGCCGGCGCGCACGCAAGCCGCCGCGGCCGCGGTTGAACCGCCACGGCCGGTCCGCGCCAAGAAGGCCGCGCCGCCGGTTGCCGCAACCAGCGGTGGGTTCCCGAAGCGTTTTGGGCCGATTCGTCCCGGTACCGGTCTGTGGCGTTTGGCGCGCAGCCGCACCCCGGCCGGCGCCACGGTGTCGCAAACCGCCATGGCACTCTATCGGAACAATCAGCACGCCTTCATCCGTGGCGACATCAATCGGCTGATCGCCGGCAAGACGCTGACCATCCCAAGTGCGGACGAACTCTTTGCCCTGGGGCCGGATGCCGCCAGTCGGGAGTTCACGGCCGCGCTGAAGGGTGACCCGGTACGCCGCGCCCCGCTGGCCGATCCCACCGCGCCCCCGCAACCGGCCCTGGCTGGAGAGTCGCGACTGAAGATCGCCGGGACCGCTCCCGCGGGCGCAGCGCGCGCCGCGACCGCGGGTCCCGGAGCAGCGGGTATGGAGGAGGAACTCCTGCTGGTTCGCGAGGCGAGCGAGAGTACCCGTCAAGAAACGGTGGAAATGCGTGGACGCATTCGGGAACTCGAGTCCCAGCTCTCGGAGATCCAACGACTGCTGCAGCTGCGTAACGCGGAGCTTGCCCGCATTCAGGCCGCGGCGCCGGGCGTGCTGAACGCGGGTCAGCCGGCTCCCGCGCCGGGTGGCGCGGCGGCAGGCGCGGCGGGCGCACCGGTGTTGGGTGATGCGGCAGCGGTCGCGGGAAGCGCACCAGGCGCACCGGGCGCACCAGGCGCACCAGGCGCAGCACCAGGCGCACCAGGCGCACCAGGCGCACCAGGCGCACTAGGCGCACTAGGCGCACTAGGCGCACCAGGCGCACCAGGCGCACCAGGCGCACCAGGCGTGTCGGTGCCGGGTGCGACGCCGACGGTCCCGCCGGACTTGATCGCGTCACTTGGGGCCGAGGACGGTCTACCCCCGGATGAGGATGCCGGCGGCGGGGTACCTGATGCGTCGGGTACGCGGACCGCGGGCACGGCAGCGGATGGTGTCGAGGGCCCGCTTGACGGCAGCCCCGCGGCGCTTCCGGGTGCCGAGGTCGGCGGGATGGCCGCGTCGGGCACCGTCGCGGTCCCGTTGCCGACGGCATCCGGGACGGCACCGATAACCGCTTCGGGCGCAGCACAGACGCCGTCCACGGCGACCGCGCTTCCCGCGCAGATCAAGCGGCCCGCGGAGTCGGCGGCCGCCGGCACGGCGCGTCCGGTCGCCGGTGCCGAGGGTGATTCCGCCTGGCGTGCGCTGTTGCTGCCGCTGGCGGGTGTCGCCGCCGCGACCGCCCTGGCTATCGTTGCGCTGATGTGGCTGCGTTCACGGCGTCGCATCGGGCGCGATTCGAGCGTTGAGTTCGATTCTCGCGAGGTCTCTGACAACGTATCGCTCGCGTCAGCGCACAAGTCGATGTCGACGGCCGCCGACCCAAGTTCCAGTTCTGACTTGCGCCCGTCGGCGGTGCCGGGTGCACTCGACTCTCCATCCGCGGCGTTTGCGGCATTTGGGCGGGTTGAGCCGGAGACGGAAGATGCCGATGTCATCTCCGAGGCGGACATCTACATCGCTTACGGCCGCTATCGCGAGGCTGAAGAACTCCTGCGGGATGAACTCAAACGCAGCCCCGACCGCGTGGAGCTTCAGTTCAAGCTTGCGGAAGCCTACTACGGCGCGAAGAACACGCAAGCGCTGGGTGAGCTGATGCGGCAGGTTCAGGCCTCCGGCGGCGATCAGGTTCATCCGGAGCGTTGGAAGCGCCTGGTCGATATGGCTGCCGCCGTGCAGCCGGGTGGCGTCGACGATAGTCTCGCCGTGACGCCGGTGCGCGCCGTGCCTGACGCGGGACGGTCCGAATCGTCGATCGAACGTTTCCTCGGTTCCAACGCCCGCACGCTTGGAGACGCCTATTCCGCACCGTCCACGCCGAGCATCGATCGCACCGTGCCCGGGGTCGAACTGCTGCGCGATTCAGTCGGCGGCAATTCGGATGATGTCTACTCCCTTGATATCAGCGATGCACGCAAGCCGTCCGCCGACTTGGCATTGCGCGAGGTGCCGCGTCCCGTGGCGGACGCGGATCCGGGTCGAGAGGTTCGCCCGGCAGCGGTCTTGGTATCCGGTTGGTCTACGTCCGGGCGTGACCATCGCGCGGCGACGCCGCCGGAGCAGCCGTTGGCGAGCACGCCTGCCAGCCCGCCGGACAGCGACCCGCTGCAGCTCGAGGTCCCGCCGAGCGACGAGAACGATCGGTTGTTCTCCGGCGGGCTATCCGACCTTGAACTGACCATCGAGGACCTGCGTTCGGCCAGTGAACTTGATCTCCGGACGTTCGATGACACGGCGTCCGGGATCAGCCAAGCGAGCACCACGAGCGATCGTTCCGCGCCCGTCGCGGGTCCGGCAAGCTCGAAAGGCGAGACAGCCGGGTTTGGCGCATCGAAGGGCGCGGGGACCGTCTTGCCGGTGCTCTTCGGTACTCAGGAGGACAGCGCGTCCAGCGACCTGCTGTCATCGCAGTGGCAGATGGATCCGGGGCTTTGGGATGAGACGGCGACGAAGCTCGATCTGGCGCGTGCTTACGTCGAGATGGGCGACCAGGACTCGGCCAAGGGTATCCTCGAAGAGGTGCTGAGCGAGGGCAACGACGAGCAGCGCGGCGAGGCCCAGGTATTGCTGCGGCGTATCGGTTGAACCACCTCACCCCCAGCAGGTTTTTCCGCCAACCGCGCGCATGCGCCGCCGCGGCGGCGATCCGGCCCCCGAGCGTGCGCGATGGCCGCTGATGCGCAGTCAAGTCGGCGGATCGTGCTGGGCGTCGAGTACGACGGTTCCGGCTACTGCGGCTGGCAAATCCAGGTGCAGGGACGCACGGTCCAGGAGGTCCTGGAAGGGGCGGTTTCGACGGTTGCTGACCATCCGGTCCGTATCCACTGTGCCGGACGTACCGACGCCGGTGTCCATGCACTGGAGCAGGTCGTTCATTTCGATACCGGTGCGGATCGCACCGAGCGCGCCTGGGTGCTCGGGACTAACGTCAATCTCCCGCGGGACTGTGCCGTGCGTTGGGCGCGTCAGGTGCCCGAGTCCTTTCACGCCCGCTTCTCCGTCTGCGCCCGCCACTATCGTTACCGCATCCTGACCCGTACCACCCGTTCCGCACTGGAGCGCGACCGCGCCTTGTGGGTCCATCAGCCGTTGGACCTCGAGCGGATGCAGGCGGCGGGTGTCGCGCTGCTGGGCGAGCACGATTTCAGCAGTTTCCGCGCGGCCGGCTGCCAGGCCAAGAGCCCGGTGCGGCGGATGCACTACCTGGACCTGCGGCGGGATGGCGAGGTGATCGATCTGGCGATCGGGGCGAACGGTTTCCTGCAGCATATGGTGCGCAATATTGTCGGAGTCTTGATCGCCATTGGCCGCGGCGAGGCATCAGTGGACTGGACTCGGGAACTGCTCGCGGTGCGTGATCGCACCGTCGGCGGGGTGACGGCGGCGCCGCAGGGACTGTTTTTCGTGCGTGCGGACTACCCGGTGGAGTACGCGCTGCCGCAGACGGCCGGGGTGACTCGACCGGAGGCCGACGTTTTAACGGGCGGCGGGGCCGCATCCGGCTGAAGTCTCGACCTCCGGTGTGGCCGTTGGTCGCTGTCGACGATTGAATACGCAGAAAAGTCGGTGCAATAACGATGCGAACCCGGGTTAAGATCTGTGGTCTCACGCGGCCGGAGGATGTGCGTGCCGCGGTGGCGGCGGGTGTCGATGCCATTGGTCTGGTGTTCTATCCGCCGAGTCCGCGGGCGGTGACGCCCGCTCAGGCGCATGCACTGTGCCGACAGTTACCACCGTTCGTGACGACGGTCGGACTCTTCGTCGATGCGTCTGCGACGGCGGTCCGCCAGGTCCTTGAGCAGGTCCCGCTCGAATTCTTGCAGTTTCATGGCGACGAGCCGCCCGAACTGTGCGGGAGTTTCGGTCGACGCTGGATCAAAGCCGTGCGGATGCGTCCGGGGCTCGATCTCATGGCCCAGGCAGTGCGCTATGAAGCCGGTGCCGGGCTCCTTCTCGACGCCTACGACCCGGGGCTGCCCGGCGGGACCGGGGCCACCTTCGATTGGGCGCGGATCCCACCTGAGCTGGCTTCGCGTATCGTCCTGGCCGGAGGGCTTGATCCAGCGAACGTGGCGGCCGCGATTCGTCGGGTACGTCCTTACGCGGTCGACGTGAGCGGCGGCCTGGAAGCCGCCAAGGGCGTCAAAGATCCGACGAAAATTCATGCTTTTATGCAAGGGGTACGCGATGGCGACACAAGCGGCGACGATGGCCGAGACGATTGATGACCGACGTTCGCGCCCGGACGTCCGGGCGCGAACACCCTATCACTGGCCGGACGCGGACGGTCATTTCGGCCCCTATGGCGGCCTGTTCGTGCCCGAAACACTGATGCAGCCGCTCACCGAACTGCGCGAGGCCTATGAGCGTTATCTGAGCGATCCGCAGTTTCAAGCCGAACTCGACGCTGATCTCCAGGACTACGTTGGCCGGCCCTCGCCGATCTATCTCGCCGAGCGCTGGAGCCGCGAACTCGGCGGCGCCAGGATCTTCCTGAAGCGCGAGGATCTCAACCACACCGGCGCCCATAAGATCAACAACACCGTCGGCCAGGCCCTGCTCGCCAGGCGCATGGGCAAGACCCGCATCATCGCCGAGACGGGCGCCGGCCAGCATGGGGTGGCCAGCGCGACCGTGGCGGCGCGCCTGGGACTGGAATGCGTGGTCTACATGGGCGAGGTCGATGTGGCCCGGCAGGAGGCCAATGTCTACCGCATGCGATTGCTCGGTGCCCGCGTGGTGCCGGTCAAGTCCGGTTCACGCACCCTCAAGGACGCCCTGAACGAGGCGATGCGCGATTGGGTCACCAATATCGACAACACCTTCTACATCATCGGCACCGTTGCTGGTCCACACCCCTATCCGGCCATGGTACGGGACTTCCAGTCGGTGATCGGGCGCGAGGCCCGCGCTCAGATGCTGGCCCGCACCGGGCGTCTGCCCGACGCCCTGGTCGCCTGCGTCGGCGGCGGGTCCAACGCCATTGGTCTGTTCTACCCGTTCATCGAGGACACCGAGGTGGCCATGTACGGGATCGAGGCCGCCGGCGACGGGCTTGAGACCGGCCGCCATGCCGCGCCGCTCAACGCCGGCCGCCCTGGGGTGCTGCATGGCAATCGCACCTATCTCATGGAGGACAGCAACGGCCAGATCATCGAGACCCACTCGGTTTCCGCCGGTCTGGACTATCCGGGGGTCGGTCCCGAGCACGCCTGGCTCAAGGACACCGGGCGCGCCCATTATGATGCTATCACCGACCATGAAGCTCTGGCCGCTTTCCACTCCCTGACCCGCACCGAGGGCATTATCCCGGCCCTGGAGTCGAGCCATGCCCTGGCCTATGCCGCCAAGCTCGCGCCCACCATGCGCCGCGAGCAGAGTATCCTGGTAAACCTGTCCGGTCGTGGGGACAAGGATATGCACACCGTCGCCAAGCACGAGGGCCTGATCCTGTGAGTCGTATCGCCGCCCGTTTCGAGTCCCTGCGCGAGCGCGGACGCACTGCGCTGATCCCCTTCGTCACCGCCGGTGATCCAGACTCCGCAACCACCGTTGCGCTCATGCATGCGATGGTCGCCGCCGGGGCGGACCTGATCGAGCTGGGCGTGCCCTTTTCCGACCCCATCGCCGACGGCCCGGTGATCCAGCGCGCGACCGAGCGTGCACTCGCCAACGGCATCGCCCTGAGCGATGTCCTCGTCATGGTGCGCGACTTCCGTACCACGGATGCGCAGACCCCGGTCGTGCTGATGGGTTATCTCAATCCGATCGAGGTCATGGGCTACGCGCAGTTCGCCGCGCAGGCCGCGGCGGTCGGCGTCGACGGTGCGCTGGTGGTGGACGTACCGCCGGAGGAGGGGCACGACCTGGTGAGGGCGTTGCGCGCCCAGGGGCTCGATCTCGTCTATCTGCTGGCCCCGACCTCGACCGAGCAGCGCATCCGCCGCATCGGCGCGGCCGCCTCCGGTTTCGTCTACTACGTCTCGGTCAAGGGGGTCACCGGCGCCGGTCATCTCGACCTGGCCGGTGTCGCCGACCGGGTAGGTTTGATCAAGTCACTGATCCCCTTGCCGGTCGGAGTCGGATTCGGGATCAAGGACGCGGCGACCGCGGCCGCGGTCGCGCGTCTTGCCGACGCGGTGATCGTCGGCAGCGCCATCGTCAGTCGGATCGAAGACCTCGCCGCCACCCCGCGGCGGATTCCTGCCGTGATCGGCGATTTCCTGGCCGGCCTGCGCGCCGCGATGGACGGAGCCGGTCGTGGCTAAGAAAGTGATCGATACCGAGGACTTGCGCGAAAAGACCATGAGTTGGTTTGAAAAGCTGATGCCGAGCCGCATCCGCACCGAGGCGAGCCACAAGCGTGCCGTACCGGAAGGGATCTGGGCCAAGTGCCCCGGCTGCAACGCGATCCTCTATCGTGCCGAACTCGAACGCAATCTGGAGGTCTGCCCCAAGTGCAACCACCACAACCGCATTCGCGCTCGGCGACGGCTGGACTGCTTTCTCGATGCTGAACCGCGCGAGGAGTTGGGTGCCGAGATGGAATCGGCCGATCCGCTCAAATTCAAAGATCTCAAGCGCTATCGGGATCGTTTGATCGCGGCGCAGAAACAGACCGGCGAGAAGGAGGCACTGGTGGTGCTGCGCGGTCGGCTGAAAGGCGAGCCGGTGGTGGCGGCTGCCTTCGAGTTCGAGTTCATGGGGGGCTCCATGGGTTCGGTGGTCGGGGAACGTTTCGTGCGCGGCATGGACAGCGCGCTGGAGAACGGCGCCGCCCTGGTGTGTTTTTCGGCCAGTGGCGGGGCGCGCATGCAGGAGAGTCTGTTCTCGCTCATGCAGATGGCCAAGACCAGCGCGGCCCTGGGGCAGTTGCGGGCGCGCGGTCTGCCCTTCATCTCGGTGATGACCGATCCCACCATGGGCGGCGTCTCGGCCAGTCTGGCGATGCTTGGCGACCTCAATATCGCCGAGCCCGGCGCCCTGATCGGCTTCGCCGGCCCCCGCGTCATCGAGCAGACGGTGCGTGAGAAACTCCCGGAGGGTTTCCAGCGCAGTGAATTCCTGATGGAGAAGGGCGCCTTGGACATGATCGTCGACCGTCGTGACCTGCGTGAACGCATCAGCGATCTGCTGGCGATCCTCGCGCGGCGACCGCGGCCCTGAGCATCGCAATGCCTACGAAGACCCTGAATGAATGGCTCGCCTGGCAGAGCACACTGCACCCGCATCGCATGGAACTTGGACTGGAGCGGGTGGCCGAGGTGTGGTCGCGGCTGGGCGCACCCGTCCTGGGTTGTCCGGTCATCACCGTCGGTGGGACCAATGGCAAGGGATCCTGCGTGGCCTTGATCGAGGCCATGGCGCAGGCCGCGGGCTATCGCACGGCCTGCTACACCTCGCCGCATCTGGTGCGTTACAACGAGCGGGTGCGCATCAATGGTGAAGCGGTGACGGATGAGGTCCTGTGCGCGGCCTTTACCCGCGTGGAAGGCGCCCGCGGCACGACGCCGCTGACCTATTTCGAGTTCGGCACCCTGGCCGCGCTCGACCTGTTCGCGGCCGCCGGGCCGGATCTGGTCGTGTTGGAAGTGGGTCTGGGCGGGCGGCTCGACGCGGTGAATCTGATCGACGCGGATTGTGCGGTGGTGACCTCGATTGGTCGCGACCACATGGCCTGGCTGGGCGAGACCCCGGATGCCATCGCCGTGGAGAAGGCTGGAATTTTTCGGTCCGGGCGCCCGGCGGTCATCGGTCAACCGGATGCCCCCGAGCGACTGCGCGCCGAAGCGCAGCGCCTGGGCGCGTCGGCGTTCCAGGTGGGCCGCGAGCTTGGTGCGGAGCGCGATGCGGAAAGCGGCGGCTGGAGCTGGCGGGGGAGCGATGGCGAACGCCTGGCCTTGCCGATACCGGCCATGCGCGGCGCCCATCAGCTCCACAATGCCGCCGCCGCGCTGGCGGCGCTGCGCAGTCTGCGGGCGCGGCTGCCGCTGCCGGTGCAGGCGATTCGGGCCGGTCTCGGGCGGGCCCGGCTGCCCGGTCGCTTCCAGGTGGTCCCCGGCACGGTCACCTGGATTCTGGATGTCGCGCATAATCCGCAGGCAGCGGCGGCCCTGGCGGAGAATCTCCGCGGATTTCGCAGTGCCGGGCGGGTGCGGGCCGTCTTCGGCGTGCTGGCCGACAAGGAAGCCGAGGCGGTCGCGGCACCACTAATACCGCTGGTTGATGTCTGGTATCTCACCGCGAGTCGGGACGCGCGCGCCATGCCGGCCGCCCGGCTCGCGGAGTGTTTGCACGATGCCCTTGACGGGGCGCAAAGCGCGGTGTGGACCAGTGTTCCGGAGGCCATCGACGCCGCCGTGGCCGCGTCTGCGCCCGGCGATTGTTTGCTGATTTTCGGTTCGTTCACGGTCGTCGGCGAGGCACTCGCGCGGCCGATCGAGTGAGTCGCCCATGCTGCTATACTGCGCAACCAGGGCAGCGGCGCGTTCAGGCCCGGGGAGGTGTCGCCTGATGCTGAGCCCGGGTGTATGCCGTCCAGTCGTGGTCTGTTCGCCGGCGGAGAGAAGGGTTTATGCGAGAAGGTGCCAAAAAGCGGTTGATCGGTGCGCTGGTGCTCGTCACTCTGGCGATCATCTTCGTGCCCATGTGGTTCGAGCCCGAGTCGTCCCTGGACACGCTGCCGCCGATTCCGGGGTCTTTGTCGCGCGCTCCGAGCTTCGATCCGAAAGTCCAGACGGAGGTCTTTCTGCGGCCCGAGGACTCCGGGGTCGGTGGGCTCGATGAGACACAGTTGACCGTCTCCGAGCCCCTGGCGCTGCCCGCGGCCGGGGTCGCCGGAGCGGGCGGTGCCGCGGCAACTACGCCTCGGCCGGCGGGCACCAAGGCCGACGCGGGGGCCGCCAAGCCACCCACCAAGGCGGAGACGACGGCCACTGCCGTCGTGTCGCCGCGCGGTGCCAATGACGGCATGCCATCCTGGGTGATCCAGGTCGCCAGTGTCGCCACACCGCAGGGCGCGGCCGACCTGGAGCGTAAGCTGCGGGCGGGCGGCTTCACGGCCTTCGTGGAACAGGCGACGGTCAACGGTAAGGTGTATTACCGGGTCCGGGTGGGTCCGGAACTGGATCGTGCTCGCGCCGAGCAGACCGCCGCGCGTCTGCGTGAACGTCACAAGGTCAACACACTGATTACGAACTATCCATAACGGCCGCGATCACGCGTCCACGCTGGGGAACCGCTATGAACTGGGTCGATATGGCGATCGTTGCGATCATCCTGGTGTCCGCGCTGATCGGACTGGCGCGCGGGCTGATCCGCGAGGTCTTGTCGCTGGCCGTCTGGGTTGCGGCACTCGGGGTCGCTTACCTCTATCACCAAGGGGTCGCGGATGCGCTGACCGCGCAAATCGCCCAGCCGAACGTGCGGGCCGGCGTCGCTTTCGTCGGGCTGATCCTGATCGTTTTGATCCTGGGCTCCATCATCGGGGCACTCCTGACGGCGCTGATCGACAAGACCGGGCTGACCGGCCTGGACCGGCTGCTGGGGCTGTTTTTTGGTGCGGGGCGCGGGGGTGTGGTGGTCGCCATGGCGGTGTTCCTGGCGGCATTGACCCCGTTGCCGGAGGAGTCCTGGTGGCAGGAATCCGCGGTCATCGTGCAGTTTCAGCAGGCCGCCGACTGGCTTTTGGGGCTGGTTCCTGCGGACATCCAGGAGCAGTTGAAGCGGGTCTGAGTGTGTCTGCATCGGGCCCCGATCGACCGGCGATTGGCCGGACGCCAAGGCGTTACGGCGACCCATCGGCGGCGGCCCGGACGCGGCATGGTTGCGGTGAGCCCCGTTCTCGGGTAGCTTTGCGCGGTTCCTGTTTTTCGGCGTCCGTCTGCGGTAGACGCGCGAGTGAGGTCTCCAATGTGCGGCATCGTCGGCATCGTCGGCAAGGGGCTGGTCAATCAGGCACTCTATGACGCCCTGCTGGTGCTCCAGCACCGCGGTCAGGACGCGGCGGGGATCGTGACCTGCGAGGGTGAACGGCTGCATTTGCGCAAGGACAAGGGGTTGGTGCGCGATGTGTTCCGCACCCGCAACATGCTCCAGTTGCGCGGTACCATGGGTGTGGGTCATGCACGCTACCCGACCGCCGGGGCCGCCAGTTCCGCCGAGGCCCAGCCTTTCTACGTCAATTCGCCTTACGGCATCGTGTTGGCCCATAACGGGAATCTGACCAACGCCGAGGAGCTGAAGCGCGACCTCTTCGTCGACGACCTGCGTCACATCAATACCGACTCGGATTCGGAGGTGCTGCTCAACATTTTTGCCCACGAGTTACAGGTTCAGGGCAAGTTGCGCATCGATGAGCAGGACATCTTTCGGGCCGTGTCCGGCGTGCACCGGCGCTGTCGCGGCGGCTATGCCGCGGTGGCGATGATTCCGGGTTTCGGCGTCTTCGGCTTTCGCGATCCCTTCGGCATCCGCCCGCTGATCTACGGTCGACGGGAGACCGACGAGGGCACCGAGTACATGATTGCCTCGGAATCCGTGGCCCTGAACACCCTGGGGTTCACCCTGATTGCCGACGTGGCCCCCGGCGAGGCGGTCTTCATCAGCGTGGACGGTGAGCTCCATACCCAGCAGTGTGCCGCCGCGCCGGTCCTCTCCCCCTGCATTTTCGAGTTCGTCTATCTGGCGCGGCCCGATTCCATCATCGACAACATCTCGGTGCACAAGGCCCGCTCGCGGATGGGAAAACGGCTGGCGGCCAAGATCAAGCGTGAATGGGCCGCCCACGACATCGATGTCGTCATTCCGATCCCGGACACCAGCCGCACCGCCGCGCTGCAACTCGCCAATCATCTGAATCTGCCGTACAGCGAAGGCTTCATCAAGAATCGCTACATCGGCCGCACCTTCATCATGCCTGGTCAGAAAGTGCGTAAACAGTCGGTCCGCCAGAAGCTAAACGCCATCGATCTGGAGTTCAAGAAAAAGAACGTCCTGCTGATCGATGATTCCATCGTGCGCGGGACCACCTCCCAGCAGATCATCCAGATGGCACGCGAGGCCGGCGCCAATCGGGTCTATTTCGCGTCCGCCGCGCCGCCGGTGCGCTTCCCGAATGTCTATGGCATCGACATGCCGTCCGCCGTCGAGTTGGTCGCGCACGGGCGTACCGTCGGCGAGGTGGCCGAGTTCTTGGGCGCCGACGGGCTGATCTATCAGGACCTGGATGATCTGATCCAGGCCGTTCAGAAGCGGGGCAAGAGCCATGTGGACCGGTTCGACTGCTCGGTCTTCGACGGGCACTATGTCACTGGGGATGTGACCGCGGATTACCTCCAGCATCTCGAGACCAACCGCAACGACCATGCCAAGGAGGTTCACTCCCTGTACAGCGAGAATGTCATTGGATTGCACAATACCGCCTGAAGACACCTTGAATCCCGATCTGCCGGACGCTGACTCAGTGCCCGGTTTTGCGACCCGCGCGGTGCGCGTCGGGCACCACCGCACCCCCGAGGGGGAGCACGCCGAACCCATCTTCACCACCTCGAGTTTCGTCTTCGGCAGCGCCGCCGAGGCTGCCGCGCGCTTTTCCGGCGAGGCGGCGGGGAATATCTACTCGCGTTTCACCAACCCCACGGTGCGCGCCTTCGAGGAGCGACTGGCCTCGCTGGAGGGTGGGGCCTCCTGCGTGGCCACGGCCTCGGGCATGGCCGCCATCCTCGCGGTCTGTATGGGCCTGCTCAAGGCCGGGGACCATATCGTTTCCTCGCGCAGCGTCTTCGGCAGCACCACCATGCTGTTCAACAAATACCTGACCCGGTTCGGCATCACCACCAGCTATGTGGCATTGAGCGATGTGGCGGGCTGGGCCGCGGCGATCCGCCCGCAGACCCGCCTGCTGTTCTGCGAGACGCCGTCCAACCCCTTGACCGAAATGGTCGATCTGCGTGCCCTGGCACAGCTTGCGGGCGCTCACGGCTGCCTGCTGGCGGTCGATAACTGCTTCTGCACGCCGGCCCTGCAGCGTCCGCTGGAACTGGGTGCGGATCTGGTCATCCATTCGGCGACCAAATATCTGGACGGGCAGGGACGCTGTATCGGCGGTGCCGTGGTCGGTGACCGCAAGCTGGTCGGCGAGGAGGTCTTCGGCGTCCTGCGCACCGCCGGGCCGACCATGAGCCCATTCAATGCCTGGGTCTTCCTCAAGGGGTTGGAGACCCTGGAACTGCGGATGCAGGCGCATTCGCGCGCCGCGGCGGACCTCGCCTGCTGGCTGAGCGAGCAGCCCACGGTCGCGCGGGTCTACTATCCCGGACTGCCGAGTCACCCGCAGCATCATCTGGTGGGCGTTCAGCAGCAGGGCGGCGGCGGCATCGTCGCGTTCGACGTGCGCGGCGGTCGGACCGGGGCCTGGCAGGTCATCGACGCCACGCGCATGCTCTCCATCACCGCGAATCTGGGCGATGTGAAGACCACCATCACCCACCCGGCCACCACCACCCACGGGCGTCTGAGTCCGGAGGAGCGGGCGGCGGCCGGGATCGGCGAGGGGCTGGTGCGGGTCGCCGCGGGGCTGGAGTCGAGCGCGGATATCCGGGCGGATCTGGCGCGGGGGCTGGCGCTGGTGGAGGATGAGTATAGCCATCGGACGTGATAGCCGGACGGAGGGGTGGGTTTCAAACCCGCCCCTACCCGAGTGTCTGTGCGGATATCAGTTACGAAGGCGATAACCGCCGCAATCGCGTCGACGACACGGATCAGGTGGGATCGGGCCGTCTCCCCATGATGCGCGACACCAGGCTATCATCACCACCGAGCCACTCTGATGAGAACGGAGCCCCGTGCCATGTCCAAGATCCGCCGCGAGCCCGCCATTGGCCCCTTTCACGCCGACCAGTTGCGCGAGGGTGACCGCTATGAACTCTCCAATGGTCATCCACTCTACTGCGCCCCGGCGCGGCGCGAGCATGCCGCGCCCAATCTGATCGGGGCTGCCGTCATCGACAGCGATCCGGCGGTCGAGTGGGCCGGTGTGGATGCCGGCTTCACGCCCGCGCCGGGCACCCTGCGCGCTCCCGATGTGGCGGTGGCTGCCGCCGCCGGGGCGGATGCGGACGGCTGGATTCCCGGTGCGCCGCCGCTGGCCATCGAGTATGCCGGTCGCGGTCAGGATCAGGCGGACCTCAAGGTCAAGATTGCCGAGTTGCTGGCGGCTGGAACCCGTTACGTGTGGGTGGTGCGGGTGCAGGGTCCGCGGCGGGTGGAGGTCCACGAGGCCGGGCAGCCGCCGCGCCTGGTCGGGGCGGGCGAAGTGTTGGCGGCGCCGGGCATCCTGCGCAATCCGCTCCCGGTGGAGGCCCTGTACGACCGCGCGGCGGGGCATCGGGCGACGCTGCGCAATCTGCTGCAGCGGGAGGGCTATGACAGCCTGGAGGCGGTGCGCACGGAAGGTCACACGGAAGGGCGCAAGGAAGGTCACAAGGAAGGGCGCAAGGAAGGTCACAAGGAAGGGCGTAAGGAAGGTCGCAAAGAAGGACGCGAGGAAGGCCTGGCCGAGGCCATTCTCGCCTTGTTACAGGGCCGGGGCATCCCGGTGGACGCGCCGCTCGAGACCCGCGTGCGCGCCTGTCGGGAGCGTGACACCTTGCACTGCTGGCTGCTGCGGGCGGCCCGGGGAGAGCAACTGTTCGACGTGGAGTGACCGGGACGTGCGCGGCACTGCGCCCGGCCGCGCACCAACGGTGCCCGCGCTCGGCTTTTGACTTGACTTGGCGGATTCCACGGCATACGTTGAATGACCGTCCGCTCCGGCTTGCCGCCCTTTTGCCTGCGTGCGACCCGGTCCCCTGGCCCGGCCGTGCCGCCCAATCGTCGCTCTTTTTCAGGGACTCGCCATGTCCCATCGCCGCTCCCCGGCCGTCCTGGCCGGCGCCCTGTTGACCCTGTGCGCCGTGACTGCGCGGGCCGGCTCGCTGGACGCCCCGGCCGCGCCCGATAATGCCGGCAGCGCCCTGTACACCATCGCCGATGTCTACAACCGCATCAATAACGGCTCGACCGCCGGTCAGTGGCGGCTGCCCAACATCAAGGAATTGCAGAGCCTGATCGATTTCGGTCAACTCGACCCCGCGCTGCCCGCGGGCCACCCGTTCACCGGCGTGCAGAGCAGCGGGGAGATCGGCGAGGAGAGCCGCTACTGGTCGTCCACGACGCGCGCGGGATTCAACAACACCTACTTCGCCTGGAACCTGGTGCTCTACGACGGCGAGGGCAGCGTCTGGAACGGCAACAAGGACCTCGAGAACTACGGTGCGCTACCAGCACCGTGGCACGAATCCGGGCGGGTTGCGTACCTCCATCAGCTCATCGCCGATGGCCAGGACCACGAAGCCCAGGCGGTTGGCGTGACGTAGCACACTGTCCTCGACCGCCAGGGTGGCGAGGATGCCGATCACCGGAATGGTGCGGAATTCGGCAAAGAATTCACGCAGCCGATCAATCTCCGCGACGAGTGCATCGACATCGGCACTGCGCAGAGTCGACTTGGTGCTGTTGAGACACACCAGGGTCGGGGTCACGGCGATGGCGTCGAATTCCTGCACCCGCCCGTCGGGGAGCTTGCGTTTGCGCCGCACCGACAGGTCGATGATCTCCTCGCCGCAGACCTCATGGACCACGCGCGCTAGACTGGGTGCGACCAGGTCCTCGACGATGGTTCCGAGCCTATTGGCCATCTCGCCCCACTTGCGGTTGAGCTCGCGATGCTCGCGTCGGGTCTCGTCTTTGAAGTCGCTCATCTCGTTCTTGAAGTCGCTCATCTCGTTCTTGAAGTCGCTCATCTCGTTCTTGAACTCGCCCATCTCGTTCTTGAACTCGCCCATTTCATCCTTGAATTCCCGCATCTCATCCTTGAACTCGCGCATCTCCCGACTCAGCCGCGCCACCTCGGCCGCGGTGCACGCCGCCTGCTCGGCCAGGACTTGCAGGGCATATTCCAGGGTGTCGACCCGCGGTTTCAGGGCGGCGGCGGTCATGGTCAGGCGTCTCGGGGCAGGGGTTCGTATCCCATCATGATAGCACTCGTGCGCTCCACGGACGACGGCCGGCCCGTGCTAAGGGTGCGATCCAAAAAAGAAAAGGAGGAAATACTTTTTCTGTTCGATCAGCCCCAGGACTTCCGCCAGGTTCCAGCGTTCCAGGGGCGGCAGGCAGTAATGGTCCGCGGGCCGAACCGGACCTTCGGTATTGAAAAAGCGCATGGCATGGCTCCCGGTGATCATGTGGTTGGCCGTCACGAGGTCGACATCCGGGACACGACCGACGCACGCACGGCTGACCTGAGTCAGAGCGCGCCCTCAGCGCGATGTGCAGGATAAGCATACCACCGGATGTTGGACCGACGGCTATTGGACCGACTTATGGGGCTCGCCCTGCCGCGTTCCAGATCGAGATCGCGAGCTTTTATTGCTTGACTTGGCGGATTCCATCGAAAAGAATAAGGACAATCGGTAAACCACAGAACGAGCCGACCGGCTCCGGTTTTTCGTCAACGCGCGCAGGGCTTGCTTCGACCTCCCAGACAGGTCGTTTCATCCTCCCGATCCACCAAGATGTTCACCCCCCCCCCCCCCAATTTCCGCTCCCTGAACCCGGCCCCCTCCGGGGCGACGGGTCGCTTGCCATCCTTTGTCTATCCTCGGCCACGCCTGGCCCGGGGGTGCTGGCGCGCCGCCGCCCGCGTCCGGTCCTGGCGCCGCCCGTGCTGGGCGCGTCGCGCGGATGACCGTCCGCCCCGGCTTGCCGCCCTTTTGCCTCCGTGCAACCCGGTCCTCTGGCCCGACTGTGCCCCCCAATCGTCGCTCACTTTGTCACCCTTGTTCAGGAGACACACCATGTCCCATCGCCGCTCCCCGGCCGTCCTGGCCGGCGCCCTGTTGACCCTGTGCGCCGTGACTGCGCGGGCCGGTTCACTGGATGCCCCGGCCGCGCCCGATAACGCTGGCAGCGCCCTGTACACCCTAGACGCGCTCTACAACCGCCTGAACACCGGCGCGGCCGGGAGCAAGCGCGGGGCGACCTTCGCCGAGCCGACGGCCGCGCCGGCGGCGACCATGTACGACCTGGACGCCCTCATGGCCAAGATGCCGGCGGTTGATGCGACCAACGGCGCGGTCCCCGGGGATGTGATCAGCGGCAAGACCTACTGGGGCTTGACGGCGGCCGGCTGGGGCCCGCAAACGGGCACCGGCGCCGGGGGCGTCAGTGCCGGCGTGCCGCAGACCGGACAGACGACCTGCTACAACGCGTCCGGTGCGGTGATCGATTGCAGCGGCACCGGCCAGGACGGCGCCCTGCAAAAGGGCGTTGCCTGGCCCGACCCGCGCTTCACCGACAACGGCAACGGCACCGTCACCGACAATCTCACCGGGCTGATCTGGCTGACGGATGCTTATTGCCTCGGGAGCCAGATTTGGACAAATGCCTTGTCGAAGGCCAACGCGCTGTTTGACGGCTGTACCAATTGCGGCGGGACCGATAACGACTGCGGACTGACCGATAGCTCGACCGCCGGCCAATGGCGCCTGCCCAACATCAAGGAGCTGCTAAGCCTGGTCGATTCTGGCCAATTCAACCCGGCGCTGCCGACCGGGTATCCGTTCCCCGGCGTGCCGTCGAAGTTCTATTGGTCGTCCACGACCTGCGCGGACGGCACCAACTACGCCTGGTTCCTGTCCCTCGGCGACGGCTTCATTCTCAGCACCTTTAAGGCGAACGCCCGCTACGTCTGGCCGGTGCGAGGCGGACAATAGACCCTTGGACACTTGGTGCGCTTTGGCCCTTTGGGGGGTGCAGGGGGGGCACCCCCCCTGCCGCGCGCAGCGCGCTAAAACTTTTTTAAATATAATTATTTCAGACAAACTGATTGAACGTTATCGGGTGCTGAAGGCGCAGGCGCCGGGGTGCCTGCTCCTGATGCAAGTCGGGGCCTTCATGCAAGCGATTCGACTGCCGAATTCAGGTTCACGGGGATGACCCTTACCACTCACAACTTGCCACGGAGCACCGTGCGATGATGGCCCTGATTGCAACCCTTGGCGCCCTCTCGGCGCGCGCGACCCGCCGGCCCGGTGCGGCGTTCACCGTCCTGACCGCCGCCCTGCTGGGGGCACTCAGCGCCCCCCTGCCGGCAGCGGACCTCGCCACCAGCGCCCAATACGCCTGGTCGGAGAACACCGGCTGGCTGAACCTCAAGGCCACGGATGGCGGCGCCCAGGTCTACAGCGACCACCTGGAAGGCTACGCCTGGCATGAGAACCTGGGCTGGATGCGCCTCGGCACCCACACCGGCGGCGGATCCCATACCTACGGGAATACCACCGCCACCAACTACGGTGTCAACCGCGACAGTAGCCTCGCCGGCAACGGCCGGCTGTCCGGCTATGCCTGGAGCGAGAACGCCGGCTGGGTCAACTTCGCGTCAGCCAACGGCGGGGTGATGAGCGCCGATGCCGTCACCGGCGCCATCGACGGCTACGCCTGGGCGGAGAACGTCGGCTGGGTGCGCTTTGCGAGCTACAACGTCGCCGCCCAGCCCTGCGGCCCGGGGGTCGCCTACACCACCGGCCAGTGGCAACAGTTCGCCGTGCCGTGCGAGCCCAGCCCGGCCACCATTGCCAGCGTGCTCGGCAACTCCCCCACCGCCAACCTGCCGGAGGCGAGCTACAGCACCTCCTGGTTCCTGTACGGTCGCAATGGGACCAACAGCGGCAATGTCGCCTTGGCCAAGACCGCCACCCTGACCAGCGCCGCCGGCTACTGGTTCAAGAGTCTCGTCGCCCCGGTCGGCAACCGGCTCCAGGTCCTCACCGGCACCGTCCCCGTGGTCGAGAGTGTCACCGGCTGCACCTCCGCCACCGGCTGTGTCGTCGTTCCGGTAGCGACCGGCACGGCCGCCGCACGCATGATCGGCAATCCCTTCCCCTACAACATCGACTGGTCCCAGGTGCGGGTGCGGGTCGGCGGGGATGGCGGCAACCTCTATACCCCGACCGAGGCCTTCGGCGCCGAGATCGTCAACAAGCAGATCTGGATCTGGAACGGCAACGACTACACCACCTGGGACGACGACACCGATCCGGGCAACCTCCAATACTTCAAGTCGTTCTTCATCAAAGTCATGACCGACGGGGTTGGGAAGACAATCGACCTGCTGATCCCGGCGACGTTCTCCGACGTGCCGGTCACCGCCCTGCCGACCGGCTTCACCGAACGCTTGGCCGCCGTCGTGCGGTCCTGGTCCCAGTCGGCCCGCGACTGGCTGATCCCCCCGGCCGCCGCAGCCGAACCTGCGGCCGAGCCTTTCGCCGGTTGGCAGGTGCGCCTGCGGGTCACCAACCCCAAGACCGGCGCCAAGGCGCGCGCCTTGCTGGGGCAACGGACCGCCGCCGAGCCGGGCTATGACCCCGCCGACCTGACCGCCCTGGCGCCCTTCGCCAGCCCTTACCTCACCCTGGTCTTCCCGCAACCCGGCTGGGGGGTCAACAAGGGCGACTATGCCGCCGACTTCCGTCCGGCCGACGGTGTTCCCGACCAGTGGAACCTGGAGCTGCGCAGCGACCCGGTCGGTTCCCGGGTGGTACTGCGCTGGGAGGGCGACCCCGCCACCCTGGTCCGCTCGCGCTTGACCGACCGTCTGACCGGGCAGGTCATCGACCCCAGCGATCCGGCCTATGCTCAGGGTTACCCGCTCACCCTCACCACCAAGGTGCGAGCCTTGAGTTGGGAGTATCTCGGTGACTGAGCCGAGCGTAGGCATCGCCCATCCCGGCGGCGCGTACCCCATTGGACATCCCACCCACCTGAACCGAGACGCGACCGATGCACGAGAGACCACCCACGGCCAAGCCCCTAGACTCCACCGACCCCGGCACTACGGATGACCTTACGCCGACCGTAACCGACCGCCGCGAGGCCCTACGCAAACTCGGCCTCATGGCGGCCCTGACCCCGCCGACCATCATGACGCTGTTGCTGTCGCGGCGCGCCTCGGCGGCTTCCGAACCGCCGCTGGATCCCTGATGCTGGAGGCCAGTCTCGGTACCACCCGCCTGCTCGCCCGCCCGGGCGACCGCCGCCTGTGGCTGCTCGATGCCGGCACGGCCGCCCTGTGGGACCTGCAGGCGGCGGGCTGGACCGCCGCGCCTCTGGCCGGGTTGCTGGCGGAGCGCTTCGGCCTAGCGCCGGAGGACGCCCACCGTTATCTGGATGAGCTGCAGGCCCAATGGCACGCGGCCGGTCTGCTGGAGGCGGACCGCGAGGGCGGGCGCTTTGCCGCCGCGCCGACCGAGCCGCCGCTGGCGTCACCCCCGGCGACCGCCCCCCCGCCCGGGGCCTGGCGGCTGGCGGTGGCGGATCGGGCGGTCAGCCTGGCGATCCCGGATGAGGGGCTACGTGCCGTGTTGGCGCCGTTGCTCCCGCACCGGTCGGGCACCGACCCCGGCGCGTCCGCGGGACCAGTCGCCGACCAGTTGACCTTGCACGGCGCGGCCCGGCACTGGACCCTCACGGCGAACGGTTCGGTCCTAGAGACGGGACAGGGCATGGATGCCGCCCTGGTCGCGACCCTGCATACCCTCACCGAACTGGGCTGCCGTCCGGCCGAGCGACTGCTGATCATCCACGGCGCCGGTCTGGTCGCGCCGGACGGGCGCGGCCTGCTGCTGATCGCCCCCGGCGGGTCCGGCAAGAGCACTCTGGCCGCGGCCCTGAACGCTCAGGGCTGCGGGCTGCTTAGCGACGACGTGGTGCCGGTGACCCCGAGCGGTGAGTTGCTGGGACTCGGGTTGCCCCTGTCTCTGAAGGCCGGGAGCTGGCCGGTACTGCGCGACTGTCGACCAGATCTGCCGCAGGCCCAAGTGGTGATGCGTTACGGCCAGTCGGTGCGCTACCTGCCGCCCGCCAGCCGCGCGGTCAACACCGGAGTCAGGGCCGGTCTGGTGCTCTTTCCCCACTACCAGCCGGGTGGTACGCCGGGGTGGACGCGGCTGACACCGGCGCAGGTGCTGCAGCGCGTGGTGGCCGCGGAGGCGGTCATCCGCGACCTGACCCAAGCCAAGCTGGAGGCCTTGGCGCGCTGGGCCGGCGCGGCACCGGCCTTCGCCTTGACCTATCCCGACCTCGACCATGCCCTCGCCCTGGTGCGCGGGCGGCTGGCCGCGACGGCGGCCCCGGGCTGACCGCCCGCGTTTTGATGCCGGCACACCCCCGCGCTGCTCATCCGCGCGTCCGCCTCCGGCAGGACTTGGCGGCGCTGCTCGACCCCGCCGGGGTCGGTCTGAACCCCCTGGCCGATGCCCGCGTACTCGATTGGGTCGGCCTTTATCGGCTGGCTTCCGCCCACTTGGTCGCGCCCAGCCTCTACGTCGCCTTGGCGGTGGGGCCACGGCTGGAGGCGGTGCCCGAACCGGTGCGCATCGCCCTGGCCGAGCTGCATCGGCTCAATGCCGAGCGCAATGCCCGGCTGCGGGCGGTGTTGCGCGACACGGTGCGCCTGCTCAATGCCGCCGGGTTCGAGCCGCTGCTGCTCAAGGGGGCGGTGGCGCTGTTGCCCGCATCCGATCCCCTCGCCGCGGCGCGCATGCTGAGCGACCTGGACCTGGCTCTGTGCGATGGGACCGCCGAGCAAGGGGAGCAGGTTCTGCGCGCGGCCGGCTACGGCGACGCGGACAACTGCAACCCGGAGCATTTCGGCCCGCCCATGCATCACCACACGGCCCCGCTGTTTCACCCCAGCGGTGAGGGCTATGTGGAACTGCACCGCCGCGTGCTGGGGAGGTTGGTGCCGGCCGCCGCGCTGCCGCTGGCTCAGATGGCCGCCGCGGCCGAGCCCGTGGCATGGGAGGGTCTGCGCCTGCGCATCCCGGCGCTGACGCATCGGCTGCTGCACAATGCGCTGCACCATCAGGTGCAGGATCAGGGCTTTTACGTCGACCGCCGGTCCTTGCGCCAACTGCACGAATTTGCGCGGCTACGCGCACTGCCGGCCGCGGCGGCAATCGACTGGCCGCGCCAACTTGCCGCACTGGACCGGCTGGGCTTGGGCGATCCGGTGCGCGGCTGGCTACTCGCGGCCGAGCGCTTGTTCGGGCAACCGCTGCCGCTCGGTGTCCGCCCCGGCGTGGCTGCCCGCCGCGCGGAGGCCCGCTTCTGGTTCTGGGTCGAGTACCCGCGGCTGTGGCCGCTCTACCGGGATGCCCAGCGGCTGCGCCACCTGCCCCGGCGGCTGATCACGCCAAGTTGGTATCCGGCCAAGTATCGCGCCTTGCGGCAGCGCTGGTTTCCAGGGTCGGGGGCTGGCGCCGCGACGGTCAAGCCGAATTTGGGTGTGGACTCACGCAAGGACGCCGAGGGATGAGGCGAGGCGCCTCGCTCCGGCTCACAATGCGTCGCCCCCACGGCCGGTGGATTGCCGCAACCGCGCCGACGACACGGTTCAGGTGGAATCGGGCAGCCTCCCCATGATGCACGACACCAGGCTATCATCACCACCGAGCCGTCCTGATGACCACGGAGCCCAGCGCCATGTCCAAGATCCGCCGCGAGCCCGCCATTGGCCCCTTTCGCGTCGACCAGTTGCGCGAGGGTGACCGCTATGAGCTCTCCAACGGCCATCCACTCTACTGCGCCCCGGCGCGGCGCGAGCATGCCGCGCCCAATCTGATCGGGGCCGCCGTCATCGACAGCGATCCGGCGGTCGAGTGGGCCGGTGTGGATGCCGGCTTCACGCCCGCGCCGGGCACCCTGCGCGCCCCCGATGTGGCCGTGGCCGCCGCCGCCGGGGCCGACGCGGACGGCTGGATTCCCGGCGCGCCGCCGCTGGCCATCGAGTATGCCGGTCGCGGTCAGGACCAGGCGGATCTCAAGGTCAAGATTGCCGAGTTGCTGGCGGCCGGCACCCGTTACGTGTGGGTGGTGCGGGTGCCGGGTCCGCGGCGGGTGGAGGTCCACGAGGCCGGCCAGCCGCCGCGCCTGGTCGGGGCGGGCGAGGTGGTGGAGGCGCCGGGCATCCTGAGCAATCCGATCCCGGTGGAGGCCCTGTACGACCGCGCGGCGGGGCATCGGGCGACGCTGCGCAATCTGCTGCAGCGGGAGGGTTACGACAGCCTGGAGGCGGTGCGCACGGAAGGGCGCGAGGAAGGCCTGGCCGAGGCCATTCTTGCCTTGTTACAGGGCCGGGGCATCCCGGTGGACACGTCGCTTGAGACGCGCGTGCGTGCCTGCCGGGAGCGCGACACCTTGCACCGCTGGCTGCTGCGGGCCGCCCGGGTCGAACGGGGCGAGCAACTGTTCGACGCGCCGTGATCGCCCATGTCGAGGCTGAGCTGGCGACCAAGTCCGACCTCCTGGCGCTGGAGCGGGCGCTCAAGGCCGAAATTCGCGAACTGGAGTACCGCCTGATCATCAAACTCGGGGCCATGATCATGGCCGCCGTCGCCGCGGTGGCAGCATTGGTCAAGCTCCTCTGACGCAGCCGTTCCACCTTCAGGACGAAACCTATGGCATCAGGCTATCATCACCACCGAGCCACCCCGATGACAGCGGAGCCTAGCAGCCTGTCGGACTTTAGGCGATTTCCGAATAAGACGCTGTGTTGACTTATACCCTTATCCTAGCGGCTAAGTCCGACAGGCTGCCAGCGTAGCGTTCGACGTTCCGCACCAGCGCGGCTCAGCGCTGCCGATACGCCGCCAGCTCCGCCCGCAGAGCGGCCAGTTCCGACTCGGCACGCTCGGCGCGCAGATGCTCGGCTTCGGCCCGCGCGCGCTCGATGTCGGCCCGCGCGCGTTCGGCCTCGCCATCGGTCGGCAGCGGCCTGCCCTGCGCGTCCGCCCAGCGCAGCCAGGTGCCGGGCAGACCGCGGTAAACGCCGGTCCACAGCAGCAGGCTCAGACCCAGCAGCGGACTCGGCAGCCGGCCCGCGGAATCGCGCTCGAGCGCCAGATAGGTCCCGCCGGAGAGCGCAAAGCCGGCCCAGTCATCCGGATTGAAGGGGTCGAACCAGAAATACTCGGGCACCCGCATACAGTCCCGATAGACCCGCAGCTTCTCGCCCTTGTCCTGGCGCCAGGTGGTCGCGGACAACAGCTCGATGACCACATCCGGGGCTTTGCCCTGCTCCCAGACCACCCAGCTCTTGCGCTCGCCCCGCGGCACGCCCAGCGCGACGAAGACATCCGGACCCTTGAAATGGAGTCCGCGGGTCTGCTCCAGGGTGTAGTAAACGAACATGTTGCCGTTCACGTAGCCCTCGCCGCGGGCCTCCAGCCAGCGGTCCAGGGTCTCGATCAGCAGGTCCATCTGCCACTTGTGGCGTTGGGTTTCCATCGGCTCTCCGTCGTCGCAAGGCAGCTCGTCCTGGGTCGGCGGCGGGTCCGGCAGGTGCTCCGGCGGGTCTTCGTCGATCCAGGGCGCGATGAGCGAGTGGGCGGTTGCGGTGTGGGCCATGGTCGGCTCCAGGGTCGGGTGGCCCGGTGCGCGCACCGGGTCGGACTGACTCGTAATGATAGACCGAGCGGCAGTGCGGTGCACGGCGGCGCCGAGAGCGTTGCCATTTCCCCTTGCGCACTGTCTCCACATGACGCAGGACAACCGGCTATCATCAACCCAAGCCATCTGGTGACCACGGAGCCCAGCGCCATGTCCAAGATCCGCCGCGAGCCTGCCATTGGCCCCTTTCGCGCCGACCAGTTGCGCGAGGGTGACCGCTATGAGCTGTCCAACGGCCATCCACTCTACTGCGCCCCGGCGCGGCGCGAGCATGCCGCGCCGAATCTGATCGGGGCTGCCGTCATCGACAGCGATCCGGCGGTCGAATGGGCCGGCGTGGATGCCGGCTTCACGCCCGCGCCGGGCACCCTGCGCGCCCCTGATGTGGCGGTGGCCGCCGCCGCCGCCGGGGCGGACGCGGACGGCTGGATTCCCGGTGCGCCGCCGCTGGCCATCGAGTATGCCGGTCGCGGTCAGGACCAGGCGGATCTCAAGGTCAAGATTGCCGAATTGCTGGCAGCCGGGACCCGTTACGTGTGGGTGGTGCGGGTGCAGGGCCCGCGGCGGGTGGAGGTCCACGAGGCCGGCCAGCCGCCGCGCCTGGTCGGGGCGGGCGAGATGTTGGCGGCGCCGGGCATCCTGCGCAATCCGATCCCGGTGGAGGCCCTGTACGACCGCGCGGCGGGGCATCGGGCGACGCTGCGCAATCTGCTGCAGCGGGAGGGCTATGAGAGCCTGGAGGCGGTGCGCACGGAAGGTCACACGGAAGGGCGCACGGAAGGTCACACGGAAGGGCGCAAGGAAGGTCGCCAAGAGGGACGCGAGGAAGGCCTGGCCGAGGCCATTCTCGCCTTGTTACAGGGCCGGGGCATCCTGGTAGACACGCCGCTCGAGACCCGCGTGCGCGCCTGCCGGGAGCGCGACACCTTGCACCGCTGGCTGCTGCGGGCGGCCCGCGCCGAGCGGGGCGAGCAACTGTTCGACGCCGAGTAACTGGAAACGGATGCGAGACTACGCGCACCATTTGGGAGATTACTCGCTATACCAATAGCCAGAACGCGGTCCGGAAAATACCATGAAAGCCACACTGCGCCAAATTGGCGACTTCCGCTGCATCATCATCCCTGCCCCATTGCTCGCCGAATGCGAGATTGAGGATCGGATTGATCTGTTTGTGGAAAACGGCCGCATTGTCATCAGTCCAGTCAAAGCGCCTCGCGCCGGCTGGTTCGATGACTATCAGGTCGATAAAGATTCGGATGCCTGGCAAGGCATCACTGCACGACACCAGGCAGGCTATCATCACCACCGAGCCACCCCGATGACCACGGAGCCCCGTGCCATGTCCAAGATCCGCCGCGAGCCCGCCGTTGGCCCCTTTCGCGCCGACCAGTTGCGCGAGGGTGACCGCTATGAGCTCTCCAACGGCCATCCACTCTACTGTGCGCCGGCGCGGCGCGAGCATGCCGCGCCCAATCTGATCGGGGCCGCCGTCATCGACAGCGATCCGGCAGTCGAATGGGCCGGTGTGGATGCCGGCTTCACGCCCGCGCCGGGCACCTTGCGCGCACCCGATGTGGCCGTGGCCGCGCCCGCCGGGACGGACGCGGACGGCTGGATTCCCGGTGCGCCGCCGCTGGCCATCGAGTATGCCGGTCGCGGTCAGGACCAGGCGGATCTCAAGGTCAAGATTGGCGAATTGCTGGCGGCCGGAACCCGTTACGTGTGGGTGGTGCGGGTGCAGGGTCCGCGACGGGTGGAGGTCCACGAGGCCGGCCAGCCGCCGCGCCTGGTCGGGGCGGGCGAAGTGTTGGCGGCGCCGGGCATTCTGCGCAATCCGATCCCGGTGGAGGCTCTGTACGACCGCGCGGCGGGGCATCGGGCGACGCTGCGCAATCTGCTGCAGCGGGAGGGCTATGACAGCCTGGAGGCGGTTCGCAAGGAAGGTCACAAGGAAGGGCGGCAAGAGGGACGCGAGGAAGGCATGGCCGAGGCCATTCTCGCCTTGTTGCAGGGCCGGGGCATCCCGGTGGACGCGCCGCTCGAGACCCGCGTGCGCGCCTGCCGCGAGCGCGACACCTTGCACCGCTGGCTGCTGCGGGCGGCCCGGGTCGAGCGGGGCGAGCAATTGTTCGACGCGCCGTGATCGCCCATGTCGAGGCTGAGCTGGCGACCAAGTCCGACCTCCTGGCGCTGGAGCGGGCGCTCAAGGCCGAAATTCGCGAACTGGAGTACCGCCTGATCATCAAACTCGGGGCCACGATCATGGCCGCCGTCGCCGCGGTGGCGGCATTGGTCAAGCTCCTCTGACGCAGCCGTTCCACCTCCAGGACGAAACGTATGGCATCAGGCTACCATCACCACCGAGCCACCCCGATGACAGCGGAGCCTAGCAGCCTGTCGGACTTTAGGCGATTTCCGAATAAGACGCTATCAAGAATCAAGCTCCGTAGGAGCCCGCTTGCGGGCGACGTGACCTGCCGGAATCGCGTCATTGTGCCCCCACCCGTCGCCCGCAAGCGGGCTCCTACGGGTTGGATTTTTCGCGGAAATCACCTTACGTTAGAATGTGGAGCAACAAAAAGCCTTTATGTTGACTTATACCCTTATCCTAGGGGCTAAGTCCGACAGGCTGCTAGCGCCATGTCCAAGATCCGCCGCGAGCCCGCCATTGGCCCCTTTCGCGCCGACCAGTTGCGCGAGGGTGACCGCTATGAGCTCTCCAACGGCCATCCACTCTACTGTGCGCCGGCGCGGCGCGAGCACGCCGCGCCCAATCTGATCGGGGCCGCCGTCATCGACAGCGATCCGGCGGTCGAATGGGCCGGCGTGGATGCCGGCTTCACGCCCGCGCCGGGCACCCTGCGCGCCCCTGATGTGGCGGTGGCCGCCGCCGGGGCGGACGCGGACGGCTGGATTCCCGGTGCGCCGCCGCTGGCCATCGAGTATGCCGGTCGCGGTCAGGACCAGGCGGACCTCAAAGTCAAGATTGCCGAATTGTTGGCGGCCGGAACCCGTTACGTGTGGGTGGTGCGGGTGCAGGGTCCGCGACGGGTGGAGGTCCACGAGGCCGGCCAGCCGCCGCGCCTGGTCGGAGCGGGCGAGATGTTGGATGCGCCGGGCATTCTGCGCAATTCGATCCCGGTGGAGGCCCTGTACGACCGCGCGGCGGGGCATCGGGCGACGCTGCGCAATCTGCTGCAGCGGGAGGGCTATGACAGCCTGGAGGCGGTCCGCACGGAAGGTCACAAGGAAGGGCGTAAGGAAGGGCGCAAGCAAGGCCGCCAAGAGGGACGCGATGAAGGCTTGGCCGAGGCCATTCTCGCCTTATTGCAGGGACGGGGCGTGCCGGTGGACACGCCGCTTGAGACCCGCGTGCGTGCCTGCCGTGAGCGCGACACCTTGCACCGCTGGCTGCTGCGGGCGGCCCGCGTCGAGCGGGGCGAGCAACTGTTCGACGCGGAGTAACCGGCGCATGCGCAGCACCGAACCCGGCGACGAACCACACTGCTGATGACCCTGCCCGTCGCTAGGGTTTGACCGGCTGGACCGTCTGCCATACCACCCGCTCCAGCCCGACTCCGACCACCGCAAACAGCCGCAGATCGGTCAGGCCATAGCGGGCCTGCAAGGCGGTCCCATAGCGTTGCGCCTGGTCTGCCGCCTCCGCCAGTTTCGCCTGAATGAACGGCAGCGCCGTCAATTGCGCCGCGGTGGATTCACGCACCTGCTCCCCGGTCAGACCCAGATCCTTCAGGCTCAGGTATTTGAATTCCAGCAGCAGGTCCAGCGCCTGAAACTGCCGCATATCGGATCGGACAATCAGGCTCAGATCGCTATAGCCGTGATCCACCTCGATTTCCGAGACCATCATGTACAGCCGGTCATCGAACAGCAGCGTGAGGAAGGCGATCTTCACCAGCAGTTCATTGGTCCAGCGATAATCCCGATTCGACAGGACCGGCAAATAGCGCCGTTCAATAAAGTCCACCAGTGGGGCCAAATCGCCCTGGAGATACACCGTTTCCGCCAGGCGCGGGATGGTCTGGCGATCTTCGTAGGTGGGCAGCCAGAGTTCCCGCAGCCGGTCCACATAGAGCGAGCGGGCCACCAGATTGGGGATGTTCAGGATCGCCTTGCCCAGCACGCCTCGCCCGGCGAACGTCAGGACCCCGAAGTAGTAGAGCAGCGAGGCCATGAATGGCTGATCCTTGACCGCGGCCAACACATCCGCGACGCCGAAGCGCCGGGCCAGGCGGGGAATGATCACCCCCTCCTCGCCATTGAGCGCCTGAATCAACACCGCTTCGCCATGGGGGAGTTGGGCGATGTAAGCCAGCTTGCCGCGATCCATCGCCAGATTTTCATCCAGCATCTCCTGCGGATAGCGGCCATCGGTCTGCAAGGCCTTGAGAAAATACAGGCTCAGGGTCGGGTTGTAGAGCCGCTCACCACCGGTTTCGCTAAAGCAGTAACCGTTATAAA